>PDWI01000034.1_pt1 | contig 164069 bp, 147 predicted proteins | sample 1430891 | NCBI WGS metagenome assembly PDWI01 (sample SAMN01162508, study PRJNA174530) | Oral metagenome, whole genome shotgun sequencing project. | biome: Marine environment; feature: Marine mammal; material: Swab sample of the gingival sulcus; isolation source: swab sample of gingival sulcus... | reverse complement strand
GAACCGACTTTGCCAGGCTGACCGTCAATCCCGGAACGGCATATCGCTCCAAATAGTGCTTAAGCCAGGGAGAATGGCAAACCAACACTGTTTTCATCCCCGCCGCACACCAACGTTTCGCCAACTCCAACGCCAACATGGTCTTACCTGTGCCTGCACCGCCTGAACAAATCACCCGAGAATTGGCCTCAATAGCATCGACCCACTTCAACTGATCCTCGGTTAATCTAACAATCCGAGCTTCAACGTCATGCACTGAAACATGCAATGGCACCACGGCTTCGAAATCAGGTCGAAGAAATTGCTGCAGTGCTTTCAACTGCGAGGGACTCGCGGCGGGTTTTTTGGCATCTTTGGCGCACCAATGCCGAATGAATCGCTCCAGCCATTTTTCAAACTGCCGGAAGTCTCTGCCATCCGCGAGAACAGCACGGTCCCACTCCGCGCTGTCGGGAAGTCGATCGACATCCGGCATAACGACGCCGTAACCGATGACAAAGGCTTTTGATAGTATTTCAGGCAGCCTATGGCTTAAACCATGCATTGCCCCCTCGGCCTGCTTGAAGGGTGACTCTCGCAATCGATCGGTTTCACCGTACCGATTCGTCGTTTCCCAGACCCCATTATGGCAGGATACGCTACCGCCTTTGACTTCTATTACAAAGAGACCTTCCGGCCCACATAGTACAAAGTCGATTTCTCCAAATCTCTTATGCTCATGGCGCGGAAGGTTAAGTGAATGCATGGCGTACCAGCCATTCTGATCCGGCCTGGAAAAAGCGACGCGCAACTGGTCGAATAGACGTATTTCCGCATGACTGCCAGTATCGAGAGGCTGGCTGGGAATCATCCGCATGAGGAGTCCTCTCCAGTTGTTAGCTGTTTATCATCCTGCAACGTTACAAGCTGGTTGCGCACGCTGGATTCAAGCTCAGCGCCTATCGGTGGCCACTGCCCTAAACACTGCAAAAATTTGCTCGTATCCAGTTCTTCCGAAACACTCTTTACCCTGCCGGGCAACACCACCTGCAAGCCTTTGCGTTCAAAGCTTTCAGCTAAATCACTGCCCGCCAGAGTGATGCGCGTCTGAAAACAATCGTTCCAATCGCATTCGCGTGCGAGTTCTGCGGCCACATCTCGCCTCGTAGCGCCCCAACCACCGCTTGCTGCCGTAAAAAGCTCGCGCAGGGGCTTCGGGCGCGGCGGCGGATCAATGGCAAAGCCTTCGCCCCGTTTGCGATGCTCGGCATCTGCCACCCGAAAAGACACATAGGCAGACAGATCTAAGCCCCTAAGTTCCCTGGGGAACTGCACCCAGCCATCACGTACACCAAACAGGATTGCCGCGAGAATATACTCGGCATCACTCAATAAAGGGTGTGAAAACTCCAGCAAATCCGTGCAATGCTCACGCAAACAAAACAAAAGTAAAGGTCTCGATAAAGGCCCCTTGTGCCTCTCAAACAGCTCCGATATCGATCCTCCTCCCAGGCCAAGACGATGGGTGTTTGCGGAGGTTGCTGTGTTTGCGCATCAAGCAGCGATTGAATAACGCCCCAAAACAGCCGGGCGCGAGTGTCTGCTTGCTCGGATATCTCCCCCCCGTCCATCCAGTTAGGAAGCTCAGCCAGCACGCGATCACTTTGGATTAGATCACTGTCTTTGCCATCAACGTCTCGAGTTACCCACTGAAAGACCGCGAGTCCCAGATCACTGCGATTGGCAACGTGGTAAAGCATCGCGAGTACGCCGCCAAGCGCCTGCCCAAAAGCGGGTGAATTATCACTATCACCCTTAAACAAAGAATTTTGTTTAGACTGTTTTGACCATGGTATTTCTTTACTGGAGGAAAACAGTGATTCTGCAATCTGAATCCGGTACGTGGACAAATCTACGTTCGAAACATCGTTGGCAGAACTCTCGAACGCTTTCCGATCTTCGCTTGAACAAAAATTGACGCTCAATAACAGATTTAACGGTAAAGGCGCACGAACAAGCAGTGCAATGTCATCTTTGCGCTTTCTTGCAGTTGGTGAGGTGACATTCCGTATACTTCCATCCTTTGATAACATTCGTGTAGAACCAGACAGTTCCCTCAAATCAAAAGATGCGATACATGGCAGCAAATGCTGACGTTCGCTGGTAGCCTGATTCAAAACGTCAGCTGGTACCTCAACCTTGTCACGGAATAACGGAATCCAGCCCGGATAGACACTCAGTGGATCAGAATAGTACTTACCTCGAAAACCTGCGGGGCCCATTACCATGCCAGCGGCCAGCATATAGAGCATATTTTGATGGTTGGTTAGCAAGTGCCACTTGAGTGGCGGCTTGCGTCGACGTCGCGGCTTCTTTGAAGTATCTATTTTTGTCGTCATGGCCTACTTCCTGACAAGGATAGATGGATCGGTGGGCAGTAATCCCTCCACAACGGGGCAAGTATTACCTGTACGTAACAGAATGACCTGCTCTCGGGCGCGCGCCACCATCACATAAAACCGTGCCTTGAGTGCATAAAGATCGGATTTGGGTTGGTGCTGGTCGATATCAGCCAAGATAACGGTGTCGAACTCCAGGCCTTTGCAGGACTGGGCGTTTATGATCATGACTCCGCCCTGACTGAAGTCCGGTAAGTCCTGCTGACCAGAGACAAAAGTCTGGATCGAGGGCTTTTCATTGTCCAGCCTTGGATTCGCTTGATTCAACGCATCAATGAATTTCTCTCGCACCTGATTATTTGGTGTAATGATACCTAGTAGCTTGCGTGGGCTACGATCCTGCAACTGGAGGATGGTGTTGGCAAGTGGCGAAAGCGTTTCCTCGTCATATGTCAGTAACTCCGGCATTGCTGCAGAAGGCAGTAGTTCGGGAAGACTCGGCCTTGGGCTGGCAGGGTCTGCAGGATAAAAATGCTGGGCAAGCAGAGCGATAGGACGTGTGTTGCGATAGTTCGCCTTAAGCTCTAACGTATCCCCTGGCTCGATCGCCAATATGTTTTCAATATCTTGGCGTGAACTGCACTTGTCAGGGTGGATTTGCTGATTTTGATCGGCCGCCACATAAAAATTTTCGAAGCCTAGAGAGACAAGTGTTTGATAAAAAGCGGGCGGCATATCTTGCCCCTCATCGATAACTAAAAATTGATCGCTTTTAATTTCGATATTGTCCAGAGATTGCACCCTATTCTTGACGGCATCCCAATCTATTGGCCGATAGCCTCCAGCGTTTTCATCCATGGTAGGAACGCACTTAAGGTGTTCCTTTATAATTGACCGGATCCATTTATCCCACGTATAACTATATAAACGCTCATTGCTTCCGAAAAGATATCGATTTGATTGATCTAACAGATGATTGTAGACAAGAGTCTTGTAGACCTTGCTTTTCTCGGAGAGTCGTCTTGCTCGCAATAAAGCCACGACTGATTTTCCAGTACCAGGGCCGCCAATAATCAGGTGTTGCCCCTCCATTGGCAGCGCCAGCGCCTCATCCTGATCCTTGTTTAACTCGTGAATACCGGGAAGACTGAATTTTCGGGTGCGATCAATGGGCATGTTTAACTTATTCCAAAGAAAGAGGGCAAACCGTTGGCGGCATCGCCCTTGACGAAGCCGCGATCCAGCAAAGTATTGCCGTATTCGCAGGCAGGTTCGGGCACCAGTGCGCAGCCATGGCAGGCAGCGCGGTTCAGCAAGCCTGGTCCTTGACCTTCATGCTCACTGCAAACCGGGTCAAGCGAACACCAGCGTGAGTGCTCCAGCGCCCGATTCAGGATGCCCAGAAAACGCCGAGGTTCACTCAGTTCCGCCAACCCCCCCAACGAACCGGCAATATCGGGAACGGCGACATGAATCAGAATACCAGCCATCGGCTCTGGCGCGTTGGCACAGTAAATTCGTTCGATTAACGATGCCGCTGGATAGCCCCCCTCGAACTCGATTTGCCGGATCAACAAATGTGACAGCGTGTGCAATAACATAAAGCGTGTGGTCAATGGGTTAGGGGCATCGCGACCGGACTCGGAAAACCGGGGAAGTAATTGGTTCAACCGCGAAACAACCGCCGGTGTTTGCTCCCACACTTTGAGCCTGCTTTCATCAAGCGCCAGGAAAATACCCTCACCATAAAGTTCTACAGCCGGTAACCAGTCAGATGTTCCAACGATGTCTGGCGGTATCGTTTCCTCTCCTCCCAAGCGAGTAAACCCCTTGAACACTTTTACCGCCTTGAGACGATCTACACGGACAAGATGACGAACGCTCTTTACTATTTCCTGTTCATCAGTGCTCAGTTCGAAAGACATTCCAAGGTGACGCCACTCCTCACTTTTGTGGTAAGTGACCAGATCTTCATCCTCGCGCTGATCAGGCAGTACCTCCAGGAATGCCTTAAACTCGTTTTCGCGCAATTGTCCAGGCGTAAGGTTCTCGCCATACAGGGGATAGCCGCTGGCAAGATCAGCGAGTGCGGTTTCGATATCTTCAATACTACAACGATATGCCGTCGCCAGTTTATTCATGGCGCTTTTCCTGGCCAATGGTGTTCGTGCTTCGTCTATACGACTTCGGTCACCGGAATTGCGGTACAGGCGGTCCACCACCGTTCCCTTACGCACACGGGATTCCGGTGGAATGACCAGTACAGACTCAGCGATGGGCGCATAAACCCGCGTATCATTGATCGTCAGTACCTGCGCGAGAACTTGTTCACCCTCCTGCCCTTGCTCTATTGGAGGAACTGAATCGTCTTTGGTCCATGGCTGCATCCGGCCTTGGCCGAAGTTTAGTCGCTCATCACCACGAAACCGCGTTCCAGTGCCACAGGCGCGACATTGCAATATGCGGTCTTCATAGCCACGTTCAATCAGCTGTAATTGATTTTTTACTTTGCAGTTACGTTGAGATGGATCTCGTGCATCCTTGTGCGCGAGATAATGCCATGGCACGTCGGAAAGATACCCCTTTGGATGAACCAACACCCAAGTCACCTGCTCCAGCTTTGGATTGCGCTTGCAACCTTGATAGCGACAAGCGGGTTCATCATCGGCCTGGTAGTCTTTCCATAGCCAACGATACATGGAGCCGCAGGAAGCACAGCGGATCCATGAGGGGAATCTCGTCGCCGGTACACAGGTGCCATCTACCTGGCCTTTCGCCAGTTTTTTTGCCACGGGCGGCTCGCGCAGTTGCTCCTCCAGTCCCAGTGCAGCGCGAACGCGTTCCACATAGGGAATCCGCTTGCCAGCACTAACGCCTTGGCGATCCGTCCATTGACGGGTATCCTGAACGACCACAAGCCCGCTCGCTCCACGAACAATCGCCCCTACGCCACTGTAGCTGAGCAAATGTGACAGGCGTATCGGTATCAGTTCATTAACCATAATTTATCGCGCCTTAAGCAGGGCGGTGTTTTCGACATTGCGAAGCGACTGTAAAATTGGCCACAGGCCAGGAATTCGATCATGATGGTTGTACAGCAGACGGTCGCGTCCATTGTCCTTTTCAGGGACTTGATACTCTAATTGCCTTCTAGCTAACCGGCAACGCTCGACCTCACGTTGCCAATCAGCAACGAGTGTATCGATATGCCTGCCTACCTTATCGGCCTGATCGGGTGCCGACTGTGAACAGCGGATCTTGAGTTGTTCAACGGCTTTTGCGACATACGGATTGTGGGGGTCAAAATCGGCTGCCGTACCGTTGTTCAACAACCCAAATCCACCGTGTCGCATCACAATAACCAGCGCCGCTGGCAGAGCCCGCAAACGCGCCTGACAGGTGTAAGGCGTAACGCTGGTGGGCTCGACGAAACGGTAGAAAGCTTCGTGGTAAGGGCGGAAACTCTCATAGTGTGACAGGCTCCGCGCCTGATCACGATAATAGTTGGCAAACACCACACCAGGTGCCTCACTTCGCCCCACGCGACTGCTGGCCTGAATATATTCCGCGGTGGTCAGCGGTTGACCATTGATAATCATCAGTGCCAACCTAGCCACATCAAGCCCAACCGAGATCATACTGGTGGCCAGCACGGCATCCAGGCAGCCGTCCTCTTCACGCGGTTTACTCAAGCGAACAAAAATCTCCGCATTCTGCGCAGCCGTCTGTCGGCTGGTAAGCTGTGCAATGCACGGCGTCGAGCGTGGTTGTCGCTCCGCTTTTTCGTGTTCCTGGGCCTGCTCGTCCGTTACACCAGACAACAATCGCATGAAATCTCGCACATCGCTCGTAAAAGCCGTGTGACTGTTCCCTACGCCTTGAAGGCTACCATGGTACACGACCTGAGTCCACCAGGCATCGAGCAGTTCGGACTCGTGCACATCATCCTCAAACAAGGCGTACGGAGCTGTCAGCAATGCTGCTGCCAGCGGCGCCAGGCATTGCTTACGGTTAAGCAACGGTGCCAGATAGCCTACGTATATTCGACCCGGACGCTGATCAAGAGGCACCGTACGGGCGAAATAAGCATCGTCACAGTTCAACCCTGGCGGTGGAAACACAGCAACGTCGCGTCCGTACAGGCTTTTCACCTGTTGATTCGCCATCCGGATAGTGGCAGTCGATGCGATGTACTTCGGATACACGCCTCGCAATTGAAGTACGGTGTCTATGGCGGCTTCGTAAAGACCCGCCACCGAACCCAGCGCGCTGGCAATCAGGTGCAGTTCGTCCTGGATGATGAGTTCTGGAGGTCGATGCTGGGAGCCCCCAAAAAACGCATTGGCACGCGCTTCCCAGGCCAGCCTCGCAAATTTATCCACTGTGGCAACCAACATGGTCGGGGGCTCTGCATACAGAGCTTCATCAACAACATTACAAGGCAGCACACCATCGGGGGAGGCGCCAAAGCCGCAATCCGAATTCCGGCAGAGGAAATGGAAATACTTCCCGGTGCTGTCATAGTTACGGTCAGCCTTGAAGTCATCTCCGCACCAGGGGCAGCGATCGAGCACCAGTTCGGGTTTTTCGTTGCCAGCCATCGCCTTTTTTACAAGTTCAGCTGCTTTCTGCAGGGTGTTGGGGCATGTGGCCTCTCCCACCCACATCCCTATGGTAATCGGCGCAGAACCGAGGTCGCTTCGCTGACGCCGGATCAACTCCAACGCACAGATTAGGCGCGTGGCGCGTATAAACTGATCACGGGTCAACAGACGCAGTGTATAGCGCATCAGAATAGTCGTTCCGTTACCGGCATCAGGATGACGAAGACGTCTCAGCCCTATCTGAAATGCGATCAGACCAAGATAGGCTTCGGTTTTTCCACCGCCCGTTGGAAACCAGATCAAGTCAACCGTATCACGAAATTCGCTGTCCTCTACTGCCGTCGATTCCAGCGTGGTTAACAAAAAAGCCAACTGAAACGGGCGCCAGCGATAAGCATCGTCGGCACGGAGTTTACCCTGAATACAATCATGCTGACGCATCTGCTCCAACATGGCGCGATGGGCCAAGGCAAAGGCCAGTCTTACCTGGGCGTCGTTACCTAGCGAGCACAAGCTCGCTCGCATGCGCGAAACGACTGTGTTCATGCGCTCGACCATACGGCTTGCGGCCGCACGATCATCAGCGGAAAGCCCCGAGATACTGCTCTGCTGGCCGACAACCCAACCCGCGTATCCGCCGATGAAATCGTTCAACTCTGGCAGTAGGGTTGCATGGGCATTGTCGATGCTGGCCAGTCTCGCCAGGGACAACACAGAGTCGTCCCCCGAAGCAGTATCTGCGGTCATCTGCGGAACCTCCACCGCTGGCATCGTTTCGGAGCGCAGTTCACCCACCCTTCCGTCCTTCACTTCCCAATTGGCGGCACAACCATGCCCAATGGCGTAGATATGCCGGTGGGCATATTGAAGTTCGATTTCCTGTTCTTCCTGATCCAGCAGGCTTCGGTCGACGCGGGGATATACACCAACATCGCCGGCGTCGATAACGCAGCGGAGGCTGGCCTCGAACAGGGTTTTTTCCGCACGTTCATAGACATACTCTCTGCCCGTCGCGCTATCTGCAAGCTCTTGTGCATTGCAAAGGGAAACGGTGACGATCCAGCCATCGGCGAAGCGCCGCCACTGAACATCGAGGTGTGCCTTGTCACCCAAGCTTGAAAAGCGCTGACGTTGATCTTTTCCGGGGCAGGTTATATTCTTGAATTCCTCATCATCTCCTCGTTCAGAAACCAGCTCCCTACGTATCCAGGTATTCTTATACTGTCCTTGCTCATCGCGTTCCATGTATTCGTAACTGACGGCGCGGGTCAACACTTGAAAGCAAATATCCGCTCCCTTGACAAAGAACGAGAAACCAAGCGACGAAGGCGGAATATAACGTCGCACAGTGGCAGGCTCGGCTACGCTTTCACCCCCGACCTCGGTGACACCCTCTACATCATCGAGATCTTCGCTGGCGGGATCTATACCCTCACCCCATTTCGATGCAGGATAAAGCACACCGCAGGGAAAACGCTCCGTTGGCAGCACCTTGTGTATATCAAAGCCATCCCTCTTCGCCTTGGGTGGACCAACCAGTTGCTGACGCACCCAGTCGATCAGTTGCTTTCGTGGTTCCGCGAACATTGTCATTACACTTCTATCCGATCCTATGCTGCCGCCTCAAACACTACTGGCTCGTCGTTATCGCTCTCCCCAAACGGCTTTCAACCGGCTGATACAATGAGCCTGGATGACCGCCTCGGTCATATCACCTTTTTGTTACTAACTTGTTTATTTTTACACAATATTGCCGTATCCCCACCAGTATTACCATCATTAGTTCCCTTATCAGCCAAGTCAAACGTAAGGTGCCCACGAAGAAAGGCACTCCTAGCAGTGGTGTCATTGGTGAGAGGTAGCGGCACTGGCGAGGCCCTAGCGAAAAAATTGCAAAAAGGCAGTAATTATTAACCTAAAATCCGCAGTAGGATTTTAGGATTATCCTAGCAAAGAGCGCACACAGCTCCAACATAATCCACTATAATGGGCTTTGAATTGCGTTTAAACGAACCGGGAGTCGCATGCAAGAACTGACAGACAACGAGCCCTTTATCCGCCTCGGAGTTTTCCTGAGCCTGTTTTTTCTGTTTGGCTGCCTGGAACTGTTGATTCCACGCAGGTATTTGAGGCAACCAAAATCAACTCGGTGGGTGACCAACTTTTCGATCGCCATCCTCGACAGCCTGCTGGTAAAATGGCTTTTCCCCTTGACTGCCGTGATGTTTGCCGCCTTATGCCAGGCGCAGGGCATTGGCTTGTTCAATTGGCTGGCTCTGCCTTTGTGGGTCAATGTTGTAGTTGGTGTAGTACTGCTGGATCTGGCGATTTACAGCCAGCATGTCTTATTTCATCTACACCCCATGTTGTGGCGCCTGCACCGGATGCACCATACCGACCTTGACCTCGATGTGAGTTCGGCTGCCCGGTTTCACCCGCTTGAAATTCTGCTGTCCATGCTGATCAAGTTCATGGTCATCGTTGTTTTAGGTATTTCACCGGTTGGTGTACTGATCTTTGAGGTGGTGCTGAATGGTATGGCCCTGTTTAATCACAGCAATATCAGGCTCCCCCCTTGGCTGGACAGCGGTTTGAGAAAAATCCTGGTGACACCGGATATGCACCGGGTTCACCACTCAATCGAGCGCCGTGAAACCAACAGCAACTTCGGCTTTAACCTGTCAGTCTGGGATCGCTGGTTTGGCACCTATTGCAAAGAACCGACGCTGGGGCAGGAAGATATGGTGATCGGATTACCTCGTTTCCGACATATAGAAAAACAGAAATTCATTCACTTGTTAATCCAGCCTTTAAAGTAGCGGATTATGAAATACAGCGACTTATCCGACGCGGGGGAAATGAAGTCGCTATCGGATACCTGTTCAGTATGTTTATTCTTGTTTATCCCTAGTGCCGGTTTATCCTAGTATCGAATCTTTATCAATCTTATAAAAACAGGAGCAAATCTTATGAGTCAGACTGTTGTTATCACCGGAGCCAATCGCGGCATAGGCCTGTCACTGACTAAACACTATCTGATCAGTGGCTGCACCGTTTATGCCTTATGTCGTCACAATTCTGCAGAACTGGCTGATAGCGGTGCGCAGGTGATTGAAGGTGTAAATATGGGTGAGGACGCGGTTGTTGCCCGTCTCAAAGAAAAACTGGCTGGCGTCAAGGTGGATCTGCTGATTAACAATGCGGGTATCCTGCGCGATGATGTGCTGGGCCAGATGAATTTTGATTCATTGCGTGAGCAGTTCGAGGTAAACAGTCTCGGCCCCATTCGCGCTGTCGAAGCTCTCAAGGCCAACCTGAATACGGGTGCCAAAGTGGCGATGATTACCAGTCGCATGGGATCAATCACTGACAACACCAGTGGCGGTCGTTATGGCTACCGTATGTCCAAGGCCGCGCTGAACATTGCTGCGGTGTCCATGGCTCAGGATCTGCGGGCGGCAGGTGTTTCGGTTGCGATTGTTCACCCAGGGCTGGTCGGAACCGAAATGATCGGCGGTCACGGCGACATTACCCCTGATCAGGCGGCCGAACGAATCGCTCAGCGTATTGCGGAACTGACACTGGATACCAGTGGCAGCTTCTGGCATTCCAATGGCGAATTGCTGCCCTGGTAACAATCAAATGGGTCGAATCAATACGAAGACTTTATTTTAAATTGTTCTGGCGCACTTGTCGTTGCTGGTTTTTATTTTTTAGCCGGAATTACTGGTACTTACTATAAGCTACAAGGCTTATAGTTTCTGCTATGGTATTCCGTCAAACTTCCCATCTCTGGAAGATTGTACATATTAACCACCATGCTGCCCTGTTTTTTGAGGAGTGCTATGGTTTTCCACAGCGCACAAGATGGGACAATTGCCTTGCAGCCTGTTCCACGTCCGGGGCAGAACAAATGGCAGACACCACAGCAACACCGTCCATACCGCAGGCCATGATTTCGGCGGCATTGTCTTGATTTACCGAGCCGATGGCCACCATGGGTTTTTCCCATATTTTCCTGGCGTTTTTCAGGCCGGAAAATCCCCAGGGCGCACAGGCATCGGGTTTGGTCTGTGTGTGGAATACAGGCCCGATGCCGATGTAGTCCACAGGCATATCCCGGGCCTCCTGAATATGTTCTTCGGTCTCCACAGAAAGTCCCACAATCTTTTCATTACCGCTTCCATTGGCAAGCAGGGCACGAACATCTTCCACCGGCATATCGCTCTGTCCCACGTGAACACCGTCGGCTCGACATGCCAGGGCCACATCCACACGGTCGTTGATGAGCAAGGGCACCTTGGCCCGAGCGAGCATATTTTTCATTGCCCGGGCAAGTTCCACAAATTCCCTGGTGTCACATTCTTTTTCCCGCAGCTGCACCATGGTTACCCCGCCTTTTACGGCGGCAGCCACCACATCCATGAGATCTCTGCCCAGACAAAGCCCCCTGTCCGTTACCAGATATACGCTGTAGTCAATCATAAAAACTCCATTTGCACGCGGGTTTCCAAATCCGAGGCGCCCAGCAGATACAGGGCATCATAAAAATATAATTGTAATGTCCCAGGCCCCTGGGCCTTTTCCCCGGCCCTGCTCCCTGCCGCAGACATGACAACCATGGCGCCCACGGCCGCAGAAAAAGGATCGGCCACGGCAAGAAAGGCTCCAGTAAGGGCTGTGGCTGTGCATCCAAGGGCTGTGACCAGTGGCATCATGGAATGCCCTCCCGTAATCCTGCAGGTTTGTCTGCCATCGGTAATATAATCACTTTCTCCACTGATGGTAACCACACATTTTTTTTCCATCGCAAGACGTTGGGCCGATTCCAGTGCCTCTTCAACGGCAGCCGTGGAATCTGCGCCCCTGGAGGTTGCGGCGACACCCGCTGTCGCCATGATCTCCGAGGCATTACCCCGTATGACAGCAGGGCCGCACTCTTCGATAAAACGAAAACCGGCATCGGTGCGTGCCCTGGTTACGCCCATGGCAATGGGATCGAGAACAACGGGAATATTTTTCTTCCTGGCAATGGCTCCGGCAGCAAAGATGCCATCCACAAAATCCGGGGTTGGAGTACCGATATTTACCACCAGAGCCTGGGCGAATGCGGCGAGTTCCCTGACATCTTCCGACCAGTGGCTCATGGCCGGAGAAGCTCCCAGGGCCAGCAGGGCATTAGCATTGGTATTGGCAGCGACATAATTGGTCAGGTTCAGAATCAGGGGACGGGAAGCCCGGATCTTTGCCACATTCTCTATGATCGATGATATTTCCACGTTACATCTCCAGCCTGTCTTTTACCGCCGCGACCTTGACATCCATACGGGGAGCATGGCTTTCCCGGTAATCAATGGCCAGGGTCATATAAATGCGTCTGCTGTTCTTTTTCAGCGCGAGAAAACAATTACGGACCACTTCCATAATCTCATCGTATTCCCCTTCAATGGCCGTGGACATGGGGCCCAGCACAAAAGGTAGCCCGCTGTCCTGAATGACCTTCACGACTCCTGCCACATGCTCTGCAAGTTCTTCTCCCTTATCCATGGGGAAAAAAACAAGGTTTGCTATAGTGCTCATTTCCTATCTCCTTTCATTGTGATTGACACCCTTCCCACCCTAAAGGACTTTGTCTTTAACGCGAACCCTGGGTTTTTGTCTTTTTCATGGCTCCATTATAAATTGGCCTATGAGCAAAACGAACCAATATCGTACCGGAAGACATTGCGTTTTTAAACTACGCTGTCACTTGGTCTTTGTAACAAAGTACCGCTCCCCCGGCGAATCAATTCACCATGAACTATTCAACTCAACCCTCACACTTTTAGCTTGACTTTCTGAATACCAATACATATCAATAAGGCGATGCAGTACACTCGGATGTATTCAACACACAGACGGACTATTTCATCCGTTAAGCCAATGTTAGGCTCAAAGCTTCGACAACCATCGGGTACTGACTGTACTTTGTTGCGATATTACAGCGTAAGGAAATAACGATGCAGCTCAACTGTGATATGGGTGAACACTTTGGCAATTACACCATCGGCGCAGACACCGAGGTTATGCCCCATATCGACATGGCCAACATCGCCTGTGGCATGCACGCCTCCGACCCGGATGTCATGGATGCCACCGTTGCCCTCGCCGCCAGGCACAAGGTCGTCATTGGCGCTCACCCAGGCTACCCTGACATGCAGGGTTTTGGGCGACGAGATATGAACTTGTCCCCTTTGGAGGTGCGAAATCAGGTGATCTATCAATTGGGCGCCCTCACCGCCTTCTGCGCCGTTCACGACACTCAGGTCAGCTATATCAAGCCTCATGGTGCGCTGTATCATGCGATGATGAACAACACAAAGGTGATGAACGTACTGCTGGAAATAGCCGGGCAATTCTCGCTGAAGCTCATGGTGCTGGCCACGGCCAATTGGCATGAGCACAAACAATACGCCGACCGACACGGGGTTGAACTGCTGCTGGAAGCCTTTGTTGACAGGGCCTATGAAGATGACGGCAGCCTGGTTCATCGCAGCGAGCCCGGCGCGCTGCTCGAAAAACAGGAGATGATAAACCGGGTACGTGAACTTTGCGACCAGGTGCCGATTCGCTCGATCAACGGCAGGGAACTGCATTTTCCTATCGACTCACTCTGTGTACATGGTGACGGGAAAGGGGTGCCTTTGATCAAGGCATTCAGGGCCATCATTAAAAACCATGAATAGTGACAGCTTCACGATTTCCCAGGTATCGGAAACCTCGCTGCTGGTCAGTTTTCACGAACCGGTCAGCGTTGACCTTTCTTTATTTATTGCCAACTGTAGCAAGGCGGTCAATCATCATTTTGCCGATACAGTGGTCAACACTGTGCCGTCATACAACGCCCTGCTGATCACTCTGCAACCTTCCAGCGAGCAGAATTGTGTCGAAAAACTGAACAGGGTTTTGCTGGCAGTTTCCCGTGAAAAAAGAGACGAGCAACGGGATACCATAGAAATACCCACCTGGTATGACCCGGAGGTGGCCGAGCACCTGGATGAAATAACCGGGGAGACCGGTTGCAGTCTCGAAGAATTGATCAAGCTGCATACCGGGCAGACCTTTTTTGTATACATGATCGGATTTTGCCCCGGATTCGCTTATATGGGCGATCTGCCGGAACCACTGCGCCTGCCGAGGCGCACTGTTCCGCAAACAAAAATGCCGGCGGGCAGTGTAGCCATCGCCGATTTTCAGACAGCCGTCTATCCCCTGGCGATGCCAGGTGGCTGGAATATTATCGGTCGCACACCCCTGACCCTGTTTGATGCCACCAGAAAACAGCCCAGCCTCCTGCAACAAGGGGACAGAGTGCAATTCAAAGCGATCAGCAAAGAAGAGTTCCTGCGGCAAGGTGGGATGCTGTAGTGGGTGAAATGCAGGTCATCTCCATAGGTTTCCTGGCCACAGTTCAGGATCAGGGGCGATACTTGTGCCAGCACCTTGGCCTGGCAGAGGCCGGTGCTCTGGATAAACACGCCCTGTTCTGGGGCAACCGGCTGGTGGGCAACAAGCCGGACTCCCCCGCCGTAGAGATTCTGCTCGGCAACAGCGCTTTTACCTTTGATTCTGCCACCCGAATCGCCATCAGCGGCGCGGCCATGCCGGTGACACTCAACGACACCCCGGTTCCCGGCTGGACAGCCATACCCATTCAACCTGGTGATGTAATCAAATGTGGCATTGCCCCCAGCGGGCTGCGAGCGTACCTGACTATCGCCGGTGGCTTTACTGTTCCGCGCTTTTTTAATAGCGGTTCAACCGTGATCAGAGAGCAAACCGGCGCCAATCAGGGGAAAAAACTGACCGCAGGGGATACCCTGTCGTATCGAAAGCAAGCCGACCAGACCTGCCAGAATGCCGTTACACTATGGCCAAAAACTCCCCGGCACTATATTCCAGACTATAATGCACCACTGACCCTGCATTTCTTTCCCGGCTATCACTATCGGGAGTTCGATCCGAACAGCGTGCAGCGATGCTTGAATAACTGGTATACCATCGCCCAGGACTCAGACCGCATGGGCTACCGTCTCTCCGGCACACCTTTGACACGGGAAGGCGCTGATATTCTGTCCATCGGAGTTCCCTGTGGCGCAATCCAGATTCCCACCGCAGGAGAACCCATTATTTTGCTCAACGACCGCCAATGTACCGGTGGCTACCCCATTCTGGGTGTCGTCTGTGCACGGGATCTCTTCCGGCTGGCTCAGAAGAGGCCTGGAGAGCAGGTGCGTTTTGCTATTGCCGATATCGACCAACAGCAACGACGACTGCATACCTTCTATCAGTTTTTCGCGACAAACACCATAAACCTCGCCCGGTTCGCAGATGATGTCAAACAGAGCAAGGTATACCGGCTCACAAACGATCAACAAACGACACTAGCGCCACCTGCTCAGGCAACAACTCACCCGCCATCTCATCCACCATCCGCTGCAAATCTCCCTCCGTATCCACATCCGTCATCGAGCCGGTATAATTGATTGCGTACGCATCCAGCCGCGTCAATAAACTCGCCAAGGTATCCTCGCGGCCGTATTCCACCGCCGCCCAGTGCTCCAACGGCACAGGTGTATTACCACCAAACAGATAAAACCCACCATCCGAGGCAGGCCCGATCACCAGAGAATCAGGTTGCTGTAAACACTCCACGGCCTCCAGCAAATTTGCAACCGAGTGCTGTGGGCTATCAACGCCCATCAACATAACAAAATCATGATCCTGCAGTCGTGTGGAATACACATGATGCATACGCTCACCCATGCCGCCCGGGCCGGTATACATACGCTCCAGTCCCTGCCACATCGGGTGGCTCACACCCTGCTCTTCACCTATCGCCCAATAGCAGGACAAGGCTATATCGCGCTCAGCAAAAGCACCTACCGCTTCTTTCAATATGGCCTCTTTCGCCGCCTTCGCCAGGCGAAAAAACCGATCCGCCAACGGATGGCCAATCGTGGCAGACAAGCGTGTTTTCACCGGCGACAAGCCCGGCGTTTTAACCAGTACCGCTATCGCACCTTTCATACCTTGTGCCACCGTTGTTTCAGCAAAACCTTAAACTCCGGCCAGGCCTGTCTGGCCCACAAATAAACGTGTAAACCTGTCGTTTTCAGCCAGCCATTTTTCTCGTATTTCCGCGCACTGGTGAGCAACGCGGTTCCGGTGCAGCGCAAACGAACACCCTGCTGTAATGCGTGCCAGACAAACGTATGATCCTCACCGTATTTCACATCTTCAGGATAGGCCCCCACACGCAGGAAGTTTTGTCTGGATATGCACAAAGCCTGATCACCGAAAGGTGTTACCAGGCAATGTGAACGCAGCCAGACACCGAGGGCATTCAGCCACATCATCGGATGGCCATAAAAACGCAGATTGAAGTAATGCAGCGCATCAGGGCAAACACGCAAGGAATTTCTCAGCGAGTGAATATGGCGCGTTTCTATTCTCGAATCCGCATGAACAAACCACAGATAGTCACCCTCAGCCAATCGTGTCCCGGCATTCATCGCTGTGGCACGACTGTTTCCGGCACAATGCGCCTGACACTGCTGACCAAATGACGGCGGATAGGTAGTTATTTTCTGTTGTATAGCAGTGACTTCCGATTTATCTGCACTGACAAACAGAACCTCACAGCCCGTGAACCTCCCCTCGGCCGATTGTACCGACAACTCCTGTAATAACACCCGCCAGCTATCATCTCCCGGCGCGACGGGCACAATGATGGAAATCATCACTGTACCGCCTTAGACCAACGAACCACCACAGGAACTACCTGCACCCGCCGTGCAGCCGAAACAATGGTTAGCAATCGCAATGTTTTCGGTAATATCACTGAAACGCTTCAGCTCCATCACATTGTGTACTCTGTCAGGTATCGGCATTTCCAGCATCTGGTTGAAATCACAATCGTAAATATTACCGTCGAAACCCACCGACACCAGATTGGTACACATTACCCCCCTAGCGGCATTGACATTAAAACTATCCAGCAATAACTGCATGTAGTCTTCCAGCTTACCGTCACGTTCCAGCGCATGCAAATAACGTTTAATCGGCATATTGGTAATGGTAAATAGCTGATTGAACTCAATATCGAAATCATCAAGCAAGCGCTGCTTGTAGTCCTGAAACAGTGCTGCCTGATCGGGTGGCAAAAAATGACCGCCAGGGTTATACACCAGACTCAGTGTTAAGCCTGAGTTCTCTTTACCGTAGCCCAGACTATTGAGCCATTTCAGCCCCAGAATACTTTTATCGAACACAAAACGACCACGCTGTGCCTCGACATTTTCCCTGGTGTAACAGGGTAGCGAAGCCACTACTTCCACACCCTGCTCCGCCAGAAACTGGGCAGTATCCTCCTGTCCTTCTTCGTATAACACCGTCAGATTACAGCGATCGATCACATGGCGACCCATTTTGCGGATTTCAGTCACAAAATAGCGGAAATGCGGGTTCAACTCCGGCGCACCGCCGGTAATATCCACGGTGTGAATCTCCGGTGCACCATGCAATAACTCCAGTAAACGTTCAACGGTCGGCAACACCATATTATCCGGGTGCTTAGGGCCGGACTCGACATGGCAATGATGGCAAGCCTGATTACAGCGCTTGCCGATATTCACCTGTAGAGTCGTGATCTCGGGGCGTTTCAACTGCAGATTCTCAGCCGCTAGACGCTGTGCAAACGCATTGGGTTTCATCAGTTTCTTCTCCACGTATGAAATTTTTCCAGCCACTTTAATACAGCCTCCGGTGCATGAGCGCGTTTCCAGTCACCCGCCGCATACTTGTTCGCTTCGCTCATGGTCGGATAGATATGAACGGTGCCCAGTATTTTATTCAGACCGAGATTATATTTCATCGCCAGAATAAATTCCGGTATCAGATCACCGGCTCCTTTGCCGACAATCGTAACACCGAGAATTTTATCCTTACCGGGCACAGTCAATACCTTGACCATGCCGAGGTCTGCACTATCCGCAATCGCTCGATCCAGATCATCGATACCGTAAGTCGTCACTTCATAAGCGATGTCGTGTTCTTTGGCATCCTTCTCGTTCAGGCCAACACGCGCCACTTCGGGATCGGTAAAGGTCGCCCATGGAATCACCCGGTAATCAACCCTGAAACGCTTAATCATGCCAAATAAAGCATTCACACTGGCAAACCATGCCTGATGCGCCGCGACATGCGTAAACTGATACGGGCCGGTGACATCACCTGCCACATGAATATTCGGGTAGTTTGTCGTTAAAAACTCATCGGCTGCGACAGTGCCGTTTCCGGTCAGTTCCACACCCAGCTCTTCCAGGCCAAAGCCCACCACATTCGCTTTCCGCCCCAGTGCCAGCAGCACCTTGTCAAAGGCAATACGCTTCGTTTTGCCCTGATGCTCACAAACGATAAACTGCCCGCCGTTTTCCCGTACAAACTCCAGTGCCTTGTGCGAGGTCAGCACCTCGATACCCTCGTCTTCAAACTGCTGCAAAACCTGTGCGGAAACCTCATCATCTTCACGGATCAGAATCTGTGGCGCCATTTCGATTTGCGTCACCTGACTGCCCAAACGACCAAACGCCTGTGCCAACTCACAACCAATCGGCCCGCCACCCAACACCACTAGACGCGACGGCCGCTCTTCCAACTGCCAGACATTCTCACTGGTCAGACAATCTACTGTCTCCAGCCCTTTGATCGGCGGTACGCTAGGTCTTGCGCCGGTGGCCACAATGATATTACGGGTGGTCAGTATTTCACCGTTCACTTCCACCCGATACGGATCGATAATCCGTGCCTCGCCTTCAATCACGTTAACACCCAGATTCGTATAGCGCCCGATAGAATCATGCGGTTCGATTTTGGTAATCACCTCCTGCACTCGAGCCATGACATCTTTAAAATCAAACTCGGCCTCCATACGTTTAATGCCGTATTTATCGGAATGCTTCGCTTCATTCAATGTCCTGGCAGTACGAATTAACGCTTTACTCGGAACACAACCCGTGTTTAAGCAATCGCCACCCATCCTATGTTTTTCAATCAAAGTGACTTTAGCTTTGACCGCCGCCGCAATATAAGCAGCAACCAACCCGCCGGCGCCTGCGCCGATGACCAATAAGTTATTATCAAACGATTTTGGTTTGTCGAACTGTTCAAGAATCTTGTTACCCCGGATCCTGTCCATTACCTTTTTAGCCAGCATCGGGAAAATACCTAGTAAAACGAATGCGAATAGCAAACCGGGGGAAAGAATGCCGGACAATGAATCCAGTTGACCCAACTGTGTTCCGGCATACACATAGACAATCGTTCCGGCCAACATGCCCAACTGGCTCACCCAGGCAAACGTAATGGTACGAAAACGGGTGACACCCATTAGCAGGTTAATCACGAAAAACGGGAACAAAGGCACCAGACGCAACGCGAACAGGTATAAGCTTCCCTCTTTTTCGATGCCTTCGTCGATGGCTTTCAACTTGTCAGGGTAGCGGGCACTGATGCTATCTCTGAGTAAATAGCGCGAAACCAGAAAGGCCAGCGTCGCCCCAAGGGTACTGGCGAATGACACTATGATCACCCCTGTCACCATCCCGAACAGCGCACCGGCCAGTAAGGTCATAATGGTCGCACCGGGTAACGACAACGCGGTAACGGCTACATAAGCGAGAAAGAATATTAGTATAGTACTGAGGATATTCTCTGCGTAATACACTGCGAAAGCACTTTGCCGGGCTTTTATGTACTCCAGCGAGAGAAACTGCTTCAGGTCAAAAATAAAGAAGGCGGCAAAAGCGGCGACGAGTAATCCAATAACGATGAGCTTTTTGTTCATGTCTTTCTTTTGGTGGTTAGATCATGTCTTTGGTGAGTGTTGGGGTATTGTACGCCAGGCCCCAATCCAGCCCCTTGTCAAAAAAAGCCACTCCCTAAACCTTTGCGAAGTTAACTTTCTGATGATCGTTAGAATGATAGCTGACAAAAAGCTGGGGGCGAAATCTGGTCTTCATGCGGCGGACAATAGCGTGAATATCCATAGGATAGCAAATTTTTATGCTAGGCCCTGTGAGGTGGTCTAATAGACCACCTCACAGGGTTATGCCAATAAGGCAATCAGAAGCAGTCCCTGAGCTTATGCAAGATATCGCCAACCGCTGTGAAGTATACGTGACGGGAGAAACACCAAAAAGACGACAAAAGCAACGACAATTACGAGCTGCCATTTTAAAAGTGGCAGCCCTGAAACAGGGATGTTTTGGCGTAAAATTCTGCGGCAAATAGCTGCTGATGACAGAACAGCAGTAGCGTTTTCTCTATCACCGGGGCAAAACGGGGATGCACCAGAAGGTAGAAAGCTGCTGGAAAGGTGTTCGCTGTTCGCCCAGACTCAGTTCCCCCCCCGGGGTCAGTGGCGCTCTGTCACAATAGGCTCCTGCAAGTGAATGGCGTTGCCAAACAACGTTAAATCAAAATCGTGCACCCTTGCACCACCGGGTTTTATGGTCGTTGTTGGAAAGGATAGTAAGTATCAAAGGCCATTTCGGCAAATTGCCAATCTATACAGTATGAAATAATGCTGAATGATTTACTCGCAGCGCGTTATCGCCGCAGAAAACTGCCAATAAAATCCATGGGCTCAAAAATGACATGCGTGGTTCCGTTATGGTAAGGTGCCTTCAGTCTGTACTAACTCGTTGAGTTCACTTTTGGCAGCTGCCTTTGTGCGAATGAATTCAGGCTTTAATGCAGTGGTAAAAACACCATCTAGAACGAGGAAATGGCTCGGTAAACAATCCCCAATACTGTCGACAGCATTTCAGGTCGCCTGGCCAGCAGGAATCTCAGAGGATAAGGAAAGCTGAGCACCCACTGTCGCATGGCCTGTTTGGGTAGTACTTCGTCTGTGAGTCGAGCTGCGCTTTCTGCGCTGCTTCTTTATAACGTCGTTAGTGAATGGGGACTGATCGTTTGATAAGCCGGTGGCAGTTGGCAACGCATTGTTCTAACTAACATGACCGCGAAAAAAGGTACTTTTCTATGAATCGTCTGCCTGGAGCCTGGATGGTGATTTACTGTAAAACGCGACGAACCTTCCTGTTTGGAAAACGTGGTCGGAAAATGCGTAAGCCGAATCTATGGAATCTATTTGGAGGTCATCTAGATACAGGCGAATCAGCCAGTGAGTGTGCGATAAGAGAGATGCGGGAAGAAGCGTCCATCACCTTGCCTTTAAGTGGTGCCACACTTTGGCAATCACCCGAAGGTCTGCGACCTTTAGGCTATATTGACTGCATACGGGAAATGCACTATTTTTTAATGGTAACCGACACTGAGTTCTCACCGAATCTCGATAGCGAACATTCGGCTTTTGCCTGGTTCAAGTTCGATAAGTTACCAAAAAAAGTGAATCGACCCACCGAAATTGCGATAGCGACAGGGTTATTTGTCAAAGCCAAAAGTGTCGTCGAAGACAAATTGCTGTAGCCGCATCAAATTACCATCATTGACTGACCACCCATTAATTGTTAGTTTTTGACTGGCCAGTCTGAAGTCATCGCATGTTCCGCTTTAGTATTCAAGTCAGCTAGACTGGCGGCGATGGTTCAGATAACCAGCTAACCAGCTCTCAGTTTTGAAACTAACGAATCAGTCATAGCAAGGCCCGACAGGGTCGGTGGAGAATAAAATGAAACGACGACGGCTGCAAAATCCAGCTATCATAATGATGCTTTTGTTGGTACTCGGTGGATGCGCGGCAACTACCAAGAACCTTAACCCAAATGAAGAGCTGCACTACGATGCCAGCTATGACTTTTCAGATAAGAAGCAAATTGTCGACAAGCTGGTAGCTCCGCTGACCACGCAAAATATCATCCCGCCAAGTAGCAAAAAACCGATACTGATTGTTTATCCGGTGGTGAACGAAACATCTGAGCATATCAGTACCGGCGGTATTACCGATGACATCCGTCGCGAACTGCTTAAATCCGGCAAGTACAGGTTTATCAACGAACGACAGAGAAATAATATTGTTAAGGAAACTCAGCACCAACAAAAAGGTTACGTAGACCCGACAATGCGAATCAAACTCGGCCGACAGTTGGGCGCGGATTATATCGTCAGTGGCACGCTCCGCTCGATCAAAAAAAAGCAGGCCAGACAATGGCGCCTGTCCAAATCTGAACGTATCTACTACAGTCTGGATCTAACTGTCACGGATTTAACTACGGGTGAACTGATTTATGCCGATCAAGCAGAGATTGCACGAGAAGCTTCCAAGCCGATTTTGGGTTGGTAGTATTTCATTGATCCATCGTTAATGGGCCATAGATCCATGGTTGACTGGCTGACAAACTGGCGAATTGCCGTCTTGTTATGTTTGAGTATCTTGAGTGGCTGTGCCAACCAGGCTCTCACCAATGCGCGGGCACTGTATCACAGTGGCAATTACCAGGGGGCATCGGAGGCTCTGCAAGACTGTGCTGACTTTGGTGATAAATTTAAACTGCTCTGCCTGATCGAAAAAGGCACGGCACTTTATAACCTGGGAGAATACAAAAACAGCACACACTACTTTCTGCGCGCAATTCGTTTTGTCGAAGAGAAGGATTATGTCAGCTTATCTCAACAATCAAGCGCCTCCCTGATCAATGACTATATGATCGTTTATCAGGGAGAACGAGCCGAGCAGCTCTGGATGCATAGCTACCTGATAATGAATTTTTTACTTCTGGATAATTATCAGTCAGCGCGTGTCGAGGCCAAACAGGCACTGGAGGTGCTTGACGATTATCCAGAAGCGCTTCAGAAAACCTACTTTACTCGCGGTTTAATCGCACTTTGCTTTGAGATTTTCGATCAATACCAGGATGCCCGCATCGAATACGAGGCCATCGCCAGGCAAAAAAACAAGCCGGTAAGCAGGCCAAAGCCACTTTCCGGCGACCTTGGAGAAGCGGTTTTATTCGTCTCCAGCGGCAAGGCTCCGATTAAAGTGGCAAAAGAATTAGCCATACCTCCTTCGATAAAAATTTCGATTCCACAGTATAGAAGAATCTCCTATTTCAACAGACCGGTAGTAAACACTCGCAAAAAGGCCGACAAGCACAGTATCTTTATGCTTTCCACCGATGTTTTCGAGGTGTCGGAGGATTCACTCAATAGCCGAATGAAAGAAATTATCAGCAGACAGACCCTTCGTGCGGCAGGGAAAGAGGCGATATCACGGTCATTCAAGAACGATGAGTTAGCCGAATTTCTGGTGCGTGCCGCGTTGTTTTCGACAGAACACGCTGACACCCGATCCTGGCACACCTTGCCCGCTGGCTTGCATCTGATTCGTCTGACGCTGAAACCAGGCCGTCATCTGTTGTCTTTACGCAGCAATGACAAGCGACCGGAAAAGCAAATAGAAGTGACAATAAAACCAGGACAACGAGTATTTAAAGCTGTTCGGTTTTAGATTCCCAGACACCCTGTTCAGTCTAATGACTCGTTGTTTCAAACAGTCAAAAACCACAATTCAACTTTTTTACGAATTGTAACAATGCGATATCATTTGCTAACAGACGCCATTGCGCTTTACGTGTATTCTAATAATAGTGAAATCTCGAGAATTCAGATTCAGGATTGAACTCTCCTATTTCCTTGCTTTTTCAGCCCGGCATCAAAGCCGGGCTTTTTTGTGAAATATTCAGGTTAGACAGTCGTTCGACCGGCGAGCGAATGGAAAGCCGGATTTTAACACAAAGACGATAACGTTCGGACTCGGCCTTCTGTTTACCACTGCCCCGAGTACTGTATAGACACCGGCTGGCGTTTTGGCCCCCAGTTGCCTGGTAGCGGATCAAACACACCAGACAACGGCGTCTGACAGTGCAGACAATGGCCAGTTTCATCGAGATTCCACTCACCCAGTCGATACCAGTCACGCTCTATCAACAAGGCACCACAATTATGACAATAGGTGCTGCTGCCTTGTGCATCATGCACATTGCCGGTGTATGCATAGCGAATACCATTGCTGATCGCGATATCTCTGGCACGTACCAGAGTTCTGGGCGGAGTCGGCGGGATATCGCGCATTTTCCACGCCGGATGAAATGCGGTGAAGTGCATAGGTACATCCGGCCCGAGATGGGTTCGCACCCATTCGGTCGCTTTGTCCAGCTCTTCATCCGAATCATTTTTTCCGGGAATTAACAATGTCGTAAGTTCAAGCCAGACATCGGTCTCTCGCTTGAGATAAACCAGCAAATCGAGCACTGGCTGCAGGCGGCCACCACAAAGCGTGTAATAGAAGTCATCCGTGAAAGCTTTCAAATCGATATTGGCCGCATCGATATGCTCGAATAACACCTTCGCCGGTTCCGGACAAATGTAGCCAGCCGTAACGGCAACCGTTTTGATATTTCTTTGGTGACAGGCAATAGCGACATCGACCGCATACTCCAGAAATATCGACGGATCGTTATAGGTAAAGGCAACGCTTCTACAACCATGCCGCTGCGCTGCCAAAGCCAGTTCCGCCGGCATGGCGTTGTCTGCCAGGATATCCATTTCCCTGGACTTGCTCATGTCCCAATTCTGACAGTATTTACAAGCCAGATTACAGCCCGCCGTGCCGAAGGATAAAACGGGTGTACCGGGCAAAAAATGATTTAACGGTTTTTTTTCGATCGGGTCGATACAAAAACCGCTGGAACGTCCATAAGTAGTAAGGACAATTTTATTGTCTCGCCTCGCTCTCACGAAGCACAAACCTGCCTGGTTTTCGTGCAGTTTACAGGCTCTGGGACACACATCACACTGCACCCGACCGTCGTCAAGCTGATGCCAGAATCGGGTGGGATAAGCATCACAGGCAGCCGAAACCGAAGCTCGGGTCATCATCACATCACCTCAAATTCCTCTGTACCACCAGGCACTCTGGGTGTTAATCTCGCATTCGGCAATACAATTACCATTTTGTCAGCCGCTTTTCACATTAGTTTAACTCAATCGGTCAGGATAATAATGAATAAACCGGCTTTTTTTCTACTGATCACCATTCTACTGTTGGTTACCCGTACAGAATTTGCCAATAGTCTTGAACTTCAGGGCAGCTTCACTCAGGGAGGGATGCTTATTGGCAAAACCGAGCCGGGTAATCAGGTTTTGCTCGACGGCACCGCAATTGCGGTTAGCGATCGTGGGCAATTCGTGTTTGGGTTTGGCAGAGATGCAAAACTATCGCATTTATTGGATATAGTTAAACCGAACGGAACAAAAACCCGAAAGACCATCGAGATTGAAAAGCGCAAATACAACATTCAGCGCATCGATGGTATTCCCAGAAAAATGATGCAGCCTTCCAAACAGGCGTTAAAGCGAGCTGGCACAGAGGCCCGGCTGGTCAAAAAAGCCCGCAATATATTCAGTACCCGTACAGACTTTCTTGGCGGCTTTGTGGTTCCTGTAAAAGGCAGGATAACCGGCGTCTATGGCAGCCAGCGTATTTTTAACGGAGAACCCAGAAGACCCCACTTCGGGATCGATTACGCCGCGCCACTTGGAACTGCAGTGAAAGCCCCCGCATCAGGTGTCGTTTCGCTGGTACATAACGATATGTTTTATTCTGGCGGCACGCTGATCATCGATCATGGTATGGGCGTGTCCTCGACTTTTATCCATCTTCAAAAAATACTGGTCAAGCCGGGCGAGGCCATCAAACAGGGCGACAAAATTGCGCTGGTCGGTACCACGGGAAGATCGACAGGGCCTCATCTGGATTGGCGAGTCAACTGGTTTCAGGTGCGCCTCGACCCGGCGCTGCTAGTGACGAAATAGTGATCAATACACCAACCTGTTCAGCGAACCATTGGCAATCGCGCCGGTCGAACACCAAAAGGCAGGGTAGAAGCATTATCGACCGATCAGGCTAAGCCCACATACTCGTACCACATTGCCGTTTATCGCCTGCGACCGCGGGCTGGCAAAATAGGCAATGGTTTGAGCCACATCTTCAGGCTGCCCGCCCTGAGCGAGACTGTTCATTCGCCTGCCCGCTTCTCGTATGGTAAACGGGATAGCCGATGTCATCTGGGTTTCAATAAAACCCGGAGCGACGGCATTGATGGTTATTCCTTTCGGTAAAATCTTGCTCATCGCATGAACATAACCAATAACCCCCGACTTGGATGCCGCGTAATTGGTCTGCCCGAAATTGCCTGCAATACCACTGATCGAAGCCACACCAATAATCCGGCCATTGTGATTGATCCGGTTTTCTGCCAGCAAATGTCGGTTGATTCGCTCCATCGAACTCAGATTGATATCCATCAAAAGATCCCAGTCATGCACCTTCATTCTACCCAACGTTCTATCCCTCGTTACTCCCGCATTGTGCACGACAATATCGACACCTTTACCATTTTCAGCGAGAAGCCGGGAAATATTCGCGGTGGCTTCTGTTTGGGTAATATCTTGTACAAACGCGATACCTTCAATTGCACTGGCGACTTCGTTCAGCGCTTCCTCCGCCTGAGGCACATCGAGACAAATAACTTTCGCCCCATAGCCTGCCAACACCTCGGCAATGGAAGCGCCAATGCCACGCGAAGCACCCGTGACCAAGGCCGTTTTGCCACCGAGAAAACTAGCGGCCTGGGTGGCAATTTGGGTAGAAACCTGGCCGGCCTCGCTCGAGGAAATCCTGACGACCTGGCCCGAGACATAAGCCGACCGGGGCGAAGTAAAAAATTCAACAGAGGACTCAAGATTGTTTTCAGCGCCCTTGCGCAGATAGAGCAAATTACTTGTCGCTCCCTTTTTACCAATTTCTTTACCGACACTTTTGCTAAAGCCAGTCAGCGCCTGTTGCGCGCTGGCCGTTTCCGGTTGACAGTCAGCGGGGTCTTGGCCTAACACGAGGACACGGCCACAACGCGCCAACGCACGAATGACAGGATGAAAAAAGTCATAAAGTTCCCTGAGCTGTTGACTGCTTTCGATACCAGTCGCGTCAAAAACAATGGCTTTAAAACGCATTGCTTCCGACAACTGATCCAGCTCGACCGGCTCGGCATCGAGTTTTACCGATTCAGCGATATGACGCGGAAGATGTAAACTGACGTTATCTCCAGAGAGAACTTCAGCCAGCGGTAACAATGCGGCGCCGCCTTTGCTCGAACCCAATAACACATTACCCTGAACACTGACTGACTCAGCGCCGGAGTATCGCTCCAGAATGGCCGGCGCAGGCAGGTTCAACGCATTGACAACAGGCTTTCCAATTGGTGAGTTGGCCACTTTTTGATAAAAATCTGACATAATACGCCTCTCATTTTCGGTTCAATGTTCAACAGCAACAGTTTTTCGTTATATTGGTACGAGCATTTTACCACTGGATTGGCTGCGTCTGAGAAACTGATATGCGATTAACGGAAAAACAATTCAAACAACTACAAGAAGGCGGCTATCCAGGCGGGCATAACGAAAATCAGACTATCAGGCAGAAGCTGGGTTTATTACCCTTTCCTGACGATGCCTTTACGTTTCGGAACACGCCACACTCGAAAGCCCTTCACTATTTATTGAAAAAACCTTCGGACTACCAATCACAAGCCGAACACTGGCATCAGTGTTACATATTCCATTATTTCGAGATGTACTACCCTGAGGTATATGAGTATCTCTACGCAACGCCGAACGCGGGCGCGAGAGGCAAAGTCGAAAGGGGCCGCCTGCTTTCGGCCGGTCTTAAGGCAGGGTTTCCGGATATCTCGCTGGATTTACCGATGAATGGCTATCATGGCCTGCGCTGTGAACTCAAACGCCCGGATCGGCGTGCCGTTGTTTCCGACAAACAAAGCCACTGGATATCTTTATTGAATGGCAAAGGTTATTTCGCCTTCATTGCCTATGGCCATGAAGACGTAATCAACCAGATCAAAACCTATTGTTCATTATAAATGCCATATACCAGCCGGCCATAGATAGCAGCCCGCTGCCTAGCTAGACGGGATTAGCTGTTTTCTGTTTTTTCTGAACCAGACAACGCATGCCGCTTTTTCAAGTCCGTCAACAACTGGTCTTTCTCCAGCCAGAATTCGTTCAACCAGGCTTGAAAATTCGCTTTGAAAACGGCATCATTTGCATAATCTTTACCCAGAAATTCATCGGGTATAGCCAGTTTTCTGATATCGACAACAATCTTCGTGATTCGCCCACAGCATAAATCCCACAGGCTAATCCCATTACCATCCGGGTAGACGATACTGATATCGATCAATGTGTTCATTTGCTCGCCCATACTGCCAAGCACAAACGCTGCTCCTCCAGCCTTTGGCTTCAGCAAATTGGCATAAGGCGACTGCTGTCTGCGATGCTTTTCTTCCGTGTATCGGGTTCCTTCCATAAAATTGAATACAGAAACCGGCGTGGTTTTAAACTTCTCACAGGCTATTCGCGTGGTTTCCAGGTCCTTGCCAGCCAGCTGAGGATTCTTTCGAACCATTTCCGCCGAATACCGCTTCATAAAAGGGAAATCCAAAGCCCACCAGCACAACCCGATAACAGGTACCCACATCAGTTCTTTTTTAAGAAAAAACTTAAGCATCGGAATTTTTCGGTTCAAGACTTTTTGCACTACAAGGATATCTGTCCAGGACTGATGATTACAGTTAACCAGATACCAGTTTTCTATGCTCAGCCCTTCATCGCCGCCGGTGACAACCCAGTCAATTTTATTGGAATTATCGAGCAAAACGCTATTGAAAGCCACCCAGCAGGTTGCCACCGCAATCAGCGTTTTAGTCACATGCTTTTTAACCGGTTCGAGCGGAATGATTACTTTCAGAACCGCTCCCAGTATTAAAACCGGTGTCCAAAACAGAGTATTCAACACAATTAACAAGAAAACAATTGAGCCTTTCAGGCCCGCAGGTAAATTATTAAGCATGGTCATTCTCTCAATAAATAGGTCAGGTTTTAACTGGCGAGCCTATCAGATTCAACACATTAAGCCAACATATGACACCTTGGTCAGCTCGATCGAGCATCCGAACATGACGACTTGCTGTGGCGTACTGTGCAATGATCAGCGCTTGTTCTCGCCTCACGGCCCTCATCTCAATTCTGCTGAGGTTTTGCCCAACACCGCTCTGGCGATAACCAGTTGCTGAACTTGCTGCGTGCCTCCGAGTATATCCAGGGTTTTTGAGTCTCGCGCCCACTTCTCCAGAAGTTCATCTTCCTGATAACCAACGGCGCCACAGATTTCGACACATTTAAGGCTGATATCATTGGCCATTCTACCCGCCTTTGCCTTCGCCATAGAGGCTTCCTTCGAGTTGGGCAAACCATTATCCGCCATCCAGGCCGCTTTCAGGGTAAGCAGCCTGGCCGCTTCCAGCTCAGACTCCATCGTGTAGACCTCTGCTTCAACCGAACTGCACAACGTGGCGGGCAGTCCATAATCCAGTTTCAAACCCATCCTGACCAATAACTTCCGGGTTCTCTCCAGGCTTGCCGATGCCAATCCGACCGCCATTGCGGCCACCACCGGGCGCGTATTCTCGAAGGTTTGCATCACTCCGGAAAACGATGTGTCGCTATCGATATCAGGCTCACCCAACAGGTTTTCTTTTGGCACATGACAATCTGTCAACCTGATAGTCGCTGTATCACTCGCCTTGATCCCCAACTTCCGATCCAGGCGCTCGATAAACAGGCCGGGGGTTTCTTTCAGCACAACGAAGGGGCGTATCGCAGCCCGGCCTTTGGATTTATCCAGGGTCGCCCAGACGACCACGGCCTCGCATCGTTGTCCGGCGGTAACGAATATCTTTTCGCCGTTGATCGTATAACCACTGCCATCCTCTACGGCGGTCGTTAAAATACCGTCTGTATCCGACCCCGTATCGGACTCGGTAACTGCCATGGCTGCCCATAAGTGGCCAAATTTCTGAAGCTGGACATCGGTTGCCATAGTCGCGATGGCGACATTACCCAATCCTTGACGCGGAAGACTCAAAGCCAGTGCGACATCACCACGGCACAACTCCTGCAAACCAAGAACCGTGGCCATATTGGCTCCATTGACATTTTTTTTGCCAGAAGTCGACTTTTGCAGCTTGGTGGCACCGGCACTCAATTGCGCAGCGCCATCGTTCATTCCGTCCACAATAGATGCCAGCATATCCAGCTCGACGGGATAGTGATGTTCCAGCTTGTCATACTTTCTCGAAATGGGCCGGAAGACCTCGCTTGCCACCTGCCTTGCCTGTTCGATCAACAACTGAAATTTGCCGGGCACTTCAAGGTTCATAGTTCACTCCTGCATTTCTGAATTGGTGGCAAAGGTTTACGGACTGACGTACGCAGAAAAACACCGAGCCTGCTCATGCGTGGAAGTTATTGTAATTTATCGGGATCGCGATCAAATCCCGATACCAGCGTTCAACCGGATGTTCTTTGGTGAAACCGTGTCCACCCAATAGCTGGACGCCATTACTGGCAATCCTGGCCACTTTGTTATGGCAAAACTGTCGCGCTAAATAGATTTCCCGGTGAAAATCCAGGCCCTGTTCAGCTCGACCTGCGGCACGATAGGTCAATAGCCGCATAGCCTCGATTTCCGTTGCCATATCGGCGATCATAAAGGCGACCGATTGACGATGGCTGACCGGTTCGCCAAATACCACCCGGTCATTGCAGTAAGGCACCACATAATCGAGCACAGCCTGACTGACACCCACCGCGGCGGCACACCACATTAAACTGCCATAAGAAATAAAACCCGGCCATGAAAACCCGTCTTCCCGAACCATGGATGACTCGTCGACCAAAACATCTTCGAGCAAGATATCTGCCAATCCGGCGGCACGAAGTCCCATGGCATTTTTGGGCAAAACTGTCACTCCTGGAGTATTGGTTTCCACGGTAAACAATACTGGAGAATGGTCAGGAAGCTGGGCGCCAACCAATATCAAATCCGCCGTCACCGCTCCGGCCACCATGGTTTTAGCGCCATTGAGCAAAATACCGTTCTTCACCGTTGTCGCCTTGACAGTTAACAAGTGAGGATTGAACAAAACGGCCGGTTCGTTTATCGCGAGTACACAGCCATAATTTGGATCGTTCATCATGCGGCGCAGAAAAAACGCTTGTTGTGCCGGCGATGCCCAGCGAACCAGTGCATTGGCGACCGAAAAGTTACTCAGTAACGGCACTGAAGCACCCAGATCGCCATAGGCCATCGCTTCGGCAATTATCACGCCGGTAGTCGGTGAGCTTTTTTCCTGTATGCCACCCCATGCAGGGGGTACGGCATATTTAAGCAATTGTAATTCGGAAAACAATTCTCGGACATAAGGCGTCACATTACCCGCGATTTCACACTCTTCCCTATTTAAGCGAAGTACATGGTGAGCGAAGTGGGCGACGGTGTCCTGAAGGCGCTGCTGTTGTTCGGACAGCCGAGGATCAAACGCGTGATCGTCAACCAGGTCGTTCCATCCCATTGGCGATCCAAGCAGGCTTTTCACCTGACTGATGCTTTCACTCGCCGTCGACAGCAACTGAAATCCGGTTCGGGTAGAGTAATAGGCTATCCGTTCAGCCGGCTTCTTCAGTTTCAGCTTGTTAACCATATCCGAGCCGGCTATTTTGTTGACAATCGACAGGGCAATACCGATCGAATTACGCGCCATTTTCTTCCTCATAACTGTATTCGGTTTGGCTGAATACCAGGCATTGGTGTCTGCGACTCAAACAACACCGATAACCCGCTAGGGCAGGAATACACGAAAAACACCACCACCCAACCGTCCGCCATTAGATAAACTGATAGCGCCGATTTTGTCGCCTTGTTTATGCATTTGCGCGACTTTGGCTGCAAAAAACAGGCCAAGACTAGTGCTACCATTCTTGAAACTGATGCCTTTGAGGATTTTGCCAGGAGAATCCAGCATTTCCTCCGGATACCCAGCGCCATCGTCATGCACTTCCATAGCCACGCCTGAAGCAACCGGTTCGGCGACCAGCAGAATCTTATCTTGCGTGTATCGAACTGTGTTGGCAAGTATATTGTTAATGATGCCACCGATCAGATCACCATCAAAGTAGCCCAGCAGGTCATCATCACAATCAATCTCCAAAGTAATATTGCGAGCTTTGGCAAGTACTGAGTAGCGTGCCGCTTGCTCTTCGAGAAAATCACGAACATATTGCTCGTCAATACGAACCCGCAATTGTTCATGCTCCAGTCGGTACAATCCAAGCAACTGAATTAAATCTATATTTACCCGTTCAGCTTCATATTGCAATATCGCCTGACTGGGACTGCCCTTGAGTTCCTCCGGCAATTCACCAAAGAACTCGTCCAGTGTGCTCAGCAGCATGCCCAGGGAGTTTTTCATATCGTGAACGGCAGACGCAATGACCGTTGAAAAATCAATGGTAATGTCTTCCTGCATGACTCGATTAACCTCTTGGATCTCTTGACTCAATTTCCGCCCATTGCCTTATCCGAGGCGAAGCGGTGTGTCGCGATTGAATATCGCTTTGTTCGGCGCCACTTCGATCTGGATGTGTTTCTGCCTGACTGGCACTCAGGCTTGGTGCACCTAAGCTTTGCACCCGGTTCAGCAGATAGCGATAACGTTTGTATTGACGATGCTGGGGCGGAATATGTCCGACATTGTCCAGGCATTGCTCACATCTGCGAAGTTGAGCTGAGGATTTAGCCCCGGTTTCATAACGCTTTAGCTGCACCTGAACCAGGTTCAGGTTGAGTGCCGGATGTTTCGGCACAATAGCCAGCGCTTGCTCGAAGATATCGATGGCTTCATCCAGCTTACCTTCTTCAAAGGCACTGATGCCATTTCGATTCAACGACCTGGCCTTGAGTTTGTTGGTCAGATTGACCGGTTCATCCAATAATTCTTCGATTTGCACCAGCACGGATTTGTCATGCTCATATTTGGCTGCCAGGTCAGTGAGCAACTTTTCCGCTGCATCGGGTTGGTTTGCCCTATACAGTGTTTTCGCCAGGTCAAGCCCGATCTGAGCGTTCGGGACTTCATCGCCAAGCATCGACCAAACCACAGACAACGCTTTGTCACTCGCCACGCTATCGCCTTGCCCCAGGTACAGGCGCGATTCAATCAACAACCCTCTGATCTTGACTTTTTCATCGTCACCAAAACGCCTATGACAGGTTTTCAGGGTTCGAATAGCCTCTCGCACATAACTCTTGCCCACCTCGGAAATGTCTCCCTGACTCAGGTCGGACAAAGTGTCGCCATATTTCAAATACTGTTCTGGCGACTCAAAACAGGAATTGTCACCCAGCCTGATGGTGTTTTTATACGCCTTGGCAGCACATTCGAGATCCTGCGTCTGAAGACACAGATCGCCAAGCTTTTCTTGACGAAGAATGACCATTGGCGACCGCTCTACCGCTCGTTGTAAGTGCACTTTCGCTTCGTTTAGGTTACCCGTCTGACAATAGACTTCAGCCAAACCATCATAGGCTTCAACCATATCCGGATGATTCTCGACTAACTCATGGTAACAGTCAATGGCGCGTTTGAAGCTCTGTTGAGCAGCCCAGACCCTCGCCAGACCTAGTTGCGCCCAGGGTATGGTGCGTCTGGCCAGCAGCTCTTGGTAGATTTTTTGGGCGTGCATATAATCACCAGTTCGGAAATAGAGTTCCGCTATAGTTTTGAAACACCAGGACGTATACTTGCGCCGACGCTTGATTTCAGCATCACACAGGGTAATCGCCTTGGGGTAGTTTTCATTGTCAATTTCGGTATTGATTGGCAGCAGCACTTCTCTTTGTTTCAGCAAAGTGTCGAGTCGTTTTTCAAGCACCGCCTTGGTCAGTGGTTTGGCGATATAGCCATCAGGTTCTTGCTCACGCGCTCCCATCACAATGTCTTTTCGCGTCTCGGCGGTCACTAATACAAACAAACTGGTGCGCCGGAGATACTTTCTGAATCGCAGTTCTTCGAGAATTTGCTGACCATTCTTGCCACCGCCCATATTGTAGTCGCATAACACTACATCAAATCGGTTAAATTTGCATTTGTCTACCGCGTCGATACCACTGCCTGCGACACTGATATCAACTGCACCGAATTCCCGCAGCATCTGCGTAATAGAAATCCGAAAGTTTTGGAAATCATCGACTAGCAAAAATTTCAATTTCGCATACAGGTTTTTAAGATCCATAAAACACAGTGCAATTCCAACTGATCGTCCGATAACAAATGTGCAGATAACGGGTCCCCGGCCAACAGCCCGCACCCTGATATTCCACTCAAATTGTAGTTCAGTATCCGGTACCAGTCGAAAATGCTAAAATGACTCTAAGTGACAAAGCAGGCAACAAAGGCACGAAGACACCACCGTTCTTTTTTCGCACGTCCGGCATCTGATTTATGACTTGGCCTACTGATAGATTCACGCTTCCTGCCGATCGCATTCATCTGTGGTTCTGCAAGGAACAAACAGTCAAAGAGTCGAAAACACTTGCGTTATATCAGGCTCTGCTGGCTCCGGATGAAATCGAACAACTAGCCAGATTCCATTTCGAGCGAGACCGATATCGCTATTTACTGGCCCGTTGTCTTGTCAGATCCGTTTTGACCTTGTATCACCCGGTGATTCGCCCAGAAAACTGGCAATTCAAAAAGAATCCCTATGGACGCCCCGAGATCGCCAACCCGGTTTCGCTACCGCTTTATTTTAACCTGTCACATTCGGATAAAATGGTGGTTATGGCCGTCGCGGCCGAACAATCGATAGGCGTCGATGTCGAAACCATACAAAGACGTAACACCGGTAACGAACTAAAACTGGCGGATCGTTTTTTCTCGCCAGAAGAAGCCCGGCAGTTAAGCGCATTACCCAAAAGCGGCCAAAAAAACCGTTTTTTTCAGCTATGGACATTAAAAGAGGCCTATATCAAAGCCTGCGGCAAAGGGTTATCCATTCCACTTGACCATTTTAGCTTCTCGTTTCCCGATCAATCCGCTATCGAGCTCCGATTTGCTTCGGATAACGGGGACAGTCCGCAAAACTGGCTGTTTTGGCAATTCAGTGTGGAGGACGGATTTTACGTTTCTGTCGCCTACCGACCAGCCAAAAAAAACACAGACATCGGTCTAACCATGTTTAATGTCTCGCCACTTCACTGGATCGAGCCAATATTTTTGCCCATTTTCCGGCAAAAATCCCGACAATGATAAGTACTTCATATTTTGCCAGTGGCATAATTCTATTACCGGGCGCCGATAGCAGTTACAACCTTTTAGCGGCAACATTGCGCACATGACCACCCCCAAGCTCCACCGTGGAAGGTTCATAGCGTTCCAGCTTGTTTTCTACTGCACCTGTTGCAGATGTTCAGGAGCGGGAGAGCGGAGATAAGGGCGGGATTGCCGGTGAGAGAACCAATTCACGACTTCGTTTACCGCTTTGATAGCACACCATTCTTGTACTATTTTTAGTAGGATAAAAACGAAACTTCTCTGCCTCTGCACAGGACACCCAGCCAAAAGGTAAGCTTAATGACAACCAAGGTTCTTATCTGCGATGACTCCACAGTCGCTCAAAAGCAAATGACAAAAACACTGCCGACAGATTGGGACGCTGAAATCACCTTAGTGAAGAATGGTATGGAATGCCTGGATGCCCTGAAAGCAGGTAAAGGAGACCTGGTATTTCTTGACTTGAACATGCCCGTTATGGACGGTTATGAAGTACTTGCTGCAACCAGCGAACTTGACCTGGCCAGCATCATTATCGTTGTCTCAGGGGACATTCAGCCGGAAGCTCACGATCGAGTCAAAAGACTTGGCGCCGTCGCCTTTATAAAAAAACCCGTTATCGCCGACGAGGTCACACAAATTCTGGTTGACTACGGTGTTTACCGTCCTGCAGATAATATCGATGGCACAACCACGTCGGAACAAGCGTTGATTTCGACAGCAGACACTTCCGATTTGCTTGATTGTATTCAGGAAATCAGCAATGTCGCGATGGGTCAAGCCGCCGACCTGCTTGCCAGACTGCTCGACGTGTTTGTCAAACTCCCGATACCCAAAGTGAACTTTCTGGAGGTCGCAGAGCTGGAAATGGCGCTGTCGTTTTCCGAGCAAGAAGACACGTTTTCGGCCGTTTGCCAGGGTTTTATTGGCTCTGGCATTGCAGGGGAAGCCTTAGTTATCTTTAGTGACTCCAGCTTTACAGATATGGCCAGGCTTTTAAAATACCAGGGAGAGATAACCCATACAGTGGAGCTTGAGCTACTAATGGATATCGCAAGTATATTGGTAGGTGCCTGCACCAACGGCATTGCGCAACAACTCGATATAGCCTTCAGTCTTGGCCACCCGATCGTTATTGGCCAGCACGTTAAAGTTGAGGATCTCGTCAAGGGCGGTTCAAACCGTTGGAAAAAAACACTGGCCATCGAGATTTCTTATAAAATCGAAAGCTGCAACATTGCTTGTGATCTGCTACTGCTGTTAACTGAAGACTCGGTCGACAACCTAAAAAAAAGACTATCGTTTCTGATATGACACATCGTTTAGACAAACCGATATTGATGACCAACCAACGACAATGGCATGATTCCGGGGCTATATAATTAATAGCCGCTGCAAACACGAAGAAGACCTGATATGACTGACAATAGTTTTAAATTTACCGAGTTTCACTGGCTAATGGATATGCTGCAAACCATCGATGTCGGACTGATAGTGCTTGATCAGGACTACACAATCCAGGTTTGGAACAGCTTTATGGAAAACCATAGCGGCATGCGACCCGACCAGGTTAAAGACAAGGATTTATTTTCAGTTTTTCCCGGTATTGACAAAGAATGGCTGACCCAGAAGACGCGGGCCGTGTTTATGCTAAAAAACCGGGCGTTCACCACATGGGAACAGCGCCCCTATTTAATGAAGTTCTTCAACTATAGACCCATTACCGGTACAGCCGACTTTATGTACCAAAACATCACGATATCACCGCTGATATCCGTTGACGGCGAGGTTCGTCATATTTGCCTGTTAATCTACGATGTCACTGACATTGCCACTAACAAACTGGCCTTGGAATCCGCCAACGAGGAACTTAACCGCTTGAGCCGAACAGATAGTCTGACCGAGTTAAATGATCGGAAGTATTGGGAAGAATGCCTGAGCAAAGAATATGCTCGTTTTTTACGTTACAAGCACACCTGCTCGTTGATCCTATTCGATATCGACCATTTCAAAAAGGTCAATGACACCTATGGCCACCAGGCTGGTGATGAAGTGATTCGGGCAATATCCCGACTATTGAGAAAATCGCTCAGGCAAACCGACATTGCGGGTCGTTATGGCAGCGAAGAATTTGCCGTTATTCTCGTCAACACAGATCGCAAAGGAGCGAAGCTATTCGCCGAACGATTGAGAGTGGCTATAGAAAACCTGACCCTGACCTACGAGAAAATGGCCATCAATTTCACCATCAGTTTGGGAATTTCCGTATTGAACGAAAACTGTACTGACTACAAGACATGGCTGGAACAAGCCAACTCGGCGCTATATCAAAGCAAACACAACGGCAGGAACCAAAGCATTGTTTTCGATCAGATCGCGCAGCGATAATCGTCTATAATCCCAGCAACTCAACCAATACTGTTTTGATAATAAAACCAGCCACTCCGGTAAACAAACCGATAAACAGTATCATCATGCCAAATCGACCTGCTTTCGACTTTTTGGCCAGGTCGTAGATAATAAAGGCCATAAAGATGATTAGGCCGCCGACAAAAATCATGGTTGAGTAATAGGCAAACTCTTCTTCTGACATAGCAACTCCGATTCCATCGCGGCACCTAACCGCACTACTGCGTACCCTATTGGGCTGCCAGTATAATCCCGTTAACTTGCAATTGCATCCCGGTTCCACATCAGTATCATAATCCCTGTAAGCCACTGATAAAGCCGACAAAGGATAGCTGCATGAACTATTGGCTAATGAAATCCGAACCCGATGTTTTTGGCATCCACCACCTCGAGCGAATGCCAGACCAGACCGAACACTGGGATGGTGTGCGTAATTACCAAGCAAGAAACATGATGCGCGATGAGATGAAAAAGGGCGATCAAGTCTTTTTTTACCATTCCAATTGCGACATTCCCGGTATTGTCGGTCTAATGGAAATTATCGATGAAGGTTATCCGGACCACACCGCATTCGACCCGGAATGTCAATACTACGACCCCAAAAGCTCGAAAGAGTCCCCCAGATGGTTTATGGTCAACGTCAGGTTGCTGCGCAAGTTCAAACGAACCATTTCCCTAAAAGAGTTAAAAGCCACCGCGGAACTGCAAGACATGCCATTGGTACGAAAAGGCAATAGATTGAGTGTAATGCCGGTCACAGAGACCCAGTTTAAGCATATACTAACCATGGAATGATTCAAACAGCTGCAACACCTGCTCGATATCAAAGGGCCATGCCAGCTCCCGAGCTGACTCGGACAGTTTCAATACCGGAATTTTTTGCGCGTAACGCTGAACCAATACTTGGTTGTCAGCAATATCCGTTTTGGTCAAATAAACCGTAAAATCCGCATTTTCAACGGATGCGTGGGCAACAGCCTCGGCAATGATGGTTTCTGCAATATCACACAGGTGACAACCCGAAGCGGTATACAATATAAGTTCAATTTCTTTTTTCATTCTTTTCTGGATTTTCGCAGTTATTTTGACAATAATCTTCGCCGTGACACCAATCGTGCGTGGTCGCCAACCGGATTCGGCTGATAAAGATCTGCCAAGACGGGAGAATGATACAACAAAACCAGCCAATAACTGGCATTACCCATCTACTCCTCACCCGATCATTTGAAATCATTGCACTGTATAACACACAAAGAGAAAACATGCTGTTTAAAAATATTTATATCTATCGATTTACCAAACCTTTCACCCTGACACCGGAGCAACTGGAAGAAAAACTTGCCAGCGCGGCGATTCAACCCTGTGGCCCCCAGGAACTATTCAGACAAGGCTGGTCACGACCGCTCGGCAGAGATGGCAGGCAACTGGTACACACCACCAATGGCAATATGATGCTTACTTTGGCAAAAGAAGAACGTCTGCTACCCCCGTCTGTGGTAAAAGAGTCGCTGGACGAGCGAGTCCAGTCAATCGAAGATGAGCAGCATAGAAAGGTGCGAAAAAATGAAAAGGATGAACTCAAGGATCAAATCATCCACGAACTCTTACCCAAAGCATTCAAACGTTCCCAATATACCCAAGGCTATATAGACGCGAAAAATGGCTGGTTGATCATCAACACCGCCTCAGCCAAAAAAGCCGATGATTTTAATGGCTTCCTGAGAAAAACACTGGGTTCGTTACCCGTAATGGTGCCACAAGTTCGGCAGAATCCCTCAGCCATTATGACAACCTGGCTCCAAGGTAAGGATGCGTTATCACTCGATTTCACACTATGTGATGAGTGTGAATTACAATCTCGGGCAGAAGAAAAATCGATAGTACGATGTAAAGGACTGGATATAGAAAGTGAAGAAGTACAAGGCCATATCAAAGCGGACAGACGCGTGGTAAAAATTGCCGTTAGCTGGCAAGATCATATTTCATTTGTACTCAATGAAGATTTAACCATTAAACGAATCAAATATGGCGAATTACTCAACGAAAAACTGGAAGACAACCAGGCCGAAACAGCAGCGGAGAAGTTCGATGCGGCATTCGCGCTGATGTCACTTGAATTTGCCAATCTGATCGAACGCATTCTTTACCTGTTTGGCGGCGAAGACCGGTCAAAAATAAGTGAAGACTTCCGGCCTGTATAACAGCGTTCACATTTCCTTACCTATCGCACCTCGAGTTCGAAACTCAGGGGTGCGACGTCTGCCGCTTCCATTCTGTCAAATTAGACAACGCTATTGTTGAGCCTCTCCCTTTGCCAGGAATGTTCGGCTTCGTTAAGTGGCAATCTCAAATCCATCACTTCTTCCTCAGTGTTATATTTAATGGTAAAGCCAAGCTTTTTCGCCAAACCGAGCATAGGCTGGTTTTCGGGAAGCACAGATCCGATCATTTCCACCGTTCCCTTGGAACGACAATAATCGATCATTTTGCTCAACAAAGTGGCGCCTAAATGTTCCCCTTTCATATCGTCCCGCACAATGACCGCAAACTCACACTGAAGATTGTCCGCATCCGTCCAGATTCTCACCACTCCAAGTGTCTCGGTCGGCGCACCTGGTTCCGCTGCTGCCGGCGCCGAAGCGACAAACACCATTTCCCGGTCGTAATCAATCTGCACCATTTGAGCCAACTCTTCATGGCTGAACGACTTGCGATATTGAAAAAAACGAAAGCGTATCGACTCTGGAGACAAATGGGAATGAAACTCCATATGCGCCGGTTCGTCTTCAGCACGTACTGGCCTTAACACCACTCTTTTCCGGGATTTTGGCAAGGTGACACATTCACATAATTCGTCAGGATAGGGCAAAATCGACAACTTGGCAGGACCATCGAGATCAATAGCGACATCGACAGCCACCACACCGGAACGGTCAAACAATAAAGGAAGTATTTCCAACCCCTTGATATCCGGGATATCGATTACGATTTGAGACAGAGTTACCAGGGTTTCACAAACATAATGAATATCTTGCTGCGGTCGATAACTAAACTCTTTCAACAGTTTATACATATGAGTCTGCCGCAATAAATCCCGCGCCAAAGTCATGTTAAGCGGTGGTAGCGAAACATGCCTGTCGGACATCACATTGACACTCGCTCCTGCCGCACCACAGACCACAATAGGCCCGAATACCGGGTCACGGGTAATACCTAAGCTAAACCCCAGACCACCAATATGTTGATGTGTTTCATGAACGGAAAAACCGATAAAACCACTACTGGGGAAATGCTCCTTGTACTGCTGGAACAATTGTTGGCATGAGAGACGAATGGACTTTTCATCGTTGAGGCTTCTAATAGTCGCCTTGTACCGGCCACGACCGTTTTTTTCTTCCAGAAAGGGATGCGCTGCCTGCTCATGCAACAGGGTGAGGTCAATCGCATTACCCAATTCTTTATAAATATCGACAACCTCATCCTCGTCATCACAATACCAGGTTTTTACCACGTTAATACCATAATCGGCGATGACCTGACGGGCTTCTTCATTGGACAGAGTAAAGTGCTCGTTATGTAACGCATTAGTAACAATTGAGCGGGCGTGCGAGCGATCGACAGTATTATCGGCATAGGAAGACGGCGTTTCGCGAAGCAGTGCCTGACTGCGTTTGTGATTTACCTGGTGCATAAAAGCGTAAATGGCTTTTTCCGGCGAAGAAAACGTCGGTATGCCTGCGTCGAAAAATGCTTGTCTTGCATCCCGAATCGTGCTGTTGCCTAACCAGCAGGTAAACACATTCAGCCTCGAACGTTTGCAGCGTTTAATGACGGTATCTGCAATTTGCAGACTATCCTCGGTCAACGACGGTGCATACATGACCAATACATTCGCCACCGTGTAGTCTTTTTCCAGAATTTGTAACGCCTGGTCATACAACTGGGGAGTCGCTCCACAGTCGAGCGAGACAGGATTTCGCTTGTTCCAGTATTCCGGAAGAATTTCCTCAAATGCTTTCGTCGTCTGCTCGGACAAATAGGTAAGCTCACCACCCAAATAGGACAGTTTGTCAACCGCGAGTACACTTGGCCCAAACCCGTTGCAAATAATCATTAGATGATCTTGCTTGACCGGTTTCATTCGGGTCAATGCTTCCAACGCATCGAACATTTCATCCAAACCCTTAACACGCAGCACCCCGGCTCGGCGCAGCACGGCATCGTACACATCATCGCCATTGACAATGCCATCCGGCAGCGCAATCGGCTCCCACTGGGACTCGCCGACCCGGCCACTTCTAACGGCGAGAATTAACTTGCCTCGGGATGCCGCTCTTACCGCAGAAATAAATCTGGACGGGCTTTTAATGGTCTCGAGGTGCAACAAAATCGCCTTGGTTTTCCGATCCTGCCCGAGATAGTCGATTAAATCATCCGGGGCGACATCGATACCATCGCCCAGTGTCAGAAAGTGAGAAAAGCCAATTCCACGAGCGAACGCCCAGTCTATCACCGCACTTCCAATCGCTCCGGATTGTCCGATAAACGCAATTTTCCCGGGCAAAACACCCATATGCGCATAGGTCGCATTTAAATTCCGGGAAGGAACCATCACACCGATCGTATTCGGCCCCAGAATCCGAATCCCGGATTTTTTGGCGGCTTCTTTTACCGAATACATCAAAGGGCGACCGGATTTGCTATACATTCTGGATAGCCCGCCAGTCAATATCATGGCTGTTTTTACACCTGCTTTGCCAAGCTGCTTGACCAGCGATGGCACGGTTTCCGGCGGAGTACAAATAATAGCCAAATCGGTGGCAGTGGTCATATTGCTGACCTTGCTGATACATTCGATGCCATGCACCTCTTCATAATCTGATGGATTGATCACCATAAGCTTTCCGGGGTAATCCGAGGCAAGGAGATTTCTAAGTACCATTCCACCTAAATTCTGGGCTCGTTCTGAGGCACCGACAATACAGATTGACTTTGGATTGAATAACGCTTCGATATAACGGGTGCTCATACCATGCTCCGACCTGGAAAAAAAATATTACTCTAACTTTATACCACTGAACTCTATACAATTTCAGATAGTCTATAAACCTCGTCACAAAATTAAAACGACAAAAACCGGGGTTTGGCTGACCCAAATCATCTAATTCCGGCACAACAGACTCTACCCTATGCCTGCAAAAGACATCGAGCAACACAACTGAGCTCAGCCCAACACCCAATAGGGCTCTACAAAAGTCGAGCCATATGGCATATATTAATAGCACATATCATTCGCATTAAGTGAATTGATCAAGTTTGGTATTTATTCGCGGCCTTGGGTTCTATAAACTAAGGTTGAGTTTGTTCATTTAATTAGAAGTATAATAATAGTGAACAGAACAATAGCAGATAGAAAAATAGTAGATAGAAGAATATGAAAACAGCCTTTCTCTCCCACGACGACTGCGAACTACACGACATGGGCTACGGGCATCCTGAAAGCCCGCTCCGCCTGGCAGCAATAAAAAATCAACTGCAAGACACGCGACTCGATCAGGAAATGGATTTTATTCGTGCCGAAGAAGTCAGACGGGATCACGTCTTAAGAGTTCACCCCAATAGCTATGTCGAGCAACTCGATATGCTTTCCCCACTCAATGGCCGCATCATGATCGACCCTGATACAAACATGATGAGAGACACCATGCGGGCGGCAAAACTATCCGCAGGAGCCGCTGTACAAGCGGTGGATCTGATTATGTCAGGCCAGTATGACACCGCATTCTGCGCGACGCGGCCACCCGGACATCATGCGGAAACAAATACCGCTATGGGTTTTTGTTTTTACAACAACGTGGCAATCGCTGCTAGACATGCAATGACATTCCATGGCCTGGAACGCGTTGCCATCGTTGATTTCGATGTACATCAGGGCAATGGAACCGTGGATATTTTCGAAAATGATCCGCGCGTGATGTTCTGCTCCAGTTTTCAACACCCACATTATCCGAACAGTCACTACGTCACCAAAAGTGACAATATCGTCAATACACCTTTAGAGGCCGGTGCCCAAGGCATCGACTTCAGGAATAAGGTTGAAAAAGACTGGCTTGACCGGCTGCAAAATCATAAACCACAGCTAATATTGATTTCCGCCGGATTTGACGCCCACAAAAATGACCCGATGGCCGATATCAATTTGGTCGAAGATGATTACCGCTGGGTTACCGCGATGTTGAAAGATGTAGCTAAGCACTATGCCGATGACCGGGTCGTCTCTTTGCTTGAAGGTGGCTACAACCTGAAAGCACTGGGCCAGAGCGTCGAAGCGCATCTGGAGTCCTTGACCGGATTGTCATAGAAAACCTGACCTGATGGACTGGTTCCGTGATCAGGCTTGCCCAATCCGTCTTAAACGAAAAAAACAGGAGCGATGATGACTCCTGTTTTTTTATCGCCTTTCAGGAAGTAACTAAAAGCTCAAACCAGGTGTTTGGCCAGTACTTCCTCGCGAATACCATCCCAGCCTTCTTTGACCGTGCGAACCAGATGTGAACATTCGTCAATCATTGATAGATCGTTACGGACATTCGCTTCAAAAAGGCGGCGCTCGATATAGTCATACAGTGCCTCAAGGTTGGCTGACAGTTCACCCCCCTTGGAATGATCGAGAAAACTGCGTAATCCTGCGATTATTTCGATAGATTTATTCAACAAGTTATTCTTGCCCTCAAAATCTTTCGCTGCGATTCGATTTTTCGCCATCGCCATTCGCTCCAGCGCACCTTCTAACAACAACTGAATCAACTTATGTGGATCGGCATCGATAATACTGGTTTGTGTTCCAACTTGCTGGTATTGAAGAGCTGCGTTCATAAATCACCTTCTAGTTAATTCTTGTTGATAACCAATACGTTATATATCGTCCACTAGCAGAAAATCTTGAGTAATACATCACAAATTGATACAGTTTTTTAACGTGATCCATTACTTTTTTTTCGAGTTCGACAAGGCTTCCAACTGACCGGCGATAAAATCCATTGTGCTATTCAATCGGTTTATCATAATATCTGCCGACGTAAACTGTTTTATTAACCTTTCTCGCAGGCTTTCGACCCTCACTTCCATTTTGGCTCGTTGTTCACCAATTTCAAATAACTGCTTGCTCAAGCCATCAGTTCGGGTTGTCAATGCACCGTCAACACTGATGATATCGGTAAACAAATCCACAAAGCGGTCTGCGGCACCTTTTATAATGGTGATATCGCCACGCTTACCCATCGCACCACCGGTGATATCGACCGCAATGCCATCTGCGTCATTACCTTCGAGAGCAAGCGACAATCGTTGCCCCGTTCCGGTCGCGGCTTCCCCATTTATTGTTCCGGCAACATCCAGACCATCGATTCCGGCACCAGCGACAATACCGAGCTGCGCCCCCATATTGGCATCGGCGGCGGTAAACTCTACTTTTGACGTGCTGCCGTAGGTGGTCGAGGTAAAGGTCAGTTGATTGCTGGTATCGAGCCCCACCACCACCTTGGCTCCCGCTGCCGACAGATTGCTATCTGCATTGATTTTAGCCTGTAATTCCTGCACCAACTGGGCGGAAGTATAGGTTCCGGCATCGAGTGTAATATCCGCGGACTCAGTACCGTCAATGCTGAGTCTAAACACATTTGCGTCAATTGTGGCTCCCCCGCTGACATCCCGTGTTCCGGCGAATTGACCATGGCTGGCAAGCTGCGAAACAGTCAACTCATAACTGCCGGGCTGAGAATTGAACGATTTACTGACAAAGTTGACCTGGTTGCCGCTCACTCGCCCCTGGTCGGCAAACAACGCGACCACGTCGTCCGTGTGATTCTCCAGTGCCGCGATAAAGGTATCGCGATCGAACGATATCTCGCCTGTATCCTTGTTGGTAGAAATACCCACGTCGACAAGAGACCGGACGCTGGCATTTTCCAATCCGGGTATAATGCCGCTAAGCAAATTTCGTGATTGAGAGGAAATCAGGCGTACCGTAGAGTCGCCAAGAAGAATGCCCGAGTTTTCCGGGTTGTTTGCATCATACTCGGTCAATTCGGCAACGATTGTTTTCAGCTCATTGAATTTGTTCAAAAAATCTTCGACCCGATCGGCCACAGCGCCCGAGTCCTCGGCAATTTTCACCACTGCCGGTGAACCAATATTGGTCGTGCTGAGCTTCAGCGTGGTACCTGCAATCAGGTCATCAACCTCATTTGAACTGCGAGTCACTGAAATACCGTTCATTTCTAACGACGCATCCTGTGCCGCCACGGACTCATTCAGATTTTTTGCCGTAGCGTTGAACGCGAGCTGAGACAACCCCGAAGTATCGGAATCGTCCGCATCGTCATCATCAACCTGAATCGAGATCGCGTTACTAAGTCCGGTTTGATTGGCCGCGATCACCAACTGGAAACCTGATCCATTGTCTACCACGGACGCCGTAACATCGAGCGACGACTCGGCGTTGATCGCATCGGCAATGCCACTCAGCGTATTATTGCTGCCATCGATATCAATATCGACCGCCGTATTTTCTCCGACTTGCAGTGTCAGCTTTCCAGTGCCTAATGTGGTAGTGTCGTCATCCGAAAAAGCGTTGGTCGAAATTGAGTGGGCCTGGGCCAGCTTTGACACTTCGATACTGTAGGTACCCTTTTGCGACAAAGAAGAAACCGTACCCGATATCACCGAGCTAGACGAATTAAAGGTCAACTCTCTCATGGCGGCGGGATTACCCAGAGTACGCGCAGGCAAACGCAGATCGGTAATCGCACTTCTCAACCGTCCATAAGCGGACAGCTTGGCATTTACCTCTTCTTGCTTACGATCAAGCCGGGCTTCGGTCGGTGCCTTTTCTGCCGTCGCTAATTTATCTATCAATTCACTGGTTAAAACACCAGAGCCAATACCTACCGAACTAATACTTGCCATTTTGCCACCCTCGATCTGAATTGACGCCAAATAACCACTGTAATTGGGCGTCTGGTATAGCTATCGGCAAAAAGGGGCAAAACTTTTCCGCTGTTTGCCCCTTTTATCGTTGCAAATTGTAAACGAACCTGTCCGCGTGCCGACTCAACTACTCGTTTCCAGTAGTTAACTACACATTCATAGTAAATAGACTCAACGGCTCTTCCTGACGCAAGTTGCGCGCCATATTCAGCGCCACCTCATCGGGTATCTGCCGAACGACTTCATCCGTATTCCGGTCAACCACTTTGACAACCATCCTTCCCGACTCATCATCAATGTTGAAATGCAGATCCCGCTGCACCGACTGAATATAATCGTTCAGTCTGGTTACCGCCTGTTCCAAATGTTCTCGCTGTCGATCAGGCTCCTTCACCGGTTGCTCACTTCGCTCCGCAACCTGAGCCTTGCGGTTTTCTTCGGCACTGGCAGTAGCGTTCGTGATATTTACCTGCACATCTGCGGATACCCTCTCAAACGCTTTATGAGGCGCTGACGCAACACGACCCGGGTTCTCTGCACTTAGCGCAGATCCAGCCGGGTTTATCGCACTCATTCTAACGTCATTCATCATTCACCTCCCAGTCATGGATAGCCCAGCTTATCAAAAAGCCGGGCTATCTGACCAGATCAAGGTTTCCTTATTGCAGCAAGGATAGTGCTTGCTGTGGTCGGGAGTTAGCTTGCGACAATACCGAGATACCGGCTTGTTGCAATACCTGGGTTCGGGACATTTCAGCCGTTTCTGCCGCAAAATCGGCATCCTGGATTCGCGAATTGGCCGCCGACAGGTTTTCACTCTGAACGGCCAGATTCGAAATCGTGGCTTCGAAACGGTTTTGCATCGCACCTAATTGTGCCTGTACCTTCGATACCTGATTGATCGCATTGTCGATACCTTTAATGGCCTCATTTGCCCCTTTGACAGTCGATATATCGATATCTTTCAGCAAAGTACCAGTTTCAGCACCACCGAATGACCCGATACTAAAGCCAGCGGCGCCAGGCCCATCTCCATTGGCTGTACCAATTTCAATGGTACCGGCGGATTCCAAAGTAATCGAGCCACGCGTGGTTTCAGCAGCGAAACCGGAATTGGTTACCGTACCGCCAACAGTAATATTGCGCCCATCTTCCGCAATCAACTGATATTGATTATCATCAACCACTTCGGCACGAACGCCTGTCTGGGCCGACTTGTCGTTAATCGCTTCAACCAGGTTATTCATCTGACCACCGACATCAGTAGCCTGAGCGACATCGTCAATAGTGACTCCGTTTATGGTTAACCCCGTGACTGCATTAGTCGCACTAAATTCTGAAGACAGCACCTGAGTAGCTTGAGCTTTTGCCTTTACACCCGTTTGATCACTGACCCGGTTAATTGCCTTTGCCTTGGCTATCGCGCTTTCGGCTTTTCCGCTTGACGATGCCGTATCGTCAGCCGCCAATGAGGCACCTACGGTGACACCATTGATAGTCAAATCACCCGCATCCAGCGCATTAGCACTTACAGTCCCCCCGTTTACCCCGCTGTTGGAACCGCTATAAGTACCCACTTCAATACCCGCATGTTCCAGTGAATTACCAGTATTACTGCCAATCTCAAAACTGGTGCCTGCTTCAGAAACCAGTGAAACCGTGCCCGTATACGTCTTGTCACCGGCCTCGGATAAACCAAAACCCGCAGACGCCTGCACCGCGTCTCCTTTTAACTCGATATTTCTGCCATCAGCCGCCGTCAATGTAACACCGGAAGCCAGATTGTTAATATCAATCGAGGCCGTAACACCGGTTTGTTTGGCATAGGAGTTAATGGTATCTGCAACACCCTGTAAATCGGCGGCAAGGTTGGCTGCCTGGCCAGAACCACCTACTGTCATCTGAATGCCATTTAGCGTGAGGTTATTCGCTGCGGCTGCCGCAACAGCTGAAGTATTTCCACCTCTTACCGTTGTCGCATCCGCCACCGCTACCACACCAGTCATATCGGAAACTTTATTGATTGCCGCCGCAACAGAGATCGAGGATCTGGCTGCCTCGCTTGTCGATGCACCATCTGAAGCAGCGGTCGCTGCGTCTACTGCGACACCATTTATAGTCAGATCGCCTGCGGCCATGGCGCCACTGGTCGAAGAGGTACTGATACCGTTGTTCAGTGCCGTACCCAAGGTATCTTCGGTTACCTTGGCAATACTGACGCTGACAGTTTCACCGACGTTTGCGCCAGTCTGGAAAGTTTTACCTTGGAAAGAGCCATCTAGCAATTTCTGACCGTTAAAATTGGTTTTTTCGGAAATACTGGCAATTTCGGATTTAAGCTGCTCAACTTCTTCTTGCAGCGAGGAACGCTCCAAATCAGTGTTCGAACCGTTCGCTGACTGCAAAGCCAGTTCCCGGATTCGCTGCAGACTATCGCGCATGCTGTTCAATGCACCTTCTGCAGTTTGCGCCAATGAGACACCATCACCAGCGTTTCGGCCCGCGACGTTGGTACCACGAATCTGTGCGGTGAGCCGGTTGGAGATCGCAAGACCCGCCGCATCATCTTTCGCACCATTGATCCGTAAACCAGAAGAAAGTCTTTGCAACGCTCGGTCACCGGCTTTCTGAGAATTGTCCAAATTACGTTGTGCACTTATGGACGCTAGGTTCGTATTTATAATTTGAGGCATTTTCGCTTCTCCTGACTGTACTCAATCAAAATTTAGTGATCGCTTTTGGCTTAACGCATTTCCGCCGGGATTTCCAAGGCAATGCGTTTTGCCTGTTACCACGTTTAACGGCACGGCAGCGAAATGCTGAAGTAAAGTTTATTGCGTAAAGTGTAACCAAGTGTAATGCCTAAAAGACAATATAAGATTCAGACAGTTATAAATGAGTGTATTGAAATCCGTAAGTTCAAAGCGGGTGGGAAAATCATGGTTACCACAATGAAATGTCCAAAAGCCTATAAGCTGAATATTTCTTCTTGCCAAACAAATTCCGTCACGTTTTTTTCTTCGCTGCAAAAGCCAATACTGATCAGAACGATCTTTTTGCCTGTCGCCCGGTATTTTTCTGCATAGCCTTTGGCCTTGATCTGGACAAGCGCGGTTTCCTCCGGCATATCCACCTTGAATTCAATCAAATAAATACTGTTGTCCGTCTCCACCGTCATATCGATACGACCCTTATTGGTGCAGTCTTCCACGCTCAGAGGCAACCAGGAAGAGGGCAACCAGGCAAAAATGACACTGGCATAAAAAAGCCCTCATAGCGGACAATATCGTTATTGGTGTAGTTGTGATACGGAATGGCCGCAAACAAAGCGTGTACGGCCTTTTTAAACTGCTCCATCTCGCCACTGCACAGGGCAAGGGAAGTATCTTCGATATTGTTGATACCGGAAAAAACAGAGACTTTGGAAAATTTGGTGACGCCGGTCAAAAAGGCAAAGCGGATATAAGCATCGTTGGCTTTAATGACAAAATACAAGCCCTTTAGCTCTTCCCTCGCCTGAGCCGCCTCCTCCGGTTGATCCATATTATCCAGAATGGGTTTGTCATATTCATCGATCAGGATAACGACTGGTTGACGGTATATTGCACTCGCCGCTTTGATGATGCGTGAGAATCTGGCAGAAACAAACGAAATATCAACCTGAATTCCGAGACGCTTTTCATTCTCTCTCAATTCTTCCAGAATAGCGACTTGAAGCATCTCTAAAGACCGAAAATTGCCACCACTGAAGGCAATCTTGATCACCGGATATTTTTTTAGACCAATCATGTTTTTTCTCTATTGCCAGCCCCGAAAACAACTCTTGGTTACCCCCAAACAGATTATGCAGAGTATCCACAAACAAACTTTTACCAAACCGACGAGGCCGGGATAAAAATACGTATTTGTATCGATCGATCAAATCAACGGCAATATCCGTTTTATCCACATAAACATAGTCGTTTTCTATGATTTCACTAAAGGTTTGAATCCCAATCGGCAGCTTTTTCATGGTGGGGCTTTCTGATAACGATAGGTTTTTGCTATTTGAACAGGCGTAGCCTGATTCAGAAAACGCCAAACAGTTTTCACGACTGCATTGGCAAGCCTTATTGCACTGTATATTGTTTCGCCATCTTCTGTAGCGACAATGGACAGTGTTTTCACAGATCAGCAACGCGCCCGATCGCCACACAAAAACTCCGGGAAGTGAATTCTTCAGTTTTATCAGGGTCTCACTAAATACTTGAGCTAGGTACCGTACGCGTTAGTCGCGCGCGCAAGCTCTATGTGGGGAGAAGCTATGTACTAACTGCAATGATGATCAAATACCGACTGATAGCGATCCAACTCCTGGGCGGTTAAAACGAACACGCCACCACCACCGTTTTCAAATTCGATCCAGGTAAAGGGGACACTCTCGTAAAAAGCCTCTAGTGCCTGCCAGCTATTGCCAACCTCTACAACCAGCACACCGCCGTCATTCAGGTAACTTCGTGCATGTTTGAGTATCCTTCGGGCAATATCCAACCCATCTTCCCCGGCCTCCAGACCTAAAAGCGGTTCTTTGCGATACTCAGCTGGCATCTCGGCCAGATCCCTGCTATCAACGTAAGGAGGATTGGCCAGGATCAAGTCATACTTATCAGATAAACCACCGAACAAATCACTTTTCTGTGTTGTCACCCGCGACATCACGTTGTGACGCCGGATATTCGATTCTGCGACCTCCAATGCAGCACCAGAGATATCCACCAAATCGACTGACACCCGCTCAAACAACAGCGCCGTCGCAATTCCGATACAGCCACTGCCACAACATAAATCCAGAACACGACGGATATTCTCCGGCTGAATCCAGGGTGTGAAACCATGCGCTATCACCTCTGCAATAGGCGAGCGTGGTATCAACACCCGTTCATCGACATTAAATGGAATTCCCATAAACCAGGCTTCACCAAGTAAATAAGCAGTAGGAATCCGGTCGTCGATTCGCTTTTCAATCCGCTGCAACAACAAATGGCGTTCCTCGTTTGACAGCGAGGCATTCAGGAGTGAGGAGTTGATATCTGAAGACAGGTGAAGACTATGTAAAACAAGCTGCAATGCCTCGTCCCAACTATTGTCAGTGCCGTGACCAAAACAAACATCGGCCTCATTCAACCGCGACAGGCAAAAGCGCAGATAATCGTTAATGGTTGAAAGTCGCTGAATCAAGCCATTGCGTTTAAATCGGTTAAAAATCGGGTATGGCAAAATAGCGTCCTTGGTTACTCAAAACTAATCCTGAACGAAGTGAATGGTGAGCGTACTACCACCATTTTGATATTTCAGCGGAAATGGCCCTAGACCCAGGGCATTGACCCGGCCTGCCGACACGCCTTTCGCAATCAGCCATTGCTGAGCCGATTCAGCCATTTCCCTGGATGCTTTTACAGAATCGGCATACGCCATTGACTGACCTTCCATTCTGCAAACCAGCCAAAGTGAAATATCAGACTGCCCAGCCAGCCTGGCTTTTATCCGGGCAAAAAGCGCATTGGTGAAAATATGCAACGGCTTCTTCGCCGATATATTGACTTCGATTAGATCCTTCGAGTTGTTTTGATCACCAAAGTATCTGGCAAACGCCGAGGGGATTTTTTCCGGGGTCAATTGTTCTAAATACAGGTACACTCGCCCGTTGCCCCTTCTGATAGCGTAAACAGCGAAAAACTGTTGCTGCCCCTGATAATTCAAGGCATACAATGCATAAAACTGCTCACGATCCTTGCCATACAACCTGGCAACATGAAACACCTCATTCGCCCAAATGTTACTGGCTCCGCAATCGCGCCCCTCGCAAACAAATATGGTTTTTGCCTGCAACGCTTCTAATTGAGCTTGCAGAAATTCAAAAGCCTGCTCACTGGAATGCCCAGGGTCAATGAGTTGCAACCGTTTTTGACCGGTCACATTTAAACGAATTTCCGCATCCAGCCTAAGTGCATTGTTAACCCATTTGACCCGGCCGGCCACAACCAGGTAATCGTTACTTTGGATACGCCCCTCTTGCACCACCTTTCCGTGAGGAAACAACTCGATCGGGGCGGCAAAGCCAGGCACAGAGAGAGAAAAAAACAGGCCGATACAAAGGTAAACAAGTCGAAATATCATTGATAGCATTCCTTGGAAATGATGACAGTATAAACTAACGAGTCTATCTTGTTTATCCTTTCTGGTTACTGATATCCGTTACCAATAATAGGCATTGTCTTTCACGGAATGATCGGTAACATCCGCCACGCCTTTCAATTCGGGAACCTGCTGCATCAGTTTTTTCTCAACACCTTCTTTCAATGTCAGGCTAACCGCACTACAACCTTGACAGCCGCCACCGAACCTGAGAATCGCCACGTTGTCTTTCACCTCGATCAGCGTCACTTCGCCGCCATGAGAGGCAAGATCGGGATTGATTTCCGTTGCCAGAATATAGTTGACCTTTTCCGGAAGAGGCGAATCTTCGGCGATATTGGGTACTTTCGCATTAGGCGCCTTGATTGTCAGCTGGCCACCCAAACGATCTTTGTCATAGTCCACTACCGCGTCCTCCAGATACGGAATACTCAACGCATCCAGATACATCACCAAATTACTGTAATTGATCCGTTCATCTTCCATTTTCACTTCGTCGGGTCGACAGTATGCCAGACAAGTCTCGGCATTTCGTGTGCCGGGCTGAACAACAAACATCCTGACGGACATTCCCTCCGTCTCTTGTTTTTCCAATAAACCTGCCAAATAGTCTTGCGCTGTTTCAGTTACTGTTACCATGAGTCTGACCACCTAAATCATAAACTGCGGATATTCTACGAAATCTTTTCATCCGGATAAAGACCAAGTAAAACGCTCGGATTCACTATCGCTTTACGATTGATATGAAACCGATACAGAAATTATGGTTTTTTTCTGCTAAAATCTGCCGCTTTTTATCGAATTCGAGCTAAATTAATGACAGTGTCCAAGCGTTAAACCAGGCAATTTACAACACATTTATATCGCCAGGCAGGCCATATCAAACCAAGCACTTTATCCCGGAAACTAACATGACCAGCATCAACACGCGCAAATCCTCCCTGAAATCTGCCCTCGAGCACAGAATACTAATTCTCGATGGTGCGATGGGCACGATGATTCAGCGTCATAAGTTAACCGAGGCAGACTATCGAGGCGAACGATTCAAAGACTTTCACCAAGAGATCAAAGGCAACAACGACCTGCTTTCTCTGACTCAGCCTGAAATAATTAAAGAAATACATCGACAGTATTTACAAATTGGCGCTGATATCATCGAAACCAATACTTTCAATGCCACCGTTGCGTCTCAAGCAGACTACGACATGACTGACCTGGTCTATGAAATCAACTTACAGTCAGCGAAACTGGCCAGAGAAGTGGCCGATGAGATAACAACTCAAACGCCCGACAAACCACGTTTCGTTGCCGGTGTACTCGGCCCAACCTCAAAAACCGCATCGATCTCGCCTGATGTCAATAATCCCGGATATCGAAATACCAGCTTCGATGCACTGGCAGAAGATTATTACCAGTCCACCAAAGCTTTGGCCGAAGGTGGCGTAGACATTCTGTTGATTGAAACCATTTTTGACACACTTAACGCCAAAGCCGCCATTTACGCAGTACAACAGTATCTTTCAGACAATAGTCTCGACTTGCCAATCATGATTTCGGGAACCATCACCGATGCGTCAGGTCGAACGCTCTCCGGCCAGACGACCGAGGCTTTTCTGAACTCGATTCGTCATTGTCACCCCATTTCCGTTGGCCTTAACTGTGCGCTCGGAGCAGACGCCTTGCGCCCCTATGTCGCTGAATTGGCCAGTAAAGCCGAGTGTTTTGTCAGCGCCCACCCGAATGCCGGCCTGCCTAACGAGTTTGGCAAGTATGATCAAACACCGGAGGAGATGGCAACGATCATCGCGCAGTTTGCCAAGGATGGACTGGTCAACATTATTGGCGGCTGCTGCGGCTCTTCTCCGGAACACATCGCAGCTATCGCTGACTGCGTCGCCAACCTGCCACCCAGAATTCCGCCACAACCGGAAAAAGTGATGCGACTATCGGGTCTCGAGCCTTTTACGGTGCAAAAAGACCGGTTATTCGTCAATATCGGTGAACGAACCAATGTAACCGGATCGGCCAAGTTTCTGCGCCTGATTAAAGAGGCCCAATTTGAACAGGCCTTGGAAGTGGCACGACAACAAGTCGAAAACGGTGCGCAAATCATCGATATCAATATGGATGAAGGTATGCTGGACTCGAAGCAGGCCATGCAAACCTTTCTGTCATTGATCGCTTCCGAGCCCGATATTTCCCGCGTTCCTGTGATGGTGGATTCATCCAAGTGGGACGTGATCGAGGCCGGATTAAAATGCATCCAGGGTAAATCCATCGTTAACTCCATCAGCCTGAAAGAAGGCGAGAGGGAATTTCTGGATAAAGCCCGGGACTGCATGCAATACGGTGCAGCGGCGGTTGTGATGGCCTTTGATGAAACCGGCCAGGCGGACACCTTCGAGCGCAAAACAGAAATATGCAAACGCTCTTATGACCTGCTGACCGGCATCGGTTTTCCGCCTGAAGATATTATTTTCGACCCGAATATATTTGCAGTCGCCACCGGAATCGATGAGCATAACAACTACGCCGTGGACTTTATCGAAGCCACCCGCTGGATAAAACAAAATCTGCCCTACGCCAGCATTTCAGGCGGTGTCAGCAACGTTTCATTTTCATTCAGGGGCAACAACCCGGTGCGGGAAGCCATTCATTCGGTATTTTTATATCACGCCATCAAGGCGGGTCTGAATATGGGCATTGTCAATCCGGGACAATTGGTTATTTACGATGAAATTGCCCCGGATTTACGCGAGCGGGTAGAAGACGTCGTACTCAATCGCCGCCCCGATGCAACCGAACGCTTACTGGAAGTCGCTGACAAGTTTGTCGGCGGTAAAGGCAAAACCAAAGAAGAAGACAACGCCTGGCGTCGGCTACCGACCGAACAACGCCTGGCGCATGCCTTGGTAAAGGGGATCACCACTCATATCATCGAAGATACCGAAGCCGCGAGAGTCGCCGCAAACCGCCCGATAGACGTTATCGAAGGCCCGCTTATGGAAGGGATGAATATGGTCGGAGATTTGTTCGGTGAAGGCAAAATGTTTTTGCCCCAGGTAGTCAAAAGCGCACGCGTCATGAAACAGGCCGTCGCCCACCTGGTTCCTTATATCGAAGCAGAAAAAGGCGAAAAATCCGAAGCCAAAGGTAAAATTCTGATGGCTACGGTCAAAGGCGATGTTCACGATATCGGTAAAAACATCGTTGGCGTCGTATTGCAGTGTAACAACTTCGAGGTGATCGATCTGGGGGTAATGGTTCCTTGCGAGAAAGTTCTCGAAACAGCGAGAAAAGAAAACGTCGACATTATCGGATTAAGTGGCTTGATTACCCCTTCTCTCGACGAAATGGTTCACGTGGCCAAGGAAATGCAGCGCACCGATCTGGACATTCCACTGATGATTGGTGGGGCCACCACATCCAAAGCGCACACAGCCGTCAAGATCGAGCCTAACTACAGCAATGATATCGCGGTATACGTGACTGACGCATCACGTAGCGTCAGCGTCGCGACCCAGCTGGTTAGCGAAACCCTGAAAACATCATTTGTAGCGGCAACGAGAGAAGAATATGAGGCGGTACGCGTCAGACGCGCAAAAAAGATAGACCGGAGCCCATTGTTAACCTATACCGAGGCGGTTGCAAATAAACCCGATCTTGGCTGGTCCGATTACACCCCACCCCAACCCGGCCTGGTTGGCACCAAAGTATTCGAAAACTTTCCATTAACTGACCTGGTCGATTTTATCGACTGGACACCCTTCTTTATCTCCTGGGACATTTCTGGCAAATACCCGACAATATTCGATGATCCCAAAAAAGGTGAAGCCGCCAAAACGCTATTTGACGATGCGCAAAAGCTGTTGCAACACATTATTGACAACAAGCTTCTGACGGCCAAGGGTGTGGTAGGTATCTGGCCTGCTCACTCTGTCGGTGATGACATTGAAGTGTTCGCCGACGAGTCCGACAAAGCGTCACATACTGTCATGGCACGGTTACACGGCCTCAGACAGCAAAGTCAAAAAATGAATGGCAAACCCAACTATTGCCTGTCCGACTACATCGCACCTGCCGAGTCGGAAAAACCGGATTATGTAGGAGGCTTCGCCGTGACCACAGGCATTGGCGCAGAGGAACTGGCACGGGAGTATCAGCAAAAACACGATGATTACAACAGTATAATGGTCAAGGCGCTGGCAGACCGACTGGCCGAAGCCTTTGCCGAGAAAATGCACTGTCTGGTGCGGAAAGAAATTTGGGGCTATCAACCCGATGAAACGCTTACCAATGCCGAACTGATTAGAGAAAAGTATACAGGTATTCGCCCCGCTCCCGGTTATCCTGCGTGCCCGGATCACACCGAGAAAGCCACTTTATTCAAGCTGCTATCGGCACCCGAGGCGACCGGTATCGAGTTAACCGAGCACTTCGCGATGATGCCGGCAGCCTCTGTCAGCGGCTTTTACTTTTCTCATCCGGAATCACAGTATTTCGCGGTAGGCAGAATCGCCAAGGATCAGGTTCAGGACTACGCTAAAAGAAAAAACATTACCGTCGCGGAGGCGGAGCGCTGGCTAATGCCCAGCCTCGCTTATGATTTGTGAAATACCATCTAATGATTAAAACACGGGCACAATACCGCGCTTGAGTTCACCGTTGTCGCAAAGCTGAACTCGACGAAACAGGGTCACTCGGGCTTTGTGTTCAGGCACGGCTATTTCGCTCGATATATAATACCTGGGCTGCAATGCACCATTTCATATTGATCTGGAAAATCAGTCAGGGACTCTGAGGCACCCAACACCAGATAACCTCCGGGCTTTAAAACAGCATGCATACGGCTTAAAATGTCTTTTTTCAAATCAGTAGAAAAATAAATCAGTACATTCCGACAGAAAATAGCGTCAAATTTGCCCAGACTCACATAATTGTCCAAAAGATTCAACTCCCTGAACTCGACGCGCTTCTGAATCTCCTTCTTGACTTGCCACAAGCCATCCGCAGTTTGACAAAAATATCTGTTTTGCCGCTCTTTCGACAAACCGCGCCCAATCGCCAACATTTCATAGGTACCCGATTTTGCTCTTTCCAATACGCGCTTTGAAATATCTGTCGCGACAATATCGACCCCTCCCCGTAACTGGGTTGGCCTGGCCTGTTTATACTCATCGACAACAATGGCCATCGAATACGGCTCCTGACCGGTGGAACAGGCGGCAGACCAAATACGTAATGCCTGCGCCCCTGCCTTCTCCGACACTTCCGGGATTATCTTATCCGCCAGAATCCTGAACGGATGGGTATCCCTGAACCAGAGTGTCTCATTGGTGGTCATCGCATCGATAACGGATTCGCGCAGATTACCGTGCAAGCCAGGCTTGAGCTTGTTGACCAAATGGCCAAGCGTGTCAATCTTCCCGTCTTCCATGATCTTACGTAAACGGCTTTTCACCAGGTACTGTTTATTGTCGCCCAGCAAAATCCCGCAGGCGGTTTCGAGAAAATCCTTGAACGCTCGGTACTCTTCCGGAGAAGGATCATCCTTGAAAGCCATCAATGCTCACCCGGATCACGCTGCTCGATCACATACATGACCCGTTCTGCCAACTCGTCGGGGCTGAACTTCGCCATAAAATCATCCGCTCCTACCTTTTCAACCATAGCCCGATTGAAAACACCACTTAGCGAAGTATGCAGCATAATAAACAATTCACTTAAATCCGGATCACTCTTGCACTTGGTGGTAAGCGTATAACCATCCATTTCCGGCATTTCCACATCCGATATCATCAGCAGAATATGATTTTCGATTTTCTCACCACTATCGACGAGACCACGCAAATACTCATACGCTTGAATACCATTGTTTTTGCAGACCGTTTCCAGACCCACGGCCTGAATACAGTTTTGAATTTGTTTTCGGGCGACGACAGAGTCATCGACAATCAGTATCTTTTGCGCCTGCGGATCAATTTTCTCGCTTTTTTCGCGTATTTCTTCGCTCACACTTTTTTCTTCATACGCAACTTCCGCGAGTATTTTCTCGACATCAATGATCTCGACCAAATGATCATCGAGTTGGGTTACAGCAGTCAAAAAATTCTCTTTACCCACGCCTTTTGGTGGTGGATGAATTTCGCCCCAATTCAAGTTGACGATACGCTCCACACCTTTTACCAAAAACCCCTGAGTTTTTCTGTTGTACTCGGTAATGATCACAAAGCAGTTAGCCACTTCTTCCTCAGGTACCGGAGCTTGCCCTATCGCCATACCCATGTCGAGAATAGACAGGGTGCCGCCGCGAATATGGGCAACACCCCTGACAACGGGATGACACTGCGGAATAGATGTCAACTTAGGACATTGCAGCACCTCCTTCACTTTGAACACATTGATGCCGTATACCTGTGACCCGCCCAGCCGAAAGAGTAAAAGCTCCAGCCGGTTTTCACCTACCAGTTGAGTCTTTTGATTAACAGTATCTAATACACCAGCCATAAACCGACCCCGGATTCCTCAAACAAAAATTGATAGTCTGAAAGTAAAAAAGCCTCTGCCTTGTCAGGCACGCTGTTTGCTGCAATAACGATCGTTACCAATAAAACAGCGAATTATTATGTTCTTAGCCAATTATCAGTCAGAAATACGTGAATATTTTGACAATAAGACAAAAAAACATCGGCAATTTGCTTTTGCCACTTACCATCCTCAAAGAATAGGACAAAAAACCAAATTTCACAGATTACTCGCCTATTTTGTTTTATTTTTTTTATCCCACGCCAGTTTTGCCAATGAAACGCTCGACCGAATCAACACAACCGCAAACGAATATCTTACCCACTACCTTACCGACTGGGTCAAATCGGAAAAAATTAGCCGCTTTGAATTCACTCTGGGCAAAATAGATCCTCGGTTAAGCCTTTCCCGTTGCGCCCGAGGTACTCTGTCTGTAGAAATTTTGAGCAATCCGATGAAAACCTCGCGTAATTCTCTAAAAGTGGCTTGTGGTCGATCTTGGAGTATCGTTATCAGCGCAAAAATAACCCTGTTTGTGCCCACATTAGTCAGCACAAGAAGCCTGAACCGAGGCGATATCGTAGCGGCAGATGACATTACGACGAAAGAGATTGCGTTGCGCGAACTGAGATATGGCCATTACCGCTATCCCAGTAATTTGATTGGTCTCTCTGTCAAACGAACTATCGTTTCAGGACAAGCGTTTTCGCCCCCTCAGTTACAACCGCCACAACTGGTGAGCAAGGGCGATAACGTCGTTATCTCAGCCAAATCAGATATTCTTACGGTCAGAATGACTGGCACGGCTTTGACCAACGGGAAAAAAGGTCAGCAGGTTTTGGTCAAAAACAATACCTCAAAACGCATTGTCAAAGGCTTTGTTCTCCGCAAAGGTCTGATTGAAATTCCATTGTAAACAATAGGGTGCCGGCTTCAGCCAAACAGACGCCGCAAGTCACGGCTTGGGATCGGATTTTCGTGAAAAATTTTGCATTTTTTGTTAAAGATACAGGCAGGCTTGCCGATACTAAGTACAGAATCAGATAAAACTCAATCAGGATAAGCGCAATGACCATCGAGTTCAGTGGCATAAGTCCCAACCAAGGCCCTTCGCAGAAAGGTAAACAAATCAGTCAGGCTGCCGAAAACAAGCTTGATACAAACTCAGCCAGTAAAGCAAAAAACAGTGTCGCCATTGCCAGTACAGGTGAGAATGTCAGCTTTAGCGCAAAAGCACAGAGCTTTCAGCAACTCGAAAACTCTATCAAAGACATGCCAGATGACAACAAGGAGAAAGTGTCGGCCATTAAGGCGGCGGTTGACAGTGGCAGCTATTCAGTAGATGCAAACAAACTGGCCCGAAATATGCTTGATTTTGACTCGAGTATGTTTTGACAAAGGCTATAAGAGATGACAATTGCGCTAAAGACCTTATTTGATTTTCTTGATTCTGATTTAAACGATTTACCCCACCTCGAACACGCGCTGAACGAAGAGCGACTAGCGCTTCAAGAGCGGAATCTCTCCCTGCTGGAACAAAGCCAGCTGCTCAAGCAGCAAGTGCTGCAACGCCTGGAACAAAGGACTCGAGCCAAGTCCGACTATCTCGCCAAAGCGTGTGCACCTAACCCTCCGACGTTTGCTACGCTGGTTAGAGTCAGTTCCAATGCAGAGCTGAAAGCAAAGTGGCAACTGGTTCAAACACTTCTCAATCAATGCAAACAGGCGAATTCTGTCAATGGTAAAATCATTAGCCACTCCCAACAGCGAGTCACCAAAATAATGGAAATAGTCCGTGGTCAGAGCAGGCAATCATCGCTGTATGGTTCACAAGGCAAAAGGGAAATCCTGCCTAGCGGTTGCATGTTGGCTAAAGCCTAAAGAGTTAAGGTATCATTGTCGGGATAACACAAGTCAGTGGTGATAGATTTAAAGAGAATCGAGATGGGTAAGTATGCGAAAACTCAATGCTCACCCTATCAGTGATTGTAAATCACATACGGACTTTAAAATTAATTTTGAGCGAGAGAAAATGGATATACTATTCAGTCATTGCGCAGATTAGCCCTGTGCTAGTATATTGGCTCATTTTCGACACGAGAACACTTCACTTGAAGGGGGAAAAATATGATTAGAGTGATTATCGAGCGGCATATCGCCCCAAGCCTGGAAGACTATTACGATGAGTTCGAGCGAACCATTCTGCAAAACGCAATCACCGTTCCGGGTTATCTTTCGGGAGAAACACTGCGCAACACAAACGATCCAAACCACCGTTTCATAATATGCAACTGGCGAAGCATTCTAGACTGGCAACACTGGGAACACTCCGAACAAAGAAGGGATATCGTCACACCTTTGAGAGCGCTAATGGATAGAGACGAAATCATTACGGTATTGGAACTCTGCTGATTTTCTCACCTCCTGTACCGCTGCAGCATATCGGCTGCAGCGATGCCCCAAGGCCATCTCGCCCCGCCACCGACGAAAACTATCGAACCCAAAGAGAGTTAAACTGGGCTGGTTTTTGCCTTTTTTGAAGAAAAGTATTTTTATTACACTATTTTGTTTTAATGATAATCTTTATTTATCAAAAAGATAAAACCTCTTAGCTATTCCCACACAAATTATATTGATATGCGTCATTGAAAAAAACTATTGTTTTATAGATACTTACGCCCGCGAAAACTGTTAACCAATAACCTATAAATCGGTAACTACTATGAGCACAGGAAACAGCAGTGAAACCTATAACTACAGGGTCGTGCGGCAATTTGCCATTATGACAGTAGTTTGGGGGATTGTTGGCATGGCGATCGGGGTGTTCATTGCGGCACAGCTCGTATGGCCTCAGCTCAACTTTGACCTCCCCTGGATCAGTTTTGGGCGCCTTCGCCCCTTACACACCAATGCCGTTATTTTCGCTTTCGGCGGAAGTGCACTATTCGCAACCTCCTATTACGTCGTACAACGAACCACTCAGGCACGGCTGTTCTCGGACACATTGGCGGCATTTACCTTCTGGGGCTGGAACGCCATTATCGTAGCGGCGGCCATCACATTGCCTCTGGGTTTCACTAGTTCCAAAGAATATGCAGAACTGGAATGGCCGATCGATATCGCGATTGCGGTGGTCTGGGTAGCTTATGCAATCGTTTTTTTCGGCACCATCATGAAGCGTAAAATGAAACACATTTACGTCGCGAACTGGTTCTATGGCGCATTTATCATCACCATTGCCGTACTCCATATCGGCAACAATCTTGAAATTCCTGTCACTCTGTTTAAATCCTATTCCATCTATCCGGGTACGATCGACGCCATGGTGCAGTGGTGGTACGGTCACAACGCGGTAGGCTTCTTTCTCACCGCCGGTTTCCTCGGCATGATGTATTACTTCGTTCCGAAACAAGCGGGTCGCCCGGTTTATTCCTATAGACTGTCTATTGTTCACTTTTGGGCATTGATTTCCATCTATGTTTGGGCCGGTGGCCACCATTTACATTACAGTGCATTACCTGACTGGGCACAGAGTGCCGCAATGGTCATGTCATTGATTCTGCTTGCCCCATCCTGGGGTGGTATGATCAATGGCATGATGACGCTTTCAGGTGCTTGGCACAAGCTACGTACCGACCCAATATTGCGCTTTCTGGTGGTTTCCCTCTCCTTTTACGGTATGTCTACATTTGAAGGCCCAATGATGTCGATCAAGACGGTCAATGCGCTGTCTCACGACACTGACTGGACTGTCGGACACGTGCACTCCGGTGCACTGGGATGGGTCGCCATGATATCCATTGGCGCCATCTATCACCTGATTCCACATTTGTTTGGCATATCAAAAATGTACAGCACCAGACTGGTTAACACTCATTTCTGGCTGGCAACTATAGGTACTGTCTTGTACATAGCCTCCATGTGGGTGAATGGTATTATGCAAGGTCTGATGTGGCGGGCAGTCAACCAGGACGGAACCCTGACTTACAGTTTTATTGAGTCTGTCGAAGCAAGCGCCCCTGGCTATTTTGTTCGCGCAGCAGGTGGAGCGATATTCCTGACCGGTATGCTAATTATGGCATACAACGTATGGAAAACTGTTAAACAGCAGGATGCCACCGCTATCGACAACCTGCCACAAACTGCTTAAGGAGACGCGCACAATGAATCATGAAGTCGTTGAAAAGAACATGGGCTTGATGATCGTACTTATTATAGTCGCGATCAGTTTTGGTGGTCTGGCAGAAATCGTACCCTTGTTTTTCTCGAAACAGGTCAATGAGCCTATAGCCGGCCTGAAACCTAACAATGCCTTGCAACTGGAAGGTCGCGACATTTATATTCGGGAAGGCTGCCATGTCTGTCACACCCAGATGATTCGACCCTTCCGAGCTGAAACTGAACGTTACGGTCATTACTCCGTCGCCGGTGAGCAGGTTTACGAACATCCGTTCCTATGGGGTTCAAAGCGTACCGGCCCAGATCTCGCGAGAGTCGGCGGGCGTTACAGCGATGCATGGCACAAGGCACACCTGTATAACCCACGTGATGTAGTGCCAGAGTCAATTATGCCGTCTTATCCGTGGCTATTTGAAAACACGGTTGACCATAAGTTAACAGCCAAAAAGATGCGCGCGCTCAGAGAGGTAGGAGTACCCTACACAGATGAAGACATTGCAAATGCAGCATCTATGGTGGAAGGCAAAACCGAGATTGTGGCACTCGTGGCATACTTGCAAAACCTCGGCACAGTTTTACCAACCAAACGATAATAAATACGGCAAATGGATTCTATGGATATCAATACAGTTCGCGGTCTTTCGACCTTTCTAGTTATGGGAGCCTTCCTGGCAATTTGCTGGTGGGCTTACGGCGCACGTAGAAAAGAGCGCTTTGACGAGGCTTCTCAACTGCCCTTCAAAGATGATGATATCGCTGAACGCACTGTTAAAGAGACGGAGAAAAACAACCATGAGTGACCTAAGCACTTTTTGGAGCTTGTGGATTAGCGTTATAGTACTGGGCAGCATTTTTGGTTGTGCTTGGTTACTTTTCGCAACCCGCAAAAGTCAGACAACGAATACAGAAACCGACAAAACCATGGGCCATGCGTTCGATGGTATTGAAGAATACGATAACCCGCTGCCGAAGTGGTGGCTATATATGTTTACCGCCACTATTGTGTTCGGTATCGCCTATGTCATTCTTTACCCTACACTGGGCAATATGACAGGCGCATTTGGCTGGACCTCCGCTAACCAATGGGAAAAGGAAGTCCAAGAAGCCAAGCAAAAATACGGCCCGATTTTCGCCAAATTTGCCAACAGGTCTGTTGAAGATATTTCAAAAGATCCTGCTGCACTCGAAATTGGCCAAAGATTATTCGCTAACAACTGTGCTATCTGTCATGGCTCGACAGCAAAAGGGGGTTATGGTTTCCCCAATCTGACAGACGATGACTGGTTGTATGGTGGAACCCCTGATGCAATCAAGCATACCCTGACCAACGGACGTATGGGCGTGATGCCTGCAAAAGGGCTTATGCCAAATATGACCGATGCACAACTAAACGATATAGTCAATCATGTGTTGTCCTTGTCGAACAGGTCAGACGATGAGAAATCCGCAGGACGGGGAAGTCAGCTATTCGCTCAGGCATGCGCCGCCTGTCACGGTGCTGACGGGAAAGGGATGCAGGCGTTGGGCGCACCTAACCTTACCGATGGCGTTTGGCTATACGGCGGCAGCAAGCAGCAAATCAAATATACCATCGCAAATGGTCGCGGAGGTGTGATGCCAGCTCAGAAAGACTTTTTGGGCGAAGACAAAGTACATATTCTAACAGGCTATGTTTACAGCCTGAGCAATAACTAGGATTGACTCCTGATGCAGTGAAAGACGGAAGCAAACGCTTCCGTCTTTTTGCTTTTCTTGCACTAAAGCAAAACTACGCGCTCCGATTATTTATTAGAATTACCCATCGGTTTATACGCTAAATCCATAGTATGTCGGCCTGCAAACGACTGACTGTTTACGTACTATTTATAGATTGTTATCACCACACTGGTTCTGGATAAAAGAGCCATATCTGACCGGTTTTTATTCGAAGAAGTTTTACAAAATTGGCAAAAGCAAATGACAGATAGAATTCCTGCGAAAGACCAGACAATTAAATCAGAGAAACGCGAGGACACCGAACAACCAAAGTCAGTGGAACTTTATGCAAGTCGAAAAAAAATCTATGTCAAAGAAGTTCTGGGCTTTTTTCAAAAAATCAGGTCTGTCTCACTTTGGCTGCTTATGGGGCTGTATTTTTCACTTTGTTGGATTTCCATCAATGGAGAACCTATTCTCCACTTTGACTTACCAGAACGAAAATTTCATATATTCGGGACAACCTTCTGGCCCCAGGACTTTGTACTCCTTTCCTGGTCATTGATTATATGCGCATTTGGTCTTTTCTTCGTTACCACTCTGTTTGGTCGTGTCTGGTGCGGATATACCTGCCCCCAAACAGCCTGGACCTTTATCTTTATGTGGCTGGAAGAGCGGATAGAAGGCAGCCGTAACCAGCGAATAAAGTTGGATAAAGCAGCGATAGATTCAAACAAAATCCGGAAAAAACTGCTTAAACATTTGTCGTGGATAGTCATTTCCCTGGCAACCGGACTCACCTTTGTCGGCTATTTTTACCCGATTAGGGAACTGGTAGTCGATCTTGTCACTTTCAATGTTGCCAACGGTTGGGCATTGTTCTGGATTGTATTTTTTACCGTTGCGACTTATCTCAACGCGGGTTGGATGAGAGAACAAATTTGCCTGTATGTTTGCCCCTATGCCCGTTTTCAATCCGCCATGTTTGATCAGGACACCATGATTGTTTCGTACAATCCGAACCGAGGAGAGACTCGGGGTAGAAGAAAAAAAAATGTCGATCCGAAAGCCGTTGGGCTGGGTGACTGCATAGACTGCAGCCTGTGCGTGCAAGTATGTCCAACCGGCATCGACATCCGTGATGGCTTGCAGTACGAGTGTATTGGTTGTGCGCTATGTATCGATGCCTGTGATCAGGTCATGGAAAAAATGCAATATCCCAAAGGGCTGATAAGCTACACTACCGAGAAAGCCTTGCAGGGCAAGAAATCTCACATTTTACGACCCAAGTCTGTCGGATACCTTGTCGCCATCTCAGTCATGGTGTTTGCGATAACGTATTCCATATCGACTCGTATTCCCCTCGAGCTCGATGTCATTCGTGATCGTGGCTCGCTATATCAATTCACAGGTTCAGGACTGATTGAAAACACTTATACCCTCAAGATCATGAATATGGCTGACTTTGAACGCGCATTTCAAGCCCGGGTAACCGGTCCCGAAGGAATAAGGATATCGACCCGACGAGAAATAGTCGTTGATAGCGGAGAAGTCGCTTCATTACCTGTGAGTGTGGAAGTTGGCCCCGGTGCACTGACTCAGACCAGAACTGATATCCTGTTTACCGTGATTGCCAAGGATGACAGGGAAGTCATTGCCGATTCGGAAAGTCGCTTCCTTGGTCCACCCGCTCTGCGGTAGAATGTGAGTACGTTAAATGATCAAGCGGTCAGTTATATTTTATGAGTGAGATAAATAAAGTGAAGCCGTGGTACAAACAATTTTGGCCATGGTTTATATTGTCCATCCCTGCCGCGTCAATCGCACTGAGCAGCTTAATGATTACGCTGGCGGTAACCCGGCCACACTCTATGGTCAGTGATGATTACTATAAAGATGGTCTGTCGATCAATTTGGACTTATCAAAAGATGACCTTGCCACCCAATATGTGTTGGAAGCAAAACTGAGTTATGATAAATCTTTACAGACCTACCGACTAGCCTTGAATGGTCAGAGCAAAAAAAATCTTAGTTATGACTATTTACTGGTAAGCCTTGAACACCCCACATTGCCAAATCAGGACACCACGATTCAGCTTATGCCACAAGGCGGATACGTTTATACTGCACGGCATTCGCAAGACCTTCATGGAAAAAGATACATTACCATTACACCACCCGGTGCTGAGTGGCGACTCACAGGTGAAACGATATTTCCTCTTACATCGACCCATTTAACCGCGTCGAAACCAAAAACAAGCCAAAACTAATGTTGAACTCAAATACAGGCTGCTTTCATTGCGGACTACCGATCCCGGCAGGCTCGCCTATCAGCATGCATTACCAGGGTGAAGAGCGTGTTTTTTGCTGTGAGGGCTGCAAAGCAGTTACTTATTCAATTATTCACAACGGATTGGAGGATTATTACCAACACCGCGAAGCCAATTCGCAAAAAGCAGAAGAGCTCGATGAGCAGGTCGCCAGACAACTGGAAATATACGATAGACCTGATATTCAGGCCGAATTAATCGCTCCGTTATCCGACGATATTGAAACGAAAGCAGGAAAAACAGAGTCGACATACGACTCGTCCGCCAGCTTCTATATTGATGGTATAACCTGCGCCGCCTGCATCTGGCTGATTGAAAAGTATATAGGAAATCTGCCAGGTGTCGAATCAGTTAGTGTCAACCACACTACCCAGGTAGCGGTGATAAAGTGGCACAGTCAGAAAATCAAACTAAGTGAAATACTCAAATCAATACATCGTATTGGCTACCATGCGCGCCCATTCAAACCTGACGACCTGACCCTGCTGCACAAAAAACAACAAAGACAGGCTATTCTTCGATTGGGCATTGCCGGCATTGGTATGATGCAGAATATGATGCTCGCCATTCCTCTGTATCTAGGCGGTCAACAGTTTTATGATCAATTCCTGGATTTCTTTCGATGGATCAGCTTGTTGGTCGCTACCCCAGTTGTCTGTTACTCGGCCCGCCCCTTTTTCGATGCTGCACTGCGGGATTTGTCTGCCCGCCATTTGACGATGGATGTGCCTGTTTCACTTGCCATACTGGCCGCCTATTTAGCCAGTTGCTGGATCACCATCAACGGTGGTGAGCATGTGTATTTCGATTCGGTTTGCATGTTTACTTTTTTTCTATCGCTCGGTCGTTTTCTCGAAATGAGAACCCGCTTCAAAGCAAGTGCGGGAATGCACAAGCTGGCAACATTGTTACCACAAACCGCAACAAAAGTTGATTCCCACGGTGACTTGTTGGTCATTCCGTCAAAGGAACTCGCTCCCGGAGACAAAGTACTGGTCAGAGCCGGTGAAACACTGCCATGTGACGGGGTGATTATCGATGGCACTTCAACGATAGATGAATCGGCCATAACCGGTGAATATTTGCCACAAACCAAGTCGAAAGGTGACATCGTGATTGGTGGCACGACAAATGTCGAATCCGCGCTTACCGTCGCAGCCAATAAAACCGGTCAAAACGCTCGACTATCATCCATCATCAAACTCTTCGAACACGCCATCACAGACAAACCCCGTATGACGGAAATTGCCGATAGTGTCGCCAGTTACTTTGTCGGAAGTGTATTGCTTATAGCGAGCTGTGTGTTTGTCTATTGGGAGTTTTTTTCAGCAAACCCATCTCTTGGGCGTGCTTTTGAAATCACTTTATCAGTGCTGGTTGTCACCTGCCCTTGCGCGCTTTCCCTGGCAACACCAACAACTTTTACAGCGGCAATCGATGGGTTGCGTTCTGCCGGACTGTTGGTCATCAAAGGACATGCGATAGAAACGCTGGGCCGGATCAATCATGTCGTTTTTGATAAAACAGGCACGCTTACCATTGGCAAGCTGACCATATCGAAACAAAAGTACTTCATGGATAACCAGCCACAATCCCGGTTGTTCGCCATAGCCTGTGCGATGGAACAAAAGTCGACACACCCAATAGCCAGGGCTTTTATCGAGTCACCATCTATCCGCCTGGAACGACTGCAACAGATAGCCGGTGAGGGTGTGGAGGCCAGTTATCAAGGTGTTCAATATCGTATCGGTAGCGAATCTTTTGTTACCCGATGGCTTGACCAAACATCAAACCAGGCGTTGCGATCTCTCGAGTCTGACAATTGCCATGAAGGGCCAATCGTCTATTTTGCCAACAAAGAAAAACTCTTGGCTGTATACTACCTGGAAGACACCATTAGAGAAGAAGCGAAGGCAACCATCAACCAGCTCGACCAGACACAGATCGACAGTGAAATACTAAGTGGCGACCGAGAAGAGGCAGTTCGCGCTGCGGCGACTTTGTTAGATATTGAAAACTATACCTCCGGAGCCACGCCAGAGACAAAACAGGCTCATTTAGAACACCTCAAAAATCAGGGCAAAATAGTGGCGATGATTGGTGATGGAATCAATGACATCCCCGTTATGGCCGCAGCACACCTTTCTATCGCTATGGGGCAAGCCTCGGATATTACCAAAGTACATGCCGATAGCTTGCTCTTGAAAAACGATCTTTCGTGTATCCCTGTCGTTATAGCCATGGGTAAACGGGCAAACAGGATAATAAAACAAAATATCACTTGGGCAATCACTTACAATATACTCGCATTACCACTCGCGGTAGCGGGAATGATACCACCTTATCTCGCGGCGATAGGCATGTCTCTCAGCTCGTTACTGGTCGTTATCAACGCATTGAGAGCCAAAAAGTTCTCAAATTTGAAGGTTTGACAATGGAAATACTCTATGCTCTCATTCCGCTTTCAATCGTTTTACTTACTGTCGCTATTTACATCCTGAGCTGGGCGGTCAAATCTGGCCAATATGACGACCTGGAAGGACCAGCCCATAAAATACTGTATGATGATGACGAGGACATGATTCCAACCAACAAACCAAAATCGGAACACTCGGAATCGAAGGATAAAAGCTCCTTGTAGCTCAATAGCAGGTGCTTTATAACGGTACCCTATTAACAGGTACTCTATCACAAATAACTTTACAGGCAGGTCTCGTTGTTTTGTCCAGCTCATCCTACATATCCGCTTTTTTAATAGGTTTATTAGGTTCACTGCACTGTGTCGGTATGTGCGGAGGCATATCTACGGCTCTTTCACTGACGACAAAAACCGGCGAGGGCTTTTACCGCAGGTTGGTCTCCTCCACACTGCTTTACAATGTAGGCAGAGTACTCTCCTATATAACCATTGGGTGCCTGGCAGGTGCTTTGGGTGCCCTTCTCACTTCCATTTGGATGGAATTCCTGGTTGTTCTGCGAACCCTGGCTGCCATAATGCTTATTCTCGCCGGCATCTACCTGATGGGAGTATGGAACGGCCTGATCTTTCTGGAACGCGCAGGAACACGCATCTGGCGTAAAATATCGCCTCTCGCCGATAGATTCAAAGGTAGTCAATCTCCAATCAATACCCTTATTCTAGGCATGATTTGGGGTTGGTTACCTTGCGGATTGGTCTACAGTGCCCTCACCTACGCGGCCACCCAGGCTGATATTCTTCAATCCGGGTTGATTATGCTGTTTTTTGGCTTGGGTACACTACCCTCTATGGTGACGACCGGACTATTGGCCAAATCTGTCCAGGGCATCCAGAATAAGCGATACGTTTATCTGACCTCTGGTGTACTGCTTATCGTCTTCGGTCTAGCCAGCCTGCCTCTAAAAAAACTTGGAATTTCTATGTAAATAAATTAAAAAACACTTTGGTTACCCTTTCAGCTTCGCATATTTGTAGTAAACTACGCACTCGAATTAGCAGAAACACTTAGTCACCAAACGGTATTTAGGCGATGATTTCATGTTGATTCGACACTAAAAAACACCGTACTAGATAACCATAGATACCTTTAATTATCGGGGAAATACAATGCAGTTTAATCGCAATAATAAATGCCTTCGGCATCTGATCGATTACCGGATATTTTGTTCGCTTTCAATTATTTTGGTATTGTTATCCGGATGCCAGACCACCCCTTCCGATACAGTGAAATCGTTCGCGGTCAATAAAGATGGAACAAATCTTAAAATAACCGAGAAGGTGGAACCGGCGATCAAGTTTTTCTCAGTCCAAAAAACCATGAGTGCCGATGACCTCAAAGAGCGTGCGCGCGGTATTTTGGAGAAAGTGGGAACAGTGGTAGCGAAAAACCCAAAACTGGATAAGGCCGGCCCTGCCACCTTGATTTACCAAGATTTGATATCCATGCCTGATAGCGCGATCACGGCAGATATTGGTTTTCCGGTCAGAGGTTATGCCAAAGTCAACGGCCAATACTCTTTGATCACAAAACCTGAGTTCAAATATCTGAGTTTAGTGCACTCCAGCAATAAAAAAGACCCAAAGGGAAACTGGCTTTTTCTCTATGATGTTGCGGAAAAGAAAGGATACCAGTTAAGCGGTGAAGCTAGAACAGTCGCCACCTTCAGTGTCGCTGCAGGAGGCAAAAAAATTGAGCTGCAACTCGGCGTTAAATAACCTGAAAGAAGTAACGATAAGATAGCGGCGCACGCAACTTTAAGCCTGACTAACACAATCATTTTTTAGTCCGTTATTCAGGCTTAGTCCGTCAGCCATTCGACCATCGCTTCTTTCCAGCGTATTGCATCGCTGCCGTCGGAGTCAACCAAAAAAAATCCAGTAGACCAGACAGTGTCGGCACCTTTGTCCGGCATACAGCCAGACCATTTAGTCTCGACCACTAACTCGAATTTTTGTGACCCAATTTCAACCACGATAGGCAACAATGCCCCTACAGGCAGCTCGACCGGCATAATCACCTGTATTCCGTTGGCACTTAAATCAAGTGTTTCACATGCCACTATCTCATTGGGTAAACCATTTTCGGGATCACCGGATACAATCTCGACATACACTCGAACCAACGCCGCCAAACGAGTTTCAACCCGCTTATCACCTTCCGCAATCCAACCACTCAATTCATCGTCATTGTATATCATGTTCTCGACATCCTGATCCGGCTTACCGTTCTTTCCAACGACTCATCAAAAGCAGCCCCAGCGTTCAAAATACGCGCCCGACCTTCTATCAATTGTTTCAGTAATTTGCTCTTTGTCGTTTCATATCTATTCAGGCCGTACCGATCAACAAAGATCCATTTTTGTGTCGATGCGGTTTTAACCACCAGCTTGCCTTTCTCTTTTTTTTCATTGCGCTCATATTCGATCCAAGCGCCCAATGTCACCTTATCCAATTGTGCCAGGCACTGGGTTTCCAGTTTCAAGCGAACTCGCTCATTTTCCTCGTTTTGTTCTTGCTCTGCTTTAATCCGAATCTTTTCAGCCGCCTCTTTCGCATTTTGCTCAGCCTCTTGCCGGGCTTTGCGCATAGCCAAAGCTTCGGATTTCGCTTTCTCCAATGCGTTCTTGCGCTGCTTCAACTGAGCTTCTGACACCTTTGACAACCCCTTGACGGTTTCATCGAAAAGCGATACCAGGCTTTTGTATCTTGGTAAAACTTGCCAAACGCCATGCTCACATTTATTGTTTGCCTCGCCCGCGGAGATCAGCTTCACTTTTGCGCCCAGGTTATTTATCAGCAGCAGATTGTTTGTCATGGCAATGGTGCCCGCAATCTGAAAACGCACAGCCAATTCCATATCGACAAACCAACTTTCATCTGCAATGGCTTGTTCCAACATAGTTGAAGCAGCCTGACCAGGCAGATCATCAGCACCACGACAAGGTAAATCGGTAAAAGGCCGGGTCGCTACCGCTTTGTTTTGCAGAAGTTGTATAATCAGTTTTTGCATTTCAGCGAGACGTTCGTGCATTTCGCTCGTGACACTGTTTCGAGTGGTGAATTCCTGATCCAAAGAGTCGATGATTTTGGGGGCAACGTCCATAAAAGACGAGTTACTCTTTGCAGACAGCACATCACCAGGAGCACAAGCAAAACAAATGCCCATACTTCGAGTCAATTCCCGGAACACGTCTTTATCGCTATCACTCGCTCCCAAAGAAATCCAACGCGTTACGGAAGGCGCCCAATCCTTCAACAAAAATGTCTCGACCACTTCTGGCAATGCACGTCCATTAAACCTCTCGGCGACAATCCTGTGTGCGATATCGGTTGCATAACCAGCACGAGCCAACCCGTTTTCTGATTCGAGTAAACGCGTCACTAGTTTTCGGCGTCGAGTGTTTTGCGCTTCCAGTTCTTTTTTCAGGGTTTCTAACAGGTTATCAAGCTTCTCCCCACTGAACAGATCCTCGGAAAAAAACACCCGGTTTAGTGTTTCAATTCCCCGGGAAAACGGGCTGCGCATCGATGCCGAAGAATCAGTGACACCAATCTGGTCGCACAGAAACAGATCGATAATCTTCAGCAAACCGTTGATAAAACCCGTTTTGTCTTTTGCTCGAACCAGGACATAGGCGATTAAATAACGCCATTTATTTGCCCTAAAATAAATGCTATCGGCAAAACTATTTTTACGGAAAAACCCATCGAACAGGCGATCAGCGACAAATAAACTATTCACCAGAAGCGGTTTTAAAGGAGCACTCTTGAACTCTTGCTTATACCATTCGATCAACCCGCTGTTTTTTTCGGCATGCAGATTCGTCAACTCATCGAGTAACTTTTGTTCCGAACCGGAATCGGAATGATGTCCTCCCAATGTATAAAAAAGATGAGGCACTCGAAGACTGTTTAAGATTGCGTCTAACTGATCCACAAATACTCACAGATTAGCTGGTTGGAATAAAAAAAATATCATACGTATTTCACAGGCATTGACGGTACAGAAGCCTTACCACACAAACTACATAAGGAAGGTGTAGCGGAAGAAAAACGGCCAACACCATCTAATTATTATAAGCCAACCACCAAAATTGCAAGGGGGGCACTGTAACATCTTTCCCGGAAGCCCTATAATGCGCCAGCTTTGCCTGTTAACTGATTTCAGTTATTTAGGATGACTAAAACTTACATTACGTTTATGCGGCTGGTTTTTTAACATGACTAACAATGCGATCAACAATTTAAATGTCGAAAAGACTGAACTTCTTGTTACACCAAGTCAACTTAAAAAAGAAATGCCCCTTACAGAGAAAGCGAGAGCGACCGTTATCCAGGGGCGAAAAACAATTGAAAATATTCTGGATAAAAAGGACCATCGCCTGTTTGCTGTTATCGGTCCTTGTTCGATCCATGATATCGATGCAGCGAAAGCCTATGCATACAAGCTAAAAAAACTGGCCGATGAAGTGAACGATACCATTTACCTGGTTATGCGCGTCTACTTTGAAAAGCCACGAACAACCATTGGTTGGAAAGGGTTGTTAAACGACCCGCATCTAAATGACTCTTTCGATATACAGGAAGGTCTGCATATTGGTCGTCAACTATTGATGGATATCACTGAAATCGGCCTGCCTATCGCTACCGAAGCACTTGATCCGATTTCACCTCAGTACTTGCAAGACACCGTTACTTGGTCGGCAATTGGCGCCCGGACGACGGAATCGCAAACTCATAGAGAAATGAGTAGTGGTCTTTCGGTAGCGATCGGATTCAAAAATGGCACCGATGGTAACCTGGGTGTTGCGGTTAACGCCATGAAATCCGTTGAACATCCGCACAGTTTTCTGGGTATTAACAACGATGGCCAGGTGTCCATCATTAGAACCAAAGGCAATCGATATGGGCATGTTGTTTTACGCGGCGGCGGCGGTAGCCCTAACTATGACTCGGTGAATGTAGCCCTGTGTGAAAAAGAGCTGGCAAAAGCGAATTTGCGAAACGCGATCATGATAGATTGCAGCCATGAGAACTCTAAAAAAGATCCGGCATTTCAACCATTGGTTATGCAAGATGTCGCTCACCAAATTATCGAAGGTAACAAATCTATCGTCGGCTTGATGGTTGAGAGCAATCTGAAATGGGGCAACCAGTCCATTCCAAAAAATCTTGAAGAACTGGAATATGGAGTGTCCGTCACTGATGCGTGTATCGACTGGGAAACCACTGAAAACGCGATTCGCGATATCAGAAGAAAGCTGAAAGATATCTTACCTAACCGCTTGACATAACAACCTTAAAAAAGGCTACAATCGCAGCCTTTTTTACCGAGCGACTCCGGTTGGCAACAACGAAGCCGGTATAGGTTACATTTTCGCCTCTGCCAGTAATTGGTTAAACGTTTCGCTTGGCTGCATGACCTTGTTCACCAATTCAAGATCGGGATGGTAATAACCACCGATATCGACATGCCCGCCTTGCCCAGATGTTAACTCAGACAGTATTTTATCTTCGTTTTCTTCCAGGCCTTTGGCTAGTTTTCCAAAGCGTGCTTTTAACTCGGGATCTTTGTCCTGCGCCGCCAGTTCTTCCGCCCAATACATCGCCAGGTAGAAATGGCTTCCCCGGTTATCCAGTTCCCCGGATATTCGGGAAGGAGACTTATCCATTTCCAGGAATTTTGCCGTTGCTTTATCCATGGTCTCGGATAACAATAATGCCCGGTCATTGCCCGTCTTCAGGCCCAAATCCTCAAGCGAAACACCAATCGCCAGAAACTCGCCTAAAGAATCCCATCTAAGGTGGTTTTCTTCAATAAACTGCTGGACGTGCTTTGGCGCTGAACCTCCGGCTCCGGTTTCAAACAATCCACCTCCAGCCATCAATGGCACGATAGATAGCATTTTTGCACTGGTACCAAGCTCCAGAATTGGAAACAGGTCGGTAAGGTAATCCCGCAACACATTGCCGGTGACAGAAATGGTATCTTTATGCCGAATTAAACGCTCCATGGTCCAACGGATCGCTCGATCGGGTTTCATAATGCGAATGTCCAAGCCCTCAGTGTCATGATCTTTCAGATATTGCTCAACCTTTTTAATCATATTCCGATCATGTGCACGTTCTTCATCCAGCCAGAACACCGCCGGCATACCGCTGACCCGGGCGCGATTGACCGCAAGTTTCACCCAATCACGTATTGGCAGGTCTTTGGTTTGACACATTCGCCAAATATCACCCTCTTCTACATCGTGTTCGGTTAAGACCTTTCCCTGCTGATTGACGACACGCACAAAACCATCACCTTGTAACTCGAAGGTTTTGTCATGCGAACCGTACTCTTCTGCTTTCTGCGCCATCAATCCGACATTGGGAACTGTGCCCATTGTGGTCGGGTCAAACGCGTCGTGATGCTTACAGAAATTGATGACTTCCTGGTAGATGGTGGCATAACTGGTATCCGGAATAACCGCTTTGGTATCCTTGAGCTTGCCATCTGTACCCCACATTTTGCCACCTAAACGTATCATTGCTGGCATTGATGCATCGATTATTACATCACTGGGTACATGCAGATTGGAGATACCCTTGTCCGAATCCACCATCGCCATTTCCGGTCGGTAACCATAGCAACGACGAATATCCTTTTCGATTTGCGAGCGCTTTGAAAAAGGCAATTTACTAATTTTTTGATACACATGATTCAACCCGTTATTTGGGTTAATTCCTAACTTCTTGAACGTTTCCGCGTATTTTTCAAACACTTCCTTAAAATAAACAGTGACCGCATGACCAAACACAATCGGGTGGGACACTTTCATCATGGTCGCTTTCACATGCAATGAAAACAACAGATTCGCGCGCCTAGCACCCTCGATCTCTTCTTCGAGAAACTCGCGTAACACCTTGATCCTCATACGCGTGGCATCGATAACTTCACCTTCGAGAACCGGCACACTGGCTTTCAAAGGCGTGACCTTGCCGTCTTTATCCACATATTCAATACGCAAAGTATCGGCTTTATCCATAATCACCGATTGCTCACTATGATAATAATCACCGTGACGCATATGAGCGACATGAGTTCGCGATGCCTGGCTCCACTTGCCCATGGTATGAGGATGATTGCGCGCATACTGCTTGACCGAAGCTGGTGCCCTTCTATCTGAATTACCTTCGCGCAGAACAGGATTGACCGCACTGCCAAGAACCTTTGAATAACGTTTCTTGATTTCTTCCTGTTGTTCATTCTCGGGTTCGTCAGGAAAGCCAGGAATATCGTATCCTTGCCCTTGCAGTTCTTTGATTGCCGCTTTCAGCTGAGGAATGGATGCGCTGATATTGGGTAGCTTGATGATATTGGCATCTGGCTGTAAGGTGAGACGACCAAGTTCTGCCAGGGCGTCAGGTACTTTTTGGTCTTCCCTCAGATTGTCGGGGAAAGCAGCCAGTATTCTGGCCGCCAGGGATATGTCACTGGTTTCTACGGCTATTCCGGCAGCAGAGGTGAATGTTCTAAGAATAGGTAGTAAAGAATAGGTAGCGAGTGCGGGCGCTTCGTCTGTTCTGGTATAAATAATCTTCGATTTTTGTGCTGTCATACTTCCGCCTACGTGGTTAACAACCAGGCCCTGATGGGCTTTGGTAGAATAGATTACGCTCGTTATGCAAATCAGTACGTTTCTATCTGGGACGGTAATATATCAAACTTTTAAGTCCGTTTCATGAATCAGGCAAAGAAACAAAACCAAGCGATTACCTGAGCATACTGGTCAAAATAACCGCCAGGAAACGAAAAAATCTTTAACCAGGCGAGGCTGGCAGACCACTTGTCAAAAAAGTGATTAGCAACTCAAAAACGATTTTATATCCTGCTCGATCTCCTTTGGCAAGGTATTTGGCGCATAGCGTTTCTGCACATTACCTTCCTGATCGACCAGGAATTTGGTGAAATTCCATTTTACAGCTTCACTGCCCAAAAGACCTTTTGCTGACTTTTTCAAGTACTGGTATAACGGGTGCGCATTGTCTCCGTTGACTTCGATCTTTGCAAACATTGGAAAGGTGACGCCATAGTTAAATGAACAAAACTCGCCTATTTCGCTGTTACTGCCTGGATCCTGATTGAGAAACTGGTTACAGGGGAAACCCAGAATAACCAACCCCTTGTCTTGATAATCCTGATAAAGGCTTTCCAGCCCTTCGAATTGCGGCGTAAAACCACATTTACTGGCAGTATTGACAATAAGCAAAACTTTGCCCTTGTATTCCGCCATGCTGACATTGTCGCCATTGATTTTTTCAACGTTGAAGTCAAATATCTCACCACTCATGACTCGCTCCTTTTTGGTTGGCTAACTGAAAGTTTTCATAAGATCACACAATTTTATCGCGCACAATATTTAAAACCATCTCCACTTTGCACGAGACTCAGCCATACTGTGATTGCAACCCCGCCGAAAACCTACTAAATTAATTGGATCAACGCTGTAGCAAGCCATTGGTCCAGTCCCTTACAGGATGACCCCGTCGGGAAAAATATATGCGCGTACTAAAAAAATCTGTAAAACTCAGTAATGTCGGGTACGAAATCAGGGGAAATGTACAAAAAGAAGCTCGTCGCCTGGAAGAAGAAGGCCACAGAGTATTGAAACTGAACATTGGCAACCCCGCGCCGTTTGGCTTTGACGTGCCTCAGGAAATCCAGCAAGACGTTATTCATAACCTGCCCCAGGCACAGGGTTATGTCGACTCGAAAGGTATTTTCGCCGCGCGAAAAGCAGTGATGCAAAGCTGCCAACAAAAACAGATTGCCAATGTCGAAATAGACGATATTTATATTGGCAATGGTGTCAGTGAACTGATAGTGATGGCAATGCAAGGGCTGTTAAATTCCGGCGACGAAGTGCTTATCCCATCCCCCGATTATCCTTTGTGGACCGCCGCTGTCTCACTATCCAGCGGCACCCCGGTTCATTATCACTGCGATGAACAGGCAGACTGGTTTCCCGACATCGATGATATAAAAAGCAAGATATCCGATAAAACCAAGGCCATCGTTGTCATCAACCCGAATAACCCAACGGGTGCCGTCTATTCGAAAGATTTATTGTTGCAAATTATCGAGTTGGCCAGGCAACACGACTTGCTGGTTCTTGCCGATGAGATCTATGACAAAATACTTTACGATAACGCGAATCACATTCCACTGGCCTCGCTCGCCGAAGATATACTGTTTTTCACCTTTAATGGGTTGTCCAAATCCTACAGGGCCGCCGGATATCGTTCAGGCTGGATGATTGTCAGCGGCAATAAATTTTATTCTACTGACCTGATTGACGGTATCGACATACTTGCATCGATGCGCCTGTGCTCGAATGTACCTTCGCAATATGCTATCCAGACTGCACTGGGTGGCTACCAGAGTATCAATGACCTGGTAATGGATGGCGGCAAACTGAAAGAGCAACGAGACATCGCCTGGCAAATGCTGACCGATATTCCCGGCATCAGCTGTATCAAACCCAATGGTGCGCTTTATCTGTTTCCAAGACTGGACCCCAAACGCTACCCGATCAGCGATGATAAAAAGCTGGTCTATGACCTGTTGATCCAGGAAAAAATTCTTCTGGTTCAGGGCAGTGCCTTCAATCTGGAAGACAACCAGCATATGCGCGTCGTATTTTTACCTCAGGCCGATATCCTCGAAGACGCGATTGGCCGGTTCGCCAATTTTCTGGAAAAATATAAGCAGTAAACCATGGCAGATATCCATATCGAAGATTTTTGTAAAGACATCGCGAAGATTTTGCTGCAATTGTTCAACAGCTTTCCCAGGCCATGCAACATTTATGTCGAGGATATCGCAGGTGAAGACTCACCGGATGAATTTGGGCTACATAGTGATCGGCATTTGGCCTGTTTTGGTGCAATGATATGGTTAGCCGATGAAGGCTATATTCGATATATTGATACGATAAAACAGGATGCGCTGGATCAGGCGGTGCTGACCCACAAAACGCTTTGCCTTCTATCCAGGGCATGTACCGACAAGCATCTGCTCAGCGAGCATTGTCAGTTTGACGAAGCCAACACTTTGACAGGCGAACAGCCTGCCGAAACCTTGCTCGATCAACAAGCACATATCAGTATTATTCGTGCAGCGCTCAAAAGCGGATCGTCGACACGCATCAACCGGGTGATACAAGCACTGATTGTTCAGGCTTACTCGCAGAACTAGAAGATCTTGAGATCACTATAAAAATGCCTGTGAAGTTTGGCGCCAATCCGGCTGCGCCCACAGGATGGTTGAAACCGGTCTGAGACGATTAATGATCACCGTCTATCTCGTACAGAAAACTGGCGATGGTCAGGCGATCAGCACTGGTCGCATTCTCAAATTCGACGCCAAACAGGTAGTGGGAGCCAGAACTTTTATCCACCACCAACCCGTTTCTTATAACGCAGGGTAACTCGATGGTTCTGTGTATATCGGAAATACTGAGATTCAGCTTCAGCCTAATTTCGTGGTCTTTTTCACCCAATATCTGACGACTAAGCAAGCCCGCGCCATTGGTACTCAAATCCTGGACAACTGCGCTTTTCGGCCATTCGTCGCGCCCAATATCGAATTCACTGTCAATCACCGCTGGCAGATTTACAGTTACCCTGGATGTTTTTCGAACCTCAACAGTCACCATCTCGGACGGAAAAGCCAAATGGTAGTAACCGTAAGGTTGCCAGCTTCTGTAAACGACACGGGTACTGAATGCGTACGCCTGGTTACGAACCATTCCTCGAACCGTTAACGGGGTGGACTGTTCCAGCACCACATCCTTACCACCTGTTGTTGGCGACGCAACAAGGATACTATGCCCAGAGAGAAATCCAATGAGTTTTGTGTTGAGCTTTCGTTTTGGCGAGACTGTTTCAACCGTAAGCAGATCACCGATAGCTAGACCAAGCCTCTCGAGCGACATTTTCTGCTTGTCGATATTGGCGGCATCGGCTTTGAATTCAGGGTTTTGCTGGCTTGCAGAATTTTCTGCCACTCACATTCCTCACAGGCTTTAATGGTTTTCGTTAACGACTGAACGGGTTTATTCAAGTACAAATCCCAGTGTTTTGAGCTTGTCAGCCAATTTCGGGCTCGTATTGTCCAGCATGACTTTAATAGTCCCAAATTCCCTGCGTACCGGATAGTCTTTTCTTACACGGTCAAAATGACTGGCAAATTCGGTCGCAGCCAAATGCATTTTGTTTTTGAGTTTCCAATTATCGATCCGTACATCATAGGATGCCCGTATCGCCGTGGTTACAGCCCAGTCAGTATCCGCCTGGGAACTAAACCCGAGGGTGGTCAGAGGCGGCATCGGCAAAAACCGGGCTGCCTTGTTCGGCCCAGGCAATCCCAGGTATTGGCATAGTTCCCGGCAAACAATTTCGGTTCCTTTCGCTTTGCCATCGAGGCTATAACCGGCGATATGCGGGGTGCCGATAATCACTTTCTCGAGCAGACGCGTCGCAATCGCCGGCTCATTTTCCCAAACATCCAGCACGACCCGAAAACCAGGCTGTTTTTCCAACTTTTGCAACAACGCCCCGTTATCGACCACCCTGCCCCGAGAAGAATTGATCAGCACCTGATTTTCCGATAATTGCATCAACACTTTCTGATCAATCAAATGTTCGGTCGCAAATTGTCCAGTCTTGGTCAGCGGAACATGCAGAGAAATAATATCCGCCTTCAAAACGTCATCCAGGGACACCAATCCTCGCACCCCCATCCTGGCCAGTGGTGGATCATTGATTAACACCTCGACCCCGAGTTTTTTCAGTTTTTTCGCCAAGGCTCCGCCAATATGGCCGCAGCCAACAATGCCCACCGACTTTTCTTCGAGACGAATTTGATCGATCTCTGCAAGCACAGTCAGGCAACTAAAGATATACTCTACTACTGAAAGCGCATTGCAACCCGGCGCATTCGCGTACACGATGCCGTGTTGGTCTAGATAATCGCAATCGATATGGTCTAAACCGATTGTGGCGGTACCGACAAATCGCACATTGGAGTCTTTTAATAAGGACTGATCAACCTGGGTCACAGATCTGATCAGCAGAATATCCGCATCTTTAACCTGATTTGGCTCCAGCGATCGGCCAGGAACAGCATACACCTCTCCGATCGATGCAAAGAAATCTTTCAGCAACGGGATATTTTCATCGGCAACTATTTTCACTGGTTTGCCATTTTTTTGTTCATCTATCACCCATTGGCGACAGAGAGCCACAGTTTGACAACTTAGTCTGCCTGCACACAATTCAGCTTCAATCCCAGGTAACTTTCGATATCTGGAATAGCAAATGCCTCATCTTCACAGGCGAGGGTAATCGCTATACCGGTCTTACCTGCCCGACCCGTGCGACCAATTCTATGCACATAGTCTTCGGGATCATCAGGCAGGTTATAATTAATGACATGGGAAATATCGTCGACATGCAGCCCCCGACCCGCGACATCCGTCGCCACGATGACTTTCACTTTATTGTTCTTGAAGTTTTCAAGCACCTTTATACGACGACTTTGTGTCACCTCGCCAGAAAGCAGTTCGGCTCGAATGCGATTTCTTGAAAGATATTTCTCAAGTTCTCTGGCAATATCCCGCCTGTTGGTAAATATGATGAACTTGCCGTCTGCATCTTGTTTCAACAAATCAACCAAAACTCTACGTTTATTCTTTTTCTCGACAAGCAAGACAGTTTGCTCAATTGTCTCGGCCGCAACCGTATCGGATTTGATCTCGAGGTATTCCGCCTGACAGGTCCACTGAGACGCCAGATTAAGGACATCCTGATTGAAAGTGGCACTAAACAACAGGGTTTGTCTGTATTCACGGGCAGTGGTACGCCGCAAAATCCGTTTGATATCGGGAATAAACCCCATATCCAGCATTCGGTCGGCTTCATCGATAATCAATACGTCAACCTGATCGAGATAGACATCGCCTTTTTCCAGAAAATCAAGCAACCGGCCGGGAGTCGCGACCAAAACATCTATCAAATAGTTTTGTAAACTGTCGCGTTGTTTTGCGTAGTTCATTCCGCCAACGGTCGAGAGTATATTAAACCCGGCCCTTGCATTCAGTTGCATGGCATCCTTTTCAATCTGAAGCGCCAGCTCGCGGGTCGGAGCCAGCACCAAAACTCTAGGCTCGCTGGCATAACGTCTTTCTTTGGCTACAGGATTGCTCAACAGGTATTCAAAGGCGGTGATAAGGAAGGCGGCGGTCTTACCGGTACCGGTTTGGGCCCGGCCAATGACATCCTGCCCGGCCAGGGTGACAGGCAGCGTCTCCGCCTGGATAGGCGTGCATTTAATGAAACCGCAGGTGGTAATTGCGGCAAGTAATTCTGGATTGAGTTCAAGAGAATCAAAAGTGATCGCGTCACTTTCTCCGATATCCGGGTCTATCTCGTTTATTGCTGTTTGATCGGTCACCCAAGTTCCTCTATATCGAATAACGCTTTCGTTAACGTCACCGAGGGTCGAAAATAAGACAGTAAAGCCTCACGGTATATGTCGGCGCGCTCAGGTAAACCGTCATCGAAATAGCGATATACCTGAGCCAAGATGTTTTGTTTAAACTGTAGTTCGGTTTTGGATCTTTCACCATTCAGGTTGTCGCTACTCACTCGAAAAGGCAGTCCGACCGATTGGCACAGTATCCACTCGATCGCTTGCGGTTTGCTTTCCACCTGTTCGAAAACAGTTTGCTGCCGAACGGTACGGCCATCTGGTTGATACCAGTAACCATAATCCGTCTGGGTTCTTCGCTCCGGGCCTGCAATGCACCAATGGCTCACTTCATGCAATGCACTGCGGGGGTAGTCACGATAAAACACAATCCGGTGTAACCGGATGCCATCGCAATGTTGCCTCGGCACCTCGCTCGATTGTTCTCTATCATCGGATACCAGAGCCTTGCCAGCCGGCAAATAAATTGGTTCTTCACCACCTGAGACAAGAATAGTCTGGTAGGTCTCCTTGAAAGCCAAGTTGAACAAGGCGATCAAGGTCTCGCAAATGTCTCTATCATCCATCTTGGTACTGACACCTGTCGAACCTAGTGATTTATCACCATTGACTACAGACAAACCCGACCTACACCGAATACAATTAGCAAGTTTGAATACTATCACGGCTGAACGGGTTTAACACCTTTTCAGATCGGTTTTCATCGGTGGAGCAAACTTTGGTTCACACTCGATTTTTCCGGTTAAAATCTGAACTCCGCTCGATTCTTGCCATCGGTATTCCGATATTGGTCACGCAACTGGCGCAAATGGGTATGAACACTGCCGATGTTATAATGGCGGGCCATGTCGCAGCCGAGGATTTGGCAGCAGTCAGCATCGGTGCCAGCATTTGGCTTCCGCTTGTGCTATTCATCACCGGCATTATGCTGATTACCAGCTCGTTAATCGCGCGCCATCATGGCGCCGGAGAATTTGGTCAAATACGCTATACCGGTCAGCAAGCCATTTGGATGGGAGTCGCAACCGGGCTGATAGCCTGTTTGTTTTGCATCGAGGCCCACTGGATAATCGACTGGCTTGCAATTACGCCTGAAATGCGTAGTGGCAGCCTCCGCTATATGCATGGTCTAGCCTGGGGCGGCCCAGCCGTTGGCATCTATCTCGCTTTGCGCAACTATTGTGAGGGACTATCCCAAACCAGGCCGGTGATGATGATTATGTTATTCGGACTGATTGCCAATATTCCACTCAATTACGTCTTTATCCATGGTACATTCGGTCTGCCCAGGATGGGTGGCCCCGGCTGTGGTATGGCCACTTCCCTGGTGTCATGGCTAATGGCATTGCTACTGGTTCTGCATATAAAAACCAACCGCCGATATGGTAAACACGCTGTTTTCAACCAATTCACCAAGCCAGACTTACGTTTTCAGCGCTGCATTCTGGCGTTGGGCATCCCTATTGGAATCGCGATATTTTTTGAAGTTTCGCTGTTCAGTGCAATCTCGCTTCTGGTAGCCAAATACGGGGCTATCATTCTGTCTGCACATGAAATCGCCCGAAATCTAGCCGCCACCGTTTTTATGCTGCCACTAAGTATCGGCATGGCTATTACCGTAAGATCCGGTTATTTGCTGGGTGACAATAAACCCGAACTTGCTCATATTTCGAGCCTGACGGGAACGGCGATGGCGGCAGCCCTGGCCGTTGTGTCATTTACCCTGACGATCATGTTTCGCGAAAACCTGGCCGCTATTTATTCAGACCAGGAGAAAGTCATCGAATTCGCCGCTTACATGCTACTCTTTACGGCTTTTTTCCAGGTCTCGGATGCTATTCAGGTATGCAGCGCCGGCGCTTTGCGAGCCCATAAGGATACGAGATTACCAATGCTGGCAACGTTTATTTCCTACTGGCTTATCGGGCTGCCTGTCGGCTATCTTTTTGCGGAAACACACTGGTTCCTACCGCCACTTGGAGCACCGGGCTATTGGCTGGGAGCGACAGCGGGACTGACCGTAGCGGCCGTACTCTTGTTAGCCCGGTATTTGATTATCAGTCGCCAACCACTGACAATCGGTACCGGGATTCGAGAGACACAGTCAGCGCCCCAGGACAGATAAAAGGGTACGATCCAACCAGGTATAACTCGCATCGAGGTATTAAATCCGACCATTTTGCGATAAAGTGCAGGCTCAAAACACCCATTCAATTGACTGGCTTATGACTCTAACACGTGCATTGTTTACTCCATTTTCATTTACCGCTCCGTTAACGCTGCTGCTAATCTTGTTATTACCGGTTGCCACCACCACTGCCTCAGCGGCGGATATTTTTGCTGGCAACACTAGCTTGTCTCCGGCATTTGGAAGCGAATTTCTACCGGTAAATCAGGCATTTGTATTGACCGATACACCAGCCAAAGGCGGCTTGCGACTCACCTGGAAAATCACGCCCGGACACTATCTATACAAAGAACGCATGGCCTTTTCCGTCACTGGCAGCAATGCCAGCCTGGGCGAACCGGAATTTTCTATTGAAGGGGAACGCAAAAACGACCCGCATTTTGGTAAAGTCACTGTATTCCATAGCGATGTCTCGGTTTTTTTACCGGTATATTTCAACTCCGGCACCGAAGCGACTATCAAGGCCCGCTATCAGGGATGTGCCGATGCCGGTTTATGTTATCCGCCACAGATACGGTCGTTGCTGATTCTCAATGAATCTGCTTCTGCTGCGACGGCCGGTCTGACCCCAGCCAGAGTCACAGGTATGACATCAGGCGGCCACGCCGCTGGCACCGGTGACAAGCTGACGGAACTTGCGTCGCTTGACTCGGCGAACAGCATTACGCAATTCCTGCAAAGTGCCTCGCTGATCATGATTGCCGGTCTGTTTTTCCTGCTAGGCATAGGGCTGACATTTACCCCCTGCGTGTTCCCAATGATCCCTATCGTTTCCTCTATCATCGTCGGCCAGACCAATCCGACCGTAATCCGTTCGTCACTGCTGTCTTTGAGTTATGTACTAGGTATGGCGATCACTTATTCGCTGGCCGGCGTCGCTACCGGACTGCTCGGGGCAGGTGCCAACGCGCAGGCGATACTGCAATCCGAGCCGACTTTGATTGGCTTTGCCGTGCTTTTCTCGATTTTAGCCCTGGCGATGTTTGGCGTTTATGAACTCCAGTTACCCACCGGGCTAAGAGACAAACTTACCGCAACCAGCAACAAACTCAGTGGCGGCCAACTGGGTGCTGTTTTCGGCATCGGCGCTACTTCTGCACTTATTGTCTCGCCCTGTGTTTCCGCTCCGCTGGCAGGTTCGTTAGTTTATATATCAACTACAGAAGATGCCCTGATTGGCGGCATCGCACTGTTTATGCTGGGTCTTGGTATGGGAGTACCGTTAATTGCGGTAGCGATTGGCGGCGGTAAACTGCTACCCAAGGCGGGTGCCTGGATGGACACCATCAAACAAGTGTTCGGATTTCTTTTACTTGGTGTCGCGATCTGGTTGCTCAGTCGCTTGCTTTCCGATTTTGTCGTAATGCTATCGTGGGCGTTTCTGATAGGCACCATGGCAGTTGTATTGGGCGCTCTCGAAGCCGCTGAAACCGCCCCCCAAAGAGTCGTCAAAGCGATCGCTTTGTTTTTATTTATTTACGCAATCATGCTGATAATAGGAGCGTTCAGCCAAGCCTCAGATCCATTGAATCCACTCTCCGGCGTTACCGCTGGAGATAATCGACCCGCTGTCAGCGAGCAGTCGGACTTCGTGACCATTACCTCCTCCAAAGAACTCACCTTGCAACTGCAACAGTCCACACGAAGCGGCAAGTTGACGCTGGTTGATTTTTACGCGGATTGGTGCGTAAGCTGCAAAGAAATCCAAAAAAAAATCTTTGCCGCGCCTGATATAAGGCAAACTCTGGCAAACTTTCATTTAATCAAGGCGGACGTTACCCGAAACTCTCCGGAGAACATCGCACTGTTAAAACAATTTGATTTATTCGGCCCGCCAGCATTGCTGTTTTTCGATAAAAACGGCTCTGAGATAAAGACAATGCGCATTCAAGGTGATATAAGCAAAGTGGCTTTTTTGCACATACTTAACACTATGCTGGGTTCGGATGGTTGAATTTAATCGGGCCAGCGCAGTTGATCCCGCAACTTCACCACTTCTCCGACAATGATCAGCACCGGCGTTTTAATTGGTTGTCCGGCTTTATTTTGCCCCTGCAATTTCATCACTATATTACCCAGCGTGCCGACTATCATACGCTGTTCGGCGGTGGTTCCTCTGGATATCAATGCCACTGGCATTGACTCACTCATTCCGTGCTCGACAAGCTTGCTCGAAATGGTCGGCAACCCCTTGAGTCCCATATAAAACACCAAAGTCTGCCCGAGCGAAATAAACTCCTGCCAAGGCAAATCACAGCTATCGTTTTTTAGATAGCCAGCGATAAATCGTACCGACTGGGCATAATCACGATGCGTCAACGGAATGCCGAAATAGCAGGCGCAGCCATTCGCCGCACTGATACCTGGTACCACCTGAACGGGAATGCCGGCTTTAGCCAACTCTTCAACTTCCTCTCCGCCGCGACCAAATATAAAGGGATCACCGCCTTTCAATCTCAAAACTCGCTTACCCTGCCTGGCCAGCTCTACCAGTAACGAGTTAATGTCGTTTTGAGTCAGGGTATGACTGTTTCGTCGCTTACCGACATGTATTTTTTCCGCGTCTTGTCTAACTTTGGCCAATATAGGCTGGGACACAAGTCGATCATAGACAACGACATCCGCCTGACTGATCAACCTGAGCGCCCGTAAAGTCAACAGGTCAGGGTCTCCGGGACCGGCACCGACCAAATACACTTCCCCGGTGGCGGTGATTTTCGCGTTGTGCAGATGATCGGAAAGCATCGCTTCCGCCTCCGGTTCATTTCCGGAGTGAACCAGTTCGACAAAACGACCTTCCAGAACCAGCTCCCAGAATCTCATTCTGTCGGTCAATTCTGGAAATTTATCGTTCACCTGTTGTCTAAGGCGGGAAGCGATCTCGACCACTCTGCCATAACTGCCAGGAATTGCGGTTTCCAGCTTACTTCTGAGAAGGCGGGTCAACACAGGTAACTTGACACTGCTGGACACGGCCGCAATCACGGGAGACCGATTGACCACGGAAGGAAAGATGTAGGTGCTCAGTGCAGCGTTATTCACCACGTTGACATGCAAATTGACCTGCTGCGCATCAAGAGCCACAACCTCATCCAGTGATGATTCTGAAGCGGCGACGACAAGACTGTGCCCTTGCAGCAGGTTGACAGAATACCTATCAGACAACAATTTGACTTGTTCCGAGGTAACCAGTTCAGACAAATCCGAAACCAGGTCACGCCCAACCAGGCTGACATGAGCCTGGGCCTGCAACAACAATTCAGCTTTTCGAGCCGCCTTTTCACCGGCTCCAACGACCAAGACGGGCTTGTCTTTGACATTGAAATAAAGAGGCAAAAAGGCCATTTTTTCCATAAGTAAACCCTTAGCCTCTAATCACCGTGCAACCGTTCATATAAGGTTGCAGCACGTCAGGCACGCCAATCGTGCCGTCTTCACGCTGATAGTTTTCCATGACTGCAATCATGGTTCTACCAACCGCGAGACCCGACCCGTTCAAGGTATGCAGCAGCTCGGGTTTACCTGTTTCGGGGTTGCGCCACCTTGCCTGCATCCGTCTTGCCTGAAAATCACGGGTATTACTGCATGAAGAAATTTCCCGGTATTTCTGCTGTCCAGGCAGCCAAACTTCAATGTCGTAAGTCTTTGCCGCACTAAATCCCAGATCACCACCACACAGTTTGACCACACGATACGGCAGCTCGAGCGTTTGCAGAATCATCTCGGCATGTCCGGTCAGTGCTTCCAATGCCTGATCCGACGCTTCGGGTTGAACGATCTGCACCAGCTCGACTTTGTCAAACTGGTGCTGACGGATCATGCCCCTCACATCACGACCGTAAGAGCCCGCTTCACTTCGGAAACAGGGGGTATGGCAGACAAACTTCAGCGGCATCTGGTTTGCTTCCACAATGGTATCCCGAACCAGATTGGTCGCGGGTACCTCAGCGGTAGGAATCAAGTAAAGAGCTCGCTCTCCCGGCACTTTAAACAGATCTTCCTCAAATTTGGGCAACTGGCCCGTTCCATACAAGGTGTCGGCATTGACCAGATACGGCAAATACAATTCTTCGTAACCGTTTTTCGTGGTGTGCGTATCGATCATGTACTGGGTCAACGCCCGATGCAGTCGGGCAATCTGGTTACGCAACACGACAAATCGGGAAGCCGACAGTTTGACAGCATTGTCAAAGTCAATACCAGCAGACTTTTCACCAAGATCCACATGATCTTTTGGCGCAAAATCAAACTGGGTCGGTTCACCCCAGACTCGCACCTCGAGATTGTCATCTTCTGACACCCCTTCAGGCACATCCTCATCGGGAATATTCGGAATTCCCTGCAAAATATCATTCAGCTCCAGTTGCAATTCGGCCAGAGCCTGTTTCGATGCTTCCAGCTCATTACCCAGACTTTCCATTTCCTTGATCAAAGGGGCAATGTCTTGCCCCTGGGCTTTGGCTTTACCGATATTTTTTGACCGGCTATTGCGTTCGCTTTGCAAATTCTCGGTTTTCGACTGTATTTCCTTTCTTTTGCTTTCCAGCGCATTCAGTTTTGCAACATCCAATATATAGCCTTTTTTCAGGAGCTTATTGGCGATTTTTTCGACATCCGATCTAATGAGTTTCGCATCTAACATGGGAACTGACTTATTCCTGTTTGAGTAATGTAAATAAAAAATTAATTTAGCAACGACTTAGCAAGTATCATTCCAGCTGCCGTTGCCAAAATGCATAATGTAACACTGCTTAACACGTAAACCATCGCCGCAATGACACGACCACTTTGCAACAGAGATACTGTTTCCAAAGAGAAAGTAGAAAACGTGGTAAATGCTCCGAGAAATCCAACCATGGCGAGAAATCGAATTTCGGGTGTCGCATGAAACTTCTCGATCACGAAAACAGACAGGATTCCAATCAACAAGGAACCCAGGATATTCACTAAAGAAGTTCCATAAGGGTAGGACTTGCCAAGCCATTCCGTCATCAAACCGACAAGGCTGTAACGGGCAACCGCGCCAAGTGCGCCACCAATGGCAATGACCAGTAAATTCATCATATTAGACCCTGAAAAAGCCAAAAACACCCACTTTGGCAATCTGCTACCGAAAGGCACGCAATAAACAGCCGCGTTCCGAGCGGCCGACAGTTTAAACCAGATACTTCGTTATTGGTAATCCAAATTGGCAATTCCAACCACCCGGTAAACACTACAATGCTGAAGCGAGCATACTTTATGCCCTGCCCTTGTATCACACCGCCTTGTCGCTAGTCCTAGAAGTATACGTTACGATTTAGGCACCACTACTGACTTGTGCACTCTTGTTGACGGTGTGCCAATGGCACTTCATCCCCCATTCTGGCAATGCGTTCTTTTTCCTGATCGAGAATTTCCTGCGGAAATTGCCGCATAAAGCAATTGCAAATGCCATCGCCAATCATGGTTCTTGGCCCAAGCGGGTGACCTATATGCTTGTATATCGCATGAGAGTGGCCATGCGAATGGTCGTGTGAATGGTTATGCAAGTGATTGTCTGAGTGCTTTGAGTGTGTATGAGTGTCGGGATGAGTGTGAAGAGGGCTGTGAGAATGAGTATGGGCATGATGACCACTGTCTTCCTGATCAGCTCCAGGGTTGTGCGGATCAAATTCCGCATGATGATGATGCACATTGACCTCACCGGCGGCAAGTCGGCGTTTGAAGGATGACATCAGATTATCAGGCATCGCCTGCACCTGACCGGTCATAATTTCACGTACACGTACTTCAAATGCATCGATGACTTTTTCATGATCGTTGAGATAAGGTGTTTTGATAAACTCGATATCCGGCATCCGCTTCGCCACGAGATCCACATAGCCATAAATACGTTTTATCAATCTACCGGTAAACAGAAAATAAGGTGCCACCACTATTTTCTTGAAGCCCAGTTTTGCCAGACGTTCCAGACCTTCGCCCACAGAGGGATAGGTAACCCCGGAATACACTGTATCCGCCCAGCCAAAGCCCATATTCTCGTTGACAATGCGGGTGAGTTTCGCCACTTCTGCATTGGCCATAGTGTCAGAAGTACCGCGCCCGACCACAACCAGCATGGTGTCATAAAGTTGATCGGGGTGATTGTCTGGGTCTATGCCAAGCGATTCGTAGATGCGAGTTTGAAATGCGTCGATCATGGCCTGATGCAAGCCCAGTTCGTTACCATAGGCGATCTTCACATTGCCCTGCTTCTCGGCAAAGGTCGTCAGTACCGAGGGAATATCGTTCTTTGCATGAGTCGCGGCAAACAACATCCCCGGAACGGCATAGATTTCTTCGACGCCCTGACCGATCAGCGCGTTCAATCCCATATGAATATTCGGCGCAGAAAACTCGAGAAAACCATACTCAATAGGTATATCCGGAAATCGTTGTCTAAGCCTCTTGGCAACACGACCAAACTCACGTTCTGCACCCTTGTCCCGGCTGCCATGCCCGCAGACCATAATGCCCTGTTTTGTTCCCGCTGATCGATCAGCCATATTCGTTCTCCGCTTGTTTATCGCTCAAGATGTTCGCTCAAGATAGTTGCATCGTATCGATGCTTTGCCTGATTATACGATTTATACGCGCAACTTGCTGACCCCTTTGTGTATCTATCCGGCCTATTCTGATTATGGCACGCCCTGGTTCAAGATAAATGATTCGAACTAACACAGCGTTTTGTGCCAGGACATCGAACAGTCGCTTTGCCGGGTTTTCATCGAGCGTATAGGACGAAAACAATAACTGGTGAGCCTCCGATACCGGGTAACCCTGCCGCCGAAGTGAATCAAACAAACACTGCCACATTTTTTGATTTTCAACTGCCAAATGATGCAACCGCTGCCGGGTTTTGGTCTGCCAATCGCGATCACGAAAGGCACGAATGGCAATTTCCTGAGCCGCGCCATTGACATCCCAGACACCGATACTGGCACGCATCGCCGCTAACAACGAGGATGCCGCAAAAACAAATCCCAGTCTCAATCCGGGTAAACCAAAGAATTTACCGAATGATCTAAAGACCAGCATATTCGCGGCAAAGCCTTCAGCCAAGACACTCTGGCCCGGATAAAGATCGGCAAAGGCTTCATCGACAATCAATATCGCCCCGTCCACCAGTCGCCGCGACCAGCGCTGCAGTGTTGTGGGTGAAAAACGACAACAGGTTGGATTGTTGGGATTGATCACCAATAAGTGAAAGGCCCGACCGCTTGCAATCAGTTTCTCGATGACCCGTGTCGCTGCATCGACGTGTTGCGAAGGATAATGGATCGACTCCGCGCCCTGTTGCATCCAGGCAGCAGCATGTGACTGATAACCCACATCCGGCAAAACAATCGGCAGAGTTTTCAGACAGTGTGGCAAAGCGGCAATACCTTGTTGGGAACCATTGGTCGCCAAAAAGTCATAGTCACCATAGTACGCACGTACCGCAGATCTAAAACTATCTCGCTGATACGGCAGACGGGTTAGCACATCAGTGGCAATCTTTGTGTCTGGATAAGGTAAAGGGCTGATACCGGTCGATAGGTCGATCCATTTATCTATCGGCGTGCCATACTGTCTGTGCGCACTTTCGATATCACCACCGTGAACGATATGGTCGGGTTTCACCCGATGTTTTTGGCTTATTGTATCCGGTACGGGTATTTCGGGTTGCTGTTTCATCCCAGTATTCCGATAACGACAATCACGCTAAACCATAAACAGAGTGTTCTGTTGACCAGGCCAATCGCCTGATCGACACTCTCCGCCGATGCCCTGTTTCCGGTTGTCGGGCCAAGTGATGGTCGTTCCTGCCATTTGCCATGGTAGACCGCGCGACCTCCCAAAGATACTCTGATGGCACCGGCACCGGCTGCCATAACAGGCCCGGCGTTCGGGCTTTTCCAGGTACCGGCCTGGTGCCGCCATGCCGTTATCGCAGACCGAAAGTCACCGACAAAAGCATAGCTCAAAGCAGTTAACCGGGCAGGAACCAGATTGAGTAAATCGTCCATCCGTGCCGCCATCCAGCCAAAGCTGACATAACGGTCATTCTTGTAACCCCACATTGCATCGAGCGTATTGCTTAACCGATATAAAACAACGCCGGGCAAGCCAAGCAACATAAACCAGAATACTGCGGCAAATACGGCATCCGCGCCATTTTCCAATACCGATTCCGTTGCGGCGGAGGCCACTTGCTCTTCATTCAAACCAGTGGTGTCCCGACTGACAATCATACCAACAGCCTTTCGCGCCGCCAGCAAATCACCCCGTTTCAGCGGTTCGGTCACAGCCTTTGCATGACCAATCAAAGACTGCCAGCCAATCGCATAATATAAGACAATACCACCGACAACCACCGCCAAAACAGAATAACCAGACAAAGATACTGACAGCCAATACGCAACCAGAACAAAAGGCACCACGGCGAGCGACCAGGCCGCCATACCGGCAACAATGCCGGAAACCGGCCCAGGAGCGGGCCGGTTTAACGCTTTTTCAATTCGAATCGCGATATTCCCGAAGCCAACCAGGGGATGCCAACGCCGGACTTCCTGCAATCGCCAATCCAGTGACAAAGCCAGGGCAATACTCAAGGCCATCGCATCCATCACGGCGACTGTTCCTGCCTTTCATCCAGTGCCAAAAGTATGTCCTGTAATTTTTCCGGGTAGTCTCCAGGCGATTGCCAAAGTCCACGCTGCGCGGCTTCCAGCAACCGTTCTGCCATTTCTTCGAGTACGGCGGGGTTGTTTTCCATAAGAAAATTCAGATTGTCGGCATCGAGAAGCAACGCATCGGTCACCGCCTCGTATTGATAGTCATCGATAAGATTGGTGGTCGCATCATAAGCAAACAGATAATCAATCGATGCGCCCATTTCAAACGCACCTTTATAACCATGCTGGCGCATTGCGTGAATCCATTTCGGATTGAGCACACGCGAACGCACCACCCTATTCAACTCTTCTTTCAATGTTCTGATTTTAGGCGAAGCCGGATTGGAATGGTCATTATGATAAACCCTGGGCGCCTTGCCCGAAAACACTTCGACCGCGTTACTCATACCGCCCTGGAACTGATAATAGTCATCTGAATCCAGAATATCATGCTCTCGGTTATCCTGATTCTGCGACACCACCTCGAGTTGCGACAGCCGATAACGAAAGGCATCCCTGGCATCGACACCATCTCCCGACTCGTTACCATAGGCATAGCCACCCCAATTCAAATAAGCATCGGCCAGATCACTCTTTTGTTGCCAACAGCGCTCGTCGATCAGACCTTGCAGGCCAGCACCATAGGCACCCGGCTTACTGCCAAAAACCCGATAACTGGCCTGACGTCTGGCTTGTGCATCATTGAAACCGAGTTTTTTCAACTCAGCGATACGCCGCGACACATGCTGTTGAATCAGGTTTTCGTTACCCGGCTCTTCAATATCAATCACGGCTTGCACCGCAGCATCGAACAATTTCATTACATTCGGAAAAGCATCTCTGAAAAAGCCGGACACGCGCAGAGTGACATCAATGCGAGGTCGTTGTAACAGTTGAGTACTGAGGACGTTAAAATCGACCACACGATTCGAGCCGGGCGCCCAGACCGGTTCCACGCCCATCAACGCAAACGCCTGGGCAATATCGTCGCCCCCGGTTCGCATGGTCGCCGTTCCCCAAACCGATATACCAAGCTGCTTTGGATAATCGCCATGCTCCTGAAGATGACGTTCAACCAAGGCTTGTGCGGATGCTTTGCCGATTTGCCAGGCAGCTGGGGATGGTATCGCCCGATTATCGACGGAAAAGAAATTGCGTCCCGTCGGCAAGGTATCCAAACGACCACGGGTTGGCGCACCACTTGGGCCGGGATCAATTCGCTCGCCTTGCAGACCTTTAATCAGAGAGGCCAGTTCCAATTCGGCACTTTCCTGCAACGCACTTAACAGTGCAGTTTTGGTGTAATCGAGTTGTTTCAGCGTCGCCGGTAATTGTGCAAGCTGCCTTTTCGACTGTTCGTACAACTCTTTTGATGCCTTGTTCATACCTTCTGACGAGTCGGACAGCGAATCTGTCCAATCATACAACACATAGGCTTTGACCAACTGTCTTGCCAGAAGTTCCAGACGTTCCCGGGTATCTGCCTCGGTTCGCCACCAACCATTATCCAGTTCGGCCAGAATAGCTGGTTTATCACCCGACCATTTATCAGTGCTTGCCGCCAATGGCTCAAACAATGCGTCATTTGTTTTAAGATTCAAATCCCGAGCGAGATTGTGCAGAATGCCCTGACTTTTGTCTTCACCACCACGAGGTAAACGTAACAAAGCCACGATGGTATCAGCGAGCTTATCGGCTTCTGGCAATGTACCCAGAATATGCAGGCCGTGCCGGATTTGTGCCTCTTTGATATCACACAAATAGGCGTCGAGTTCATTCAACACCGTCTCTTCGTTATCGGCATCCTGGGTGCCCAGCTCCTCCAGTACATGACTGTTTTTTATCTCTTTCAGAATAGCCTGACGCAGATAGACTTCGCGCTTGTCATCCATTCCCATTGCCTGGTAATACTCATCGACCAAAGCTTCCAGCTTGGCGAGTGGACCATAGGTTTCGGCCCGAGTCATCGGCGGCATTAAATGGTCGATAATAGCCGCCTGGGTACGTCGTTTAGCCTGTGCCCCCTCACCGGGATCATTGACGATAAAAGGATAAAAATGAGGCATCGCACCCAAAGCGATATCCGGCCAGCAGGAGGCAGACAACGCCGTCCCCTTGCCTGGCAACCATTCCAGGTTTCCATGCTTGCCAACGTGAATGACGGCGTCTACCTGATAGCTATATCTAAGCCAGAAATAGAATGCCAGATAATGATGCGGTGGGATCAAATCCGGATCATGATAGGTTGCGACCAAATCGATATTGAAACCCCGAGCCGGTTGAATGCCGACAAAAGTTTCACCCAAACGAATACCGGATATCATCAGACGCCCTTGCCGGTATTTTATATCGTCTTCCGGTTGCCCCCATTGGTCGATCACGGCTTTTTGTGATGCTATCGGCAAGGTCGCAAACAGCTTTTTATAGGTGTCCATCCCCAAACTTTGCCAACAGGGTAAATGATGCAAGGTATTTGGATTATTGGTCACCGAGCTTAGCAATGCTTCAATCAGGCCGTTCCCGGACTCGGGAATATCACTGACTGGATAACCGGCATCAGCCATCGCCGTTAACAACCGACAAACGGATTCGGGTGTATCCAGGCCAACGCCGTTGCCGATGCGGCCATCTTTGGTCGGATAGTTCGCCAGAATCATCGCAATCCGCTTTTCTGCGTTCGGCTTTGTCGCAAGCTGGCAATACCGCCGGGCCAGCTCTGCGACAAAACAGGCCCGCTCATCATGTAATTTATATTGCACAATGCTGGATTGCGTGCGTTCATCGTAGGCGCTCTCGCTTTTAAAGCTGAGTGCTCTGGTAACGATCCGCCCATCCATTTCAGGCAGCACTACCTGCATCGCCAGGTCGCGACTTCTCAATCCTTGCATGTGGTCAGCCCAGTCTTGTTCGGTACTGCCCGACAACACCAGTTGCAAGACGACCAAGGTTTTTTCAAAAGGCGATGTAAAGCAGCTTGGTTCGGAACTGAGATCCGGGCTGGCAAGCGTATTGGTCGCAAACCCGGTGGCATTCAACACCAGCTGAACATTGGCCTGTTCAATCAGGGTATTGACCAGCGTGAGAGAAGCAGCCTCCTTTAACGAGCTGATAGCGACCGGCAATACCGACAGTTGCCGTCGTTGCAAAATTTCGATCAGCCTGTCGAACATCGGCATATTGGCGCTTTGCAAGTGACTTCGATAAAACAAAAGTAGAACGGTCGGATTATCCCGACCAGCCTGATTACGAACTTTATCGCGCCAGGCCAATAAAGTACCTTGTTCGACACCCGGCTGATAGATCAGGCATTTGGGCAGAGGTTTAGGCTCCTGCCAGGGTAAGCTCTGGCTGGTGGCACCCTGTATAAAGCGGGTCATAATAAAGTGATAGAGATGACGGGCGTTTTCGCTCCCGCCCTCGCGCAAATAGCGCCATACCCTGTGCGCATCCTGCGGCCTGACCGAACACGCAGCCAATAAATCCGGATCAGGATTGTCATCCCCCGGCACGACAATCAAGGTTCGGGGTGAATCGGACTTTGCCCGCTTCTGCCACTCGATCAACCTGTCCAGACCATACGCCCAATAATTCGCACCACCCAGCAAAGAAACAATCACGACCTGAGCATAATCCAGCACCTTATGTTCATATAGATCATAGGCCGCCGGCTTCAACAATTGCATCCAGTTCGCCAACCGAACCTGAGGCAGCTCCGATCTGGTTTTATCTTCCCGATACAACTCGTTTAATGCAAATGACAAAGCAGACAGGCTACTGTCCGCCGCAGTCAGTATCACTATTTCCGCTGGAGTCTGATCGAGATCGACAATACCTTCATCATCGACAAAGCCACCCGGTTTAGCCGCTAACAAATGCATATCAATATCACCATGAAAATATCACCAGATAAATGCGCTGGCCCGAATTTGTGTACCTCCGCGTCAGACAAGTGCGCCTTCCAGTACACTCTGTATCACCGCTTTTTCAATGTCTTTGCCGATAAATACCAGCGATGTTTTTCGCGGTTCATCGCTTCGCCACGGGCGGTCAAAATAGGCATCCAGTCGTTTGCCGACGGCTTGTAAAACCTGTCGCATAGGCTTGCCTGGCAACGCGGCGAAACCTTTTACCCGGAAGATATTGAATTCACTCAAGACAGAGTGAATTGCCGCCTGGATTTTATCTGCATCCACTTCGCCTATCTGTACTACAAATGAATCAAATTGATCGTGGGCGTGTTCATGATGCTCGCCCTGTTGGTGATGATGGTCATGATGACTGTGAATCCCGTCGATACGTTCCTCGGTGGCAGCATCCAGACCGATAATCGCATTCAGCTTCGCCTCGCCATGGTTGATATAGGCCGTTTTTACCTCGTCCGGAACATAATGACTAACCATTTTTTCGACCAGACTTCGCTGCGCGGTATCCAGCAAATCATTCTTGCTGACCACCACCAGATCAGCCGCACTCAACTGATCTTCCAACAGCTCTTTCAGGCTTGGGTCATGATCCAGACTGGCATCGGCCAAGCGCTGGGCTTGGATTTTATCGGCATCGTGTGCATAACGACCCGATGCTACGGCAGGCCCATCGATAACGGTTATCACCGCGTCTACGGTGCAATATTCTTTAATGCCGGGCCAATTGAATGCCTGAACCAGAGGTTTGGGCAACGCCAACCCGCTGGTTTCGATAAGAATATAGTCGATGGTATCGCGACGTTCCACCAGTTGTTTCATAACAGGCAGAAATTCTTCTTCCACTGTACAACAAATACAACCATTGGCCAGTTCGTAAATGCCATCTTCGGCAGCGTCAAATGCCAGGTTTTGTCCGCCATTGCCCTCGGCACGAGACGAGTCGTCACAAGACAGGGGGCAACTGCGTAACAGATCCGCGTCAATATCCAGCTCGCCAAATTCGTTGACGATAACCGCAACGCGTTTGCCTTCAGCTTGCTTGATCAGACTGGAAATCAGTGTCGTTTTGCCACTGCCCAGAAAACCTGTGACAACGGTGGTAGGAATTTTATTCAATTGCATTATTTGCCTCCTTCAATTGTTATAGTCATCGATACCGACCCATTCATATTTCATGTAGTGAAACACTCATGTTGACCTTACCGCTTCACGTGGCGCGGCGCTTCAGGCGACACTTTTGGCCGATACAGATGCGCTTGGTCTTTGGCGTACAGATAGGAATCAGCAAAGTTTTCGGTATCCAAGACAGGGCCAACCAGAATCAGCGATGTTCTGACCAATTTCTTTTCCCGCACCTTGTAGGCAATATCCTTTAACGTGCCGGTCACCTTGTCCTGATCCGGCCAGCTGGTTCGATAGCAAACAGCCACCGGACAGTCTTCACCATAATACGGGATCAGCTCTGCAACAATTTTGTGGATATACATGACACCGAGATGAATGGCCAGAGTCGCGCCACTTTGTGCCAGCTGCGGCAGACGTTCGCGTTCAGGAAACGGCGTTTTACCTTGGTAACGAGTCATAATCAGCGTTTGAGAGACGCCAGACAAAGTCAGTTCCTTGCCCAGATAAGCCGCGGAAGCGGCAACCGCGCTGACACCGGGAATAATCTGATAGTCAATATTTGCCTGTTCAAGGCGTCGGATCTGCTCGCCAATGGCCCCATAAAGCGAAGGATCACCGCATTGCAGCCTGGCGACGTCCTTGCCTTCGGCATCGGCTTTTTTGATATGCTGAACAATAGTGTCCAAATCCAAAGACGCGGTATCCACTATTAGTTCCGCCTTGTCTGCCACTGACTTCAGTACCTCTTTCGGTATCAGGGAACCGGCATATAAAATCACAGGGCAGTGTTCCAGTATACGCTGCCCTTTTAACGTCATCAGCTCCGGGTCACCCGGGCCGGCACCAATAAAAAAGACGGTCATAGTTTTTTCTTATAGCCTCTTGGTGTATAAATCCACTCTTTGTTGCTAGTCACGATATGTCTGGATTCGCCGTTACCAACGCAAACCAACGTAAACATATCGACGTCTTTTGCATCCAGTTTGTTTAATGTTGTGATAGTGATCGACTCGTCTTGCCGAGTCAATTGACGACCTAGAACGACAGGCGTCGCTGCTGGCCGATATTGCAATAAAATATCTCGCGCATGATTGAGTTGCCAATCCCGCTTTCTAGATACCGGGTTGTAAAACGAGATAACGAAGTCTCCCTGGCCCGCACTATGAATGCGTTTTTCGATGGTCACCCAGGGCGTTAACAAATCAGACAACGAAATTGTGCAGAAATCATGGCCAAGCATGGCTCCGACACGGCTTGCGACGGCTTGCATGGCCGAAATACCGGGTATCACGTCAATATCGATAGCCAGCCATTCAGGATGATCCAATGGCTGGTTTTGCGCTTGCTTCAGAAGCTGTCGATCCAATAACTCGAATACCAGTGTCGCCATGGCGTAAATACCGATATCCCCGCTCGACACCAGGGCTGTCGTTTTACCGCCTGCCGCCAGTTCCAGTGCCAGCTTCGCCCGGGCGGTTTCTTCCCCTAAAGGTAATTCGTGATGTCGCTTGCCCGCACAGACTTCGCCTAACAGATTCAGATACAGGCCATATGCCACCAGATCCGAGCTGGCTCGAATGGCTGCAAGTGCCTTCGGAGCGATCAGCAAAGGATCACCGGGGCCGATTCCCACTAAAAACAACTGAGTCATATCTGGTTTAGTTCCTGCCTGTCGTTGCGGACTGGTTTATCGTTACATCCTGTTTTTTATACATTCTGCTCCTGTTGCCCGGTTCGCCAGGTACGGGCAAAACTGCGGGCAATCGAACAAGTGGCATTGCTGGTTTTCTGTTTCGTCAATACCAATTCGGCGGGCGCCGAGGTCGCCTGCTGAGCCGAATACAATGCCGCCGATTCGGCAACCCCATAAACACCGAGCAGATTGTAAAGATAGTCGGATTTCTCACTTAATTGCGACTCGACGCTGACCAACTGCTCCTTGCTCCAGGTGGAATAGGGTATTGCCAGAGATTGGGCCAGATCGATCAATCCCTTCTCATCGGATTTGATATCAATACTGGCAATGCCGCCGATCTGGGACAAATGCAGGTTTTTCTGTGCCAGGCATCGCTCCAGCAAAGTGCGCAGCTCGGATTCGGGACACTGTCGTTCGCAACCCATACCAACCATATAAACCGGCTTCAGGTATGTATCGGCTGTTGTCACAACCAGTTGCGCCTCCAGTTTTTCGGCAATCATGCGCCCCCACTCATTGGCACCCCCCTGGTGCCCGGACAATAACGGCACGACGAACTGACCTCGTTCGTCCAGCACCAGCACGGCTGGATCTGTATATTTGCTGACCAGTACCGGCGCCAGTGTTCGTATGACGATACCGGTGGCGCAAATAAAAATCTGTCGTTCGCCGGAACAAAACGAATCCTGCACGGTTTGGGCAAAGGGTTGGGGCCTGTAACAGACAGCGATTGCGTTGTCCTGCTGATCAGGCTCAGATGCCAGAATAGCTGCCAATCGTTCCGCCAAACACAGCCCGGCTTCTGTCAACGCAAATACTTTAGTCACTGGTTACGCGCCTCTACAGGCAAAACGACAAACAACGAAAAATACGGCCCCGGTTCCGATGCTAGTTGCGTCACGTCAGTCACCACGTTCTGGTTATCTCGCCCAATATATTCAAGATAAGTCGCATCGGCTGATCTTCCGGTGATCTCCAGCAGTTTCAAAATCCTGGGTCGGGCCTGGCCTGCTTTCATAATAACCACGCTGTCATGCTGTCTCAACGCCTGTTCTATTTGCTGATCCTGGTGCTGTCCGCTGACCACGACACAGGATTCCTTCAGCATCACAAGTGGTTGCAAGACAACACTGGCGGCGGCATTGACGGACGAAATACCTGGAATGACCTGACAGGGATACTCATCCTGAATCAGCTCAAGCAAATAGCCAAAAGAGCCAAAAAACAGAGGATCGCCTTCACACAGAAAAACCACATCCTGACCTGAGTTCAATACGTTTTTTATGCGATCTGCGGCACGCTGATAGGCTGTATTCGCCATGGTGCGATCTTTAGCCATGAGTATGTCAATCGCAATATCGTCTTGTCGATGCTCTGGTATAGCCGCAAAATAGCCTTGCCGTTCCGCCAGCGCCAGTCTGGCAATGGTCTTTGCCTGTGAACCATGGCTTTTCGAAACAAGATAACTTACTACCGGCGCAGTTTTTATCAGGTTGAAGGCTTTTATCGTCAATAAATCCGGATCGCCCGGGCCTACGCCAACACCATAAAAAATGCCGCTTCTACGACTGGCCACTGCATACTTTTGCTCAGTCATCGGCTAAATCCTGTAGTTTGACCAGCTTATAGAGTGTCACTGGCAGGTGTGGTCGGTAATACAGGTCGCCGGCCAGCGTTTCACCGCGACTCACCGCAATTTCAAGCGTCTCGAAAACGACTGTCTGGCTGGTCGGTTGCCTGAACCGGGAGTGATAAAACCCGTATAGCTGTTGCCGGGTCGGTTCAGTCACCGCACTCGCCACGATAATTCCACCCGGCACCAGTCGCTGCCAAACCAGGTCAAGTATTTCGGGTAATTCGCCACCACTGCCGCCAATAAAGACCTTGTTCGCCAAAGGCAGGCCGTGACAGATTTCCGGTGCTCTGCCGGCAACGATATGCAGGTTACTGTCAACCCCAAAGCGTTGTCGATTTTGCTGCAAACAGGCAATGCGCTCCGGATGATGTTCGATACCATAAACCTGTGCGCCTTGCCCCCGTTCTCTGCTCCAAAACGCAAGCTCTATCGCGACTCCACCGCAGCCTGCCCCAATATCCCAGATACAATCAACTGGCGAAGGTTGCAGCCAGGATAAAATGGCCAATCGAACCTCGCGTTTGGTCATCATCCCCTTACCGGCAGATTTATCGGTGACAAACCGGCTGTCTGAAATACCGGGAAACTGTGGAATATAGCCGGTCGATTCCAGAGTCTGCAAACAGACCACATTTAACGGATCGAAAAGTTGCTGGCGCGCCGCTCCATCAACAAGCTCAACCAGGGAAAACTGACGCACCCGCTCATTCGTATAGCCCAGCTTTTCGCAGACAGTCAGCAACGCAGATTCAAAGCCACGCTGAAAACACACTCTAGCGATGGCTTGCGCAGAACTGTGCTGATCAGTCAGCAAAACATAACGTTTATTCGGTTGCAGCCTGGCTACCAGCGTGTCCGGTGGCCGACCATGCAATGAAATCACCTCAACATCCTGCAATGACCAGCCCAGGCGATGACAGGCCACTTGGATACTGGATAGGCCTGGATAAAAAGACACTTGATGCTGATCCGGAAAGGTATTTTGTACCCATTTGCCGATACCAAAAAACAACGGATCACCGGAAGCCAGCAAAGCGATGGATTCACCTTGTTTTAAATAGATAGCCAATTGTTTTTGCAGTACCAAAAGTTTTGGCAATAGCTCGATACGCTGATTATCGGACAGCCAGCGGCGAACTGTATGTAATTGCCTTTCGGCACCAATTACACGATCTGCCGATTGCAACGCAACCAGAGCCGGCCGATCCAGATTCGCCTGTTCCGCAACACCAAGACCAATCACATGCAAGGGCATCAATACCACTCTCCGTAATTGCATCGTAACAGTGCGTTACACGCCGCCGCCGTCACCGCACTGCCACCCTGTCGACCCGCCAGGGTGATACATTCGACCCCCAGTTCCCTATGGGCCTGCCAAAGTGCCTGCTTGGCTTCAGCGGCACCGACAAAGCCGACCGGCATGCCAATAATCAGTGAGGGCTGGTTAACCTCACCCTGCTCCAGCATTTCCAGCAGCCTGAACAACGCGGTCGGGGCATTGCCAATCAATACCAGGCTGTTTTTCAAAAAGGGTTGCCAGGCGGTTAACGCCGCCATCGAACGGGTCTCAGCGCGTTTTTTTGCGCGTGCTATCGTGTCACTATCATTGACAAAACACATCGGCTCACGTCTGACCATACGCTTGGTAATGCCTTGTTTTACCATCTCAACGTCGCACAAGATCGGTCGGTTCTGCCGCAACGCAGCGCAGCCTTGTTTACAGGCATCAGCGCTAAACAATACCTTTTCGGCCAGTTCCGGCATAGCCAGACTATGCACAATGCGCATCACTACCTGTTGTTCTGTTTTATCGAAACGATCCAGATCGATAAGCTGCCGAATCATCCGGAAACTTTGACGTTCTATCGCTCCAGGCTCTGCCTGATAATCATAAGGCATGATGATTTCCTATATCCAGGTCGACTGGATGGGTTTTAGAATTGTGCAGATAGCGAGATTGATAAAGCACATTTGCCAGATAGACCAGGCATTGATCGATGGAATTAAAACACGGATCAACCGGCGGCAATACAGGTCGATTTTGCATGATGACCGCAACACCCAACTCCCGTGCCGCTGTCAGCTTGGCTCGCGTGGCATCGCCGCCGCTGTTTTTGGTCACCAGACAATCTATGGCATTGGTTTTTAGCAAGCGTCTTTCAGACTCGACATCAAAAGGCCCGGTGGCCTGAATCCAAATCATATTTTCAGGTAACGCGATCGATAATGGTGTGGCGGTGCGCAATAACAACTTGCCTGATTTTTTCGTCGAAATAACGTCAGTTAGCCGTGTTAACTTATCCTGATCAAGCTGGCCAACAGTGAGTAAAATACGCGTAAAATCGACACTCTTGTCAACCACCTCGGCCCAGGATGACACCGGCAACCAATGGTCGTCCGGTTCAGCGATCCAGGGATCACGCAAAAAACGCCAATAGGGTAACGCCATCGCTTGGCATACCTGCATCGCTGTCAGGCTAATTTTGACCGCATAGGGATGGGTCATATCCAGAACAGCATGAATCCCGGCAGACGCTATATACGCCGCAAGACCACCATATTGTGTAAAACCACCGGAAATCACCAGGCAGGGTACATCAGGCTGTCGCACCAGGCCGGCGACACTGTAAACCAGGGTATGTTGCTGGTGATCGAACAAAGCCTGTCGATAAGCCCGTCGAGCAAACACACGGGCTTCATTAGTGCCACCAAGCAACAGAATATTCATAATACCGCCTCAACAGCCGAACCAATCAACCAGCCTTGTCGGTCTACCGCAAACACTTCTAATGTCACCGCATTTTCTGGCCACTTCCCGAGCACGCGTCGAGCTTGCCTGAGTGCCGCATTGCAGACTTCGTCACCAATGGCAATGTCAGCAGCCAGACAGAGTTGATACACCTGCATACTGGTATTGGCCTTGGCAATTTTGCTAAGCAAGTCTTTATCTGCATTCAGGGTGCTGGCAATTCGTGCCAACTGGTCAAAATCAATGGATGACGAGCGGCTATTCAAATCCATATGGCCATTGGCCAGTTTGCTGATTTTGCCAAAGCCACCACATATCGACACTTTCGGAACCGGAACTTTACGCAGATGCTTTAACAGAGCACCAACAAAGTCGCCCATTTCAATCAGCGCCATGTCGTCCAGATTGTATCGGCTCTTGATAGCCGCTTCGCTGGTACTGCCCGTAGTGGCAGCGATGTGGCTCAATCCGTTGGCGTTGGCCACTTCAATGCCTTGCCGAATAGACGCAATATAAGCGGCACAGGAATAGGGCCTGACAATGCCAGTCGTGCCAAGAATGGACAAGCCATCCAGAATGCCGAGCTTCGGGTTCATGGTTTTGCGTGCCAGACTTGCGCCGTTACACACACCCACGGCAACTTTGAAACCACCGGAATACCGATATACCTCGCGCGCATTGCGCAGATGCGATTGCATCATCTGTCGTGGCACCGGATTGATCGCCGGCTCGCCTACATCGAGCACCAGACCTTTTCTGGTTACTGTCCCAACTCCTGGTGCCGACAAAAATGTCACGCCCGGGTCAGCCACTAGATACAGCTCAACAAATACCCGTGCGCCATGGGTGACATCCGGGTCGTCACCGGCGTTTTTAACGGTCGTCGTGCGAATACTTCGTTGTCTATCAAGGCATTCATAACTTTCGATTGGCAAGGATACCACTTTGCCTTTCGGCAAGGTGATTTCGACCTTGTCCGGTCGTTTGCCCGCCAACAGCGCCTGAGCGGCAGCGACACAACAGGCGGTCGCACATGAACCTGTGGTCAAACCGGTGCGCAATGGACGTGGTATTTCACTACTTTCGGGCCACATGGCAATTACCCGGGCGATCGCTCTTGACAGGATAAACCCTGTCCGCTGTTCAAAAAGAGCGCGGCAATGGCTTCAGGATTGGATGGAAAAAACAGGTGTAAATAACTGGCGGTCAAACTGCCGACTCGGTAAATGGCTTCACCCGGCGCAAGATGACGCTGCCTGCGACAGTGCGCAACGGGTTCAGGTGTATTGGCACTTCGAGAACGATGGTGCGCGTGCCCCCTGACCTCGCCTTCCGGCAAACAGGCGGTCTGCATTCCCTGACACCCCCGTTTACCGCACATGGCGCCCTCACCGGGCATCAATGCCGCCATCGGATAACAGTGATCATCCAGGTCGGTCAGCGTTTCCAGACAATACAAAAAACCACCACACTCGGCCAATACAGGTTTGCCTGAGCGATGAAATTGTTGTACCGAAACGCGCATACTTTGATTCTGACCTAACATCCGGGCATATAGCTCGGGATAGCCCCCCGGCAACCAGAGCGCATCTGCCATCGGCACTGCCCGACCGGTAGAGGGAGAAAAAAATTGGTAACTTGCACCAAGCTGTTCCAGTAACTGTAAATTGGCATCATAAATAAAGCTGAAAGCGGCGTCCTTGGCGATGGCGATATGTCTGCCTGCCAACAGTTTGTCGGGTTTTACCAGTTCTGCCGAGCGAAACGAGACGGATGCGGGTGAATTCATCACGGGTTGGTCACCAATCAGCGCCGCGCCTTTTTCAAATCGAATTTCCAGCTCTTCAGGCACTTCGTCGGCCTGCACCAAACCAAGATGCCGTTGCGGCAACGCCACATCGCCATCTGCGGGAAAGGTTGCCAGCAAAGGCACATCCGGGGGCAGTGCTTCTCTGATCAATGCTTCGTGTCTTGTGGTACTGCAATAATTGGCAATCAACCCTGACACCTCGATATCTGATCGGTACCGGGCCAGACCGGTCGCAATCGCGCCCGCGGTTTGCGCTGTCCCTTTGACATTCAAGACAATAACCACGGGGATATTGAAGCGGGCCGCCAAATCCGCACTGGAAGGGGTGCCATCAAACAACCCCATTGCCCCTTCGACTATAATCAAATCCGCTTCCAGCGCCGCCTCGAATAGCTTTTGTCGACAATAGGCTTCGCCGGCCATCCATAGATCCAGCAGTTCAACCTGGTTTCCCGACGCTTGCGCCAGAATCTGCGGGTCAAGGTAATCCGGGCCAGTTTTGAACACCCGTACATGCTTGCCCTGGTTACGATACGCTCTGGCGATGGCCGCGGTTACCGTTGTCTTGCCTTCTCCGGAACTCGGCGCCACAAGAAAAATGGCCGGACAGGCTGCGACTGACGAGATGCCAGACATATGAGTGGTCGTGGTGTTCGTCATACCGTCCATCCAGGCGTTTGCGTATCAAACGAAACGAGTTGTCTGAGCGAAATATAGAGTGCGCCTAGCTGACTGGCAAACACCCTGCCACGTCCACGCGGTATGGGTGCCTGCTCGATGTCCACCCAGATGCATTCTCCGGGCAGATGAACTGGGCCAAGTATTTCTCTACTCCGCCCGTCTGAAACGATATAGATACGTAAATCAAGTGCCGGATATTTTCGATGCATCCCAGCGCCGTAATCAGAAACCTCGTTGATTGCCTTTAGCAGCGGCGTTCCACCACCGGCAGTCAATCGTTCCAACCATGTTTCAATATGTTTTGGCGCTCTTATTTTAGCCATTAACGACATCACCTGGTCATTGCCAAAGCCAAACACTGCAAGCTGCTCCCGGCTCAGATAAGCCTTTTTGGCGATTGCCGCAACCACTCCTTTAGCCCGAGAAAAAACATCCCCCTGCAAAGTGGAACCCGAAGTATCGACCAGCACGATATGCAATGTCGATTGACCCAGCTTGCGTTTGCGCATAACGAGGTTTTCCGGCGGCCATTGCCCCCGACTACCCAGCAAACTGGCAAACCAGTCGGGCAATCGGCCCCGAATGTTGGCGACCTGCCTGCCTGATGCGGACTGGCCTCGGCATGGGGCAAAAAGTGTCTCCGGCAAAACCGGTTTTCGGTTTGTATCGTGAATGACAGAACGAGTGGGAATTTCTGTTTTCGGAGCCAAAATGCCGGGTCTGCGCATTGGCTCCATACTTCCCCAGTCACTTTCTTCGGAGTCACCTGACGCGTTTTGTCGATGTGAATCGTCGGGTCGTTCGAATCCATTACCGAACGGTTTCTGTTCGGCTGTCGCCTGATTTTTTTTAGCGCCAGGGTGAGACGGCGGTGACGACGAGCTCTGACGGCGACGATGGTTTAAGACAAGTTCCGCGACAGCTTCGATATCTTCGCACATCACCTCGGAGCGACCCTCCCAGGCAGCATGCGCCAATGCCGCCCGATGCCAGACGATATCCGCTCTCAAACCATCCACTGCAGCCTGTTCACACCGTTCTGCAATAGCTACTCGGGCTGACTCTGAACAGACCACTGACTTTAACCGGTCTTTGGCTGCGGCAATCCGGGCGATGAGTGCCCTTTGCCGTTCCGCATAATCGAGCACAAATGCTTGCGGATTTGCGTCAAAGGCTTCACGGGCTTTAACGATCGCGACACGCTCTGCCACTTGGTATCGATTATTCAGGACAACAGACAAACCAAAACGGTCGAGAAGCTGGGTGCGAAGTTCGCCTTCATCCGGATTCATGGTTCCAACCAGAACGAAATCGGCGGCATGCTGATGACTAATGCCATCGCGCTCGATATAGTTGACACCGCTGGCAGCGACATCCAGTAACAGGTCAACCAGATTATCAGGCAACAGATTCACTTCATCGACATATAACACGCCATTGTGGGCCTTGCTCAAAAGACCAGGGCTGAAAGCCAGTTGTTTCTCGTTCAGCACTTTTTCCAGATTGAGCGTACCAGTCACCATTTCCTCACTGGCACCCAGGGGCAGTGTAACGAATCGAGAGATTGCCTTCGTATCCTGCCCGCTGTCCGCTGGGCTGCCAGTGTGGTGCGGCGCGACAAGGGCCGCCAAGCCTCTTGCCAGCGTCGATTTGGCACTGCCTCTGGGACCACTGATCACGACACCACCGATTGCGGGATCAATGGCCACCAGCACGAGTGCCAGTTTAAACCGGGCCTGGCCAATGACGGCACTAAACGGCATTTCGGGACGACCGGGATCATAAGTATGGGGCATGCCGGCAACACTCTATTTATAAATGTCTGGGCCAGTGAATGTGATGTTCATCGATGACAAAGCGATGTCGATGCCGATGTTTGGCATGGTAATGGGGGTGGGCATGAGGTTCCGGCCCTTCCCAACCTTCATGGTCATGCTGATGATGTTCATCATGAGTATGCAGATGTAAATGAGACACGGCCGGATGTTCATGCCATAAAGTCTCAGGGTCATCTGCATGCCATAGCCGGGCAGCGAGCAAGGTTGCCAATGCCGCAACCAAAGCCATCAAACCGAAGGTAACAGCCAGGCCCGCCCATTGCCCGACAACGCCGGCGGTGAAATAGCAAAGCAGCCACATACCGTGAGTCAGAGCAAAATTGGCCGCAAAGTAATCGTTACGATCATTTTCATTGCAAGAATTACGGACAAGCCGCCCGGTCGGTATCAAAACGAACGAACTGCCAATGCCAATGACCAGCCAGATCGGGAAGAGCAAACCATAGCCGGGCAGTATCGCGCCAAATGCCAATGCCAATGCTGACAAAAAGCCACCCAGTAGAATTAGGGTCCGGTCAGAAACACGGTTCAACAACCTGGGCGCAAGCATCGCGGCGAGCATCGAGCCACAACCAGATGCCGCCATCAACAGGGCGACATTCTCCTCTGCCAGCCCCAATCTTCCCTGCACATAAACAACGGTATTGACAATTACCATCGCACCCGCTGCACTCATCGCCAGATTCATTGCCAATGCCGCTTGCAGACGAGGAGTATTCAGATAACTTCGCATGCCAAAGGTCACCTGCCGCCATAGACTACCGGATCGCTCATGCAAACGATTGACGGGCAAATTGACCAGCAAGAGGGTAACTGCCGCCAACCCGAATGCCACTGCATTCAGCCCGAACAACCATTCGTAGGAAACCGCTAACAACAGGGCCGCCGCGATGGCCGGACTCATCAGGCTTTCAATCTCCATCGCAAAACGGGACAGTGACAAGCCCTTGGTATAGACTGCTTCGTCTTCCAGCACATCGGGTAACAGAGCCTGATAAACCGGAGTATAACCAGCCGCCAGCGCATTGATCAGGAAGGTCAGGACAAATAACTGCCACAAGGATTCGACAAAAGGCAGCGCGGCGACAATAATGGCACGGGCAATATTAAGGCCAGCCAGCCAGGCTCGCCTGGGCAAGAAGTGCGCATAGGCTCCGGCGACAGGCGCAACTATCAAATAGGCAACCATTTTTACCGACAATACCGTCCCGAGAATAAAACCAGCCCAGTCGGGATATTGCTCATAAACCAATAACGCCAATGCAACCGTCGCCAACCCGGTGCCCAACAAGGAAATGACCTGTGCAAAAAACAGGGCACCGAAAACTTTATTGTTGAGTGGCGAATCACTAGACATCAGGCACTCCGGGTAGTTTGCCAGTTTTCTGTCTCGACAAAAAGAGCGGACTCAAGTCGAATATGGCGAGTGGCAATGGTTGAAACAAACGCTTCATCGTGAGAAACCAGGATCATGGATTGAGGCAGTGCCAATAGCGTCTTGATCAGTTTTTGTCTGGCACTTTTATCCAGCGCATTGGTCGGTTCATCCAATAATAGCACTTCCGGCTCCATCGATAAAACAGAAGCAAGTGCGACCATCCGTTTTTCGCCGCCCGACAATTGATGAGCAACCCGATCTTCAAATCCGGCCATACCAAGAGTCGCCAATGTATCACGCGCAACGGCAAGAGCCTGGCTGCGGGTTTTACCTAAATTCAACGGGCCAAACGCAACATCCTCAAGCACCGTTGGACAAAACAGTTGATCATCAGGATCTTGAAACAGAAATCCTGCACGCGCCCGCACCTCCATAAACTCCTGCTCTGTCTCTCTTGGTTTACCAAAAGCATAAACTTGCCCGGCTTTCGCTTTCTTCAAGCCAACAAGCAAGTGTAAAAAGGTTGTTTTACCTGCTCCATTTGGCCCGGTCAGTGCCACTCGGTCGCCGGCAGACAATGAGAAATCGACATGAGACAAAGCTTCCTCTCGGCCAGGATAACAATAGCTCAGCCCAAGTGTTTGAATAAGCGGGTCCACAAATACCTCAAAGCAGGTTCAACAGTAACAACGAAATAAAAAATGGTAGACAAAACGCGATAAACCAATAATCGCGAGCTAACAGATTGACGTCATCCAAAAGATAAAAGTGGCCCTGGTAGCCCCTGCATTTCATCGCGTCCATAATTCTTTCCGATCGTTCCAGAGCATGAATCAATAACATGCCCACCAGATAGCCGATCGAACGCCAGCTGTGTTTGTTGGCCCGTAATACAAATGCACGCGCCTGCATTGCCCGGCGCATGCGCCTGTATTCCTGGCCGATCACATCCAGATACCGCACAGTGAACAACAACAAGTGCACGAGCTTGTCGGGCATGCGCAATTTCGCCAGCGCATGACCAAAGGTTGTCGTACTCATCGTACCTATCATAGCCAACAGTGCCAGCACTATCGCATTCGCCTTGAATGCGATCAACAAGGCATGCAATAAACCCTGCTTGCTGGCAACCAAACCACCTATCTCAAAGAGTTTTTCTCCGGGGGTGGTGAAGGGCAGCATCACAAGCAGAAACAGCATAAACATATCCATCGCCAACAAGCGTTTGAGGGTTCGCTTGAGATTCAATCTCGCCAAAAACACCAGGGCGAACGAACAACCGAGACCACTCAAGGCCACGACAAAGGTATTCGACAACACCACAATACACGCAAAAACAGCGCACCAGACAATTCTGACCCTGGGGTCAAAAGCATCGACCACCGAGTCTTCATGATTAAGCCTTTGTCCCTTCCAGGCAGTGCCGCTATGCTCGATATTTCGTGACATTTGCCTACACGTTGCCCGTATCGTTTCGTTTACGCTGGCTTAACCACATGCCGAGGCCACACAAACCAAGAATATAACCCATTCCTCCTATCACATCCCTGAAAGAGGCTTTCTCCTTATAGGCATTCAGTTCTTTGCGTAGCGGTTTAATCTGCCTGGCCACCGCTTTTTCCACTATCGCCTGCAATGCCACCGGGTCAACAGTATTCAATCCCGCACCAGCGGCGGCGAATGCAAGGTTGTTTTCAGGAGCCATCTCCTCAAATGAGTCGGGCAGTTCCTCCGCTTTAAGGATATATTTATAAATATGACCCGATCCAAGGTCAGCCACAATGTAATGGTCAATGCGTTGCGTAGCGTTAAACGTAAAGAAACCATCTTCATTGGTTGTGGTTGCGACAATTTGATTACCATCGGCATCCGTAACGATCACGGGGGAATTGGCGGGCGCCATATCGCCGTTCGAAAAGCCAATTTCACCTTCCACCTGACTGCCGACAACGTAAACACCACCGACCACATTGTGCGCCGCCAGGCCAACGCTCCACAAACCCAGCACGAGCGAGAGCAATATATGATTAACCTGCATTCCATCCCTCCGGTAATTTCAGTAGTTCAGGTTTAACGGTACGAAGCAGGATCACCGCCGCACCGGTGACAAAGCCTTCCACTATCATAACGGGAATATGGGCAACCATGGTTGCCTTGGCCGCCAGTAAAAAGGAGTCACCCGACAACGCCAAAGAGGCCGCGACACACAGCGTAGTCAGAAAAATCGCACCGGCACCCCCTATCGTGCCCCAAACAACGGCGATATTCTGTTTTTCACCAGAAATGCCTTTGCGGCAAAGGTAATACATCACCACAGCCGGCATCGCTATATTGAAAGTATTGACCCCCAAGACTACAAAGCCACCAAAGCCGAAAAACACTGCCTGCAACAACAAAGCGACGAGCAGCGCCGGAAACGCCGCCCAACCCAGAATGATACCGATCAGGCCGTTCAGAATCAGGTGAACACTAGAAAAGCCAACCGGCAGATGAATATAAGAAGCTACAAAAAATACGGCAGACAACACACCTACCTGTGGTAATCTATCGTAGTCGAGCTTTTTCAGCCCGACTGCGACTCCGGCCACTGTAGCCAGAGCGCCAGTGGCCAAAACCGGAACTGAAAGTGCACCATCAACGATATGCATAACAGTCCCCTTACTTGATTTTATGAGCCTGAACCCAGATCACTGCATCTTGAGACAGCTCTTTTCCTTTGTAGGAAGTTTCCGGGCCGACACCTAATGCCGCAAAACCCCATTGGCCGGCTTTGGGAATGGCAAAGGTAAAAGTGCCATTGGCATCGGCATAAATAGTCATAGTGACGAAAGCATCGGCCGGTACGTGAATATTGGGCTGCTTGGAAAAGGCATCTTTGGCCATATCAGGGTCGTAGTTGATATACTCCACTTCAATCTCGGCAAAGGGCACAGGCTTACCCTGGCTACGTACAACACCGGTGAAACTACCTCCTTCATAAATCGCATAAGGCTTGGTCAAAGGCACAATTTCAGCAGGCAGGTTGAAATCGCTATCCCAATCTGTTGGCAAACTGCCTACATTGACGATAGTTTTGGTAAACTGCTGAATGTAAGCATCTTCGCTTTCTTCCAGATAAGGAGCCATTTCCAGAACAAAGACGTTATCCCCCAAACCTTTGAGCTTGGTGGTGGATTTATAGGATTTGCCGGTATTTTCGGCGCTGGTCCATTTGCTTTCGACCAATGAAGCGGTCAAGTCCTGCTTCTTGCCTTTTTTAAAATGATAGAATGCCAATGGCTTATCCGCATTCATGACATGGCCATTGGCAGCAGGATGAGTAAACGGCATTTTCAGCTCGATCATGCCACCTTTTTCGAGCAGCAAATCCGGGGTATAAACCATTTGAAAATGGGCGTTGGCTGACGTTGCTGCCATAAGCAATGTGACAACAGCCGCTTTTGCTGGCTTAAAAAAGCCTGCCTGGGAAAAAAGTCTAGTTTGAAATAGCATTTAGTTTGCTCCGTCTGGGAATGGTTGTCAGTCGGAGTCGAGAAGGGAAAGAAGTAAAGTGATCAGCAGAGTAAGAAAGCTGATGAAGCATTACCCGATGAAGCCCTCCGCAACACCTGTATCAAAATCATCAAGCTGGTATCCGGACTTGTCGGGGAGGCGTTGACACACCCAATTGCTTCACCTTCCCACAAGTTTTTTAAAGTCCATCAGACTGTTTACTTACCTGCAGTGGTCTACAAAGCAATATAACCAACTTACCGTTGCGGGGGCAGTGTCGGCATTGTTTTTCAACGCACCGACTTCCCAAATCAAAAGACAGTTAATGAACGAGCCTGTCCTTTGATCCATGTCGCTAAACATGACCTGAAGATCAGAAACGAACCTTACGCATTATCTTGCTACCTGTCAACTGAAAACCAGTTGACTTAGTGTCACTATTTAGTTACCGAACACGATCAATTACCCATCCGTGATAACTATCGTTTGATCGAACTCTCCGCATCGAGTTTACGCAAGTATCTCAGTTTTTCTTGAATTTTGATTTCCAATCCCCTCGGTACCGGCTGATAGAATACGGTTCCAGCAATGTCCGCGGGTAAATAGCTTTCACCTGCCGCATAACCATCCCTCTCATCATGAGCGTAGCGATAACCCTGCCCGTAACCCATTTCTTTCATCATTCTGGTAGGCGCATTGCGCAAGTGCATGGGCACTTCATAGGCGGGTGAACGCTTTACCAGTTCCACGACCTTGTTATAAGCTTTATAAACCGCATTACTTTTGGCAGCACAGGCCAGATAAACCACAGCCTGTGCCAGAGACAGCTCACCTTCGGGGCTGCCCAATCGTTCAACTACATCCCAAGCATCGAGTGCGATTCCGAGTGCGCGCGGATCGGCATTGCCAATATCTTCGCTGGCCATGCGCACTACCCTTCTGGCGATATAGAGAGGATCACAGCCGCCATCGAGCATCCGGACCAGCCAGTAAAGCGCTGCATCAGGCGCACTGCCCCTGACCGATTTATGCAGTGCCGATATCTGCTCGTAAAAATGATCTCCACCCTTGTCAAAGCGCCGGTGATCGCCCTGTAACAACAAGGCCATTACCCCTTCGTCAATGATCAATTCATCATTCACGCGCTCGGCCAGATCAACCGCAATTTCAATCAGGTTCAACAAACGACGAGCATCACCGTCGGCTACTTGGATCAGGGTTTGCCGATGCTTTTCCGGGAACTGTATTTTGTAGTCTGCCAATCCGCTGCGAGGGTCGTTCAACGCCACATCGATCAGCCCGTTCAGTTCTTCTTGCGCCAAACCTTTTAGCACATAGACTCGGGAGCGGGATAAAAGCGCGTTATTCAACTCAAAGGATGGGTTTTCAGTGGTCGCACCGATAAAAACGATAGTGCCGTTCTCGACAAAGGGAAGAAAAAGGTCTTGTTGCGCCTTGTTTAATCTGTGCACCTCATCGACAAACAGAACTGTCTGCGCTCCTTTACTTTCCTTTGCCAGCCTGGCGGCTTCAATGACCTGGCGTATTTCTTTGACGCCACCAAGCACCGCCGAAATCGACACAAAATTGGCATGACACTCCTTTGAAATCACTTTCGCCAGGGAAGTTTTACCAACCCCCGGTGGCCCCCAAAGCACCATGGAATGCAAACGACCCGAAATAATCATGCTGCGCAATGCCTGACCTTCGCCAAGCAGGTGTCGCTGACCGATAAAATGATTTAACTCAGTCGGCCGCAGACGCGCAGCCAGCGGCTGCCAGTCGCTGGAATTATCATCGCCGCCAAATAAATCGTCTTGTGACATAGTTTGTCTGGTATTAATGTGTCTATTAAGCTCTGCGAAATACTTTAACCATAACTACTCACCCCCTATTTCTCCAGCAAGCGCCATCTGAATGGCAATCAGCGGGTTATGTTCCTGGTTTGCCATCGTTTTAAGCCTTAAGCCCATTTTCATACGGTAAAGGACCCGCCATATAGGTGAGGAAAGTGCCTTTAGTTTCAGCTGAGCTTCAATCATTGTTCAATGCGGAGGATGGCTTGACACGAAGTCTAGTGCAACAAACATGTCAAGCGTTTTTTTAAAAACTTTAGGGGGTAAGTCATTACATTTGATGTTAATATTTCATCGAGTGAAAATAAATAATTGCGTGTACTCACCGTATTCATATTGATCTTAGTCTTAACCAACTACAACAAAAACCAATCGGAGGCAGCTAAGTCATGTAATACCCAAATGCCTGAACTCGAAGGCAAAACAATTGAATCCCATTCGTTCACAATAAATCTAAAATGTGTACTGGAGCTAATATCCATGATCGGAAACATGATGAATTCACCTCTTTTGGTGAGCGATATTTTCAAGACAGCAGCAATGCGGTACCCTGAACAAGCTATAGTCAGTCGAATTGGTGACCATACCATACACAGTTACACATACCTGGATGCCTATAAAAGAACCTGTCAACTGGCCAATGCACTGACTGGCCTGGGAGTGACAACAGGCGATCGCGTTGCCACTCTAGCCTGGAACAATTACCGACACCTGGAACTGTATTACGCCATTGGCGGCTCGGGTGCCGTCATCCATACACTCAACGCCCGACTGTTTACCAATCAGATTGGCTGGATTGTCAACCACGCTGAAGACAAACTGATATTTGTCGACCCCGACCTGATTCCACGACTCGAAGAAATTCAGGATCAGCTGGTGACCGTCAAAGCGATTATCATCAATTGTAATCCCGATGAAATGCCCGAAACGTCCCTGCCAAATGTCCACAATTACGAAACCCTGATTCAAGATCAGCCTGACTCATTCCCATGGCCTATCATGGACGAAAACACCGCCTGTGGTCTCTGCTATACATCAGGCACGACCGGCAACCCCAAAGGCGTTCTATACAGCAACCGATCAACGGTATTGCACGCGATGATGAGCGGAGGATCACAATACCTACAGTTTGATGAGTCCAGTGTGGTGATGCCTATCGTTCCTATGTATCACGTATGTGGCTGGGGTATTCCCTATTCCGGTGTATTGTACGGAACCAAGCTCGTCTTACCTGGACCACGACTCGATGGAGAAGCACTACAAGAACTGATCGAGAAGGAGAATGTAAATGGAGCTTACGGCGTCCCGACCATCTGGCTGAACCTGCATAATTATCTACAAGAATCCGGGAAAAAGATCCCGTCTCTGAAAGTAGTGGGTGTCGGTGGTGCCGCTTCTCCGTTAGCCCTGGTAGAAACCTATGAAAAAGTCTACGGCATTTACTGGATGGGAATTTGGGGCATGACCGAAACCAGCCCACTTGGCACCGCTGCCATACAAACGCCCGCACTCAAGGCGCTGCCGCAAGAACAAAGATTCAAATTGCAGGCGAGCGCAGGAAAAGCCATATTTGGCATTGACCTGGAGATTTTTGATGATGAAGATAACCCGGTTCCTCATGATGGGGTTTCCAGAGGCACCTTGAAAGCCAAAGGCCCCTGGATACTCTCCAGTTACTTTAAAGGAGAAGGTGCGGACAAGTTTGAAGATGGCTGGTTCAACACAGGTGATGTCGCTGTTATTGACGAGCTGGGCTATATGAGAATAGTGGACCGAAGAAAAGATGTGATTAAGTCAGGCGGTGAGTGGATCAGCTCTGTTGACCTCGAAAACGCTGCGCTGCATGACCCAACAGTCAATGAAGCATGTGTCATTGGTGTCGCTCATCCGAAATGGGACGAACGCCCAATAATGCTGGTTACCCTGAGAGACGAAAATAAATTTAACGAAGAAACACTGATGAACATTCTCAAAGAGAAAGTCGCAAAGTGGTGGCTTCCCGATCGGGTGATTGTGGTCGAGTCGTTACCCCACACTGGAACCGGCAAACTGCGCAAAGTCGACCTGAGACAGAAATACTCCGACCTGTTGCAAAAATAGCGAGTTTCGCTACCGGAGTTAACGCTAAAGTGCACGCTGAACAATGTCGTTGTTCTAGTTTTCATTTCCAACTCCAGTTTTGACGGTCAAGTCTTAACTGGAGTTGGAAGGCCTATTTAAAAAATAGCAAGTTGATGCCTTTGTCAATCGACTGACCAATAGCCAGTTACAGCGGCAAGTAGGTCGCGCTGATGTCCCAGGCGCCTTGCCAATAAGCGCTGAGCGCTTGCTGGCATTTTTTAAGCCATATTCTGTCGTTCTTTTTATCTTTTGTATGATAGATAGTCACCTTACCCATCGCCACTGAGGAGCCATGTAGCAAGTTGCTATGATTCTGAAGAGTCAACAGATTGACCACTCGAGCCGCTATTGCTTCACCTGAATCGATCAGATTGACATAAGATTTTCCCCGGGAAGACAGCGAATCGTTTAAATACTCTCTAAGCAGCGGAAAGTGTGTACAACCCAACACAATGCAGTCTATATCGATATCCCGGCAAAAAACCTCGTCAATATGCTGATCGATTAACATACGGTTAACGCATTCGCCTTGTAGATAGCTTTCTGAAATCTGAACCAGGTCTAATGCTGGAACCCGACTCACGCGGCAATCCTGAGCAAAATCGGCAATCAAAGCGTCAATATAGGGCCGACGAATGGTAGCCGGAGTCGCCAATAAACCAATGCTTTTCGTTTTGGAGATCAGCGCCGCCGATTTTATCGCTGGAACCACACCGACTACAGGTATTGACAGCCTGCTGCGAAGGCTCGGCAAAACGATTGTGCTCGCAGTATTGCAGGCAACGACCAGCAAATCAGGAGTATTTCGCTCAAAATACTGCGATAGATCGTTCACTAAACGGGTCAGAATTTGCTCGTCACCCAAATGACCATAAGGCAATAAGGCATCGTCAGCATAATAACTGAAATGACAAGATTCCAGACTCTCAACCAAACACCGCAGGATCGACAACCCCCCGGAGCCGGAATCAAATATCGCTATATGGGGCTGTCTGGGAATCAAACAATAGATCCTGTTAGTCTCTTGAGCGGTTAGCCGGCACGACTGGAACCACGAAAACGGCGAACACCAAGAACGATCAACGTCAAAAGAAATGGAACCAGAAAAATATTGATCAGCTTGAGATGGGTTCCCAGTTGTTCGATATCCCGATCAAGTTGATGTTGCACCTCTCGCAAGTCCTTGCGGATTTTAAGCTTTTCCTTTTGAAACTCAGCGAGTGTCTTCTCTTGTTCAGGTGTCAACAGGCTTTGTTCGTCCCCTCCTCTGTTTGACTCCAATTCAGCCAGCTTTTGCTCGGTTTCTCGCAGACGCGCTTTCAATTCGCGCTGCTGCTGCAAAAACTTTTCTTCTGCTTGCAGTCGAATCGACTCGACTTTCGTGAAAGGGCGGGAAAAACGGCCACGACTCCTGATACTGATCAGGTCTGCATTGCCGGACAGATTTTCAATTGAGTTAACCAGTAGACCCGAGTTATCAGCCCATGGGGAAATAATTTTTTGGCCAAAAAACGACTGTATCTTTACCCAAAGCCGATCAGAAAGCACATCCGTATCGGCCACCAGAATAATGTTGATATCGTCACTTGCAGTCACTTTCGGCATAACTGTTTTGTTAATTTTCTTGGCCGTACTGTCTTTTGAGGCGCTTTCGCCACCCGCATCATCTTCGTTGTTTTCGCCTGCCGCTTTTGCTGCATCCTTACCTTCCTGCTCGACCTCTACTTGAATGCCATCGGGGAAAGCGGTTTGCACCGGGCCGGTAACCCGTGCCGCAAGCGTATAACGCTCACCGGTGGGAGTGAAGTCATCCAATAACGCATCTGGCGAATGCAGCGTTACGAACGACTCGGCTTGTAGCGGCATTGCCTCATCACTGGTTTGAATCAAAGGAGTAAAAGTGGTTGTTGCACCCTCTTTGGCGCTCAATATACCGGAAGATGAAAAGTTAATACTTTCCAGGCCAGATAAGACTACATCCTGCTGGTTCAATGACGCCACTCCGAGCCCGAGCAAACCGATGTGACGAACCGGATTTCGACCCGCCCCGAGTGAAACCATCATAGAATTTTTATAGTCACCAACTACTTTATCTTTATCAAATTCAACCCCCCAACTTGCCAACAATGGGCCGAGATCAGAAGCTCGATTTGCCGCCACCATCGACATGCCAGTCGGGTCGGCCTCTGCAAATGGGTCGACAAAAAACATCGCCTTACCCCCTGCGAGAACAAATTGATCAATGGCCAACAAAGTGGTATCCGACAATTCTTTTGGATGAACCACCAGCAAGATATCGGCGTCCTCTTCAGTTATCTCTTCCAGATCGTCAGCAAGCCAATTGATTTCAAACAACCCTTCCAGTTGCTGAACCATGACCCAGGCTGGTTCGTTTCGATGGGTCATATAGTTCATACCACCATTTAGATTGAGTTCCGATATCACACCAATCACCGGCGGCTCGGGATTGGCCAGACCGTAAACCAGCTTGGCCAGTTCATACTCCAGGAATTCTTCTTTATCCAATTGAAAAAAGGGAATGATTTCTTCCACATCCCCCTCTGGCTGAGCTTCGTGAACATCAACATTGACTGCTGGAATACGTTTTCCCACCAGGCCAAAGTAGATTTCATCACCGCGCAGGCCAACCGGAACACCTTGAAGCCCGGCAGCGGCAGCCTCGTCCTCCTCTTCTGAAAATGGTTCAGGATCGATAACCGTCAAGTGCAACTTACCGTGCGAGTGAGTTTGAAACTCCTGAAGTAATTCCTTAACTCGGCTCGCATAGGTTCGCAACGCGGGTAACTCGGCTGTCGCCTTATCGGAATAAAACAATGTCAACGCCAGGTCACTATCCAGCTCTGAAAGAATTTTTTGCGTTCCTTCAGACAGTGTATACAGGCCACTCTCGGTCAAGTCGATTCGCACACCTCGAAAAACCATCGAGCTCACCACCAAACAAACAGCAAATGCGCTAAAGACAATAACCAGGCCAAACCGGGATTTCATCATTCCTTGCATGGTTTTCTCCTTATTCCGCTTTTTTCAGGTTAAGCACTATGGTGGTAGCATAGAGCCAGGCAAGGATCATCAGAATAAAATAGGTCAGATCCCGAAAATCAATCACACCTCGAGCAACAGCATCAAAGTGCGACAAAAAACTCAACTGGGATATTCCGTCAATCAACCAGAGCGGAGCCCAATAAGTAAACGCATCCTGAACGAGAGGGAAACCGCTGGCAACGAGGACAAAACAAACCACCAAGGTTAGTATAAAGGCCACCACCTGACTTTTGGTTGCGGCAGAGATACAGGAACCGACAGACAAAAAACCACCGGCCATCAGCCAGCTACCCAAATAACCGGCCAGAATGACGCCATTGTCCGGCTCACCAAGATAGTTAACCGTCAACCAGACCGGAAAGGTAAGCGCCAGGGCCAGTCCGACAAACAGCCATGCGGCCAGAAATTTGCCAGTGACGGCGGCACTGGTTTTGATTGGCAGGGTCATCAACAATTCGATAGTGCCAGTTTTTCTCTCTTCCGACCAAAGGCGCATCGCAATGGCCGGTGCCAGAACCAGATAAAGCCAGGGGATAAAGTTGAAAAATGCGGCCAGATCAGCTTGCCCTCGTTCATAAAAGCGGCCTAGATAGAAGGTGAATACGCCACTCAAGAGGAGAAAAATAACGACAAATATATATGCCAACGGTGTCGCAAAATAGCTAGCCAGCTCTCTTCTCAATACGATTGACAAACCGCTCATCGCATGGCCTCCAAAGTAACTTTTCTAAATACATCATCCAAACGACCTTTTTCGACACGAAGCTCTTCAACCTGCCAGTTATTGTCATAAATCAGTCGATTAACGGGTTTGACAACAGATTGTCCCTGGACGGGCAAGAGAGTGAATTCGAGTCCAGACTGATCGACAATCACTTTGGAAACTTCAGATATCCGATCAAATTGCGACTTGGCATCGTAGTTTTCCGCCAGTCTGACCGTAATTGACTGATGATAATCAGACAATGCCGCCAATTCATCCGGCGTGCCATCCGCGATCAGTTGCCCGGCAGCAATGATCATGGCTCGCGTACAAACTGCGTGAACTTCTTCCAGAATATGTGTCGATACAATTACAATTTTGTCTTCTGAAAGATTTCTGATCAATTGCCTGACTTGATGTTTTTGATTTGGATCCAGGCCATCGGTCGGCTCATCCATGATCAATACTCGTGGATCGTGAATAATTGCTTGGGCGAGCCCTACTCTCCGCTTAAAGCCTTTTGAAAGGGTTTCGATTCGTTGCTGAAGCACCGACTGCAATGCCAACTGTTGCACTACCGAATCAATACGAGACTGCAACTCCGAGCCTCGAAACCCCCTGACTTCAGCAATAAATTTTAGAAAAGACAACACCGTCATATCACCATAGACGGGCGCACCTTCCGGTAAATAGCCGATGTGTCGCTGCGCCTTTAAAGGTGAGGAAAGCACATCCACGCCCAAAACGGAAATATGGCCGGAAGTGGGCGTCAAAAAACCCGTCAGCATTTTCATCGTGGTTGACTTACCGGCACCATTTGGCCCGAGAAATCCTAACACCTCACCCGGCGCCACCTCGAAAGACAGACCATCCACAGCCCTGAACGAACCAAAATTTTTTCTTAAATCCTGTATTTTGATCATAAGGATCAAAATCCTCCCATTGAAAGCGACCTCGATGAACGACCACGCTATTTCGGTGATCGGCTAAGTAGCCGGTTGAAAGAATAAATCGATCAATCGTCGATGATCGGTGCGGGCTATTATATATGAGCCACCTAGCTGAATTTCAACTGCTTGGTCCGATAATTACAAACTCTTCATCAACAGAACCTTTTTGCTAAATCACCTGATGAATACGGCGATAGCTTTGCCGTTATTCACAATTCAATATAAACTATCGAACAGTTCTCTGATGGGGAGTCAGGTTGTCGATCCCCTCTCGAATTGAAACAAACCAACAGGGGCAGCTTTGTTATGTTTGGTCTAGGATCATTTTTCGTTACCGTTTTGCGTAAATTGCTATTTCTTTGGGTAAAGACCAAGGTCAACGGTAACGCGAAACTGGCGCTGGATCCAGACAAGCCAGTCTGTTATGTTTTGCAATACGGTTCGCTATCAGGTCGACTGGTTCTTGAACAGGTTTGTATAAACACCCATCTTCCGTCTTCACGAAAACCCTTGACAATAGATGGCATGAAGATTCCGCGCTCCTTTTTCTTCTTGTACCGCACCAAAGGTCACTGGTTTCGCCGCCGACAAAGCCCGGTTCTCACCCGGCATTTGAGAGAACTGGTTCATGGTGTCGTTTCTAGTGATGCTTCGTCAACTGAGGGGAACCCTGCCGATGTGCAAATCGTTCCTGTTTCCCTGTTTTGGGGACGATCTCCGCAAAAAGAAAAGTCACTTTTCAAAATCATGTTTTCCGATACCTGGTCAACCGCCGGCAGTTTCAAGAAGCTATTGATTATTCTACTGCAAGGCAGAAACACCTTTGTCCAGTTCAGCAAGCCGATATCGCTCCGAAAGCTGATAGACGACCAGACTTCCAGCGAAGAGTTAGCTGTTAGAAAATCTGCGCGAATCTTGCGAGTTCACTTCAGACGCGTTCGACAGGCTGTACTCGGCCCCGATTTATCACATCGGCGCACACTTGTCTCCTCCTTGATACGCGCCAAAGAGGTTAAAGCAGCAATTGAGGAAACCGCCAAGAACGAAAACATGAAAGTTGCGAAAGTCAGGGCAAGAGCCTTTAAATATGGCGATGAAATCGCCTCCAATGTATCCATCGCAACCATTCGTTTTCTGGACGTGCTTCTGTCATGGGTATGGAACAAAATATACGATGGTGTCACGACTACCAATGTAGAAGCGGTTCAGGAAGTCGCCAAAGAAAACGCCGTGATCTATGTGCCCTGCCATCGCTCACATATTGATTACCTGCTTCTTTCCTACGTACTTTTCCACAATGGCATTATGGTACCGCATATCGCTGCCGGCATTAATCTGAATATGCCGATTGTCGGCCCTATCCTGCGTCGTGGCGGCGCATTTTTTATGCGCCGAAGCTTCCGAGACAATCCTTTGTATGCCGCTGTCTTTAACGAATATATGCATTCAATGCTGACCCGAGGTCACTCTGTCGAATACTTTGTGGAAGGCGGTCGAAGCCGCACCGGCAGGACACTGATACCCAAGGCAGGAATGGTTTCGATGACAGTCAGAAGCTTTCTGAGAAATCATCACAAACCGATCGCATTTGTGCCTGTCTATGTGGGTTACGAAAAGGTACTTGAAGCAAGAACCTACCTGGGGGAATTGCGTGGCAAGAAAAAGGAAAAAGAATCCATTCTGGGCGTTCTAAAAACACTGAGAGATTTCAGAAACTCTTTCGGTCGGGTCAATGTCAACTTCGGGGAACCTATTTATCTGGAGAGTGAAATCAACAAACTGCGCCCGCAATGGAAAACAGAAACCTTTGACGATGGCTACAAGCCACCGTGGCTGAATGATTCAGTGACAGATATTTGTAACAAAATTGCAGTTCATATCAACGATGCGGTTGCCATCAATCCAGTAAATGTCGTCGCCACCATATTACTATCGACCGCCCGCCAGTCTATGGATAAAATTCTGTTGGCAGACACCATGCGGTCACTGATACAGCTTCTGAGAGACAGCGGGTATAGCTCTCAAATAGGTTTTCCGGAAGGCACCCCGGAAGACTGGATAAAGTACGTCGAGGCCATGGGACTCATTTTCACTAACCGGCAGGAGTTGGGCGATATCGTCAGCACCGAGGGCAACAACGCAATTCTGCTCACCTATTATAGAAACAACAGCCTTCACGTATTTGCATTGCCGGCCTTGATCGCCTGTTTTTTTCAGAACAGCGAATCGATGTCAAGAGATCGCCTGGTGCGGTTGGTTCAGTACATCTACCCTTACTTGAAGTCAGAGCTGTTTATTCGTTGGCGTGAAGACGAACTCGAATCCGTCATCAATCGTTACCTCGACCAGATGATCGCCAATCATTGGTTAGTCCAATATGGTGATACCATTGTTCGTCCCACTTTAGGCAGCACACGTTTTGTAATGCTGAAAATTCTATCGAAAATCATCATTCAGACCTTGGAACGATACTTTATCGCTATCGCGGTACTCCGGAAACGCGGCAATGGCAGCATTACAGCGAATGAGCTGGAGGTTCAAAGTACACAAATGGCGCAAAGAATGTCTATTCTCTACGGCCTTAACGCACCTGAATTTTTCGACAAAAGTTTATTCAGAAACTTTATTGCCACCTTGAAAAACAAAAAGATAGTCAAAGTCGACCAAGAAGGATTGTTGTACTTTAAAGACGAGCTGAACAAAATCGCAGACGATGCCCCAATCATGCTTAGCTCCGAACTGAGACAGGGAATTTTGCAAGTGACCAATTTGAACGAATGAGCTGTTTAACCTGATAGGGGTAGTGACCGGGTAGCTGCGATAACCGCTAACTTTTTAAGCGGCCACTTCAATGGGCAATCTCGTATTCATATCCAGCTCAAATATTCCATAAGGATTCACATGGGCGTATATCAGCGGCGTCAGTGCCCTGAAATCCTCCAGTTTCATCCGTGACAACCAAGTTGGCTCGTTCAGCACCTGCTGGATCATCAAGGTGTTCACATAGACCAGAGAAATCTGCAATAAATGCAGTGCCAAAACTGATAACTCCTGATCCTCCAGGCGGTTGGTTGCGACTTCACCGGGTTTGTCGTCACCTGGACGATAGAGTTTCTGGCTGGCAATGGCCTTGAGGCGCGGCAATAAATCGAACCCCAGCAAGTGCGAAAAGGCAAAAGCGACCTCACTTTGGCCGTAACTATCAACGTATTAACGGTCAATTTCCAGGTCCGTGCAGTGACGTAAAACACCCTCGATCATGGCGGCCACTTCCGAAGAGGAGCAGCGCTTGAGCTGTGAGTATATGCAGGTCGATTTCTTTTCCACATGCCAGTAAATCATGACGCCACGGCCACCGTATCGAATATGCCATTCGGTCATCAGGTTTTGATCCCAGGAGCCAAACTTCTTGGAATCCGACGCACAGGAAAAAGCGGTTGCGTCGGTCGTCTGGCCGAGATCCTGATAATAGTTTTCGCGGTTGATATCAAAGTCCAGTGGCAAATCGTCATCGGGGTTTCGGTAACGATCGGCATCTACCACCCAGATTTCCTTGCAGCGCAAGCGCTTTCGCGTTGAAAGCGGCGAAGGTTTCAGTGGGCAGGTGCAGAGAGCGAATAAAGGAAAGCTTATCGATTTCCTTCAATACGCTGTCCAACCCCACGCGCCCTGGATCGGCTTTAATATCACCGAAGTTCACCACGCTTTCAACGCCATCCAGGGATTGATCCATTAGTCCCTTGCTTGCGGACGATAAACAACTGGCGAAATGTTCATACAGGTTGAGTTCAAACTGCTGGTAAGCCGAACGCACCAGGCGTTCCAGTTCTTTGCCTGCCGGACATTCCATCTGATGTTTTTGGAACCACTCAAAGGCCGATTCAGTGGCATCCTCAATATCTGCGCCATGCGGATATTGACTGTCGATGAGCCAGTCTGAAAAGTCGCTCTTATCAGCCGCTGATACACGCCGGATACCGAGAAATTTGAGAATTTCCTTACGGTGCGGTGCCGCGTACCGGTGCGTCCCAGTCAGTCGTACTCGTGGATATGATCCACCGGGATTTCCAACTGGTCAGCCAGGTAATGCAGCGGTATGTCGGGAATATCGTTGGTTGCGAGAGGAAAGCGACCTGTGTTCTGGTAGTATTTGAGTTGCGCCACAAACGCCAGATGATTCCGCGCTGGTTTGGTCTTGAGCAACTAGGTTTCCTCAAACTTTAAACTCCAGTGCTCTGCGAGTTCATCGACATCCCAAATTCGCTTCATTGACAGCCACCTTAATTGTCGGATTTTAAATAGCGGTAAAAGGTGGAGCGGGAAATATCCAGCGTCTTGCAAATATCGCTTATCGAGTAGTTTGGATCGGCGTGCATCTGCTTAAGTAGTGTGACGTTCTTTGGTTGGCCTAATGACTTAGGGCGACCGCCTTTTTTGCCACGAGCGCGTGCCGCTTCCAACCCGGCATTCGTGCGTTCCCGGATCAGATCCCGCTCAAATTCAGCCAAGGCGCTGAAAATATGAAACACCAGTTTGCCACCGCTGGCTTGCGTGTCGATGGCCTCCTGGAGGCTGCGAAAGCCAATACCTTTTTCTTTGAGGGCGTTAATGGACTCAATCAGGTGCTGGATGGATCGACCCAGGCGATCCAGCTTCCAGACCACCATAGCATCCCCTTCCCGCAGAACCATTTCGGCATCTTTGAGACCGGACCGTGCTGCCTTGGCGCCACTGGCGATATCCGTGAAGATTTTGTCGCAACCGGCTTCTTTGAGCGCCTTGATTTGCAGATCCAAGCTTTGAGATGGGGTTGAGACGCGGGCATAGCCAACTAGCACGAAATCGCTCCTGAAAATGTGCCATAATCCGTTCTAAGAAATGAGTATTGACACTTTGTTTTTGAGATGGGTATTGAAACATAAAAACAGCCAATTTCACAGAAAAATCGATAAGGTTCATAGCCGTACCAAAAACGTTCGTTTTTGACATAAACAATGTACACTTTCATTATGTACGCATTGCTGGCGAGCATACTTTAGTGTACAATTTTAATGTGTACTAATAGGAGGGTCTAACCATGCCTCAAGTCCCTGTAGAAACTAACGACCGTATGTCGTTACGTATTGCTTCAGACGAAAAGTCGTTATTAATGCGTGCCGCTGCTTTACAGCACACCAACCTGACCGAATTTGTGCTCCGCAATGTGATGTTAGTTGCACGGAAGATTATCGATGAAAATGAGCGACTGGCGCTGACAGAAAGAGACAGTTTGCATGTTCTGGAACTGTTAGATAACCCGCCAGTCCCCAATGATAAATTAATGGCCGCGGCATTTGCCATGCCGAAACGATCATGACACAACTGAACTGGCACGAAGAACCCATTGGCAAACATCATGATCGCGGTGATTTCGATTGTGGTAATCAGGCATTGAATCAATTTTTATATCGACACGCCCGACAGAACCATGAAAAAGGAGGGGCAAAAACCTACCTTGCTATTAGCTGGCACAATGAAAAGGTATTGGGTTATTACAGCCTGAGTCCCACCTCCATTGCCTATGAACGCGCACCGGAGGTGATTAAACGCGGCTTGGCTCGACATGATGTGCCGGTATTTCGGCTTGGCCGTCTGGCGGTAGACCGCTCTGTTCAGGGAAACGGGCTGGGTGGCCAATTATTGCTTGCAGCAGGGCGGCGTTGCTTGTTGGTCGCGGCTCAGGCTGGAGGGGTTGCATTGCTGATTGATGCCAAGAATGAACATGTCGCCGAGTGGTACGCCAGCTATGGTGCTGTTCCATTATTGGATGCTCAATTATCTTTGCTTTTACCATTCAAAACGATACATGCCGCGCTAACCGCAGCGGGGAAGCTTTAAATGAATAAATTACAGCTACCACCAGGCATTTCTGTTAAAAGGCGCGGTAATGCATATGCCATCTTCAGGAACGAGTACCAAGAAATAGGCGGAGTCGTTGTTCGTGGCACTTCTCAGGGTGATACGCAGCTTCAACCCTACGTTGAAGCGCCACAAGACAAGAGCAAACGACTGATTGAACTGGATGATAACCACTGCTGAGGGCATTTGCGCAGAAAGTTGCGGTTTCGCCCTCACAAACCAACCTCAAACCGCAATTCTACGTAGGACAATCACCTGCAAAAAAGTTGGCGGTTATCGCAGCTACCCGGTCACCACCCCTGATAAACAATTTGACACAATAGCCATGTCCGTCAGAGCCGTTAAAACCTGTCAAAACGAGTTTTGCTCATAGAAAGATTGACATAGATATCGTAGCGGCTGCTTTTCCCGTCAATTTCGTAAGTGGGTTTTATGTCAGCCAGATAAGGTGACTTTGCTGCCCGTTTGACAACGACGCGATAAGCCGCTTTTTCCCTCGCCTGGTGTAACAACTCACCGGCATCGTCATCACTACCGACTATTTCATGAAAATACCGCATTTCTTTTTTTACCAGTGCCGTCTTTTCACGTTGCGGAAACATCGGGTCCAGATACACCACGTCAACGCAGTCTGCCGGCTGCTGTGCGAGCCATCGTTTTGCATCGGTATGAACGAGATTCATGCGATCGAGTACGGACAACAAATCAGACTCACCCGCCAAACGCGCCCGATCCAGGCCGGACCGAAGGAGTTCGTGAACAATAACGGATCGCTCCAATAAAGTAACGGTACAACCAAGTGACGCAAGAACAAACGCATCCCTGCCAAGTCCTGCGGTTGCATCCAGAACATGCAATTCGGAACGCGAAGACACACCCACCGCCTTTGCGAGCAGCTGCTTTTTACCACCACTAAACTTGCGGCGATGATTATTCTTACCGCCTGAAAAATCGCATGTAATCGCATGGCCAAGAGACTTGTTTTGAGAGGAGAAAAGCGCAACACCTTGTGCGGAATAGCAAAGACCATAGGGGGTCGCACAACTAGATTTAATATTGGCCGTCAGCGTAGTTTCAATGTGATCGAGCAATGGAAAACTGTGCTGTTTGGAAAACGTCCGGGCTCGATGTAAATCCCCGCCGTTCAGGCAAACGATTGAAATGGGTAACGGCACCTGCATAGATGACAGTACTTACTGAACCAAAGTACTTGAATACAAAGCCACTTGCATCTCAATTAGACAAAAACATCGACACCAACCAGCTCACCACCGCTTGCCCTCGAAGAAGACAAGTTGGCGGTTTCGCTGTACATCGCAAGGGCTTTTTGATGGCGACCGGGCAGTTCCTCGATCCTTTGCTGGCGCTGGAAATTGACATCTTTGACTTCTGACTTGGCTGCAACTTTTCGTTGGATCGCGTCATAGTCGATCCGCTGAGGTAACTGCCGGTTTGGTTGACTCTGCTGTTCGGCCGCCCGTTGCTCGTCCTGATCCCGACGACTTCGCAGCAAATCACCACCCCGGTTGCCGGGCGTTGCGCCTTTGCTTCCAGGGGACTGAACATAGCTGAATGCGACGCCATTAATATCAATCGGCATAATCAGTCAACCTTTCTCTAATCACTTGCGCTACAGTATAGAACCTGATGATTCGATAAACAATACTGCACATTGTGTTCGAAAAATATTTCAAGATAGCAAACCACCTTCAATAATCAAAAATCCGAACAACACGGCGCCCAATCCAATACGATAGTACACAAATGGCATAAAACCGACTTTTTGTAAAAATTTTAAAAACAGGTGGATGCAGCAATAAGCACTCACAAACGATATGACGGCACCAATAGCGATGTCAACCCATTGAGTTATACCGCCTGCGGCCAGCAACTCTTTTGTTTTTAACCCACCAGCGGCCAGAATAAGAGGAATCGACAACAAAAAGGAAAACCTGGCGGCGGCATCCCTGCTCCAGCCCAAAGCCAATGCTGCTGTCATGGTAATACCACTACGAGAGGTGCCCGGTATCAGCGCCAGTGCCTGAGCCAGTCCCACGACCAGGGTTTCTATCAATGTGACCTGCCAGATTCCTTTGGTTTCGTTATGCCGCTTATCTGCCAGTCCCAACAATATACCGAAAAAAACTGTCGCAACAGCAATCACCAGGGTAGATCGCAAATGCGCTTCAATCACGTCGCCTAACATCAAACCCGCCAGTCCGGCCGGAATGGTGGCGATAATAATAAACCACGCCAGACGCGCTTCTGATGCACCATGTTCCCGACCAGGGGTTCTTCCGGGAATCAGGCTCATCCACCAGGACATTAAAAGTTCCAGAATATCACGCCGAAAATATAGCATAACAGCAAGCAAGGTGCCGACATGAACGGCGACATCAAATGCCAACCCTTGATCTTCCCAACCAAGCACTTGAGCGGGCAAGATCAAGTGAGCAGAACTCGAAACAGGTAAAAACTCGGTAAGGCCCTGAATCAGGGCCAACACGATGAGTTGCATCAAATCCATGATATATATACCAGTTTATACACTAACTTAAATACCGACAAAACGCCTGTCAGAACCTACTATCGACCCGGCAACTTTTGCCAGGTGATCTCGTCACGCAAATAAACAGGTGCTGCCAACTCCGGAGCCTTACCATTGTTTTGACCCCGTTGACCGTAAGCCAGGTGCGCAATTTCCTCGGCACGCGGCACACTATCAGCAAAACTGACATCCACGGGCCGACGCAACCTTTCCTCCAAAATCACCTGATACTTGTTCCAGCCATCACCAATCGCAACCCATGGACAGGTTCGATCGATATTGCCGGCGGCCTGTCGACTAAAAAAAGACTTGTCGTCAATCGCTACACATTCGGGAGAAATAACAGTCGGTTTCGTCAACCTTGTCAGCCCGACCTGATCCAGCCTGCCAGCAGGGCAACCCGTTACACAGACATGATACAAAGACCAATAGATTTCAGACATTCTCGCATCAATCGCGACAGCGGCAAACCACTCAACCGGATTCGGAGTCAAGCTATTGTTTACTTTTTCGACACTTTGTAAAGCCAGCGCATCCAGCGTAGACACCTCTATCACCGGTAGATCACTACCATAGGCCAAACCCTGGGCAACGCCAGCGGCAATTCTCAATCCAGCAAAAGACCCTGGGCCACAACCAAACGCAATCGCATCGATATCCGAGAGAGACAGTTCTAACTGGGCCATCAGTCGCTGTACCATTGGCAGCAGCTTGCGAGTATGCTGCCTCGGAGCCAATTCAAATAAAGCTGTCACCACACCATCCACATTGACGGCAACTGAGCAACCATCCGATGATGTATCCAAAGCCAATAAAGTCCGCATAACAGTTATATTCTTGAATAGAAAACCCGGATAAAAAGAAAGGGACGCGAGCCCCTTTCAACATACTTGAAAACAAACACTGAACACAAAGCAGTGTCAGCCTTGGCTGTTAGCTGAGTTGAGCGAATATCTCGTCTCTGATTTCTTCAACGCTACCTATCCCTTTGACCGCAACATAACCGGGTGCTGCATCTGCCTCTGTTTTCAGCCAATTCTGGTAATACTCGATCAAAGGCGCTGTTTGGGAATGATACAATTCTAGCCGCTTACGGACAGTTTCCTCTTGATCATCAGCGCGTTGAATCAGGTCTTCACCAGTTTCGTCATCTTTACCCGGTACCTTTGGTGGACTAAAGGTAACATGATATATGCGTCCACTGGCTTCGTGTACACGACGACCACTCAGGCGACTGATTATTTCCTCATCTTCTACATCAATTTCAATCACATAGTCGATGACGACACCTTCCGTTTTCAACGCTTCTGCCTGGGGGATGGTTCGAGGAAAACCATCCAGTAAGAAACCGTTCACACAATCTGCTTCGTTAATGCGATCTTTGATTAAAGCGATAATTATCTCATCGGAAACCAATCCGCCAGAGGTCATAATCTCTTTCACTTTCAAGCCAAGCGGAGTACCGGCTTTGACTGCTGCACGCAGCATATCACCGGTAGAAATTTGTGGAATTGAATACTTATCAGTGATGAACTGGGCCTGAGTACCCTTGCCTGCACCAGGTGCGCCTAACAGGATCGCTCTCATATGAATGCTCCCATTCTGTAGTAAGTGTAAATCTAAGTCTGTTTAGTTCAATTGTAACCAACCCTTAAGTGAAAAAATCGCCTCACCGCAGGGCCTCCCGTATTGTTATATTTTATTAAAATAAAACCATCAGATACTGAGCAGTGGATAAGCATTATACGAAGTAACCCACTTAATCGGAAGAGGGTAAGGTATTTGATACCAGTCTATTCTTTGTTGACTGTTTGCCCGGCACAGACTAGCCAGAATGCTTTTGTAATTCGGCATGCAGGTGTCTTTATGCCACCATACCCGAAGATAAATGATCCAGTTCGTCCCTGAATTCCAATGCTTCACTGACAATGTCACGAGCTCTATCAGGCCGAAACCCAAGATCTTCAAACAATCGATCTATATCAGCAGGCCCCTCATATTCGCCAATCCCTGTTTCATGCAGCACCGCATCGGTAACCCGAATCAATTTGACATATTTGTCATGATCACCGTTATAGGACTGGTTCTGGTGCATAGCCGCCGATTTTATAACCACATCAGGCAGATTCCAGAACTTGAGCAACACCGCTCCAATAGTGCCGTGCCCCAGCATCAGCACATCATCATCCCAACCAGAACCAAATACTTGTCTCTCAAGCAAACTGACCGGGGCGTCCGGGTGTGCTTTTATCAGCTGATTCAGCTCATCGTACTCCGGTCTGAATACATGGCCGATCAGCAAAACGCCGATATTATGCAAAAGGCCGCACAGATACGCCATACCAGGCTTGACTTCTGCGTCGCCTGGCATTTGCGACGCCAATTGTTGACACAAATAAGAGCTATAAAGCGAGTGCCGCCACACCGCACTTAGCCCCCATGGGCCGGCGTTGGGAATACTGAATGCTTTTAACGAAGCCACTCCCATTGCAATATTTGCCACCCGATCATAGCCAAGCACGATGTTGACTGCATCTTGCACCGAATTGATTTCTCCAGGAAAATTGAATAAGGCTGAACGGGCGTAACGCATAATCTGAGCAGCCAGTGGTGGATCCTGCTCTATGATCAAGGCCAAATCCGCAACCTGACTTAGGGGATTGTTCACCATATGCAGTATGCGTAGAGCGATCGCCGGCATGGGGGGTAAACTATGGACACTCTGCAACCGAGCGGCAATTTGCTCAAGTGTTGCACCTTTGACATGCGCGACCGAGGGTGCTGCCTTTTGTGATTCAGGCATACCATCGTCGTCGAGCGGAGTGGCAAACTGATATACTGCCGCCCCCTGAATAAGCTTTTTCAGATTGACAGCATCAACGTAAACAATGCTGTCTTTTTTGCCAGCCCGGAAAAAAACATCCGACATTTCTGAAACGTCTCGATCTACGACAATAGGGAAACCATAAGCATTACCAAATGGCGGGCAACTATTGGCATCACAATCAGACATGACTTGGCGAACCTGCACATCGGACAGCCGCTGAAACTTCCGGTTCATTTTTTCACCAAGCACTTCCAGATCAACTTGACTCTGTATGCTGTGAATGGCAAAAACAGGGCCTTTGGCATCGATTAAGTACGTTGCGACAACCAGATTCCTTCGAGGAAAATCAATGTATTCAAAAATTTCGTCAGCCAAATTAACCGGCACATGGGGAAATTCCTGAAAATCAACACCATGCTGAATCAAAAACCGTTGAAACTTGCTTGCGATAGCCATTCCGCCTGCTCCGATTAGACAGGATACTAACATTGCCATGGTAAGACTTCGGTAACACCAGGATCATAATCCTGTTACTTTTAACTTTAGCAACTATCTACAGCAACGTAATAAAATTTGTTACATCAGTTGTCGGAATCTAACGCTCACTAACCGGTATTCCTCATCCCTGCCGCAATCCCCGCCATCGTCACCTTCAATGCCTGTTCGACAAGTTCGGAATTCTCTTCAGGATGATTCCTGTCCCGATATAACAACTCCGCCTGCAAAAAATGAAGCGGGTCGGTGTACGGATTTCTCACACTCATCGATTGATGGAATACCGGCGTTTTTTCCAACAATTGTGATTGTTTTTTTATTCTGTTGACCGCTTGTTGAGCGCTGTGCAACCGCATTCTTAACTGATCTCCTAACAAGTGTAGCTCATTTGGCACCAACTTTGTCTCATAATATTCGGCAATATATGGATCCGCTTTGGAAAGCACCATTTCAAGCATATCCATATGAGTGGCAAAGAATGGCCAATCGGCAATCATAGTTTGCAGGGTTGTCTCCCCTTCCCCGCTACATTCCAGAGTCAATGCCTTATCAGCACCCAACCAGGCAGGTAGCATCATTCTCATCTGGGTCCATGCAAAAATCCAGGGGATGGCACGCAAACTCTCTATACCGCCACTGGCCTTTCTTTTTGCCGGTCGACTTCCGAGAGCCAGTTTAGCCAACTCTTGTTCAGGCGTCGCCATTCGAAAGTAGCGCACAAAATCCGGATTCTCTCTGACTGTATTCCGATAGGAGTCAAGCGAAGTCTGAGTCAATCGATCCATCATTTCACGCCACTCGGGAGCCGGTGTTGGCGGTGGTAACAATGACGCCTCAATCACCGCGGAGGTGTACAGTGTCATGCTTTGTATTGCAATATTTGGCAGGCCAAACTTGAACCGAATCATTTCACCTTGCTCGGTAATACGAAAGGTACCGTTGACTGAACCTGGCGGCTGCGACAATATCGCCTTATTGGCCGGACCACCACCTCGCCCAACGGTACCACCCCGACCATGAAACAGCGTCAACCTGATACCATGTTCTTTTGCCACTTTCACTAGGCGCTCCTGAGCCTGATACTGACCCCAGGATGCCATCATCTGACCTGCATCCTTGGCGGAATCAGAGTAACCGATCATGACTTCCTGGTCGCCACGAGTATAGTCCTTGTACCAGGGCACCGACAGTAAGCGATGAATACAATCCGCCGCACCCTCCAGATCAGACAACGTTTCAAACAGGGGAACGACTCGCATCGGATGGCTGACACCACTTTCCTGTAACAATAAAATGACAGAAAGTACATCGGAAGGGTAACTTGCCATCGATATCACATAGGAGCCAAGCGCCTCACTGGGTTGCGAAGCGACAACGGCACAGGTATCCAACACTTCTTTCGACTCCGCACTGACAGGCCAGTCTCGTGGCACCAGGGGGCGTTTACTGGCAAGTTCTCGCAACAAAAAGTCCTGTTTATCCGCTTCGCTCCAGGCTTCGAACGACCCCAGACCGAGATACTCCGTCACTTCATCGAGAACTTGACGATGCCTGCCTGACTCCTGACGGATATCCAGTTTAACCAGTTCAAGACCAAAACACCCGACACGCCGTATTACATTCAACAATTCACCCTGTGCAATCACTTTCATGTTTGTTTCGCAGAGTGAGTCGTAACACAACATCAACGCAGACATGAACTCCTGGTTGTCGAGCAGCGCATCCTGAGGCAGGCTGGTCGCTGTACGCATAGATTGCTCACACCAGGTTCGCGTCACATTTAACCGACGACGTAAATCAGCGAGTACGGCCCGATAGGGTTCATCGGAGTAGCCGGCCATCTGACACAATGCCTGGCTTGCCTGAGACATTGACAGTTCAGCCCGCAAGCGGTCGATATCCCTGATATACAAATCCGCGGCCATCCAGCGACTGAGCAGAAATACCTGGTGCGTCACTTGTGATGTCACATTGGGGTTACCATCCCTGTCCCCTCCCATCCAGGATGAAATGACGATAGGATGGGCGGTCAACGGTAACTCAATACCAAATACGGATTGCAAGGCACTGTCCAGACGCCTCAAAAACTCCGGCAAGGCTTGCCAAAGACTGTTTTCAATCACTGCAAAACCCCACTTGGCTTCATCCTGCGGGGTTGGCCGATCCTTTCTAATCTCGTCTGTATGCCAAGCCTGGGCAACCAATTGCCGCAGCCGGTCAACTATCCGCTCCTTTTCATGATCATTCAGATCATCATGATCCAGCTCATCCAGGCACCACGCCATTTGATCGTATTTCATAATCAGTGTACGTCGGGTAACTTCGGTCGGGTGTGCAGTGAGCACAAACTCGATACACAGGTTTGCCAACAATTTATCCAGTGCGCCCCTGGTTATGCCGGCCTGTTTAAGCCGGGTAAAAAAACTCTCCAGCTCTTCAATCACGCCGTCTTTTTGTACGTCATCCTTTACCCGCCGGACACCATGATACTGCTCGGCAAGATTGGCCATATTCAGGAACTGGTTAAATGCCCGGGTCACTGGCAATAATTCCTCCTCGGAGAGAGACCCAAGCAGCCGAAGCAACTCTTCGCTAGTACCGGATTCAGTGCGGCCTGCCTTCGATGCTTTACGTATCGCTTCAATTTTTTCTAAAAACCCACTTCCCAAGTGGTTTTCTATGCTCTCTCCCAGTAAAGAACCCAACATTCTTACGTTATCTCGCAACGCTGGATGCAATTCAACCATACTTGACTCCTGAACATGAATAACCACTTGAACACCTGGCCAACAAGACTTTAGTTCTAACCATTACCATATTGATAGTTCGTTTGAACTAAATTGATTTTATCATTGGTAACGGCATAAACAAGCCGATACTCTGGGTTATTCGACGCGACCATTGTTCAGGGGATTTCTCGTGTCTATCTAAACGGAGAAGGGCTTGCCAATAACGCAGTCACTGCTACCGAGCTGATTGCTATACTAGCTCAAAAAGATCCAGCCATCGCCCATTGAGCGTCGTGCTCCCATGACCGGAACGCACAGATTGATGAGTTTTCTGTATTGATGTTGAAATCAACCACCAAAAACTGTCATTTTTCCCGGCAAAAGGCTTTTGGGGATAAAAAAGAAGCAAGTTTTACTTGCCGTTAGGTCACTTTTTGGTTGAAAAGGGTTTCAATGCTTCCTATACCTAAGCTATTGGTAATTTTATGGCGGTACACGATGTTGAAACCCTAATGGGCAAAGGCGATCACCAACTATTAAGCGATATGTTGCAAGTAAGTCGACACCCAAAAATCGCCTTGCCGATTAAAATTCACGCATCAAGATTTTCTGCGTCTGCCATGTACCAAGCCTAAAAGCCCCATACTCAACAATGCGATTAAAGCCGGCTCTGGAACATCAGCGGAATCTGCCTTGACCGTTGCTGTACCAGTCGAAAACTGACTATATTCTATCTCCAGATTGCCAACGGCTGTGCCTAGTGGAGTAACGGTGCAACCCCAAGAGAAAGGCGGGCAGCTTAGTTCAGTAGTACCGTAACCCGAAAAAAGATCATCAATTCCAGTTTGTAACCAACTACTACCGCCAACAGCACCCGATGTGAATACAGCGATATAATTTCCATCATCCAGTGTAGCTGAAGGATTCAAGAACCCTCCCAGACCAAATCTACCACCTATCAGGCTGTCTCCGACATCCACTTGGTTATTATCATTGTTATCATTCACCAAATACATATCTATATCGAAGTCTACGCCAGTAGCTGACCAAAGGAAATCATATTTACAAGGCAGGTTTGCCTGCCCCAACCACCCTTTACAATCAGAATCAGACACACTGAAATTAAAATACCCAAACTCAACCCTTCCTTCAGTTGAGGAGACTTGCGTATTCGTAAGAGAAATATCGCCAGACGTCACTAATCCGGCTTGTCCTGGTATGGATAATGAAACGAGTAATAGTGCAGAAAACAAAGCAACTGTTTTTTTCATCTAGGAACCTCTAAATTTAATCTATAGAAAACAATTTTTAACTTATCGACAACAAATAATGACGAGTTCGGCACATATTAATGAGAGCCATTCTTACTGTCAATTATTAATGACTTTAGCCTCATTTTTTAAGGGTTCACATTTCTGTTTGCAGAGAGAGGCTAAATACGGATGACAAACAGTAAACCCACGCAGGATTTAGCGTATATTGCTATAAGTTCCACTGACACCTCTGACCGTACCTTGTTAACCATCGAGATGGTTTTGCATATTCGGCGACAGGAGCCATTTATTGTGACTTTGTTTTACCACCGTAAGATACTCTGCCTTAATCTATCCAGGTTCCTACTGTTTTTCAGTATTTTCTTCAGCTTGTATACGAGCAACACATTTGCTTCTGAAGAAACAACGCGCAACGCTGTGCAGAACGCCTTTATTGCCAACTATGGCAGACCGGCTGACCCGGAAGGTTTGACCAGCACTGATCGAAACTGGTATCAACCTGAAATAAACACCACCTGGCAATGGCAGCTTTCCGGTGATATTAACATCGCCTACCAGGTAGATATGTACGATATTGACTTGTTTGATACCAGAATAGAAACCATTGCTTCATTGCAAAACGCCGGTATCCGGGTAATCTGTTATTTTTCGGCTGGTTCGTGGGAAGGATGGCGCGGCGATGCCACCCGGTTCGACAAACAAGACATAGGCAAAACCCTCGATGGTTGGCCCGATGAAAGGTGGTTGAACATCACCTCCGGTAGCGTACGAGAAATAATGTTAGCCAGACTCGACCTGGCTCGACAAAAAGGCTGTGATGGTGTGGAACCTGACAATGTCACAGCCTATAAAGGTAATTCAGGGTTTGCATTGACAGCGCAAGAACAACTTGACTACAACCGGTTCCTGGCAAAGTCGGCCCATAAACGTGGTCTGGCTATAGGTCTTAAAAATGATCTCGGACAGGTTATAGATTTAGTTGACCATTTCGATTTTGCCGTTAACGAACAGTGTCACCAATATAATGAGTGCGACCTGCTACAACCTTTTATCGACGCCGGAAAACCGGTTTTTAACGCTGAATACGCTGATCGGTATCTAGCTGACTCCCGAGTTTTGTGCTCCGATACACTCAATCGCCAATTCCGTACTTTGATACTTCCTGTAAATCTGGACGATTCGTTCCGGATCAGTTGTGAAGACCGGAATTTCGAATGACTTGACTAAAATTCAGGATCAAACAGCTATAATTGATTTATCCTCCAGGCATTCATTCGAACTAAGGATAGAAAAAATCAAAAATAACACAACGATAACCCAACAAGTAACCATGGCGAAATACAAAAAAAATACGGCAGTTTCCCCAGAAACACAAGAAGAAGCGTTACGAATTGCCAAAGCGACGCAGCGCCCAGGCCAAACCAAGCAACAAACCAAACTGATTTCTCAGGGAATTCAGAAAGGTATAGAGCTATACAAGAAGCAAAACAAAGCCAAAGCCAGGGCGCTCGACAAACAACGAAAAAAAATTTCTTCGCAAACTGCTGAGCAAACGGAACCAACAGATCACTCATCTTCACCCAAAACGGCAAATAGTCGCTGGTTACCCTGGGTTTTGCTGATTATGACCTGGCTGGGAATGGGGCTGTTTTTCTTGCTAAAAACCTGATGCTAGTCTTTTCGGGGACCGGATACTTTTTTCGAGGATTGGCTACGGGCAGTTTATTCACTCTCGTAATCTTTGCCCGGAGGATTATCATCTTTCGGCATTCGCTGCAACACTCCGGGAAACATCTATGTACCGTTAACGGCTCGGAAGTTTAAGCACTGATGCATAGGCGTCTTTGCTAACCCAAAATTTAAATGCCTCCTGTATGCCATTGCTCATGATCGTCGCGCCTGAAATACCATCCACTTCAAAACTGTTTTTATCAGTTTCCGTCGGCCGGATAATTTTCAGTGCATATTCGCCATTGTCATCAAACAAACGCTTACCGATAAAACGCTCACCAAACTCAGGCAACAGGACATTTTGCCCCAACCCTGGAGAATCTTCTGAATGATAAAAACGTACGCCTGCGATTGTTTTTTCAGGTAAGTCTATTGCCAAAAAACCACCTGCCAAACCGTATTTACCTTGAGCGACAACTGGAATAATAACGATATCAGCACCTTTGAGCTGCCAAAATGTCAATGTGTCGGGCAGGTGCTTAATATGCACATATCGAGCACTTGACGGGGCGTTATAGGGCTCCTTGGTCAGGTCTAGCGGCCAGTTGAAACGCTGAGTCACCTTCGGCACAGGAACCACCTCGCCCGTGCTGCGATTCAGGTCAAACCGATCAAAACGACTATTGACACTTTGTTTGATACCCTCTTCGACCTGGATATTAACGCAGTCCAACAACGCCATCCGCCAATCATTCGTCACCGGTATCGGTTTTTTGTCTTCGTCGACTAACGCCAATCGCACTTCAGGAACTTGATTTAACCAATGCCAAGCTTCGGCGACAACACCAACCAAGATAACAACACCAATGACAATATATATTTTTTTCTTCATGCAAAAAATCGTCGATTCATCAGGATGTCTATTTTAAACGGCGCGGCACAATTTCGGCAATCACGAGAATGGTTCCTAAATTGCTTTCTAACTTCATTTTTAGATATTCCCCAATCTCAAAGTCACGCAACGGATCAAACATCATAAAATGTGTTCTATTTGGCGAAATCACTGTTTTGCCATGGGCTGGCACAGTAATCACCTTAATTTCATACATTACGCGCTCACCGTTGATAAAGCGTGAATTATGGAGTTCGGTGCGGGCGAAGCCTTCGCATTCAAAACTGGTAATAACGAGGTCTTTATCCCCGTTATTATGGATGGTCATCTTACTGCTCGTCGCTTTCTTTTCTCTATGAACTTGAAATATTTGTGCCTTTTCAAACTCGATAGAAGGTACATTTTGCGCAGACTGAACAGTTTGATAAACGGCTTCCGCCGCCTTCACGTGATCACCTGCGTAAACGAAGCAACCGTTCAATAGGCTGAATCCAAATACGATAAAAGAAATACTAATTTTCATCAGAAATCTCTCGGTATTTTCACTATATGGAAAGACTGAATACATGATAAGACAAAACAAATACTATAGATACTGATCATCTACCCAGCGAGTAACTTTTTTTGCCCAATTTGGATTGGTGGTTACGCCCTGCTCTATCGACTCCAATATATGTTCCCGATTCAAATACATCAGGGTCGGATAACCCATGATCTGATAGCGTTCTTTTGTGATTCCCAGTTGGTCGGCGACCAGCAAATAATTTATCTTATTGGTTTTGGCAAAATCGGCAAGCTCAGATTCCTGCAGGTCGGTTGCGACGGTAAGAACAACCAAACGATCTTCGTTTTGAGCTTGGAGTCTGTTGAACTTGGGAATAGAGATCAAACAGGCGCCACAGGTCTTTGACAAAAACTCAAGCAAAACAGGCTTGCCCTGGTAGTCATCCAAATGAACGATATTACCTTGGGCATCTTTAGCCGCGATATCCGGAGCAGGTTTTCCTACCTCCATTTTTTGTTCTTTACAGCCATTGACAGTAAAAACCAATACAACCAGTAGTAAATAGTTACATAGACACTTCATGTTTTGTCATCCGTCTTGAGGTGACTTGTTGATCACTTCTTCACCTGCATACTTACCGTGCTGCAGACGAATAATACGATCACTGCGCATACCAAGGTCAGGGTTATGGGTAACCATAACAACAGTGCGCCCCTGAGTGTGCAATTCTTCCAGTAGCTTAAGCACAACGGTTTCATTCTCCGCATCCAAATTACCCGTGGGCTCATCGGCAAAAATAATCGGGGGTTGGTTGACCAGGGCACGGGCAATGCAGACACGTTGCTGCTCACCACCTGATAACTGATTGGGCAAGTGATCGATACGTGAACCCAGGCCAACTTCATCCATTACACTTTTTGCCGCTTCAATATCGGTAACGCTGTGATAATACTGTGCCAGCATCACGTTTTCCAAAGCGGTTAGATAAGGGATAAGGTGAAACTGCTGAAAAACCAAACCAATTTTTCGGGAGCGGAAAATACGACGGGCTTCTTCATCGAGTTCGACGGTGTCCACCCCATCCAGAATGACATTTCCAGAAGTCGCTGTATCCAGCAGCGTAAGAATATTCATTAACGTGGTTTTACCCGAACCCGAAGCACCCATAATGGCAATAAACTCACCAGAATGAACCTTGATACTGATATTGTCTAACGCCGCGACACTGCCAAAATGCTTACAAAGGTTTTGTGTTTCAATGACAACATCAGACACTTTATTCTCCTTTCAATATACCTGCGGGTTGATATTTAGTCGCTTTCATTGTTGGCATAATGACAGCGACAAACCCCGCCACGATTGACGAAACAAGGGTAATTGGCAAGACTTGATAACGCCAGTCAATATACGAATCAAAGACCGTCTTGCCCAAAATCTGGGCTAATCCAAAGCCCAGAACGAGCCCTACCACAATCGCCACAGCGGCAATCACGGCTGACTCGGTCAGAATTTGGCGAATAATCGCGTTTTTAGAGGCACCCAATGCTTTTTGCAAGGCAAACTCACGGCGTCGCTCCGATACCATCGCCGTCAGTGTCGTATTTACGCAAAGGGTCGACAGAATAAGAATAACGACCGATACCACCCCCATCAGTATTTTTACCTTATCCAATACCTTGCCTTCGGAGTCGGACACCTTGAGTATCGGGCGAATAACATTTGTAGGCATTTCTTTTTGCAGGTTGGCGCTAAACTGATGTACCTGATTTTGGCTGTTCAATACGCTATACATCGCGTAATTGATTTGGTTCTCCTTATGCAGCCATTTCTGAACCAGCGACAAATTGACCACCAAATAGTTGTCGGCTTCCTCACCCGACTCAATAATACCGGTAATGATCAACGGATGCGTTTTTCTACCATCGATCAAGTTAATTGTCTGGCCTATTTTGATGCCGAGTTTTGTTGCCAGTTTGGCACCTATCATGGCGCGATTTTCGTCAAAACTCACAGTTACCCAGCGACCCTTGATTCGCCAGAATGGCACCAGCGTTTTCAGTTGAGAAAAGTCTACGCCCATAAGCACGACTTTATCCAGGTCAATACGTGCCAGACCATACAAATAGGGGCTCGAAGCGGTAATCGAATCCTCGGGTGCCAGCGCTAACGTTTTCAAATAATCCTGATCGGTCAACTGCTCACCTGATTGTGACTGAACAAATAAATTGGCCCCAAAGGTCCGCAATTCCTGGCTCATTTTGATATTGATATCGAAATAAACCGAAGCCATCGCCGTAATAATCGCAGCGCCTGTCATCAATGCCAAAAACACGATTAAAACACGATTAAAGCGCAGACGGATGGAGCGCCAAATCAGCAATTGATGCAAAGAAGAGGAGGATTTATTGGTTGCCATAGAGCACCTCGACAGGATAGAGGTTGGCAATACGCCGAGCAGGGAACCAAGTGCCAATGAGCGCGATAAGCACAGAGACAATAATGACAACGAGGGTAACTATCCAATGAAATGGAATAAAGGAACCAAACAATGCATAGCCCATTGCCAAAGACAATAACCAGCCCGCGAAACAGCCAAGCAACCCGCCCAACAAAGCACATAAAATCGATTCAGAATAAAACAGTAAATAGACATCAGCCACGGTTGCACCCAATGCTTTCATTAAGCCGATCTCTTTTGAACGCTGCAAAATAGCATTGGTCATCAGTGAAGCGACTCCCATTGCGGCGGCCAGCAATGCCGCCAGGGTTACCATAAAGAGCAAGCTTTGAATTTTGCTGATCACCAAACCTTCAGACGCAGCAACTTGCCAGACGGGGTTAACGACCACATTACTGAGTGCTTTTGCAAGCTGGAAAGAAATAGAAGATGCGTAAGCGGTACAGAACCACAGGTCATACTCATCGGCATCCAAAGAGTCAATATCTTCATGGGCACGCTGTGACAGTTCATTCTCAGGCACAGTCAAGGCTGACACGTTCACCTGGGCAACTTTGCCCTCCAATCCCAATAATTTCTGTGCCAGATCAAGCGGAATAACCAGATTGTCTTCGTTTGCGTCACCAGAATTAAGTATTCCAGTGACTGTCACATCAAGAGATCGATTGCCTGAAATATGGACGAGCGAATTTACCCCCCAACCAGTCCTCTCAGCCAGTCCCTTGCCAATCAGAGCCTGCGGTTTCTCATCATCGGGCCAGTTACCCTCAATCTGCCAATAAGACGAAATAACCTTGTTGCCGGTATGAAAATCCTCTTCATCTCGAATCGGAAGATGCTTATCAAAAAATGTACCCTGAACCATTACATTTTGGAACGGTTCTGAACCAACCGCTGCTTTGACTTCGCCTTGTATCCAGGGGGCGAAACCGACAATATTGTTACGCCAGAAAACGTCTTTAATTTGGGGTAAGTCTTTTTCAGCTAAAAAGTCTTGTGTTGTCAGCCGCTGATTGGAATCCAGCCACTTGGGCAGTGCCACCTGGCCTGCAGGTGTAATTTTGATATTCGCCCCATAGCTTTTCATCTCGTGTGAAATTTTATCGCCAATACCGATAGAAATAACCAATAGCGCGCTAATCAAGCTGGTGGCCAAAAAAACAGTGAGCACGGCCATGAGTTTGCGATTCATATCGTGGCGCCAAGATTGACGCAACATAGTCCAAAACATAATTACTCCTCAATATAGGCCAATGGATCATTGCGGAAAGTTTCATAGGACGCCTTGGTGGTAAAGAAATAGGCTTTGGTTCCATATTGGTATTGGTACTTGGCTTCTGTATTGATCAGGGTTTCCCCATTGATAGGATCGGTCACTTCGATGGATACTATGTCATCGAAGTAACGAAGACCTTCCTCCAATGCTTTTTCAGAGATAATAAATTCTTTATCGGTTTGTTCCCAGGCTGTAATCGGTATCGGATTGCAGCCGCCTTTGCGTCCAATAGAGGGTATGAAAATATGTACGCCACAGGCCAGGCAAATCACATTGTTACCTTCTTTGGCATACCCTGCGTCGCCACACAACATACAGGCATCGAAAACGACACCATATTTGGTCTGATCAGGATTGCTGCGGATAATAAAGAAGCGCACCTGTTTACCATCGCTGCTCACCCAGGAAAACCGATGTAATTCACCGTCTTCAAATTGATGCTCTTCAAAACTCAAATGCACAGCGCGGTCAGCGCCTAATTTCACTGCCGTCGCGGGACTTCGTTCGACTGGTTTTGACGCAACCAGATCCCACCACAACAGAATGGCAAACAGTGCAACAGACAGTGTCAGTAGGCGTTTAAAACGCCCCTGAAGCGTTTGCTGCGTTGCAAGGGCAAGTCGTTTTTCAATGGCATCCGTTGCAGCACAAGTGGTAATAAAGGCCGGTTGCACCTGCATTTTCCAAAAATAGCCCAGCAAACCACAAAAACATAACAAGACCAGATAAGGGTAAGCCCAGATATAATAATTGACTTTGGCAATGTAGCTAAGGTCAAGCACCGCAAGTAGGTGCGTGTTGAGTTTTATCATTACCAGCATCCATTCGCCGGATAAAGGCAGCATCGCTACACAGGCAAACCCTATAATCAGCAGATAACGACTGACTTTAGATAATTTAAACACTGACTGTAATGAAAAACTTACCAGAAGAACCAATATAAATCCCAGAATTGGCATCAGCGCATTGAGCACCATTTCGGTGTTGATGACACTGGTACTCGAAAGCATGCTTAGTTGACTTGTCCTTGTCCAAAAATAACTGGCACAGAAAAAAATCAACAGGATTATTGCATGAATAAAAACAAAAAAGCCTTTGCTGGCATACAATCTATCGAGACTTTCTTCTGACTTTCTGGTGAATAGTGTCCAAACACCGTAGGTAGCAACAATTGAATAGGTCATAAGTGCGATACTGGAAATCAGGAGAATCCATTTTTGTCGCCAGGGCAACAAAAGGAAAAAAGCCGAACCAGCAAAAATACCCAGTAAACTGACAATAATTTGTGTTTGATAGGAACGTGGTTTTATTTGGGTAAAAATCAGTCCCGATAAGAATGCAGGCAACAGGAAATAAATAATGAATTGTGAAAGGTAAAAGCTCATAAAATGCCTAAACACCAAGTACAGTTAAACAGTAATAAGAATCATACTAACTAGACAGACAATCGCAAACTATACGATGCTTACTATCATTAAGCTATTAATATTGGGCTACGAATTATATTGGGCTACAAAAACTAAAATACGCTGAAAAACAGCACCAGAGAAATACAAGACAACACAAATAACAATGCACCCGCATCAGCAAGTGCATTATTATTACTCGATAAAAAAACGCTAATATTAAGGCTTGGGTGCGCCTAGATATTTAAAGGTATAACTTGCATCAAATGGCTTAAACCATTTGCCAACTCCAGTTTCTTTGTCAGTGTGGCGCAGCAATTCAGTGACAGGTGGTTTGATAGTCCACGTCAGTTTGTAATTACCGACACCCAACATCTTGATATTTTGACCATAGTGAGGGCCATCACTGGCAACCATTGGCATCAAAGTACCTGACTTGGTCTTGCCAGTGTCAGTATTGGTGAGTTTATAGTCAATTGTCAGGTAAGGAACCCATTCGCCTGCACCCAGACCATTGACATTGCCTTTGGTCGCATGAATATCGGCTTCCAGATGAACATCTGATTGAGAAGCTGGACGCATCAAACCTTGTGGCTCCATGGTAATTGGCTGCAAATAAACTGCCGCAATTTCCATATTGTTCATCATGACAGCCTCACCAATTGGCACTTCACCGGCAACGACAGCAGTAGTGCCCACTGCACTGATTACCAAACCAGATAACAAAAGTTTTTTCATAAAAATTACTCCATTTTTGTAAAGAAATGACTTACCTTCATAACTACTTATCACGCACATCGGTACGCAGTTTTACAACAACCCATGCGACTATTGCCGCAAGAATTAACAGCACCTGTGGTGCAAGACTTTCGACATAGGGATATATTCCAAGCCATTGCACCTCTGGCACTTGTGAAACAAAGGTCGGCGAAACCAGCTTGCCTTCAACCAACTCCATAACACCCTTACCGGCGAAGATAAAAGCCATCACGTACATAAAAACGCCGGTAAACATAAAAAAGGGCTTCAACGGTAACTGTATCACCGTATAACGCATGACGAAGTAAACGGCCAACAAAACTATCACGCCCAGGGCGATGCCCGCCAGAATACCCAGCAAACCACCTCCGGGAACACCTGACGACAGCGCAAAATAAAACAACACTGTTTCCGCACCTTCTCGATAAATTGCCAGAAAACTGGCCAGCCAGAGACCGATAATGGAACCTTTTGTCAGTGAACTGCTCAGTTTGTTTCTCAGATACGCTTGCCACTGGCGCGCCTCGATCTTGGACAACAGCCAGTAACTCATATAGAACAAGACGACCGTGGCAAGCAACATGGTCACGCCTTCCAGAATTTCTCGACTTACCCCCGAACTGGTAAACACAAGTTTAAAAATATAGGCGGTAATCAAGCTGGCAATTAAACCAACGCCGACGGATTGTTTAACCACCCACATTTTATCTTTATGATCATTCTTAACCAGATAGGCCGCGATGGCTGCAACGACCAGCATTGCCTCCAGACCTTCTCGCAACAGAATCAGAAAAGATTGAATGACGACCTCCCAAAAAGTTTCAGGTCCATCGCTCAACTGAACTGCGGCTCGCTCCAAATCCTGTTGCAGTGCATTGCGTACATTAACCACTTCTCTGACTGGCGAATTGGCCGACATCAAGCTGACAATACGCGTAAAGTAAGATTCCAGTTTTGCCTTGAAGTCACTATCTCGGGCGCCAATCGCCCCCTCATACCCGGTTGCTTCGAAGACATCGAAATAGGTATCTTGTACACTGTCGATAGCAGCATCGGCATCACCGGCTTTATAACGGGCAATGGCCGTATCCATTGCACCCAGTATTTGCTGATTCACAGTCTTCCAATCACCAGACGCGCCTTCTTTGTCGGTATTGCTGGTGGCTTGTGATGCCTGCATTGGCTCCGTGTCAGGGCTGCTTGACGAAACACCAGCCGCTTGTGATGAATCCGTTTTTCCCGGCAACCCTGGCAACGCTTCACTGAGTAACTGAGTCAGGAGATAACCTTGATAGGCCACTTGTTTAATCTGCTTTTGACGCTCCGGCGCCGCTTGCGGATTAAGATCAATCTGACGCGCCATCTCTGTCAGATAGCCAAGAATATCGGTATTCGCTTCTTTTTTGCCATGCTTATCTAAACTGTCCGACAATCCAGAGTTTTTGTATTCAAACAAGGCTTGATTGATGGTCGCCAAGGCTTCTTCTTGCTCATTGGTTTTATACGACCAAACGGCACCATTGATAAGATTATTGAGACTGTTCGCCAGTCGCTGCCACTCTGGAGCGATGGTACTGGCGTTAAAATCATTGTCTTGCGCCACCAGTTGATGCCCTTGCTCCAGTTTTTCCGGCAAGGAATCGATCTCGTTTTTTAACCAGGCGATTTCTTTTTCAACCGTTTCTACTGGGGCTTTTTTTGCTATCAGGGCTCGGATCTCGCCAAATTTTGCTTCCAGTTCGGCACTGTATTTAGCGGAATAATTAATTCTGATTGGGCCTTCTATACCTTCGTAAACACTGAAGTAGGCCATTTGAACACCGCGTTTGGCATCAGCGACATTTCCAGATTGATACAAGGAGAGTGCCTGATCCAAACGCTGACCGATATCATCAGCCGCCGCTTGATAGTCGACCTGGGCGGCCAAGCAAAGAGATGAAAAGACGACCAAAACCACAATGGCCAGTGAACGATACAACGAATAAAAACGTTTCATAAGCTTTTCTTCATACACTAGAATTAGTCTGTGGTATCTCGGCACATTCGACAGGGTTTGTCAGTACCGATAAACTTAACGCCTTCTAATGTAATTAATAACAATCTCAATGTAAATGATAATTACTCCCTGCCGTCGGAAAATCCTCGATACCATCGAAAAACAAGCACTAAAACCAGCAAAACAACCAAACCTGCAACCCAACGAATCATATACTTTTGCTGCCTGTCTGTCTTCTTGGTTGCTTGTATCTTATGCTCCGTGGTTTGTTGCAATGCGTCTTTCAAATATTGTACTTTCTTTTCGACCTTCTCGGCAGGTTTACTTTGTTGAATGTTTTTATACAGGCTATCAAAAGCCTGCTCAACAACCAGTTTGTAATCAAGCGACAGACTGGCTTCCAATTCTGACAATTGCCAGTGTCGATAGAAATTTTCCCGAATTAATTCGAGTGCCTGATCGATGTTGGAGTTCCGGTACTGAATCAATACCTGGTCCAATCCATCACTTAGCGCGGCGATAGCTTCACTGTAATTTTTGTTTTCTATGCGTTCCGCTTCTTTCTCCGCCAAGTGTTTTGCTTTTTCTCTCAGCAATTTCGGTGTTAACGGTAAACCAGGCAAGGTTTTGACAATATCGGTTTTAATTCCGTTGACGAGGCTGGTAATTTTTTCACTATGATTTCCTTCACTTGCCAGCAATCTCGATAGTTCGAAGAATTTCCGGTTTATTTCTTCGGCATGTTGCATACTGTAATTGGTGCGAATGGCAGCCTCTAAATCAGAATTTCGATAGTATAGGAAATGGGTATTTTTCGATTCCGCCAACGCATTTTCTCTCTCACCTTTTTGATAAAGGGTTTCTGACTTATCCAACCCCCTGTTTATATGGTCGATCAGTTTCTTCCAATGCGGTAAAACATCGCTTTCTGCCATCGCCATCTGGCTGTAACCCGCCACCAATAACAACACGATGGCAGTCATCCTGATTAAAAAAAACATACACTCGCCTCCAAATCGCGCAATGGGACAATTAGTCAATAGCAATCAATAATGTGCTTGTTATCTTACGATCCAGCAAAGCACGACTTTCCCAATCCAGTGACAATGATATTATCCGATTTGAGCTCTTTTAAACAGCTATCCGCAAGCGTCCGAGGCCTTTTGTCAAAATGTCCAAAATGCCTCGATGTGCTGCCAGTATTCCGGAAAAACAAAAATATTGTTATGGTCGGCATTGGGTAATCTGACTATTTCGGTCTGGCCCAGCCATTTATCTGCCAATGCTTCGCCATGTGCCGGTGGTACGATTTTGTCCAATCCGGCCAACAGGAATAACGCAGGTAATCGCAAAAGTGGCGCGCGTGAGATAGATTCGAATTTTTGTCTCAGAAGAAGATCTACAGGCATCAACGGAAAAAGGTGTTTTACCACATTGGTCAAACTGTCAAATGGAGTGACCAAAACCGCACTTTGCAACGGTCTTTGGCTGGCCAGATACACAGCGACACCAGAGCCCAAACTACGCCCCATCACATGTATTTGCTCAGGGTGCACGCCTTCGTATTCGACTAGGTGATCATATATCGCAAGCGCATCGGAAAACAGGTTTTTCTCCGAAGGGAGACCTTCAGACTCGCCATAACTCCGATAATTGAAAAGTGCATATGTTCTTTTTCGATTAGAAAGGCGATTGAAATACTCAACATTGAATGAAACTTCCTCACCATTTCCTCCGAAATAAAGAATGATCTGATCACTCTTCAAGTTTCTGTTTCCTATCAACCATCCATGAAGGTTTATCTGTCCATTAGGGATCACATACTCCCATGGAGACAATTGCGCCTTCGTTTGTGATTCCAAGGGTTGAGGGTAGTAAATCATCTGATTTTCAACAAACCCAAACATAAACTGCGCTCCTAATTGCCAAGACCGGCCATAACAATAAAAAACAAATCCCCATAATTCTACGCTGAAAGTGACTAGATTCATCTGATTTGATTTAACCGGTTAACCCTTTATCCGTGGTTCGTTGTACGTGATAATTGACGCGCACAATATAATCACTTCTGCCAATTATCAACACAGAAGCGTATCGAACACTTCCGAACCCTATGGCATTGACTGGAAAACACTCACTATTTGCAATTCGCTCCATGTTCATAAAAAATAGCACCTGGTCGGTGTCTGTGATAGACGATCGATACAGATTAATTGAAATATTTAATAGAGTCTAACCATGCAACTGTTACCCACTATTCGGCACCTTCTTTTCATCGCTTTCGCTTTTCTCGTCACCAGCGCAACCTATGCAAATTCGCACTCAGGCAACCCCACGGCAGTGATAAAAACCAATTTCGGTGAGATTTATATTGAGCTGTTTGAAAATAAGGCGCCCATCTCCGTGAAAAACTTTTTAGCCTACATCAACTCCGGCTTTTTCAATCAGACCCTCTTTCATCGGGTCATACCTGACTTTATAATTCAGGGAGGCGGTTTCACTCAGACGATGGACAGAAAAACCAATACATTTCCCCCTATAAAAAACGAAGCCAACAACGGAATTGACAACGTTCGCGGAACACTGGCGATGGCAAGAACACAAGACCCAAACTCAGCGACCTCTCAATTCTTTATCAATGTGGTCAATAACCCTTACCTGAATCAAAATGCGGGAAGTGCCGGTTATGCCGTGTTTGGCAAAGTCAACAAAGGCATGGAAATCGTTGACAAAATCAGCCAGGTAAAAACCCAAATAACCAACGGTATGCGGAATGTGCCCGCTACACCAGTCATTATCGAATCCATCACCTTGACAGCGCCTGTTCCAGATAAAACGACAACCCCATAAAGAAAGCACCGCCAATCACCAAGCCGGACTTCCGCTTATGGATAGATCCCATCGACAACCTTGTCTATCTTGTTCCACACTTTTTTGGGATAGCACCGAAACACCCCGGTCTGATCACTTTGATGATATTTATTACTCCAGGCAAAACGGTAAAGCAGAAACACAGCATGTTTTTTTGCACCATAACCAACTAGAGGAACGATGGCAAACGCTGTCTGCCGACCAGAACGATTTTGTCATTGCAGAAACCGGCTTCGGCACCGGACTAAACTTCCTCTGTGCATGGAATTTATGGCGATCCATTGCCAGGACTCAAGGTAAAACCCTGCATTTTGTCTCTTTCGAAAAATTTCCTGTGGCCAAGGCGGATCTGGTCAAGGCTGTCCAACACTGGGAAGATGAACTGTGTTACGAGACATCCCGGCTACTCGCCCAATACCCTCCCCCGCTCAAAGGGATACACCGCCTCAACTTCGATAACAGCCGAATCAAATTGACCCTGGTGTTTGACGATGCGATTGACGGGCTGACAAACCACCATTTTTTTGCAGATGCCTGGTTCCTGGATGGCTTTGCACCAGATAAAAACCCTGAAATGTGGCAAGAAGCATTGCTGCGACAAATTGCATTGCATTCCCAAAAAGGCACTACCCTGAGCACCTTTACCTGTGTTGGTCGAATTCGGCGTGGTCTGATTGCACAAGGTTTCGACGTAAAAAAAGTGAAAGGCTTTGCAACCAAACGTGAAATGCTTGCCGCAAAGTATTGCGCCGGTAACAAACTCGACACCGCTTCTCCCGACTATTTCGACAAACAGCATCATTGGCTAAACCACCGTAATCCGCCGCTGCGCGTGGAAAACACGTATTCCCTCCCGGTTATTGTGGTGGGTGGCGGCCTGGCGGGAGCCTGGTCAGCCTATTCATTGGCGCAACGGGGCGTCAAAGTCAAGTTGATTGAGAAAAACAAAGCTGTCGCACTGGCGGCTTCCGGTAATCCTCAGGGTATTTTGTATTGTAAACCAGGTCGTGAATTCACCACTCAGACTCAGATCGGGTTGCATGGCTGTCTCTATAGCAGCCGAGAGTTGAGCCGCTTGAACAAGCAACGATCGGAAGCGACACGTATTTGGTCGGCAACCGGAACCGCACTGCTGGCAGTCAACGAAAAAACGCATCAGGATCATCACGTTATCCTGATGAAAAATAACTATACAACGGATTTAATAGAACCGTTGGACGCCAAGCAGGTCTCTGCAATGTCTGGCACTCAGGTTAATTACAGTGCCCTTTGGCTCAAACACTCGGGTTGGGTCAGGCCGGCTGAACTATGCCGGATTCTATGCCGCCACCCCAATATAAGCGTTTTGACCCACACACAAGTAAAATACCTCGATTTCAATCACGACAAGCAGCGCTGGGATCTAAGCTGTATCACAGAAGGTAGCGACAACCCAACCACCCTGTCTTCTAGGGTTGTCATTCTGGCGACTGGTGGCGATATCCGATCCTTGAGTCAAACCCGCCACTTTCCGATCAAGACAATTAAAGGCCAAATCAGCCGCGTCAACGTCGCTGACGACAAAACAAACCCGCTCGAGCTGGTACTCTGTGGCGAAGGCTATATATGCCCCCCCATTGACAACGAATACTGCTTTGGAGCGACCTTTGATTTGCACGATGACAGCCCGCATATCAGCCAATCCAACCATTATAAAAATATGACCTATCTACGACAACTCGCTCCCCGGTTGGCTAAAGAAGTCGAGCTTGCTAGCAGTGAGAATACCGACAAACCGATGCAAGGTCGAGTTGGGTTCAGGTGTGCAACAGCTGACTATTTGCCTATTGTCGGCCCTGCGCCAGTGTATCAGGACTTTTTAGCTACTTTCGCCGCTTTGAGAACTAACGCTAAAACGCAATTTGACTGTTACGCACCTTATCACCCGGGTCTATTTGTCAATATTGGTCACGGCTCCAAAGGACTTGCCACCTGCCCTCTGGCAGGCGAAATAATCGCCGGATATCTGTTGGGGGAACCTATGCCTGCACAACAAAGTATACTCGCCGCTCTGCACCCTAGCCGATTTTTGATTCGTGGATTAAAAAGAAACACACTTTAAAAACCAGCCATTTCGCCCACTAAGGCAGACAATCTATCGTGGCTCAAACTGACCTGAATAAAACTCAAACAAAATTTTTTTATTGGTTGTCGCTCAATGGCAAACCCGATAGTCTACCGACTTTATATTTTAAGTATCGGAGCCTGGAATGCCTTTTTTTATACACGATGTAGGTCACGGTATTAAAACACCGATAGACATTCATCGAATCGCCAACAGGCTCCGTAAACCAGCGCAAATAGCGACGACATCAAAGACTGACTCAGCTTTATCCAAAGAGCTCGATCCTCAAACACAGCGAGATTCGCTAAAAATACAGCACAGATCTGCCGGTGACAGGACAAACAAAAACCGACCTTACTCAGAGGCGGAGGAAGACATGACGGCGCAGAATATCATGTCGAGCCCGGTTATCGCTGTATTCAGCTGGACAACCGTTGAACAAGCATTGGCAGAGATGCGAATACATGAATTTCGTCACCTCGTGGTAGTAGACGCCGAATATTATGTGCTTGGCGTCGTTGAAAAAAGCGATTTGATACTAAGTAAAAAATCGGGTGACGGGTCAACCATCGAGCAGGCTAATCAACGCCAAAATGTTATCCAGCCTGCCATCTCAGCCACCGCCAATACACCCATTGCACGCGTTGCGCAAGCTCTTCTTCAGAGCGGGCTGGAAGTGATCCTGGTATCCGAGCAGGAAGAAATCGTTGGGATCATCACACCAACCAGCTTTGTCCAACTAATCGCAAAAGCCTCATCTTACGAAGCTGAAGCCTAATATAGATTTGCCACGTAAAGTTCCTTTTAGGCCATTGACACTGCCCAGACCAATAACATTTTTTTGAAGGATTCATCATCGGGTAGCATACTCTCCGGTGTCAACCGGATAATTCTCCGGGTTCGCGTTAACAACCGCGTACCCAGACTATATGGCGACCAACACTCGATGCTAAAAAAAGCAAGCAAAATCTGCACCGCTGCATAACCGCTCAAACTAGGAGCGAAATTGACATAGAGGCCTGCGACCGTTGTCGAGACAAGCTCACTACATACATTGAAGACACAGAGATGACGCCATCCTTAGCCCACTTTACTTATTTACTTAAACCGGTATAATTCGCGCGCCCTAAGAAGGCAAAATCGAAGTCCCTACTTAAGGTAAAAAATGAAATCTTTTTACAATAAATTTAATGTGTTAAACACAGCCTTGCTCTCGAAGCGACGGAGGGTTGGTATTTCACAGTCACGCCCTGCAGTATCCAGCTTGAGTCAAGACAAGATCCTTATTCTACAGGGTCCGGTGGGACCATTTTTTAGAAACTTACAACGCTGTTTCGAGCTTACCGGATTTATCACCAAACGAGTTATCTTTCATTCAGCCGACGCACTTTTTTCTAAACACAGTAACACCGTGCGGTTCTCAGGGTCATTGTCTGAATGGGAGTCATGGCTAAGTACCGAGTTGACCACCAACAGGCCAAAAGCAATTGTGCTTTTTGGCTCCAATCGTCCAGCTCATCGCATCGCCCATAACCTGGCAGAAAAATTCGGAGTGCCTGTCGTTGCTCTTGAAGAGGGCTACTTGAGGTCAGGATACATTTCGTGTGAGCTTGGCGGCAACAATCAACGCTCTCCCCTGAACGACTGGAAGCAAGATCGCAATAACCAATCTGCCTGCAAGCCCTTACCTGTACATTTTTCTTTTGTTATGATGTGCATCTGGGGAGCTACCTACTACCTAGTTCGCGATTTCACTAAAAAAACTTCTGAAACAGTACTTTACCACCGTCAAACGCGTGGAATTCTAAAAGAAGCCGTTGCGTGGATATCTCACATGACTCGCAGACTCTTCTTCAAAGTCAAGGAAAAAAGTACTATTGACAAGCTAACCAATCATTCCCGAAAACACTATGTCTTAATTCCACTACAAGCTCCCGATGATGCCCAAATACACTTTAACTCCCGAGGTTGGGACAATAGAAAGCTGGTACTAGGCTGTTTGAACGCATTGCACATAGTTAAAACAGAAGATATATTGGTTTTCAAAACACATCCTCTTGACGAGAATTCACACATTCTTATAGCACAACTATGGAAAGAAGCGCAATCTCTCGGCCTCACAGAAAGAGTCATTGTGCTCCAATCCGGAAAACTAAGTATACTGGCCAAGCACTCATCTGGAATGATTGTGATCAACTCTACTTCTGGATTTTCGGCACTTCATCACCAAATACCGCTACTCGTGCTCGGTAGTGCCGTCTTTAGAAAACCCTCAATCGTTACTGTCGGTGACGAGCAAGCATCAATTGTAAAATTTCTTGAAGAACGTTCACTTAAATGTCAACAAACAATTTCTGCTTTTATTAACTCGGTAAAGTCTGAGGCCCTTTTGCCCGGTGATTTTTATGCGTTAACAACACAAAGAATCACTGCCAATCATGTCGTGAGATATGTTCAATCAGTTATCGAAGAAAAAGCTAACTTGCATGAGGCGACAGAGCAATGAAGGGTTTTGCATTCAAAATAATCACAATACTTGTTGGCGCTGTTGGATTGGCAACATTACTATTTGGATGCTCTATCCTGCCGTCGTTCGGCCCTCGATCCACAGCCATATTGGACGCTGCAGATATTGAACAAGTGCAGCCCACAGAAGAACCCCATTTTCGCTTAATAGACATTTCTCAAACCACACTCCCGACAAATCCTTCTCAAGGTTCGGAATATTTTAGTGCCAACTATATCGAACAAGAATTATTGCGAAACAATCATGTCGTCATACCGGGCGATGTCATTGTTATTCGGCTCTGGGAAGCGGCAAATGACGGTTTGTTCGCAAATCACGGTCAACGGGAAACAAGCTTTACATTGAGAGTCTCGAATAACGGCACCATTGACGTACCCTACGCCGGCACGGTAACAATAGAGGACAAATCACCTCAACAAATACGGAAAATACTGCTAGAAAGATATCAGGGTCGGGCAATCGACCCTGAAATCAGCGTAAGCGTTAAAGAGACAAATTCCCTGGGAGTGTCAGTATTGGGAGCTGTCGCGACTCCAGGGCATGTTGTAATTCCATCACAGGGAATTCGATTAATTGACATTATCGCTTTGGCGGGCGGAGTACCACATCCCATATGGGAAAGCAGCATTACGCTCACGCGTGATGGCCGTGCAGAAACGTTAATGTTAGACCAGATAATGAACCACCCTGACAATAATGTTATTGTTATTCCAGGCGACACCATTTGGGTCAAGCGTGTTCCCCGCAAATTTGCAGTTTATGGTGCCATCACTCACCCCGGAAAAATCAGCATCGATCAGCCAGCACCAACACTATCAGACTTGTTGGCTAAATCAGGTGGGTTAAATGACATGCAAGCGGAAGCCAGTTCCGTTTTTGTTTTTAGGCCACCAGCCCAACTCGCTGAAAAGGCAACTGATAAAGCAATTGCATACCGATTGAATTTTGCTCGCCCTGATGCATTGGTGCTTGCAAGCCAATTTAAAGTGGAAGCCTCGGATATTGTCTATGTGGCCACAGCCGATGCAAGCGAATTCAGAAAACTTGTCACCATGCTTTTCTCACCATTCTTTGGAAGCCTAGGTAATGTACAAAACTTGGGGAACTAACATTTGCCGCTTAAAACCGAAACAATTTGCCCATGAACTATCGCTCGCCCGCCGCCATCATGGTATACCAGAATCTTAGATTGATCTCTTACAATCAAATACCCTCCATATTTGATGCCTATTGACAGTTTTCAACTATTTTACAACCCGGAGTTTTATTGTGAAAAAAGCGATAGTTATTCTTTTTCGTCACAAATTACCACGTTTTCCGAGAAAACCCTCAATACTCTCCTACGGTGGTGGTGCCGATATAGTGAGTAACTTCTGCAGACCACCTCATTTGTGAGTAAAATGGCTTCTTTCTGGCGATATGGAGTGGCTTTTACTCGAAAGATTTCGCAGTGGGCGAGACTGCTTGTTTATTTATTGGTTACATTCGGAAAAGACAGAAAAAAAAATATCTGGGCTACATCTATGGATATTGCAGATAATCGGGTATTAGCACAAATTCTCGGATTTCAGCCCTATTTTTTCAACGAAGCATTTCCGATACACCCCGAGACTTACATTGGCTGGGGCAGAAAAAAATCTGGCCAAAAAGCAGTAAAACTCGCAAAGCGACATAATAAAGACTTTATCCTTGTTGAAGATGGATTTCTTCGCTCTATTGAAAGAAACGACCCTGAAATCTCTCTCGTTCTAGATCATTCAAGTATCTATTACGATGCAACAACGCCTTCAGACCTTGAAAAACACATAAAAGAGTCATTATCGGAACATCAAAACAACCGCGCACGCAAATTGATAAGCTCTTACAAAGAAAACAAACTGTCCAAAATTAACGGCGCACGTGAATACGCAGGACCTCTTGAAAAGAACTATGTTTTAGTCATCGATCAGGTTCGAGGTGATCTCTCTGTCACCTGTGGCCTGGCAACTCAACAATCCTTCGAAGTGATGTTAAAAGCGGCGCTAAGCGAAAATACCAACAAAGAAATTATCGTAAAACTCCACCCGGATGTCTTTACCCGAGCCGCTGCCAGTCACTTCTCCCCCAACACTCTCGACAAAACTGATCGAGTGCGAGTCATTACCGACAACTGTCATCCAACTCGACTGATTGAAAACGCTGACGCCATCTATGTCGTCACCTCACTGGTGGGTTTCGAGGCACTAATCTGGGGCAAACCTGTTCGCACATTTGGCATGCCATTTTACGCGGGCTGGGGACTTACCGTCGACGAATTGCCGGCGCCCGAACGTCGTGGTAACGCGACACTTGAGCAACTGGTTTACGCTGCGTTAATCGCGTATCCAAATTACGTCAATCCCGTTAATGGTGCTCCCTGCGAAGTCGAACAGGCAATTGAACATATTGCTTTGCAGCGCAAAAAAAGAACAGAGCTTCCGATTTCTGTGAAAGCAATTGGATTTTCTCGCTGGAAAAAACCAATTATTGCCAAGTTTTTCCAAGGCTCTACAGTATTTTTCTCCAAAAAGATCATTGACGATGATATAAATTCGAACCAAATGTTGGTGCTATGGGGCGCAAAACACATCACCGAATTTCGGGAACGCCAAAATGTCTTACGGGTAGAAGATGGGTTTTTGCGGTCTTCTGGCCTTGGTGCAGACCTTGTACACCCCTTGTCACTAGTTATCGATGAAATCGGTATTTATTTTGATGCTTCGCGTCCTTCAGGCTTAGAAAACTACCTCAATCGGCAAAAGCTTTCCGACGAACAATTAGCACGCGCGCAACGCCTACATTCCAAAATAGTGAATCATAAACTCTCCAAGTATAACGTCGGTAAAGAGCAATGGTCCCCCCCCGCAACAACACGCCCACTCGTACTGGTTGTTGGCCAGGTTGAAAGTGATGCATCTATCGAGTTTGGCTCACCTGAAATCAAAACGAATATTGAACTACTTAAACAAGTCAAGCAATCCCGGCCCAGCGCATATCTCATCTATAAACCTCATCCTGATATATTGGCCAAACTACGGCAACCCGGGAATCTGGAGCATAAAGCCAATATCTATTGTGATGAGGTGATCGGCAACGTTGATATCGATATACTTTTCAGTCAGGTCGACGAATTGCATACGATGACATCGTTGATGGGTTTTGAAGCCTTGCTGCGGGGTGTCGCTGTTGTATGCCACGGGATACCCTTCTACGCAGGCTGGGGGCTCACCACCGATAAAATTGCCTGCGAACGACGACAAAAAGACTTGTCACTAAACGAGTTAATCTATGGGACAATGATTGCTTATCCACGTTATATGGATTATAAAAAACCAATTTTTATCGAACCAGAAATAGCCGTAGAACAATTGGCAGAATTAGCCCAAACTGGTATCAAGACTCGTACCTGGTGGAGAAAGCTCGTGCATATCTTTGCCATCATCTGGGCATGGTTAAGAAAGGAAGATCGACCATGACAGCAACAGAAAAACAAATATCTGCCTTAAAGCCATCAACGTATCGACCCCAAAAAAAACGTCGTAAAATGTTGTTCTGGTCTTTTATACTCTTTGTTATGGTACCACTGATACTGGTAACGCTTTACTATTCTTTTATCGCAACTGATCGATATACCTCAACAGCCGGTTTTTCAATACGAGGCATCGAGACAGGTGCCAGCCTGGACGGACTTGGCGCACTTACCGGTTTAGCGAGCACTGGGTCAACGACTGCAGACTCTTACATTGTTCTTAAGTATCTTAAAAGCCGCGCATTGGTTGAAGCTTTGGATACAACTTCTGAACTCAGAGCAGTCTTCACAAACAATAAAATTGACTGGTTATCCAGAATGCCTCAAGACGCCTCGATAGAAGAATTTGTCGATTATTGGGACAGTCGAATTACGGTTCAGTTTGATCCCTCTTCGGGCATTATTGAATTTACCGTTCAATCTTTCTCACCCAAACACGCCCAACTCATCGCGCAACGCATCATTGCGCTCACCCAAAAACTGGTCAACGACTTATCCGCCGCTGCGCGACAAGATGCCTTGCGTTTTGCCGAACGAGAGGTGCAAGTCCAAGAAGCGCGGCTTCGAAGCGCATTGGAAGCGATCAGATCTTTTCGAACCAGTGAACAATCCGTCGATCCGACCGCCAGCGCAACTCTCGATATTGAATTACTGGCAAACCTAGAAGCACGATTGATTGATATCAACGCAAAAATTACCGTCCAAAAAGAAACGCTCGACAGCGATGCCCCCTCTCTTGTCGCTCTCAATCGACAGGCTGAAGCATTGAAGCAACAAATTAAGGATCGACGCAATGAAATGAGTGGCGCCCTTGGTGACAAGACCAATTCCGGAACGGTTACAGCCCAACTAACAACCTTCGAATCCTTAGACGTGGAAAGGCGTTTTGCAGAACGAGCCTACTCTTCAGCAATGGATTCACTGGAACAAGCCCGACGGGACGCCGACCGCCAACAACGTTATCTGGCAGTTCATTTATTTCCACAAAACGCAGAAATATCTGAGCGTCCTAAACGGGTTCGCAACGTATTGCTTGCTGCCTTTTTATTGTTTTCATCCTGGGGCATCACAACATTGATCACATACTCGATCAGGGATCACATGTCATGAGGCTGGTATCAACCTACGAACTTTTGACCCTGCAATTGCGAGTACTTCTCGCCCTCGTTTTGCGTGAGACTCGAGCCACATTTGGAACTTCCAGTTTTGGTTACCTATGGGCGATCATCACGCCCACCGCCAGTGTTGGTCTGCTTGTCTTCATTTTTTCGCTTGTTAACCGCCAGCCGCCCTTTGGTAACAGCCTCGCATTGTTTTTTGCTACCGGTATTTTGCTGTTACAGTTTTTTACCGAACTTTCAAAAAAACTAATGACAGCTTTTAGTGCCAATAGGGCTCTCTTGACCTACCCGGTCATTAAGGATGTCGATACACTCTTCGCAAGAAGCTTGTTGGTCACGATAACCTATTTGATGATTATGGTAATTTTTTTTGGCGTTTTAATTATGCTTGGGCTAGCATCCTTGCCGGCTGCAATCGAACAAGTACTGGCTGCCTTTTTTACAACCGCACTTTTGGGTATAGGTATTGGTACTACGAACGCAGTAATTGCCTCAATGTGGGATACCTGGATTCAGATCGAACAGGTACTTACTCGCCCACTCTTTTTCCTATCGGGAATTTTTTATGTCCCAAGCCAACTGCCCCCGGAGGCCATTCTCTTTCTCCGCTGGAACCCGGTATTACATCTGGTTGAATGGTTTCGTAACGGGTATTACGCCAATTATAATTCTCTTGTCTTGGACAAATCATATCCCATTTTGCTTGGTATCGGGCTACTTATGATTGGACTTGCTGGTGAACGTTTTTTTCGAAAATTAAGATTTTAAATGCTTGCTTTTGATCGTGTTACCAAATCATACCATCTCAAAGGGGTTCGCAAGGTTATTTTAGATAACCTGACGTTCAAGTTCCCTTGTGATAAAAACATTGGCATTATGGGAAAAAATGGCGCAGGCAAATCAACTATGATGCGACTGTTAGCTGGAACGGAACCTCCTGATTTTGGACGCGTTTATCGAACACAAAAAGTCTCATGGCCACTTGGATTTGCCGGGGGCTTTAACGGCAGCATGACGGGACTGGAAAACATTCGATTCGTGTCACGTATTTACGCTCAGGACACCGACAGAGTTATCGACTATGTCACTGAGTTTGCAGAACTTGGCCCATCCTTGCGGTTACCCATCAAAACCTACTCTAGCGGGATGAAGGCACGCTTGGCCTTTGGTCTAAGCATGGCAATCGATTTCCAAATCTACCTTATAGATGAGATAACCGCAGTAGGTGATGAAAATTTCAAGAAAAAAAGTCGAGAAACCTTTCATAACAAACTGTCACACAGCCAGATTATCATGGTTTCCCATACCCCCAATACCATCAAAGAATACTGTGATTGTGGACTGCTACTAGAAAATGGAAATGTTTCTTTCTATCCAACTGTGGACGAGTTGCTTGTTGCATACAGGGAAAGCAATAAAAGATAAAACTGATGACCTATAATCACCACCTAGACCCCGCCCATATTTACACCAATGCCGTATCGCTTGCGCGCCGCAATTTACATCCTCTGGGTGGCTGTTGCGTGTGCTATTCAGTGGTTACCAATTGAAACGCCAACAGCAACCCTATGAGGTGGTCTAATAGACCTGTACGACCCGGTTAAGAGATAATGGCCTTAACTGGAGAAAAAGAAATGACCAAAAGAAAGAAATATCCAAAAGAGTTC
>PDWI01000254.1_pt1 | contig 166553 bp, 146 predicted proteins | sample 1430891 | NCBI WGS metagenome assembly PDWI01 (sample SAMN01162508, study PRJNA174530) | Oral metagenome, whole genome shotgun sequencing project. | biome: Marine environment; feature: Marine mammal; material: Swab sample of the gingival sulcus; isolation source: swab sample of gingival sulcus... | reverse complement strand
CAGAAGGTTACAGGTTTGAATCCTGTCGAGGTCACTAAACGGGAATTTTCAATATTATTTTGAAAGTTCCCGTTTTTATTTGCTCCTAAGTTATCTGAAATTGAGGCAATTGCGCTGAATATTGTGTTCACTCTAAAAGTTCGAAGTCGGTCGTTTTTGAAGTCATACCCTATTCCTTCTGGAAAGAGCATAAATTGCAAAGAACGCTTCACTTCGATATTACCAGATTGCCACAACGACGGGAGGTTCAAGGCTAAATTTAATGCTTTGTCTATTGATTTTTTAAGGTTCGAACTATTAAATCCTGAGTTTGAAACTAACTCGGTTATTTTGTTCTTTTCTGACTCTAGTTTGGACTTGAACTTATCGTATTGAACCTTTGTTATCTCTTCAAATACATAGCGCTCTTCTAATCTATCCAGCTTTACGTCAAGTTCAGTTGCCTTAGTGCTGAGAACCTTTGCTTCATCAATTTGTTCCTCGTTTAGATCGATAAAGGTTTGCTCGATGATTTCTTTCAGAGGTTCAATGTACTTTGGATCAGATAGTGTGTAGCTTTCTAAAAGTGCCATAAATGAGTTGTGTAGCTTTTTTGCACTTCTGTTTTCTCTACTTCCTGATCTTCTGTTTTTATAATAATAGAGTCCTTTCTTCTTGACTACATATCCCGTGTAAGGTGTTCCACATTCTGTTGATTTGATGAACATCTTAAGTGGTAGGTTTTCATCGTCAAGGTTGTATTTACGACCTTCTTCACGAGAGTTGAGAAGATTGTGGATTTTTAAGAACATCTCACGACTGATCATAGGCTCGTGATTGCCTTGAATTACTTCTCCAGGAATCAATTTGTTTACCATCAATCCGCAGTAAAAGGGATTTCTAAAATAGTCGCTAAGCTTTTTGGCAGATAGCTCTAATCCTTTTCTCTTTAGCTTTTTGGAAATCTCAACGTGTGAGGTATTTGACATTGCCTTCCATTCAAATGCCTTTTTTAAAAGCTTCCCTTTTTCATTTATTACAAAGTTAGGCTTCTTTCCCTTGCCCGGATTTGTATTTGTATAACCGTAAGGCCAAGCGCCTGTCCAATCTCCTCTACGTAATTTTTCTTGCATTCCTGAAACCGACTTATCCCTTCTCAACTCATTATCAAACTGAGAAAACATATAATAAAGGTTCTGCTGGAAAGATCCTGCACTAGTTGAAGTGTCAACCTCTTGTGTAGCCGAAATTGTCACAATTCCTTGTCTCTTCAATTGATCGCTTATATATGCTCCATTGGCTCCAGTTCTTGAAAAGCGATCATAAGAATATACGATGATATAACCTATATCTTTTCTGCGTTTAACGAAGTTGAGCATCTTCTGGAAGTGCTTGCGTTCATCACTTTTTGCCGACTCATACGTCCCGCCAAAATACTCAACCACATCAAGTCCTTTCTTTTGGGCAAGTTGCTCACAGTATTTTAATTGTGTGTCTAAACTAGCATTGTTATCTGCCTGTTCTTTTGTAGAAACTCTGGTGTATATGACAGCGTTTCCTGCTTGTCTTAGAGATTTACTTTCGTCTGTTCTGGCAAATTGGTTAAAGATGGATAGGTCTTTCATTAGGCTACGTTTTGTTGAACTTGTTTGCACAGTATCTCTGCAAATTGTTCAAGGTTCTTAATTATTTCATCTGCCTCATCTTCGCTCACATTCTCAAAGCCTTTAAATGACTTGAGCCTTTCTACAGACATTTTACTTTTAGGTACTTCCTTATTGTTTTCTTTTTTTACATCTATCGATTGCATTGTTCATTCCGTGAATGCTATTCTATCTTATAGTCATAGCACTGGTGGGATTTGGGATGGCTCTTTGAGCTCATTGCATTTAGGTCAATCGATGTTTATCACGTTTTCATAGTAATTGGTTCAAACTTGCTTCCGTTATGGGATGACAGGTTGATTTGAATGGCAAATAGGGTGTCTATTTTGCTTTTTTTTTCACGGTACGGCTTATCAAAACCACTTTTCCGTTGGCTTGTTTTATTTCAATATTTTGGTACTCGTGCTGTTTCAAAATATCGATAATTCTGTCCTTCTCACTAATGCGTTCCGTGCCTTCGATCATATCTATCTCGCCATTCTTTTTAGTCACTTGCACAGATTGGTACGACTCACTTCTCAAGATGAGCATCACTTGAATTTCATCTTTATTAAGACCAGCAAAGGCATTAAAATTTGGTTCAGAAAAGAGTACAGATATATTTTCTTTGACGACTTGATTCAGGCTTAGCACGATATGATTGCTCACTTTACCTTCTTGCAAAAGTTTGACATACTCATAATCATCTGCCAGATATATGTTACCTGCCACATCGGTTATGAGGTATAACGCTTTCGCGAAAGCGAGTACCTGAACAGTCGCATATTCCAGCTTACTGATTTTTAAATTGTCAATCTTACTTTCTTCAAACAGAAATCGCCTAACAGGTTTAATCTTTTCGTTGGGAAAGCCCAAGTTGCGATACTCGATGATGATTCCCATCCAAAGAATATCAATGAGACTAAACTTATTCCAACCTGCCGAAGTATTGCGCTTGTCCTCAAAAAGTCCAATATCCTGCCAGTGGGTAATCATACGCCTCTCGGCATTTACGATGTACTTATTTGCATATTCCTTCTCATTGAGAAGTCGCAATAAATTTGAATAATCTGTGTGTTCTTTTTTCAAGATTTAATTTTTACAATACAAACATAAACTTATAAACGTTACGAAACAAGGACGTTTTATTCCTTTTCAAGAACTGATATGTATTTCTCCATAGTCGCTTTTTCATTTTCTTGTGCTTTAATCAACCTTTCATTGGTTTCTACAAGCTTCAGATTGACAGCCTTGAGTTCTTTGTGGTGGCGCTTGTTTAGCTTGTCAAGCCTTTTGGATTTCTTCTTCAGATGAAACTTTAGTTCTTCTATTGTACTTCCCGTTTCATCACGTATGGCATTGAGTATTCTATAAAAATCCGGAATGCAGGCTTCATCTATTTGCTGTATGAAGTTATTGATAACAGTTTCGGCCGATGGGTTTAAGCTCGTGTTGTTATTTGTTACAATTTCCTTTGCCACGTTTTTAATGTCGCCTATTGTGCCATTTCCAGCGTGCGCAACAAATGAGCCCTTACCAGTTTTCTTGATGGAATAATCTTGATTGTTGTTTACAGTAGTCACTCGTGGAATGTAACTCAAGGATCTATCAGAATAGAAATAGTTCATATCTACGTCAAAGAGCTTTGCAAAATTGATCAACGCAAGATGCGGAATATGTTTTGCCCTACTTCTTACTGAAGAGATGATGCTTCGGTTAGAAGGATAAATCAGTTTCCCGAGGCTACTATCATTGCTTGGTTTTAATCCGAGCTCATCATTCTTTTCCAATACCTCGTCTATGGCCTCGATAAATTTTAAATCTATAGTATCGTAATCTGGATTCTGCTTCATATTATGTCTTTCATTATCAATTACTTCTTGTCGTTTGCGCTCTTTTTTCTCATTCATTCAATTCAGGGGTGATAAAATTATTATCTCTTTTTGTAGTTTATTAAGCAACGTTTATACATATATTTGGCGATATAAATGTAAAAATGACGTTAAATTGTTGCCAAATTTACAAAACTTTTACACTGAATTGTCAAACGAATCACATAAACTTTATAAGAATGTATCAACCCGATGAAATTAAGGCCATTACGAAAAAAATGCACAAGTACTTTGATAACCCCATTGCGCTTGTAGCTCAAGAATCTGGAAAATCCAGACCTACGGTATCTAAATTTTTTAATAGGAAAGAGATCAGGCCGTCCAGCGAAGAGCTCATTTATGAAGCCTGTCTCACACTTTTAGAATCTAAGCACGAGAAAACATTGCGCAATAGTAAAAAGGGAAAAGTCCTCACAGAGAACCTACCTTTAAAGTCGCAAACATCGATGAAGTTATAATGCAGATCTCATCTTATGAAATTTGCCGAAAATAGCCCAGATGAAGGTTTCCTGAACCTTATAAAAAAAATCAAGGAAGAAATAGAGATGCTAAAAAAGCACCACAATCCGACTAGTGAGATAGACAAAGCACACACTTTGCTGTTTCATAACAGTCCTAAAAATGAGCATAGTTAATTATTCCATCGCCTTTAAAGCATTGGATTATCACATTAAAGAACACAACCAGAATACAGATCAACTTTCTAACCGCATACGACAGGCAATAGCCTCAACTGCAAAGGACATCATTAAGATTTACGGACTTTCTTTACTGAAAGCGAGCAATGTCACAACACTTGATCTTAAAAATTTACCACCCTTAAAAACCAACAATCTACAGTTGGCTAAAATGGGCAACGCCAGTCCCAGAACCATCCAGCGTCACTTAAAACGACTCATAGATGCAGGCATCATTATCAATAAAAAATGGCACGGTACCAACTCAGGATATGACCTTTGGGTCGAGCCAAAAATCCTGTTAGCAACTGGTTTAAAACCTGTGGATAAGCCTAAAATCCAGCAGGATTCACAGAAATTACAATCTACACACAATCAATCTGTTAAAAATATTCCTACGACAACTTGTCGTCATACAGACTCTAGTAACAATGGTTACATAAATAATTTAATAATAGGCGTTGATAACTCAAGTCGAGCCAAGCTATTCGGGAATAAAAGGAATTCGCTACCGCTCACAAAAGAAACAACGTCACGCAACGCTTCTAGCAACACTTTTACAGGATACACAGGGAAAAAATGCCCCAAAAATTCCAATGATGCAGGGGAAAATGCGCGGATGCGAGCCACAAATCAAACTGGCGCCGAAAATTTGCCACGAGATTCGGCTCGTTCCGCTTCCCTTTCTGTGTATGTGAATGCGCTTTGGACGCTTTCGCGAAATGTGCTCTACCAAGACACCTATCTCACTGAATCCCAGGTCAAAATCGGAAAAGAACTGCTCTGGAAATGGTACGATCCAGTACCTGACAAACATCTGGCAAACGTTCATCAATGCTATGTAGATCGCATCGAACTCGTGCGGAAATATCTTGCCAAAGATCCTCAAAACAGATTTGTACAATTGCCACATCAATATTTTGATTCCAAAAACAAAACAGGGTTTGCTGGCACCAAAAAATGGTGGCAGGATCACAAGAAGAGACAGCTTGAAGTGCAGTTAAAACTCATTGTCGCTTCACAGATCCGCAGGTTTTTGAACAATGAGAAAAAGGATACTGCCAAGCAGAAACCCAGATTAGCACTTTTCAAGCAATGTGAGACGAGAATAGGCAAACTCGGTCAACCTGAGCTCTTGCAACACTTTCACGCAAGTGTATTCAACCCATCCACACAACGATTTTTATACACCAATAACTAACAAATGAAACATATTTTCAAAAAGAAAAACGTTGCCTTGACCAATAAACTCAAGGGAGCGATTGCCGAGATATCCATTGATGTCTTCGGTTATGAGAAGAAGATCTCTCAGAATATCATAAGCTACACCGAGCATATTGCAACCTGGCAACAAATTCCTGTCGAGCGCTTGTACCTGCGTATTTATCAAGAACAGCACAAAGTACTTTCCTATCTGTACGATCAAGATGTGCTGATTAAAGAAATGCCAACAGACGAACTCGCTTATTTCTTCTTAGAAGACAGCATTGCAACGTTGCCCAATGTGAGAAACAAGATTGCCTTCAGTATCAAAAAGTATCTCAAAGAGTTTGCTACGGCAAATCATATTTGTGACCAGGATGTACAGATTTGGCTCAATGTCAAGCAAGGGGTTGTCACGGTCAAGGCTTTTCATAAAGAAAACTATATCAAGGAAATATCACTCTTATCACTCATTAAATACTTTAAATAATGCAACAAAAGAAAAAAGGTTGGAAACTAGGCCAAGACTCAGAAACTAAGATGATCGTCTGGTTCAAAGACGGTAACGTACGGACAATGTATTCTATTGACTGGAGACATAAATTGTCAAAAACAAAAAGTAGGGAAACAGGTTTGACTCGCTTTCGCAAAAAAATAAAAGAATATGGCCCCTTAGCCGGTACTATTGAGATTTACGATAAGGCTACCGGACAACGCATTGCCAAATTCTACGAAGGAAACGAGATGAATATTAATGCAGAAACTAACTGATATGAGAACCATTATAGAACTTAAGAAACGACTAAAGACCGAAACCTCTTTCCGTCGGAAATATCCAGATTGTAAAGAAAACGATGATACAGTTCATTTACTTTATGTTTCGCCTTGCTTGGATGACACAGGATATTATCGAGCAATAACACCAGCATTAGAGTTGAACAAAACTGCGTCACATACCGCCATAATCACTAAGATTGAGACTTTTGACTTTAATAAACGTTTTGAAGATTATGAAAACTTGATTGATGAACAACTTTTATATTGGGCAGATTACATCATCTTTCCAGTTATATTCTCAGATGTGGATTTTTTTATCAAAGCTATACGCGTCTTGCGTCCAGATGTGCAATTGGTAATGGATGTGGATAAGAATTACACCGCTATTCCACAAAGTCACACAATGTCACGCAAGATTGGTACTCGAGATAAAGAGCAGTTGTTATCTAATATGATTTCAATGGATATTGTAACAACTGCAACAAAACCACTATCCAACTTTTACAAAAAATTGTTGTTACAAAACTTTCCCAATCACACCACACACGTAGTGCAATTGCCATCTTTAGTGTCACGACTGGGTTATGAAGAGATACCACCGTTGAAAAGGAATGACTCTCAAATCATTCGGATTGGTATTTTAGGTAGTAAAAGTCAGTTGTCAGATTTGCTAGTCCTTAAGGAACTAGTTGCAAAAACGAAAGAAGTCCTTAAGGAAGGAGTTCAATTTGTATGCTACGGTTGGAACGGACAAGACAGTCAAGGCGAGCTGGTTCTTAAAGGATTAGCCGTAGAATATCATAAGCCCGTCGCTTTTGAAAATCACTTTAAAACATTGAATGATTTGGCACTAGATATAGTTCTATTACCAAGTGAAAAGAACCGCTTTTCTCAATGCGAACCTTACACTACGCTATTAGAGTGCGCAGTTTATGGTATTCCGGCAATAGCCTCTGTTTATCATCCGGCTAAGCAAGTTCTTAAGGAAGGAGAAACTGGACTGCTTGCCGAAACTACTGATGCTTGGGTAAAGTCCATCGTGCAATTAGTAAAAGATAAAGAGCTACGCGAGCAGATGGGCAAGAATGCGCTCAAGTCCATCTGGATGGAACAACATTTTACCAGTAGGCAACTACAGGTGTTTCAGGATTTGTTTATTTAGGCAAGCTTATTTTGGAAGAATTTAATCTCCTTTCTTATGCTTATGCGGTTTTAATGACGGTGTGTTCCCACCAGTCTTTTTATTATCTCGCTGACGTCTATCTGGTTTGCCAGTTGACTTTGCAATTCTTTTTGGACCTGTCTTGATTCCCATAATATTGTATTTAAAATATCTTACTAATTTAATCATTTACAAGCTGTTTGTAGATTTAAGTTTTCAACATCATCTTGATTTTATTAATATGATGTTGCGTACCGAACGAACCAAGATTAATTTATACCACCTATAAATTCAAAACCCTAGCTCTCGCTGGGGTTTATTGTTTATTGACCTATAAGCATCACGCTTCAATGTACCGCAATCCCTTTGCGTGACGCCACTTTCGCGAAAGCGAAATCTATATTTATCCCAAGTCACACCACAAACTAGTGCTTAAGCGACTAGTAAATTTTGGGATCGCAAATGCAGTTAACCAGTACACTCAACAAACAGAAAAAAGGCATTGAGCTTCATTTTAGCGAAGTGCTTCCTAAAGAACTAGCATTTCATTTGAAGGAACTAGGTTTTAAGGAAACGCTGTCAGACCCCACCAAATGGTATGTGGACAATCATCCTGCCTACTTTCGCTATACGGAAGAGCTAGAAAAGGAATTTGGTAGAGATGGCGATTGGAAACAGGTGCTAATCCATCCTTCTTTTGAGTCGTCCTTAGAAAACATTGACGCTGGTCTGTTTTCCTATATAAACATCTTCCTTAAGGGACAGCAAAAAGCAGAACAGGAACATTACGTCGTATTTGATTCTTACAAGAAGGTAGCCTATGAGATTGCAAGTCGCTTTGCGATGCGTAAATATGGCGATGCGCTCAAGCATATAGAAGTACATCCTCGCAACTATAAGAGAAAGTCGCGAGTCCTGTTTAGAGACGGGAGCGTGATAGACGGTATGGTCGCTTTAGAAAGCGAACGTACAGAATTGGAAGTTGCTAAGGAAGTAGCTTCAAAAAGTGAGCTCGTCGCTAAGGAAGGAGATATTGAAAATAAGAAAGTCACTAAAGAAGTAGCACAAAAAGAAGAAGATGATTCTGGTTATCAAACGGATGCAGAACGTAACCTTTCCACACGGTCGGTTTTAAAAGAAGTTATTGAAAAACTCAACGAGCAGACCGAAGAACTGGACGGCGAACCAGAAACGATTATCGCCACAACGATAAGCGACCTTGAAGATGCTTCTGAGCAATGGAGCGAGATTCATTTTAGAAACCATCTCTTAAAAGCCTTGCAAAACTTTAAGGATTGGGTGTTCGACCTGAAAATTGGTGACCGAGCGATGGCATTGATGCAAGTCAATCGGTTATATCAATCGTTAAACTTGGAACTCATTCCCTTAAAAGAAATTGAGACCGAAGCGCTGGCGGTATCAAAAGATATTTTCAGTCGGGATCATATAGTTCCTAATGTGCTTGTGCCCGTGCACGCTGGCGAGCCTTTTCAGTCTGGAAGTCTGACCATAGGCGACGGTAATTTCCTAAAATTCAAATTTTCCCAACTTTATAAAATAACAGATGAGAATCTGAACCAAGTTTCAGGATTGGAGCTTTTTCAGCTCTCGCAAATGCCACATCCCAAAGATTATGGCGTTAATGTGAATCGTTCAGCACTATTACAAGAATGGGAAAATCGTGGTCCAGAAGCTTTCTCGGCCATCGGTTACCCTACAGATCTGGATTACCCTTATGTAAATATCCATACGGGATATAGAAGTGTCTCGCCTTTGGGCGCAGAAATCGACATTGAGAACGACAGTCACAAATGGTGGTCTGTGGTGGAACATTCACGTCCTGTGGCAGATCCTCAAAAAGGCATTAAAATCATAGATGATATGCTTTTGCAGTTGGTAGAAGATCATTTGGATTATGTAAACCCCAAGACAGGTAAACCCAAAACGGACAAAAAATCGAAGGAAGCTTTCAGCGAGATGCAATGGCAGATGAACCGTTTGGAACGTTCAAAAGCTAACATTCAGTCTTATTTAGATAATCAGAACAAACCTGATCCTGCGCCTAAATCACTTCCTAAAAAACAAAGCCCTACAAAATCTAAGTCCAATAACGATTATATAGATCGTGTGGTGGCTGTGATGCATACCGCTTTCGCGAAAGCGGAACGTCTATCAAAAAAGAAGGTAGAAGCCTTAAAGGATGAAACAGGTGCGCCAAACATCGGTGCGCTTTGGGAAGCTGTGGAGTTGAGTTGGCTTTTGTGGTACAAAATGCTCTATAAAGAACCGATTCCATTTGAAAGTCGATTACGGAAAATGGACTTTTTCTGGAGCCAGGTACAACCTACGTATGCGTATTCAGACAGTAGTAAGGAACTTTACAAGCAGTATTCAACACCTTGTCCCATAGGTGCAATCGTGGCCGAATACACACAGATGAAAGATGCCGAGTTCATTTTTGAACCAAGTGCAGGCAACGGTTTATTGCTGGTAGGTGCAAATCCGCGAATTACGCACGTCAACGAGATTGACAACAGCCGAAAGAAATCGCTGGATTATCAAGGTTTTGGTCGCATTACCAATAACAATGCAGCCGAACCTTTTCCAGAAGTAATGACCAAGGTGCACGACGTGGTTGTAACCAATCCACCTTTTGCAAAATGGGAAGCGTCCAAGTTCGATAAAGCACGTATTGCCAATAAATATTTTAATAAACAGCGTGGGATTGCAAACCATATCCGTCTGGAACATTTGATGGCAGGACTTGCGTTGCACACGATGAAAGATGATGGCAAAGCGGCCATCATTATAATGGGTCACGTCTATTTTGGCGAAGATGGACTCTTTGCAAAGTACCGACCATTCTTTAACTGGTTGTACCGTCATTATCAGGTGGACGATATTATCAATATGAACAGCTACAAGCTCTACAACAAACAAGGCGCTGTGACCAAAACAATGCTCATACTCATAGGCGGTAGAAAGTCAAAACCATCTGGAGTAGCACCAGACAGCACCAAAGCACCAGAACTGGACACGATGGTTGAGAGTTTCTTCGATCTCTGGAAACGTGTGAAGTCACACATCAGACCCAATCTAAATACACTCATATCCCAACTCAAAAAAGCAAGAACCCAATGATATTTTATAACAACCAATTGATGTCTGGCGACGTCAAGGCACGCCTTTTTATGGTCTCAAATCCATCAAAATTTGAGCGTTTTGAAGATCACGAAGCTGGCATTTTTATTCAATTGCACGAGCTCATCGAGCAAGCAAGAGCAATGGGCGAAAATCCCATCGCACTCATAGAAGAATATCTGGAAGTGGTTTACAATGAAGGCAACACCACCGATGAAATCGCCAGTTTTCTATTGGAAACCGATAAGATGCAGACCGCACTCTGGACGCTCAAGGAAAGTTGGGACAAGATGGATGATAGCCTGCCCACCAGTTCTATAATGTATGGTGGTATGGATAAAGAAGAAGCCGTGCAATTGTATTCAGAAACCACGCTTCGCAGCTATTTGGAAGCCTTAGCTCTTTTCAAAAATGAATAACGAAGAGCTCGATATTAAAGAAGCAGAATTCAGCCAGAATGCTGATGAAGTTGCAAAACTCGCTACGCAGGAAGCGGCTTTAGTTCCCTACGTGTCCAAGTCACAGGCACCGTATAAAATGAACACGCTCATACCGCGCAATATGGCTTTTGAAGTTCAAAAGTCCCTAAATCGTATCGTTAAGGATAAAGGAAATATAGACAATTACGTACGTAATCAGCTCAAGTATGAATCTACCAAGGCAATGTGGAAAGGCTTGGGTGCAGAACAAGTAGATGCCGTAGGTCTCTATCTCAAGCAATTTGAGAATGAGCAAGGTATTATTATAGCAGATCAAACGGGAATTGGGAAAGGCAGGCAAGCTGCTGCGGTGATACGACACGCAGTTATGCAGGGCTTTCTTCCAGTTTTCTTTACCAAAAAGCCCGATCTGTTTACAGATATGTATCGGGATCTCAAGGCTATCGGTTTTGACAATATCAGACCATTTATTGTCAATACAGATACCGATGCCAAAGTGAAGGATGCAGATGGAAAAGTGGTTTTTAGCCCAATGAACAGCAAGGCACAATATGAACTCATCACAACCGAAAAGGAATTCCCGACCGAAAGTGTGGAGTCTATCGAGTGGCACAAAAAGATAGGCAAGAATCTACCAGATCCAGACAAGGTGCCGTTCATAACCATTACAGAAACGCTCGACCATTTACCAGTAGGCTACGATATGATTTTTTGCACCTATTCACAGGTACAGTCGGCGCATCCTTACAAGCGATTGTGGCTGGAAAGTATGGTCAACAATGGTCTGGAAGGCAGCAAGAAATATAGGAAAGTCATTTTCATTCTCGACGAGTCGCATATGGCCGGTGGCTTTGATTCCATCATTGGTACCTGGATGCGCGAAGTACTTCCGCAGACGAAAGCGTGCTGTTTTTTGAGCGCCACCTTTGCCAAATATCCCGAAGTAATGCCGTTTTACGCAAAGAAAACTGCTATTGCCGAAACTGGTCTAACCGATGCCAGTTTTGTGCGCTCGATGACAAGTGGCGGTTTGGCGCTTCAGGAAATCGTAGCCTCTAATCTTTCAGAAAGTGGGCAGCTCATCAGGAGACAGCGGTCTAATGAAGGTATTAATGTAGATTACATCACGCTGGATGCTGAGCCTCAACGCAGTAAAAGTCGTGCGAGTGTGAACAGTATCATCTCGTTGATGAATGAAGTGGTGCAATTTGAACAGGAATTTGTCGCACCATTACTGGCAGATATTCACGCTTCCGCGAAAGCGCAAGGCGAGCATATGTCATCTAAACCCAGAAGTCTTGGTGTGAAGCAATCGCCTTACTTTTCCAGAGTATTCAATATTGTTGATCAAATGCTTTTTGCCTTGAAAGTAAAGGATGTGGTAGATCACACGATCAAATTACTGAAGGAAGACAAGAAAGTGGTCATCGCATTCAAATCCACGATGGGTGCTTTTTTAAAGGAAATGAATCTGGTTAGTGGTGATGTAATCCCTAACGAGCAAATGGATTTTGTACGTACGCTAGTACGTGGTCTCGACGGTATTTTCAACTACAATTATACCGCAATCGATGGCTCAAAAACCAGAGAACGTATAGAACTCGAAGAATTACCACAGAAAGGTATTGAGCGATATAAAGATATCAAGAACCGAATGGTTCTTGAGAGTTCTGGATTATCCATTTCGCCCATTGACGAATTAATTCACTTGATTGAAACCCAGAAGAAACCGAAGCATTTAGGCGGTCACACCGATATGTACTTTAAAGTTGCCGAAGTTACAGGTCGTAATCAGCGTATTGCGATGGATGGCGATGAAGCTGTTGTCCAAGCCTTCCGCAGTAATACGGAGCGCTCTTTTAGAATGTTTAATAGTGGCGATTATGATGTGCTACTTATTAATCAAAGTGGTAGTACAGGATCTTCGGCACACGCCAGTAAAGATTTTAAGGATCAACGCCAGCGAGCAATGATTGTGCATCAGTTTGAGTTGGATATCAATACCGAAGTTCAAAAGCGTGGTCGTATCAATCGTACTGGTCAAGTGGTGTTGCCTGAATACTATTACATCACAAGTGATATTCCTACGGAAAAGAGATTGATGACAATGCTCAAGGCGAAATTAAAATCGCTGGATGCTAATACCACAGGCTCACAGAAAACCAATGATGAAACCTTAAAAAGTGCAGATTTTCTAAATAAATACGGCGATATCGCAGCGTGGAATTGGGTAGATGAGAATCAAGAGATGATGGAACAATTGGGTTATCCTACTTATCAAAAGAAAACCGATAAAAACGGTAACATACGATACGAGCGCAATGGCTTTAAAGATGGCGCGGTGCGTCAATTAACTGGACGTGCAGGATTGCTCAAAGTAGAAGAGCAAGATGCCTTATATGATGATCTGTTAGAACGCTACGACCATCAGATAAAGCTGGAAAAACAGCAAGGCACTTATGATCTTGAAACTGAATTTTTACCACTCGATGCAGAAACCAAAAAACGTTTCTTGTTTCAGAAAGGTCAAGGTGGCGTAACACCTTTTGGGAAAGATACCGTACGCGATATTACCATCGTCAATAATCTGAAACGACCCTTTACCAAACAAGATATTGACAAACGCATCACAGACGCGCTGGATGGTCAAAAACCTGTTCAGGTGCGTATGAAAATGGTTGATGCCATCAATGAAAAATATCCATTGCTTGTTGAAGAACGCAAAGCGAAAAAGCTGGATGTCATCAATAGACTGAAAGAAGATCGGGACGATTTACCGCAACGTGGTAGTGGCGCGACCGAAAAGGAAAACGAGCGCATACAGTCCGACTGGACGAAGCTGGAAGAGATTATTCACGCAAAGACATCCCAATTGGCGACCTATGTGGCAGGATTAGAGAATACCAAACGGTCGATCATCAGATACATCACGATGTGGAATGTGGGCGATGTGGTGCGAGTTCCTTTCATTGGAACGACTATCACACCATCTTGGGGAATTTTCTTAGGCGTAAGCATTGGTAAATCTGGAAAGAACCCATATACGCTGAGTAATATCAGTCTCAAGTTTGGAGTTACAGATTCTCGAAAGATTCTGACCTACAGCTTACAGCCTGCAGAACAGAGTTTCATCTCTCAGATTTTTACAGAGAGTCGAGATATTTCTGAAACTGATGTACAAATGGTTAACCTGGAATGGAACGAACTCATCAAAAAAGCATCATCAAAACGAGAACGTCGTCATATCCTTACCGAAAATATTGTAGGCGCTTCTAACCAGATTGGCACTCAAAACAAACTCATTAAGTACAATACAAAAGAAGGAACCATTAAGAACGGCATCTTGTTGCATCGAGATTTTGGTAAAGATGGCGAAGCAAATTCGGCAGTACTGCCTATTTCTGAAGCGTTCAACATTATTAGAAAACTGGATGTAGATGACTTCTTTGCAGATCACAAGCTCAACTTTCGCGTAAAGCGTATTAGTGAAAACTATTTTCAGTTGTACCTGGATAAAAGAGATCTCTATCCTGCGATTATTGATGAGAAACTACGGTCGTTCTTGAAACGAGCAGATGGTCAATCACAGGATGAGTTGCCAGACTTTGTGCAAAATGCTGGAGATATGACCGCAGCCCTGCATTTGGAAAAGCTGCAATTGTTTTTGAATAGGTTAGATGCGTTTGGTGTACAGTTCTTGGGTCACGCTCGTGAACTCGAAGATTGGGAAATTGAAAATGAAGCCGACTGGAAATCAAAGACCAAATCTACTTCTGGTAGTTATAAATACCGCTTAGGACGCGCTTATGGCCAAGGCAGTAATCCTACGACTGGATTTGTGAGCTATGAAGAACCGAGTTCGCAATATGAATACGGACTGGTCATTTACAACCGCCCATTATCAGACAAAGAGAAATTCAATTACTCACTTATTCCCGTGTTTAAGAATGTAGAAGAGCCATATCAAATCTGGAAAACCGAAACGCTCGCCTCTGGATTAAAAGATGACTTTAACAACATTGTAAGCGACGCTCGCAGATTGCCATTGCACGATGCTATTGAGAGCTTGGGATACTTTATCCTCAACCATCCGCACGAAGATGGAAATGCCGAGTTTGTATTTGGAGAGTACACCTACCAAGAGTTAGGACGTATATTTTTTGAAGATACGATTGCGCAGATTTCAGCTATTGATGAGATGATTAATCAATTACAAATCGCACAGGCATAGATGAAGATAAATCCCAACAAGATGTACATCGTCTATAGCCCGTATTATAATTCCCGTAAAGGAATTTTTAGTGGAAAGCCTACAACGATGCAAGAGCTTAAGAACAAGTTTAGGCGTGGTTTAGACGCGTCAGTTATCATAGCAATTTATTCCACCAAAAAGGAAGCTAATGCCGCAGCAGATCAACTTTTTAAAAAGAGCAAAAACAAATGACCCAAAGAAAATTAGATATACCAGAAGTACAGCAGATTCCGCAGTTTATGAAAATTATGGACGATCTGAGTGTGGGAAATAATCCGTACTTGGTAGGTAGCGCAGGAACAGGAAAAACTACATTAGGAGAAAAAGTTGCCTATGCCATCAATGGCCGATCAGAAAACGATGGAAAGGAGCTGCCTTTTACCATTGTGAATTGTAACCAATGGACTTCGCCCATCGACATTAAAGGAGGACAGACAATTTCTGGCTACAAAGAAGGTGCGCTTATAGAAGCCTGGCGTGATGGTAAGATTTTAATATTGGATGAAATGCCCAAGCTCGATGCGAATACCGCAGGACTGCTTAATGATGCTCTGGCAAAAAGTGCTCGTGAAGATGCTATTATTTTTAATGGACAGAATGAACCCATCGTAAAACATAGAGGCTTTGGTTGTATTGCCACAGGAAATGTGATTGGCAAAGGTGCAAGCGGTAATTATGTTGGGAATAACAAGCAGGATGCTTCCTTACTCGACCGTTTTAGCGGTTCTATTTACCGCATAGGTTTTAACGAGACCTTAGAGCGACAACTGGTGTATGCGCCAGTCGTAAATATGTGTATCGATATTCGCAAAGCGATCTTGCGCTATGAGGGAAAAGAAGCTGGCGATGATGATACTGAAGATATTATGACTTTGCGTACAATGCTCAATCTTGAACGTGCCTACGAACTCGAAATGAAGCGAGAAACAGGAATGAAAGATGAGTTTGGTAAGACCTATCGCAAGATGCCTAACGGTAAGACCTTAAAAGATGCCTTAGAAAGCTACTTTATCGCAATGAACCGCGAGAAAGCTGAGCATATCAAGACTGAGGTCAATCTAGAAGGGTTTTTAAATTCTTATAAAGGTAGCGTGATGAAGGCGGAGTTTATTAAGGAGTTTAAGAGGCGGATTGGGTAAGTCTAGCAACAACTATTTCCTTCCTGAATCGGTGGACAAGCTACAGACCCATAAGAGCAATAAACGCAACAATCCCCTTCATTTGGTTTTAGAACCGTTTTACAGTTCTCACACTCGTAGAAAAATTGACAGGCGTTTGTTGGCATATCTTCTACTTTCTTATTTCCGCAGTTCGGGCAGGTAATTTCAGATTTTAATATAGTTTCCATTAGTTTTCCTTTTTGTCGGTTACCTTATAGCCTGTTGAGTTAATTGCTTTCTCGATTTCCGTTTCATTCGTTTTGGTTTGGTCAAATTCAATGATGGCATTCCCGTTTTCGTAGGACACTTTTGAGGTTACAATTCCGTCGAGCTTGTTTACTTCGTGGTTGACGTGCTCTTCACAACCTGCACAAGTCATCCCTTTAATATCAAAATTTACCGTATGGATATTGGATTGATTTACAATAACCACTTCTTTTTTGTTATCCGGGTAAAAGATGTGAGAGTAATAAGGAAAACTTATTGATATAGCCGCAAAAAGCGTAATACCTATTAAAAAACCTTTAGTTTGATACCACTTTGGCTTTGCATCCACTTCACAACAATCCTCTGCTTTTTTCGGTTTTAGATAATCATACCACGCATAACCAATTGCTACGGCAGCGATACTAATTAAGTAGGGTCTAAAGGGTTCCATCCAAGATAAAGCGGATGCACTTCCCCCAGCGCCAGCTATTAATGAAATCACTGGTGGAATGCAACAAGATGATGCGGCTACAGCAGCAAACAAACCTGTATAAGCTGCATTTTTCGATGTTTTTACGGTACTCATTATTAAGTGTTTATGCTGTTTTTCTTTTTAATTGAATTGACTTAAAAATACTATCCAGAATATCCGTCTCATCTTCGTTCAATGAATAGTACAAGGTTTGCCCTTCTCGCCTTGAGCTTATCATATCTGCATCTTTCATTTTTCGTATATGCTGTGAAACCGCGGGAACACTCATACCTAAAATGTCGGATAAATCACAAGGACATAGTTCTTTTTCCATATTTAAGAGGAATAGAATTTTCAAACGAACCTCATTACCGGAAATGGACAGTAGTTTTGTTATTTTATCAAAATCATTAGCCATACCATCAATAGTAGTTCTACAGTTTTGCAGCTGCTTGTGGTCAGCTTCAGCTCGTGTGCAAGATATTTTTAGTTTCATATTATTGCTTTAGACGGGCAAATATATAATTAATTACGTATTTAAGCAAATACTTAAATATATAGACAATTGTCCCAAACTACAATCCCATCCCCAAACAACTCACACCACTAATTCTATTTTTAAAAGAATTAAGTGAGTCGACCGCAGAAACATACCGCCCAGAGTAGCAGTGGCAAATACTATTATCTCTTGTTTGATAGTGTGTTTGCCTTTAATGCGTTTGTAGATCACGAGATACAGCAACTTAGCAAGACAAACGCCTCACGGTGGAATAACGTGGTGCAAAGCACAACCCAAAACTTAAATTCTGGTACCGACTGGTATGGCAATCCCACGCCCAAGAATATTGAAGAACTCAATGAGCACCGCACATTTTCAGGAATGGAACTCGTGCGAAAGATTCAGCCACAAATAAAAGATAAGCTTGCAAAGTATTTGGAATATTTAGAAGATGCTGTATTGCCCAAACCTAAAATGGCTTATAATGATCGAGGTCTGGGCGTGTTTTCATTTGAGCGTGCCGCAATGGCGATGTTTAAAAACTTTCCCGTAGATACCAGAACACCTGTGAATACCGCCGTGAGCCAGATGAATATTGAGCTCGACAACCACAGTATCAACACATCGGTAAAAACGGTCTATGCCTATTTTCAGGATAAACAGATGTCCTATCCTGCAATGCAACTTTATATTATGGCTGGCGCAAATGCAAATGTGCAGGGCGATCAGCTGCTTTATGTAGGCCTTGCCTGTGCAGAACTTGTGGAGTTTCTGGAACTGCGTGGCATTTCGGTAGAGGTTAACGTGATGTTGGGCACGTCATTTAGCAATCAGGTGGCGATGGCTTGCGTGCGCGTCAAGCGATTTCAGGATAAACTGGATAAGAATCAGCTATTATTGATCAGTAGTGATCCGCGTTATTTTCGGTTTCGTGGGTTCAAGAGTTTGGTGGCGTTGAGCAACTATTTTGGCTTGACCATTCCATCTGGTCTCGGCAGTATTACTGCGCAAATGGGTACCGCTTTCGCGAAAGCGATCAACTCAAAAGGCTTCGTTTTTGAACAAAGTTACGCGATGGAAACCGCCGTTAAAGAAGTGACCCAAATCATAGAAAATTATAAAACCCAATTCGCTGTCTAATGGATAAAAATGTACTCAAACAGACCGTGATTGATTCGATAATGGATAGAGCCATTGCCATTAATAAAGCCTGTGCTGAGCAATGTAGAGATTTTGAAATTATGCTTTCGCGAAAGCGTAAAAACGCATTAATACTGCGATGGACGAGTATTGATATTTCTAATGAAGATAATCCAATACAGCAGTACCGTTACGAATGTTTTCAGACCGATGGGACACCGCAACTATGTTCTGTGCATTATGCAGATCAAGAAGAAGCAAACGAATTTGTCTGGTCGCTAGAACCGCTTTACCATCAATTATATGCCATAGATCATAAATTATAGATATGTATAAAACCAAAGATATTTCCAAAGCCGAACTGAAGGCGCTGTCCATAAAGAATCAGGATGAAATCGTGGCACTCACGGGCAGCGAATTAGATCCCGTAAAAGCCTGGGAAGTCATAAAACAGGCGTCAGATAACTTTACAAAAAGTGATCTGAAAGCGCAGGAAGCAGACGAGCTTTTATTTGAAATGCTACATCCCGATGAAAAATCAAACACTGGAGAAATCTACACGATGAGTGATGGTTTTCAATGGAAATTGTTATCAAAAACTGAAGCAAAAAAACGCTTTAAAGCCGATAAAGAAGTGTACGGTATAGACCGAAACTCTGAAACCGAAGCGCTGATTGAGAGCAAAGAAGATTTGGGGCGTTTTGAAGAATTTGGCGTGGAGCATAAAAACAACGATGTAAAACGAAAGCCAAAGAAAGCCGCCAACAAAAAGACCACATCTTCTAAAGAAACCATACGCATACAGGAAAAAGAACGTGCCAGAGCCTTATCGCTACTGGAACTCGAATTATTAATTGCCGCCTAAAACCACACTATGACCATAGAAAAATTACAAAAGCTCAAGCTGAGCGCCGTACAACCAGATGCCTTGCAAACCGCAGTTAAAGAGCTACTTGCCGATTATGAAGAGACTTCAGACAAAAAAGCCTTTGAAGAAATCGCCAAGGAGAATATAGAAAAGGTATTCTCAATGGTAGAGCGCCTTGCGCCAGATGCCATTGTAAAAGAACAAAAGCCTGCCAAAAAGAAAGCACCGTCTAAAACGGTCAAAAAGGAGCTGGATAAAATGACGAGTGATATTAAGCTGTGTCGGGCAAAAATCCGCAAGTTTAATGAGGAGAAACGCAAGAACGAGCCTAAGAAACCCAAACCGATGCGTCACACCAAAATCAAAGGTCATTTTATTTCTATAGCTAATTTGATTCCAGTAAAACTTAAAGAAAATGTTTCGGTACAAAAGGAAGCAGAACGTGTGTTACTGCGTGCACATCGTGGTATTATGAATGCCTACAAAATGAATACGGTCACTACCGAAAAAGGTCTCGACGCCATCAAAGAGAAGTTTGACAAGATGGAAGAAAATGCTAAAAACTAACTATGAATAAAAAAGTACTGATTATCACAGGCGCAGGTCTTGCCATAGGTTTTGCCGAGGCACTCATTTACTATAATCTGGGAAAGAACTCAGAAAATGAGAAGTTTAAGCTACAAGTTCCCAAAGGAGCAGAGTTGCTCAAAACTACCGGCATCATCATCGCTACATCGCTCGCCACCGCAGCGCTTTCTAACATCATAGAAGGTGCCCTTACCGAAAAACAAGAACTCATCCCTATAACTGCCTAACTATGAAAAAGATAGAACACCAAATTTTCCTGAAGCGCAACGGACTTGCTACAAAGCTATTGTTGCAGCCCATTCAAGAGAAAATAGAAATCTTTGACCGTATGCACGCCTTACTTGACAAAGTATCTGTCTGTGATAAAGATGCGCTTATCGACGAGCTGGAAGCGCTGGATCTGGAAATCCTAGAAGACATCGATGAAGAATATGCAGATCAGCTAGAACACAATGAGATTACTGAAGAACTTAAAGAAAAGCAAGTCGCATTTGAAAAAGTAATGGAAGACACACCAGCACCAAAACCCAAGAAAAAACCTACCGATGAGGACATCATAAACGAACTGGTAAAAATGGGTCGCACAGAAAACATTGGTCGATCTACCTTTCGTGATCTAGGTGTGAAAGTAGCGCTAGGTTGGGAAACGATTATCGGTAAGTATCGCGTGACCAGGACGAGTGTGTTTAGGTATCGGTATGAGATTGAAAGGATATAGGTTTGTGTGGATCTTTTGGTATTGAGATGGACTGTTTAGTTTGTTTTAAAACCTGATGAACCATTAGTATTCCAAACATCCATATAAGACCAGTTTGAAGCTCTTGATAGCCGATAAGATCTTCAATCTGGTTTTCTTCAGTTAGGTCTATATGTTTTATGAGTTTCTTAATCTTTTTAGGACTAATCAAGTTGGGCTGATAGCCTTCTTTTCCCAAAGCCATTTTAAACTCTTCGGCGGTTCGTTCATAATTCTTGTTGTGAAGTACTTCCGCGAGCATTTCTTTTTTTGCTGCTTGCATTCGGCCCCATTTTCCTTCTCCTTGCCAGTACTCTAAAATTTTATAGGTTTCTAAAAGTGTGAAACTTCTACGTCCCACCAAATCATTTTCAATGAAGTATGTAGAGAAGCGTTCATTGAAGGTAGTACGAGAATGAAGTCCAGTAATCTGATAAAGTATTTTTTTAGGAATACGCTCAGGAAATAAGGGTTGGAAACCAGCAATAATCTGCTCGTTTTTAATTTCTTCGGAAGGAGTTTCCCATAAGTCAATAATCGAACTATAATGAGAAATGTAGATCATAAAACGCCTGAACGATTTAAAATTATAGCTGATTAAACAAGCTGCAATAAACCACCAAGGTAAGCTACCGTTAAACCTTTCGTGAAATCTATCTATTTTAAAATCTTCTTCTGTCATAACTTAAGAATGGTCGCAATGTTTTAGTCATTGCGACCATTTTATTTACATTACTTTTTTCCTTTAGAACCTGAATTCCCAGAGTTACCTGAACTTGTTCGAGGTGGATTGTTTCCTCTACCTTTTCCGGATGCGTTTCCTGTTTTACTTGGTCCATTTACTGGTGTGTTTGACTTTGCCATAATTTTGGGTTTTAATATTAATAATGGCTCAAATATATACGGGATGTTTTTAATGGATTGTAAACTTTGGACGATAGGGTATTAAAATTATAAAACCTCGATTTCGGTTTCATTAAACCAGCCATTAGCTATGGCATTTGTTTTAATTAGACTTGGATTGTAGGTGTAAGCTATTACCGCTAGGCCTTCTTCTGCACGACTGCACGCTACATAAAATAGTCTTCTGGTTCTATCTATTCCAGTATCATTGCCTTCAGCTTCATTTTTTAAATCAGAGGCACTTGGCCCTTTAATCCCAAATAATTTATCATAACTAAACATAAAACCTTTTGCTTCCTCATCGTCTATTATTACAACAACTCTTGGGAACTCTAAACCTTTAACTCCTTGATGTGTAGCAAACTTAGATTCTTCTTTGAGGTATTCATCATATTTAGACACTTCTGAGAATGTTGCATTTAACGCTATGTCCCAAGCATCAATAGCATCATCATTTAGTTCTTCATCTTCATCTTCAGAACTTTCAAAGGCGGATTCTTCCTTTTTAGTTCTTGAACTAATAACCTTGAAAATATTTGGTAATGGAAATAACTTAGTTTCAAAAATAACTTGAAGTATATCTTTTAAATATGGATCGCTGTTATCTGCCCATAATGCCAACAATTTGGATACCTTATCATTAATTTCGGATAAGTGTTTTAATTGGTCTTGGGAATTAACTATTACATTTTTATCGAATAAAAAGGAATTAGCTTTGACTATCCTCATCACGGAGAATTTGTCGCCGTTTTTATGCGCTTCAATCAAAGGCAAGATTGTATTCTTAAAAAGATTTAAGGTAGATAATGATCCATCTATCAAACTGGTCTTTAATCTATCCACTTTATACAATGGCTCGAAAAGACCAATAAATCCCATCCTTATAGCAGCCATATGATGTTCCAGTATTAAAGTCTTGACTTCATCAGGTTCCGTCCAAGATGTATCTGTTGTAAGCGTAGACATTTTTTTTGCAACGGTATTTTCTGTAATAATCTTATCACTAGCTCTATCGGCAATAAATAATCGAACTATGCCTTCTGGTTTTTCTTTTCTAGGTTGTTGTTTTTGGTCATCAACTTCTTGTCGGATGTCATTTATTAATTTAATGATCCGCTTGTTAGAGCGATGGTTCATTTTTTTTACGAGGATAACCCAATCTGAAGGTAATGATACACCTATATTTGGTTTACCATCAGCATATATACGCTGCATAGTATCTCCAAAAAGACCTAATGAAAAAACTTCTTTTTTTGCTTGCTGTAAAGAGAACAATGCATCTACTAATTCTTTCTTTGTGTCTTGACTTTCATCTACCAAAATCATTGGAAATCTTGCGGCAACAATATCCTGCATCAAACGTTCATTTGCTATAAAGTCCGCTGTAATTCCAATGACTTCAGAGTGATTCAATGAGTCCTTTTTATAATTGTCGCCATTGGGATTATAGGTAAATCGAGTAACGTTGGGAAGATTTTCCAATCGTCTTGTTTTTGATTTTATTTTTCGTGCACGGTCTATTGAGGACTTATTTTGTAAACTTCTAGCTTTCGACTGGGCTAATTCAAGCTCTTTTATATCCTGTGTTAACTTGATTTTTACGTAAGTTTTTATATCCGAAGTAAATAGCTGTATTAGTTCCCAAGCATAACTGTGAATGGTACTCACGTAAAAAATTGGATCGAACTTTAATCGTTGTTTAATCTCATCAGCGGCTGCATTAGTGTATGTTATAATCGCAATTTTTTGATTATTGAGAATAAAACTATTGCCGTGATTTTTTTTGAAATTAGTTAATGCCTTCACTAAAGACCTTGTTTTTCCAGATCCAGCTCCGGCAAATAGGAAAAAACTTTTCGGGCTTTTGGGATTTAAGCATTCTGATATCTTAATATCAACGTGATCATCCACATTATTGTCATCAGTTAAAATCATTTCTCCAAAGCTTTAGTTTGTAACCCTATTTTTTCGACCTCTAATTTTTCTTCAACCCATAAGAGGCCTTCTTCAATATACTTTGGTGTTTTTAAAATATTTGGCTCCTTTAAATAAAATAACTCTAAAGCAAACTCAGCTTTTTTTGATGATCGATTTGTAATGATTTTATACATTTCATCTGCTGATTTTTGAACTGAGGTTTCATTTGTAGCTTTCACCATTTTCTTGAGTAAACCTTTGGCATCTGTCAAACTCTTAAAAATTGATACATTTTCAAGCACAAGAGCATCTTCAAAGGTATAAGGATATACCGTTACTAGTTTCTTATCTTCTACTATTGTTATAGGTGTTTGATAAGCTATACGGATTGGGTTGTCTTTATCTTCTTTATCATCGAAAGTTTTGGCAAGTAATTTATCTAAATCTTTTTCCGCAGGAATCCATCCTTTAAGTGTAGAATTTCCAGTTTCATAATCTTTACCTACTTCTGGTTGGGTTTTTTTACCATTAGAATCTTTGATTACAGAATCTAAATCTGTGATTACTAAAGTAATTAAACCTAGAGCTTCAATAAGTGATCTTATAGTGTGAGCGTGACTTCCTCCAATTTCTAAAATGGATACATAACAGCTACTTAGCTGTGTGTGATGGGTTATAAAATATGGTAATAGCATTCTTTCTGCTGGTCCTTCCACTAAGATTGCAGCGTCAGAAAAGAATAGGTTACTGTGAGTCGTTTTTAAGTATCGTTTTGCAAATCTTGTAGTATTATCATCAGTACCAAAAGTATTTGACAAGTTGACCACAGTAGAAGTGTTGATAGAACCTTTCTCTGACATATTTTTTCTGAAATAGCGTAAAGCTGTAAAGTCAATTTCGTGCGCAACGTGATTAGAATGGGTACTTATTATTAACTGCGTTGTAAATATCTTATCATCTCTAAGGTTATCGTGCTTTCGCAAAACACTATATGCTTTTCTGATAAAAACTTGCTGTACCTGTGCGTGTAAATGTGCTTCTGGCTCTTCAACTAAAACTAAATGGATAGGTTGAAAAATAATTTCTTGATCATTTGGGTCTAGACTTTTACCCTTTTTCATCCATTTATCTCTAAAACTTATGAGCTTGAAAATCATTGAAATTAGATTTTGATAGCCCAAGCCATTGTATTTTTCTGGTAGAGATAGTTCTGTATTACCATCATTCAGAGCATATTGTACTGCGGAGTCGTGTTGTAAACTACTTGCTGTGTTTATTTCGCTACTAAGCTTTATTTGAGGATTACCAAAACCTGGATAATTGAGGTCTTCAAGTTCACTTAACGCATCTTTGAAACTACTTTCTAAGTTTGTATTGAATGTTTCTTTGGCTTGGTGTAATTCTACTAAGGCTTGAACATCTGCTTTAGTTGGGTTTTTACTAGGGTTAAGATGATTATCGTAATATGTACGCAACTGCGAAGACAGGTTTTTTGTGCCGCTACCTTCAACAGCATCAGTATTTACATCAGTAAAACCTCGTTGAGCATTTATGATGTCAACATTTATTAGTTTATCTAAGACATCATTTTGTACCGCAATATCATTGTCATTCAGTGATTGTGGTTTTTTACTTTGAGCAGGATCTAAGAGATAGGTTTGTATTTTAAAATATGTGTTCAGTTTTGTTTCTAAAAAATGTCGTAGATCTTTAGGCCAAATATTGAATGTGGCAGATTTTCCCTTCTTTGCATCATAAATTTCTCTAGCGCTTTGAAAACTATTAATGAACTCAGCATATAATGATTCTATATCAGTAGGTTCATAACGTAAACGCACACCTAATAAACCACCTTTCCAGTCTAGTGATGGTATGATGTGACTTACGTGTTGTAATTCTGTATTTTCAACGTGTAGCCAGATGTCAAGAGTAGGAATCTCTGATTCCCAAGGCTTGCGAGTCAAATCTAATTTTTCAGGATCTTCTTCTTTTAACCAGTTTTCTCCTATTTTAATAATTGCTGACCAGTTCGATAAAGTAAAATCCTTTAGGTCGAAAGATCTTTTTTTTGTTAGAAATAAAATTAGTGCATCCATTGCAGAAGTCTTTCCGCTATTATTCGCACCGACTAAAAGTGTTTCTCGCGAAGAAACATCAATGCGGCAGTTCTTCAGTTTTCTGAAGTTTTGTATATGTAAAAAATCTATTCTCATATTTCTATTTCTTTAAATTGAAGTGATCATTATACATAGACCTTCCGGCATCTGAATTCCAAAATGCCTCGGGATCTTTAGCTATCTCTTCATAAATTTTATCTTGTTGATCCTCACTTGCTCGCTTGTGCTTGCTAATTCCGTGGATTCTATTAGTCAAGAATTCCGATAAAGCCCAATACTCAAATTGTTGTGGTATGTTATAGGTTCCTTGAATAGGATTGATTGCTAGGTCTGCTAATCCATCTTCGCCACCTGGAGACTTCAATACCGAAAAAAACATAAACCTGTTGAATTTTGCATAAATGGCTAAATATGTCTTTTCAGGATTGCTGATAATTGTGAGATCATTCATTCGCGTCATATAGTAATCTACACCTTCAAGCTCAGTGGTATGAAACTCAACTCTGTCCGTAAACCATAAATAGCAGTTAGAAAATTTTCTTGGAAAAACGGAACTAGCAAGAAAGCCTCTCCATTCCATTTCACAATCTAGTAAGAGTTGATAGAACCATTTTTCAGAAAGCTCTTCATCCATTTTCATTTCTAAATGAATCGTTCTCCATAGTAGGGAAATAGCGAAATAATAAAGCTCCTCGTTATACGGTAGATGGTATCGGGATTTTAAATAGGGATGAAAAATATTCTCTGCAAACCATTTCTCACGTTTACCAAATTCTTGTTCTGCCTTTGGACTCAGCAATGGTATTTTGATGCCGTCCTGCATTCTAACATTGGGCGCTACAACACGTCGTTGAAATTTTGAACCTGTTATTTTAGAATGCTTAATAACAAACTTTGGGATGATGTGGCTATCCCTTAATTCTCCTTCAGTTTTATATAATGCGCAAGTTCCTTCCATCTTACCCATTCTCCACAATCCTTATCTCCTCATCACTCAATCCATACAGCTCATACACCATTGTATCTATTTGTTGTTCTAGGGTGTTGATTTGTGATTGTAGGTCTTGTGCTTTTTTCTTGTTTTGTTCAAAGAGGTCTAACCATTCAAACTCGTCTGTTTTGGTAAGTACGGCAACAGGTGCTTGACCTTCTTTATCTCGCAATTTGTTGGTGGCCTTAATGGCTTTGTTGAGTTCTTTTATAAACTCTCCAAAATCTAAATCTTGCCAGTTTTCGAGTTTCCTCGAAAGTTTTATTAAACTAAATTTACTAGTTAAGTACCTTAAAAACTTCGTTCTCAAAATTTCATTCAAACTAGCTATTTTTAAAAACTTCTTAGGTATACTGATATCAATATCTAATTCTGGTAGTGGAAAATCTAAAATATTGTTAACGTTCAATTTAGGAAATGCTTTTCGTCCGAGATTGACATTATTCTTTTTAAAATATTGAGCACATAATTTGCTGGCTAAAATCGTTAATACCGGATAAGTATAATTTTCAAAACCTTTTTTGGGAATTATATTAAATACATCCGTATTATTTATGAGCGTTTCTTCAACATAAGTTACATCAATGTTATCTTTTGATAATATCCTATTTAACAAAAGTCTTGGACCTTGAAAAATTTGCTTGTTTCTCGGTGCAGCTAAATTTTTCCCGTATAGAATATAAGTCTCGTAACTCCTCAAATAATATTTTTGAACATTACTTGCACCTATTAACGGGAAGTGATTATCTGTATCCTTATTATCAGAATGATAAACTCTATTTTTCATCATTTCCCTGGTCATAGCTGGCGTTCCCTTACCTTTCTCATAGGGCTTCATCCCTTGGTAGCCATCGAAAAAATCTCTTATGGTGTGTTTTCCAGTTAAGTCAATATTTTCATTGAAACTTATTCTTAGTTTTTCGCTGGCGTTTGAAAGTTTAATTATTTTGGATATTGACCAGTCTTTATTATCTAGTGATAAGAGTCTTTTATTAATCGTGTTATGTGATTTAGAGATACTGTTTAAAGTTGTAGATTTTGGATAAATAGCATTTTCAACCGATTGTCCAATAATTATTAGTGTATCTACTGTTGCGTCTTCAAAAACTCGATATAAGTTGACAAGTTTTAGACAATGATTATCTAAGAATAAAAATTTCCGCAATTTTTCATCATATTTTGTAGATATCCAGTAATTAGGTATTATGATACTGTAAAGGCTATCATTCTTCAATAGGGAAACGATTTTTTCACAAAACAAACCGTATAAGTTTATCTGATATTCTGCCGTTCGATAGTTTTTGTAGAAATAGTTTTTTGTTTTATCATCTAACGCGTGAGATTGTACATAAGGCGGATTCCCAATCACAACATCAAAACCTCCATTTGCAAACACTTTCGCGAAAGCGGTATCCCAATTAAAAGCTTTGTCTCCTGCTATGGTTTTACTGTCTATTAAACTGTTACCACATTTTATATTACTGCTCAAATCGTTGAGCTTACGGCGTGGCTGTGCGGTGCGTAACCAGAGTGAAAGCTTTGCAATCTCTACAGACTCCTCGTTAAGATCTACGCCATAAATATTGTTCTCCAGTATGGTATTTTCTATATCTGGAAACTGTAAGCCACCACCTAGAATTTTGGTCTTAAGCTCGTCTATGTATTGATGCTCTTTAATGAGAAAATCCAGCGCTTGGTTAAGAAATGCTCCAGAGCCACAGGCAGGATCACAGATAGTGATCTGTAACAACCAGTCACGGTAGGTATCTAGCGTTTCAACTAGCTTTTGTATGGTGCTGTCTTTACGTTTGTTTCTACCAGTACCACGCCCTTTAAAATACTCTTCTTCTTTAAAACCGAGTTCTGCTTTTTTCTCATCACATAGTTTACCTACGGTATTTTCTACAATGTATTTTGTGATGTATTTAGGCGTGTAAAAAACGCCATCTTTCTTACGCTTGCTTTTCTGCTTGTCAAAGTTGCCACCTTCTATTTCTGCATTAATGCTTTCAATCTCGTTGAGAGAGTTTTCAAAAATATGACCTAAGATATTGACATCTACCTGGCTTTCAAAATCATAAGTAGCCAATTTTTTAGTGTGATGGTAAAGTAAATCATCATCTATAATCACACGATCCAGTATAGAGTCTGGCTTAAAGAGACCACCATTGTAAGCAAAAATCTCTTTGTTTTCTGCATCGCCCTTACGGCCTTTATCCAGGTAGTTAAAATGCTTTTTAAAACGATCGTACAATGGTTCATCTACGTCCAGCTTGCGTATGGTGTCCCATTCTGCCAGACGTTTTATGGTATAATTAGGTTGTAAGAGTCCGCGATCTTCTGCAAAAAAAATAAATAGAAAACGATCTATAAGTTTCTGCGACTTTTTAAAAAGCGTGAGTTTTACATTTTTTTCCAGGCGTTCAAGATCTGACTGATGTTCTGCATTATCAGTTATACCAGTCTCTTCCTGAATCGCAACCTTTAAGACTTTACCGTTTTTCTTTACCAGATCACGATACAACTCACGTTTAAAGAGCGAATAATCTTTGTAAAACTCTTTGGTAATCTGCTCTTCTACTATGAGTGAATCCTGTTTTATCTGAAGCGGTAATTCCTTGAGCAAATTGTCTTTGTACAAACACAAGTACAGCAATCCAAAGTCGTTGCGCGTAAGGTTAAATAAGTCAAAATCCAGTAATTCGGTAGTATCATCTATATAGAAACGTAGTTTTTCAAAATTAGATGTAATGACAAACCTGCATCCTTTGTGATTTACTTTGTAATCAAAAGCCTGACGTCGAATGCTTTCCAGATCCTTTGTATTTGTACCCTTAAGTTCTACAACGGCTACCGTCTTTTCTTCTGTGATAATGGCACCGTCTGCCTTGCGGTTATTTTTCTCGTTTTTATATTCTGTAGTTAGGTTGTATTTGGGCTTAGGATTAATGGTATAATCGAGTACGTTTACAAAGAGTTCTGTAAGAAAAGTAGCCTGTATTTGCTCCTCGTTACTCTTGTCTATATTTTGCTGTATCTCAAGGTTGAGAAAGAATTTTGTGTACTTGCGATATGCCTTATCTACTGCGTTTGTGTCCTGTTGTGCGAGATATTTTTTGAGTACAGATGTCTGGAATAATGCCATTTAGTGCTTTACAAAGTTGTTCAGCTCCTAAAATTAACAAAGTTTACAAGCTATTCATCTTTATTTCTCATTTTGTTTTCAGTACGCTTTCGCGAAAGCGTATATTCTTAATTATCTCGACAAACTTATTAGCTCTGCAATTCCTCACAGGTTTTTTTCAAAACATCCAAAAGTTCCTTCCACAAAAATATCCTGAGTTTATCTAGACTTTCATCTTTTTCCAGCAACTGCTCAATTTCGTTCATCAAATCATTAAGACATTTAAAATCATCCGGATAAAATTGTTTAAGACTGGCGTGTTTATACCTAGCAGACATTGCTTTATTAAAATCAGCTAAAGTTTCATTACTAGTTCCATTTAATGTAGAAAACAGCTCTTTACCATTAATATATTTTAGAAATTCTTTTGAAAATCGTGTACTCTCAAAAAGTTGGGCAAGGTCTTCAATATTATTACTGTTTAACAATTCAAGAAGGACATTACTTTCAGTAGCTTCATACTCTTCTTTAATCTGCGAATGATAAGCTATTATAGCATCTCGAATGACCTGCATTTTGGGATCACTTACCGCAAAGTGTGCAATGTTTTCATAAACGCGATGATTTATCTCTTTCCTCTTTGCTGCAATATCTAATCCAGCAAGCAGCTTCGAGTTGACATCTGATTCTGTTAGATCTACTAAAGCATTATCACTGAAGTAATGATAAAAATTGGATAACCTATCGTAATCGTAAATAGAATAAACACCATCTTCTGCAAAGCTCATAACTTCAGTTTTTAAGCTGTCAAAATCGCCACTCGATAATGACCTAAAATCATAGGAGCACAATTGAACTAATTTTTGTTCTTCAATTTTTCCTTGCTCAGGTTTTCTATCCTCTAGCTCTTGGGCAAACTTACCTACATCAAGGTAACCTGATATAATATACGAGAAAATGGACTGAAAATATTGGAATTCTTCGACTCTGCTATCTACATATTTCAAATAGAATTTTTGGGCATAAGTTGGTTCTGGATCTGTTTCTTCAGTATCAGGAATATTTAGAAGAGAATTTATTGAGCTTTCAGAACCCATATTTTGATACCAAAAATATGTAACATTCTCTAAGTCTTTAGAGTCTTTGTCAGTAGTAAGAGCACCACTTTTAAACTCAATTGAAATTAGAGCAGCAAATAGAATTGATTCTTTCTGGTATTGTAAATCTACACCTACCAGTTGTGTAAAAAGCTTTTCCAAACTGTCAAGGAAAAAGGAGATTACACGAAGATTGTGCTCTTCATATTCAAAGAATATTCCTAGAATATACCCTTTGTGCAATTGTAGAAAGTCATAATATGTAGCATTATTCTTATGCTTGTCTAATAACGCTGGAATAACTTTTTCAAGCTCAGGTTCGTAGTTCAGAACCCTGCCGATTACTTTTTCTTTAATATTTACATAATCAGTAACACCATTTGTTTCTATTGGAATGATCTTATTCTCATCTGCAAGTATCAGACATTTCAAATTCCTGTGCTCTACAAAATCATTAATGAAACCCAGCACTTCCTTAATAGGGATTTGACATCTTTCTAAATCGTCAAAACAAATTACCTTATCTGAAAATGTAAATCCATCCAAGCTTACACCGCTTAAAATACTTGAAAAATCTAACCTCATAAAGGCCTTGGAAAGTCTATTACCAACATTACCAATAAGTGTTAGTGCATTTTTCAATGTCTTATTTTCTGCCTTACTGATTAATGGCAAAAGCTTAATCATTAGTTGCTGTTGCAATTGCTCAATAGATTTAAGACCATTTAAGGAAATGTAGATAGGTTTTAAAGAGGTGTTACTAACTAATTTTTCTATTTCTGACTTCCAGAAAAAAGTTTTTCCGCTTCCCCAAGTTCCATTAATGAGAATAGCATACTGTGTTTTTTCCTTATCTAAATATTTGGTTATAATGTCTTTAATATGATCGGTTTGCATAGTTGGCACTTTGGATGTTTGAAGTCAAATATTTTGCCAATCTTAAAATACTGACAACATAAAGAGCCAATAAATTTTATACTAACAATCTGTCATACAATTAACAAATCCCTGAAAACTCTCTTTTAGTAGTTTGGCACGTGAGAATCAATTCACAGCCAGATGAAAAAAGAACAGCCCGATTATAGCGATTTACAGCAGAGTGTAGATACGCTTATAGGAAAATTTGGACTCGTTAAGACCATAGAAGTCATCAACAATCTTTCTGGAAATGCCCAGCTCAAATCCAACGACACCCAAAAGGTAAAACTGCTCGTTGTGTATATTATCTCGCAGAGCATCCAAATTTTTGATCTTCAGGAACCAGAATTTTACACCAGTACGATTCAAGAGTACCGTGATGCTAGGATGGCGTGTTATTTTCTGCTTAAGAAATATACAGATACCAGTTATGCCAAGATAGGCGAGAGTTTTAAGCAGTCTAAGCGAGCTGTGATGTACAATTACCATAAGTGTGATGAGATCCTTAGCATCCCAAGCTTCTACAAACCTTTAGTTGCCAAATTTCAAGTTTTGGAAAACAACGTGGTCAACTTTATCGCAAAACTCAATTAGAATTTATGAAAGAAGAAATAGCTCAAGAAGTAAAGGATGTTCTAACCACAGCACCAGAAGAAATCACGTTTGAAAGTATTCAGGGCGAAGATAGCAGTCCACTCAATCAACCTGTGATAGAAAAAGACATCGGTGGCGAGCTACCAGTAGAAAATGATCCCGAAAAGCAAAAAAGCTGGAACGTGTGGAAGCCAGACCGACCGCACCAGATGCCAGAAGAACCTGAAGCGCCATCGAGCGAGCGAGCAGAATTTCGCAAAACCGTAGAAGAAAATGTAGAACAGGAAAAACGAGAGCAACCGCTAGACGCACCAGAACAGGAAATAAATGGCGGTGGCTACGATGATGATGATGAGCCACAACCTACAGACGAAGATTTTGAGTTGCCTTTAAGCCAAGCTAATCAAGCTGCTGATGCACTTTTGGGAATGTCAAACAACGTTCTGGAAGTAGGTGGTGGTTACTTTGTAAAAATCAGCAAGCACAAAGAATTCTATGAGTTTGATGAGATCATTACCGTTATCGATCAGCAGAATGATAAGAATGTTGCCCGTGTAAAGCTAGACAAGGAAGACAAAGCGTTGTTGAGACCGTTACTCGCCCAGATCCTTCGCAAGAAAGCCAAAAAACTTACGCCAGAACAACAATTGATGGGTGCAGTCTTATCTATCTTAATGAAGAAAGCACAGGTCGTAATGGAAGTGAGAGCAGAAAATAATATTCTGGAAGAGCGTATTCTTGATATCATCCGAGATGAAAAAGCTTCTGCTCTCGAAGAAGAACAAGAAGATTTCACGACTCAAGAAGATGACTATGCTAATCAAGATTTTCAGGAAGAGTTAGATTTTGATGAGGAAGAAAATGTTGAAGACTATGATGAAGTTTATGCTGCGCCACGTCAAAGTGCGAAAGGGGAAAAAGAAACGCTTCACTCAACTGAAGAAGTCGATTTTGAAGATGTAGATAATGATATGCCGGAAGCTACCATCCTTGAAGTCGCTGAAGAAAAACCTAAAACAGAATAGTTATGTCTGATCATTCTAATCGCGGACGAAAACCCATAAGCTATCTCAAAGAAGACTTGGAACGCCAACCGATGATTTTATTGGTCTGTGGCGAGACTGGTGTTGGGAAAACCTATAGGAACAAGCAAGAGATCAAACGCTATATGATGGATCATCTAGCGGTAGGCAAAAAAGGTCGTAAAGTGCTGGCTTTTGACACCAATGATGATGATTACCCACAATTTCGTACGGTAAGTCCAAATCATCTCAAGGCATTGACCAAAGTCACCTCACGAAGAATCAGACCCTTTAATCCTGATGGATCGCCTATGGATAATGACGAAAAGAAAGAGGTCATTACCAAAATTATGAAACACTTTAAAAATGGCTTGGTGGTTTTGGACGATATCGATCACTATATGACAGGCGCCAAAGGGCAGTCTATGATTGGTGCATTATGTACTGTGCGTCATAAGGGAATAGACATTGTGCTCACGCACCAGTCTGTAGCAAAAATCACTACATCAGAATGGCAAAACTGTACGTGGTTGCGCTTACACCATCAGGTAGATGATGTGACGCGCTATCGAGAACGAATCCCAAAATATCAAATGGTGCGTATCGGTCAACTCATTGTAGATGAACAATACGAATTATGTTCCAATGCTTTTGCAATGGGAAAGATTACAGAGCAGGAATACAAAATCCAGAAAAGTTTCTTTGTTTATATCAATATGCGAGAGCAACGCATACGTGGTTGTAGCCGTGCAGCGTTTATACGTGCCTGTAAAAAATTTATTGACCAGGAAGAAAGCCGTAAAGTGAAAATGCTACTGAATGAAGAAGATTTTGACGGCAACAACACCTACAAAACAAAGAACGATGCCATCGTAAAATTGATTTCAGATAAGTTACGGTATCACGAGGATGGGATGGTTGGGCCTATGTGATTTTAATCAATCTTTTCAAAGTATTTTTTGAAAACAAAACCGGATTTAGGCTCACCAGTTTCTTTATCAATATAATAGATTAATAAGTACTTATGTCGAGTCTCAATAACGCTTATCAACTGTCCTTTTTTAACGACACCCTTTATTGCAGCTCTTTTCTTATTGTTAACTCTCAGATTTACGTCAGTAGTTGCAAGCCTTTGTTTCGTAATTTGACTTAAAATGCTATCTAACTTTATATTAGTGTGCTCTTGATGCGATTTAAATTTATCGTCTATGATTTCAGAAAGCTCTTTATTTGTCATTTTATGAGAATCGCTGTGCAATGAAAAAATCATCACAACAAATGAAATGATTTGCATTAATTGAAAAATAAATGCTTTAGCTTTTTCTGATTGGGACTTTGAACTAATCAGCTGCAATTCATCAAACAATTGTATCTGAAATTTTTCAAAACTTTCCTGAGTCACATACCTATCTGAGGAAGTTTGTAGCGATTCTGCTTGAGTCACTATTGCTTCGGTAGCCTCCTCAACAAGATCATATTCCTCTTCAGCTATATCAAGGTCATCAAATGAAATATTCTTCAAAAAATCTGTTGAAATTCCTCTCAATGCAACTTCCATAGCATTTAATGGCTTCACATAATTTTCAGCATACATTGATGACAAAGATGATAAGGATGACAAGCGCTGATTGAGCAAGGCGTGATTGGTTAAAATGCCATCCATCTGATTTTTAAGTGGATTATCTTTATACCAATCTAATAGCGGTGCGATTCCAGATGCCACTTTAGAAATAGAATTCATCGATTCAATTCCAGGATGTTGGTGCATTGATTTAAGGATATCTAAAGCACCACCAAATGCCGCAATATTTGTAGGATACTGAATGCGTTTAGTCATTTCATTTACCCAATCTAATTTTGCAATACTACCCATCGCTGCTTCTATAGCTTTTTGGCTTGCATTCATATTTTTGAATTGATCTAATGGGTTCATATTGATATTGAGTTTGTTTTATTTATGACATCTCCCATTTAATTTCTCCTACACGATTCTTAATAGCGTTAAGAGATTTCAAAACTTCTTCTTCGTCAGGCAATTCGCCAGTAAGCAACTCTTTAAAAGAGCTGTTGTAGGTTGATTTTATTTTGCTCCAAACGCCTTCAAGATCTTCAAATATGAGCGCTTTGTTTGGGTGTTGTGCGAGCCATTCCTTGTCATTGGGAATCGCTTTGTCATCATCTTTACCTACCTGATTGAGCATTGCAGAAAAGTCTTCACTCGCTAGAAAATCTTGTATTTGCTCTAACTTTAATAGTTGGTGCAAATCATAGGTGTGTCTTACTTTATCTGCCAAGTCTTTCAAAGGGTTTTCGGTATATGAAAATCGCACGAGGCTTATTACTTTCTCACAAAAGGTACGCTCAATATCTAGCGCAACTACTTTAAAAGGTTCAAGCTCGTATTTGTTTATCAGATCCACATTTCCTGTACTGGCAATCAAACCGGTAATCATCGAGTGTATTTCAACCATACTGCTGGGATGCGGGCTGCCATAGCTGGACACTTCTACCACTATCTCATCACGCACGTGGCCAAAGGCTCCATCCATTCCGCTTTTATCGTAGCTATATACCAGTTTTCTGATCTTACCCTTTTTGTTCTCGATTAAGTGACCAGGTACATAAGTCAAGGGTTCAGCCACAGCTTCGGTGACTAACTTAAGTTTCTTCTTGATGGCGTTACTTCCTTCTTCTTCGTCAGTGATGATGACGAGATCTATATCTTCCGAAAAGCGCTCGATAATCTTATGACATTTTGATAAGGACGTTCCACCTTTAAACACAGTAATATCCTTTGATGCAGGATTTGTAAATATTTGCTTGAGCGCAAAAGTGACCCAGTAATCTTTTTCAATAAATATTTCGGCGATGCCGTAATGATCAGCGGTAGCGCGTATCGCATTTCTGAAGGGTTCTTGATATTCGTGTAATCTCATTAAGCGATGTTCCAGTTGTTTATGGTGGGTAATATATCCTTGGAAATCCCAAAGGTGTAGGTACTTAAGGCATTGATGTTCTCACGCAATGCGTTGCTCTGTTTTTCTAGTCCCATAAACTCGTAGATGGCACCTATTAAGGCAGCAACTTTAGGTGGGTACGCTTTCGCGAAAGCGGTAAATCGTTCCAGATCTTTTGCCGAAAATTGAGCTATTCTGTTTTTAAGAAACGAAAGAATCTGGGAGCTGTCGCCATCAGGAATATTTTTAAAATCCTTTGCAACATCGAGCACCTGAAGTAACGGAATGTTCTTTTTAGAAACGGTAACGTAGCTCTTTGCAGGTCTTACCATCGTGTTACCTACTTTACCGCGTACTTGTTTTGAAGAACTCGCAACTCTTACCACATTAGGAACCTGAGTGGTCAGCCTAAATTGATTGTACAATCGCACTCCAGTAATGTAGGCTACCTGTTTGTTATCTTCAAAAAGATAAATATTGAGCAGTTCTGTATCACTAGGTCTTAATTCGCCAAAGTCTGTTTGTTTAGGCTTATAATAAACACCTTTTCTATATCTCTTTATAGTACCAGCAGTAACTAGTCTACTTAAAGACTTAGAAGCAGCTGTAAACTCACCTTGAGGTATAGCCAGATCATCGTATGTAAATGCATCTCCTGCATCTATACGAGCTATCTTATCTTTTATGTATGCTGTTATATTCATAGTTTAAGCATTACAAAGATAGTTTAATTCTTTATAATGTCAAGTTTTTACATCTATTTACTTGACATATATAGCAATATCTATTCCTTTATCAGTTTCTTTATTTATAGCTCGTTCTATAGCTCCAGCATCTCTATCTCCGTCCCAAAGTCCCAAACCCTACCACGGTAAACCTTCTTCTTCCCTTCATCTTTGTGCTCACAAGGTTTAGAGACCTGCCCATTATTACAAACAGTTTTACAAAAACAACCCAAAATGGCACAGAAAAATGACATCGCCTGGCAACCTATAATGTATTGCGTAGGAGCAGGAATCGCCGGCATCGCAATAGGAACCTTACTGGTAGCACCTATGGTTCAAAAGATGAAGGCAAAAAAGCTCGCAGAAAAAAACAAGAAGACTGCGGCTATCCCTACAAAAAAGGCATAGCATTTAGAGATGCGCCATAAGGGACAACATATTCTTGAGATGAAAAACTCCATTGTTGCAATGGACAAATCCCAGACAAATGAAAGATTATAACGACGAGTTAATGCGCTACGAAGAAGACGCAGAAAACCAATACGACGATTACGACCACGAAGAAGACTATGATGATTATGACGATGAGGACGACTTCGATACAGGCTTTGAAGGCCTAGAAGATGGTTATGATGATGAGTTTGAAGACGAGTACGACGACTATGATGATTATGCAGATGAAGTCGAGTACGAAGATGATTATGACGACTACACCGCAGCCACAGTAGGCAAGATTGATCCTAATGACCGTACCCTAACGGTAGTGATCACAAACAAATCTGGCGCAGCGGCAGAGGCAAATGTTTTTGGCGGTAACCGTGAGGCGGCACAGCCTAATGGCGTGACCGTAGAGATAGAAGAATCCAGTCACAAGGAAGTACGAGAAGAGAGTAAGGCAAACCCATTTAAGATATCGGGAATGAAGTACTCTGTGAGCAATCCGCTACAGTTTGATAATGTACTGCGTGTGGAGCGTAGAACAGCTTCAGGTTCAAAAACGACCAGAGTGTATCAACCGCGTAATGCGACTTCGCCACAAAACTTTACCCAAACGCTCATTGACGATGACAACTTCGAGATGGACGTGACGGGACAGGATTCCCTTCAGATTATGGTAGAAGATGGTGTTACAGCCGTATTCACATTTACCATCAAAGCAAGAGCAAATCTGGGCAACTTGCTTAAAGGTCAGAACGTTGCAGAACTCTCTCGTGCGCCACGTACGACAGGGCTTCCACAACTGGACCTGATACGCAGTCGTAGAAAACCCAGACCATTAGGGCGTCCCAGACGTAGAGTGAGACGTTCTCGCAGGAGACCTGTAAGCCGTCGTCGATATGTCAGAAAACCGGTGGCGAGACGGTCTAAGTCACGCCTTGTAAGACGTAAGAGACGATAGTTGGAGCTCCGACTTGAGTCTTGACTCTTTCCCTAATTGAGACAGCCAGAGTCACGGTTTCCCCCAAACCTAGCTCTGGCTGTTCTTTTTTAACGACACCCTATGAAACGCAACAATAATCCTAAAAATCTCGCACAGAACAGGATAGACTATATCGTCTTCCATAACACAGATGCCGCAAATGACATCTTGTTTGATTACGGTTTTGAAAAAATTGACAACCAGCAACACCTGTCCCAAGCAGTCAAGGAACTTGTAAAGAACAAAGGCAGAAAGGTCATCAAGGATCTTTTAGAAATTCATCCAGACAAGGCAGCGATACTTCAAGTAACTAAAAGTGAAGATGTAAAGTGTCCTTCTTGTAAGAATAACGCTGTAGTTCATACTGAGCGTAGCCGAAGTACGAAAGCGGAAAACTATTGCAAATCCTGCGGTCATTTCAACTATGCCGGATCTGGAGATGAAGACAGTTTTCTGGATCAGTTCAATTCCTACGATGATAAAGCCCTAGAAAAGTATTATCAGGACATCGTAAAGCGATCCAATGATGATCTGGAAGATAAAAACCTAGCTCAGGAAGTTCAAATGGTCTGGAACGAACTGCGCAAACGCAAGGAAAGCAAACCAGAATCCAAACCAGAAGTAACTGAAGAAAAGTCCAAAGGCATCCATATCACAAAAGATGAGATGTTGCTTTTTGGAGTCGTATTTATCGCTGGTGTTCTGGTAGGTGCGAGCATAAAATTTGACTTAAAAAATGGCAAATAAAACCAAACAATTAAAATACAATCAGGCGATAGATGATATCTCATACCTGATCCTGCACTATCCCTTAGAACTGCAACAGCTCTTGCGAGTCTATGGCATCACTTTTCGTGACAGACCATCACACAAGGCGCTCATTAATGAGACCGTAGAACTGATGAAGGATGATAATTCCGCTTTCGCGAAAGCGCTTGCAGAACTCATATCCAGACTTGCAGGTCGCGAGGACGAGTTTTGGGGAGCCGTGGCAAAAGGGGCTGTGGGAATCCTGGGCGGTCTCTTCAAAAAGAAAAAACGCCGTAGTTCCGGTGGTAGCAATAATGCAGCAGCTGCGGCGGCACAAGCAGCGGCAGCCAAAAGAGATATGGAGCGCCGTATGCAACAGATGCGTGAAGAACAACGTCGTCGTGATGAAGAGCGACGACAGGCAGAAGAACGTCGTCGAGAAGAACAAAAACGCAAAGAAGCCGAAGCAAAAAAGAGAACCAATATGATGCTTATGATAGGCAGCGGTGTGGTGGTTCTGGGCATAGGCGCTGCAATATTAATGAAGTCCAACCAGCCACCGATGCCCTATGGCGGTCAGCGTGCCCAAATGCCACAACAGTTATGACAAACACATTCGGATTAACAGACTATGACGTGTACGATGATGGAGATTACGACAACTATCGACGTAGTCGCAGAAAAATACGCAGGCAGCGCAGAAAAGCAAGAAGAATCGCGAGACGTGCCCCAAAAAGGCGTATCAAAATCGCACCTAAACGAAAAATTCTGCGTCGCCCACCTATTGTAAAAGGAAGACCGAGACCTATTAGGAAAAAGAAAGTAGTCCGTAAAAAGCTGCCATCTAAAGTCCCTGTAAGCATCTTAATTCCCAAAGGAACACCTATAAAAACCAAGCTACCTAGCAAACCTATTTTCAAGCCCACTTTGGTAAAAAAGGGCAAGCCTATTAGTAAAGATCAGAAGGTTACAAAAGCGCAAATAGCAAGCCTTCAAGTTCCTGCAACAGTGGAGAAAGCAGCAGCAGAAAAGGCAATGAAGTCGGACGGTAAAACAGCAAAGGTGGTTAAGATCATTGCTATCGTCGGAGTTACTGGCGCTGTAGGTTTTGGCATCTATAAATACATTCAAATCAAAAAGAAAAGCAATGGACATACTGGCGCAAATAAAGGAAAGTGAAGTATCTGACGATGGAAGTTTTCAGGAAGGATTTCTGTATGGATCTGTCAAGAATATTGGAGAAAAACCGGCCCAAGTGAACGGCGTTTCCCTTCTTCCAGGCGAAGCCAAAAGCTATCCATTTGTCGGTAAAGGCTACCACAAAATCAACTACGAACCCAACGGAAGCACTCTGCGTGTTCTGGAAGTAATATAACCTATGATTACAGGAGAAACAGAATACATTCTGGACGATAATTATGACGATTTCTTTGGCAATAAAAAGAAACGTCGTGCGCGTCGTGCTAAACGAAAAGCCCGAAGAGCGGAAAGACGTAGCGCACCTAAACGCATTGCACGACGCGCTAAAAGCAAAGCCTTCTTTTCTAAACTGGGTAGCGCTGTACAAGATATGGGCGGAGCAACGGCCATAGGTGCTGCAATCGACACGATAACAAAGCCTACACCGCCCACAGGATTTGGCGGTGCAACCGAACCTTCATCAGACTATGATTTTTCATTTGGTACGGCAGCTGTTCCCGAAGAAGAAAAGAAAGGTATTCCTACCATAGTCTTTGTTCTAGGTGGCTTGGTTGTAGTTGGTGTTGTGGGATTAGTGGTTATCAAGAATAAAAAGAACAAGCAACTGTATAGTCAATGATCATCCCGATTCCATCAAATAAAGAGCGTTTCAAAATACGACTCGGCATCAAATCCAAAATGCCGGTGCAGTTGGGCATACGTGTGTATGATCCGCGATATCCTAATACGTATTATTTCAGGAGAAAAGCACAGTTCTATGAAGGCGATGAGAAACGAGAGTTTGTGATCTCACTTCCCGTAACCCCAGAAGTGCTGGAAATGGAGCTGTTTGACAAGGTTTCAGGAGAAGACTATCAGTTTGATATGAGCTATTTCAAGGTAGAAAAAATGAAACCTGCCGAAGTCTGGGCAACCACTGAGCAACATCGCTTTATGGATTTTGCCATTGACTTTGCCCAAAAAGCAGGACACACACCTACAGGCTTTTACGATTCTAAAAATCACGAGTTTCTATTTCAATATCTACCTACCATAACAGATGCTTTTGGCAAGGAACTAATCACACCAGCTCGCACACATCGTAAGATGCCACGCGTACAGATCTCACAGCGATTATTTATAGGCTACACCATTCCCATACGTGTGGCGATACTAGCCCACGAAGGTTGCCATTGGTTCCTGAATACCAGAAGCCAAAAAACAGCGGATCTCTGTGGTATTAAAAAATATCTGGACTACGGTTTCCCGACGATTGAAGCCATTTATGCCGTGACCAAAGTATTTGGTAATAATCCACATCACGTGGGCGCATCACAGGTACAACGCACTAAGGACGTGGTAGCCTTCATAGAAAATTACAGAGCAAATGCATAAACTATTTCTTATCACAATGGCAGTATTTACAAAGGGTGCAACGATACAATTGACGCCCAAAAACACGGAAACCTTAGCCTGTGAAAGTTGCGAAGATCCTGCGGTAATCAGGAGAACAATCCATTCTAACGAAGATGCTTATATGAACGACAATTCTGCAAAATATAGAACCGATCTCAAAAAATGGGGTACACGATCTGGCGTGATGCACGTTGCTTTCCCAGAAACCAAAAAGAGAAATTGCGACCCTTCGAGAGATGCTGTTTTCTATGCGACCGATGAAGGTGTAATGGACATTTCTGATTGTGGATTAGGTAAGAGACCGCTTTCGCAAAAGCGTAATCTCGTAAAAGATCAAAAACAAAAGGAAGGTTTTAAAAAGTATCAAAAATACTTGCACGATGAGTTTGATGTGATGCAGGTAACGGTCAAAAATCACACACCAGATATCAGAAATGTGTGTCTTTGGGGTGGCAACAGTGATAAGCCTATCACAGATCCTTTATTTATTGAGAACTCAGAAAAAATCGATGTTTTAGTAGGCACGCATCCACAGCAAGTAGTGTTTAATCCTGCAAATGATTTGTTGTATGTGGCTAATCAGCTTTCGGATTCTGTATCGGTAGTTGCGCTTGATGGGACTGTAATTGCTACAATTCCATTAACGGAGAACACGATGCCTGGAACGGTCTCGCCAGTTGCTCTGGCCGTAAATACCAATTCTGGTTATTTCTTTGGGATGGTGTATGTCATAGGTTCGGTAAATAATACGATGTATCACATCGGTTTAAATCACAAAGTGGTAGATGCCAACAGAACTGGAAAACGACCTACGGAAATACGCTTTGATAGCAATACAAATGAGCTTGTAGTCAAGAACATAGTTTCTAAAAGCACGACGCGAATCAATGCCAAAACACAAGCGCAAACGGAAACACCTTGGGATATACAAGACCAGTTTCGACTGGTGGATAGTGAATCAACATCTAAAATTGCTAAAGTCACTACGCAGCTCAATCTTTTGAGCATTTTTAATTCTTCCAGAAGTCCAACGGTAACCATCAATGATGAATATCACGAAGAGCGCGAAGATTTTAAGTTTAGTCCAGGAATGTTGAAGCACCTTAAAATCGTCGCCTCTGGAGAACGTCGTGTAAATGCCTTGCAACTGCTACAAAAGAGCATTGCAGGAAAAGAGATCTGCAAAACACTTTCGCTTGGTAATTACCAAAGTCCGCAGAGTTTTCAGAATGTGTCAGAAGTTTTTGGTGTCGATGGTGTGATGCTCGATGGCCAGAACAGTTGGTGCTTTAAGATTGGTGGTTTGCAGACCATCACATTCATTTTGTATTACAAAAAGCTGGAAATGTACAATCTACTTCCAGAAAAGGCGTCGCTTGCCTATGGCGTGCAAATGAGTAAAGGCGTTCCCAAACGAGTTCCTAAGAATCCCTTCAAATCCATTTTATGAAGTCAATCATCAACACGGCTTTGAGCCAATATGGAGTTACGGAATTGGTAGGTCAACAGCATAATCCTGTAATACTAGATTATTTTGAAAAGATAGGTCATACTTGGGTCACTACCGATGAAACCGCTTGGTGCTCTGCTTTCACAAACTGGGTTGCCCTAGAATGTGGAAAGGAAATGAGCAATCAACTCACAGCACGCTCTTGGCTGAGAGTGGGAACAGAAACAAAGCAACCAGCTATTGGCGACATAGTAGTCTTCTGGCGTAGCAAGAAAAACAGCTGGAAAGGTCACGTGGCATTCTTCATCGGCTATTCTGAAGACAAGAAATACATCTACTGTCTGGGTGGCAACCAGAACAATCAAGTAAATATCAAGGCATATCCAGTTTACCGATTACTCGGCTTTAGAAAACTCAATAATTCCATCACTCAAAATTCAACAAAATGAAAGACGTAGATTTTTTAGTCATACACAGTACCGATACCAGCGAAGCCTTAGATCTTGATGCAAGAACGATCATCGAAAAACACACCAACGACAAACGCAATGGTGGTTTTGGTTGGAACCGTCCTGGATTTGATTATCTCGTATTGCAGGATGGCACTTTGGAAACCATTATCCCTGAAAACAGCCCGACCGAAGTAGATCTTTGGGGCATCTCACAAGGCAGATATGGTATTACTGGCAATGTAAAAAACCTTGCGTACGTAGGTGGCAGAACACTTAAAGAAGCGTGGTGGAAAGACACACGTACCGAAGAACAAACCGCCACACTAGAAGCCGTGATTCGATTTTATACTATTAGGTTTCCAGAAATCATCATTGTGGGTTTTAATGAGATCGCCACAAAACAGGATAGTGATAAACCTGGTTTTAGTGTCAAGAAATGGCTGGAAGAACTGGAGATTCCCAAGTGTAATATTTATCAAGGATTTTGATATGAGAACCATCATCACATTGGGCATAGGATTCTGGATGGGACGACAGCTATACATCAATCACGATAAGCGAGTTGCGAGAGCCAGAGAAGCAAAACTAAAGCAACGCCTAATAGCTTTTCTTAAAGAGAAAGATCCCAATCAAACCCAAATTGAAAAACAAGCCAATCAACTTTTAGGCAATTAAATGGCACAGCAAGTAACTATAAAGAACACATCCTTTCTCATTCCAGAAGCCGACGACCCTTGCGACTTCTGGACGAGCTATTATGCCAAATTAAAAAAAGAAGTGGGACAGGATAACGCAAAAATGCTGTGGCTGGTCACTTGGAAAACCAATGGGTCTGCGATATGCACCACAAGTCCATCATTTAACAAATGGTTACTCAAGAACGAGCTGGATGTTAGCAATATGGCAACCAGAACTATTGCAGATATTTCGGAAATAGGCGGTAATATTTTTGGTTTGGGCAAGAGCCTTACGAAGATCTTAGCTATCGGAGTTCCGGTAATTCTCACGATCACACTCATTCTTATTGTGGTGGTTTTACGCAACTCTGCAAAAGATGCAGACATTACAGACCTGGCGATGCTCACGCCAGCAGGACGTGCTACTAAATTATTAGGCAAATGAACAGACAGCTCATCTATAAAGTAAGTGGCGGTGCTGTGGGAATTCTCATTGTTGGAAGCTCATTTCTATCTATACGCCAGCGTAAACGCGATAAAAAAACAAGCGAACTATTGACGCATATAAAGAAACAACTGGCAACCACGGCAAATAATCTCGATGCGGAAAATGCCTTTGACATTTACTATCTCACAAAAGTTTTGCAGAATGTAAATGGTCAAGTGATCGCAATGAGTGAGAGCAGCGCAACCAGTTTTGCAAAGCAGATCCATAAGTCTTGGGGCGCGTGGTATGAAGGTGGAGATGATGAAGATGCGGTGTATGCCGTGTTTAGAAAATTAAAGGATAAAGTCCAGGTCTCGCAAGTGGCTAAGGCGTATCAAAGCACTTACAACAAGAACTTGATCGATACCATTAAGAATCGACTTTCGGAGGATGAAATCAAGATCATTCTGAGCATCATAGGACAAATACCCAACTATAGAACAGCTTAAAAAAGAGAGAATGAAAATAACAAAAACAGGATGGTGGATGATAGGTGGCGCTACAATGGCGGCAGTTACAGTAGGTGTGTTTGTTACGCTTTCGCGAAAGCGTAAAAAGGAAAAACAACAAGCCCAACAGGTCATCGGCAAAGATATAGGATCTGGAATCCAAGTGTCCACAGGAAATCAAGGCACGATTAAACGAGAACCCAACTGGGACAAGCCTTTTGATATGAATTATCTGACCAATGTGCAGCAATGGATCGCACCACGAAAGATTAAAATACTCGATGATGCTACAGCCAGAAATTTGGCAAAAAAGCTCAAGAATGCCAAAGGCACTTTTAACGATGATGAAGATGCAGTCAAGGACGTTTTTGCGAAACGCTTACGAGATAAAACCCAAGTAGCAAGTCTCTCAAAATCGTACTGGCAACTGTACAAGCAGGATTTGTGGAAACACTTGTCCAGCTTTTTAAGTGCATCGGAGATGAAACAATACGTGCATAATCCTGTGCGCCAATTACCTAATTATCAAACCCAATAACTATGAAGAAAATCGTAACCAAACCTAAGAAAACCTTTTTTGAACAAAACAAAGATCTCATTGTTGTGGGTAGTGTGATCGTTGTACTCGCAGGTGGCGCAGTTGCCTATATGTACTACAAGAAAAAGAAGGATCAAAAAGAAGTCGACCTGGCTCAAAACCAGGAGAACACACCACAGATAATTCCTATAAACACGACCATTCCTGTTTCAAGTAGTTCAGGATCATCGTCCAGCTCTTCATCTACACCACGCATTAAATACGTGAAGACTGGCTATCCGCTAAAATATAGAACACGTCATCAAGATGTAAAAATTTTACAGGCCTATCTAAAGATTTACAAAGAGAATCTAGGTAAGTCTGGTTCAAAGCGTGATGGAGTTGATGGCGTTTTTGGACCGCTCACGTTAAAGGCTGCCAAAAAGCGATTGGGCAAAGCTGAATTTACAGAAAAGGACATCGCAGGAATGCGGAAAGCGCTAAAAATGGTAGGGAAATGAAACGAGAAAACATCGTAAAAGTAGTTTGTATTACTGGCGGTTTACTCGGTGTCGGGATCATTGCCCATCAATTGCTGAAAAGCAAAAGAGAAGATACTGAAGAGCAAAAGCAAGCTGTAGCGGCGGTCTTGAAAAAGGAGATTTTAAGACCAAAACAGAAAGACTTTAAACCTTCAATGCAAGTGGTCAAGTCAAAACCACCTGCACCTGAAGAAAAGTCCAGCGCACCAAAACCCAAAACAGTACCTAAAAAACCTGTCGCTGATGAATTCCCTTTGCAACTGGGAAGCAAGGGAAAAAATGTGGAACGTTTGCAAGTGTATTTGCTAAGAAATTACGGTTGGGCTGGAATCGTGACTGGCGTTTTTGACGAAAAAGTACAAGAGCGTGTAGAGAAATATCTAAAAGTTGAGACGGTAACAGAATCACTATTCAATGCCTTAGAAATGAACGAATCCATTAAAAACCAATCCAACTAATTATGGGTAAAAGCATTAAAGATATTGTGTCCAGCCTAGTAGATGATGACGGTATTAAAACCGAAGTCACGCTCACGATGACCAACCAAACGCTTACCAAGATCATCATTGCACTATTGGCATCTGGTGCAACGATTGTTCTGGTCGCTCATTTGACTAAAAATATGTTCCCAAATCATCAATTATCCCTGCTTACCGCAGACATAAAAACTATAAAAGAAACCCTTAAAAATCAATTGAAATGACAGACATCCTAAAACACTTAGTTCATTATTTATCCAGCTTAGATTGGGCGTACATTTTTACGTTCATCATTATTGCCTTTGGTCTTAATCAGAAGCCGGTCACAGATTGGTTAGCAGATTTTACCGGTATTAAAATCAAGACACGCTATCGCGTGCTTATCGTAGGATTGATTTATGGAATCATCGTCTATTTTATTAGAGATACGATGTTGCACAAGATAGAAATGCTTTTGCAGTCATTTGTATTTGCACTCGTATTCCACAAGCTGATTTTAGAAAGTGTGTTGAACCGACTTTTTAAACCTGAAAAAGAAGATAAACGTGAATAAGTGGAAAGTCATTTTTGCCATTTTCTTTTTTGCGGTGGTCGTGCTTGTTCTAACTCAGATCATCATTCCGCAAGAGAACGGCTATGAGCTAAGAACACCTAGCGATTGGAAAGAACAAAATCAAAACCTGCTCATAAAGAATCAATCGCTCGATCTGGAGATTGAAGATCTGGAAAAGCAGGTAGATAGCCTAACGGCTTTGGTAAGTAAGAACACCGTCACAATTGGCCATCTAAAAACGAGTCTCAATGAAAAAATTACTACTATTTCTGGTTATAGCGATGCAGAGCTATTGCTGTATTTCTCAAGATTTAAAACCGATAGTACAGCTCATAAAAAATGAGAAATACTTCTGTTTTAATTTGGAACAGTCTCGTGAGATTGCATTGCGATTAGAACGTGGTAGATATCAGGATTCCATCGTGAGGCGATTGGATTTTTCAATCACTCTCAAGGATAGTTTACTCGTGAAAAAGGATTCTGTGGTGTCGAGATTGAGATTGCAAAATCTCAATTTGATGACAGTTTCAGAGAATAGCAATGAGCAGATTTTCTATTTAGAAAACCAATTGAAATTTAAAAATCAAAAACTGAAACAAGGCAAGTTGCACAAAATCCTATTGGGTGGTGGCTTGTTGATCCTTTCAGGAATATTAATAGCCAACTAATTATGGGATATCAAAGTGATAGCGTTTTAAAAGAGACAAAAGCGATAGAAAATACACAAGAGATTTTAGAAGTTAAGCCAGAACATTTAGGACCAAGCTTACTGCATTCGCCAGTACGTAATCGGTACTCGGTTATTAATGCAAATCTTGTTGTTGGGAAGGATATTCGCTTACGGGCTAGAAATGCCAAACAACTTGAGATTGCTGGCTGGCAGGTAAGTATGCCAGCACCATTGGTAACAGATCAATCTGACTACTACGGACTATGCCAGACTGAAAAGGGAAACACCTTTAACTATGCGATAGACGCGGATGGTAGATTGTTTCTCTACGGAACTTTTGTGGATAGTGAAGATCACGTGATCTTGAATGTAAATCCATATTTAGCCGAGCTTCCATTGCGCTATGTCAACTTTATAAATGGCGGTGGTGAGTTTGTAGTACCAAGAGATGAACCTAAACCAACTGATGAATTTTAAATGAATTACGCTTTCGCGAAAGCGTAAAAAACCACGTTATGAATGTTTATGAAATTGTTGCGATTGTATTAGGTGCTACGGGCTTCTGGAAGCTCATAGAGTTATTGATGCATTATAATATCCAGCGCAAACTGAAAAATGCAGAGATAAGGCACATTAATGCTCAGGCTAACGACAGCATTGTGACCAACTGGGTGCAATGGTCTGAAAAAATGGAAAAACGCATCAGTCAGCTTGAGAATAAGAATACCGCAATGTCACGCACAATTACTAAACAGCGAGATCGTATTACAGAGCTTGAAAAATATATCGAGCAGCTGGAAGCCGAAATTCAGATTTACAATAAAAAGAAAAGAGAATGAATGTAGATAAAGGAAGTAATACACTCAATTACATTTTTGCAGCATTTACCTTGTTGAGTGCCATTAAAATAGGCTCTGATCTATACTTGAGATACAAGGAAAGTCAGCAGAAAAAGAAGCCTTGCAATTGTAAAGACAAGGCTTAATGGCGTTAAAAAATAACCGTCATATTTATATAGGATTAGGCACAATGGCGCTACTTCTGGGTGGCGCTTTTTGGGCTTTTAGATTAAGCAAGTCAAGCTCTAAATTTAGGACTTATAAACATAAAGGTATCGCTGTAGATTTCTCGGTCTTTGACAGTCCAGACATTCCTGGTTCTGGAAACTGTATGGATAGACGGCTTATAGTGATGCTGCACAACCTATCTGTAAAAACCAATTACCCTATTTTCAGTTGGATAAACTCTGGAGCACGTAGTGACGCTCACAATCGTAAAGTAGGTGGTGCGCGCAATTCTTCCCATAAAATGCCCGCCTGTAAAGCTGTTGACATCCGAGCTTCCTCTAGAACAATCCGCAATAATCTTGTGATGGCAGCACGAGATGTAGGTTTTAAACGCATAGGTGTAGGCAATACATTTGTTCATCTTGATATAGATGAAGGTAAGTCACAATATGTGGCTTGGGGTTATCCTAGTGGAACTGCTGCGGCGGTTAATCCTTTTGTGTAATAGCCAGAAGAGCTTATTGATGACTTTGGTAAAGTGACATCATTCTAATCTTGAATCAAAGTAACCATTTCTTTAAGATGATTGTCCTCTTCAGTTATCCAGTGATTTTTCTTTATTAAATTAACTAGAATATCTTTGTGCCTATTATCTAAATTCTTCACACTAAGATTGGAGTATTTAGAAGGGTTATCCCTGTCCATCCAAAGACTTTTGTGTTCTGATTTCAGGATGCTTTTAGAACTAGCTGTTGGATAAAGAAGCTTAATTTGTGGAATAAGTTTACAAACCATATTGAAAATAAGTAGACCATCATAATCCCAATCGCCGGAATAGTAGATAGGCAAGTTCCTGTCATAGGAATATTTTAGTTTTTCAATGTTTTTCCCTCCAGCATACCAAAGTTCATAACCGTATTTTCTAGGTAATGAAGGTCTCTTTAAAAAGTCTAAATTTTCACAGAGAATAATTAACTTAGGATCTTCACATTCTAAACGATACATATATTGCTGATCTCTATCATCAGCAAGCTCATCAATTTGAAGCATCTGTTTAACGGCATCAATTAAAGCTTTCTTACCAATTAAATATTTTTCATTTTTGAAAAACATAGAAGACACATTCCTGACGGTTTCCTCATTTTGCATTATTTGATTTCTAATTGGCAAAAGTTCGCCGCTGTCCATACGACGTTTCATATCCATTAGCTCTATGATATCTGCTTCTTCAAATCTGGTTTGAGGTTTTAAAAGTTGATTGTTTTCTAAAAATGCGTAGTACTGATTAAACTTCTCTAGATACTCTTCTTCATACATCTCAAAAAAATCTTCATCATCAGAATAATAAACCTTATAGCCTTCTTTGATTTCTTGGGTATCATTCAGCAAGTGTTGAAATAATGAATCTTTGATTAAAGTTTCCTTAATCTTGGTTTCTTTATTTCTGTAAAGTTCATTTAATGATTTTAATGTTACCCAATTCATTGGTCATTTACATTATTTAAGTAATCTGACAGATCTTGTCTGGCTTCATTAGTTTTAAAATAGCTACTTGGCGGTGCATAATTGATATTAACATCTTCGTAACCTTCAATTAAGTGATGTAAATACCAGCCTTCGTCTTCGTTAGAGCCATAAGGTTCTGGTGTCATTGTCAACATTTGATATCCAAACTCTTTTGCAATATTTGGAAAGGTGTTAAAGTTACCCTTATCCATATTAGAGACTTCTTCAAGTATTAAAAATTTGACACCTTTTCTATCTTCTTTTTGCACAATTGAAAGTCTGCCAATACCTAATAATACAATCGCTGTATAGCTTTGTCCTGTACTTCCTGTCTGGTCAATGCCGTCTTTGTCTAATAATCTGGTACTTAAATCGAAATAAGTTTTTGGGTCTAATAGGTCTGAAAATTTTATCTTCTCATTGTAGGAGGTTGTTTCTGCAAATATCTTTTCAACAAAACTCTCTACTGAGTCTGAAAATTGTAATTCTCCTTCCGAGTAAGCGGCTTGAGTGGACGACTGTAGATTCTTCATCCAATCTATTTTGAATGTTTCATTTGGCGTAAAATCTATTTTGAAATGGTACTTGTCACTAATTAGTCGCTCGTTAAAAAAATCGTTCAAATCTTCGACTGTTTTTTCAAAGTCTTGGTACTTTGTTTTTGTCAATTTGAATATACGAAGCATCGCCTGCGTAATGGCCTGCATTACTTTAGTTCTGTTTTGATTAGATTTTTTAAGTGCTGGGGCAAGATTTTCAGTGTGTTTTATTTTTGGTCCTAATAGCACTAATTCTAAAACCGCAAATGAATAATTCTGATCATCCATTTGGTTTTTTACTTCTAAATCATCTTTGGTCGTATCGAATTGGGATGATGCTTTACCATAAGCGTTTATGTAGTTGTCCTTATTTGTGTTATATAATTTTTGAAGATTTTCTACATTCACTTGATTGATATTAGTAGGCACAAAATCCTTAATATGCAACTGGCTAAAATGCGCTTTAAAGAGTGTAAGCGCATCCTGGTATTTTTTCTTTAGCTCATCTCGTTCTTTCTCCTGTGAGTTAAGCAACGCTTTAAGTGTAACTAAATTATCTTCCTTTTGGGTTATGGTTGATTTTGAAGTCTCAAGTTTGTTTTGCAAATCTGTATGGACAGACTTTTTAGCAGCTACTTTTTGGATATAAGATGTTAACTGATCGTCTATTTTTTCATATGTAATTTCAATTGGAATTTTCTTTTCAAGAACTTCTAATTCTTGCAACGATAACTCCAAGTCGTTCTGGTCTTTAGTGATTTTAGTAGAAAGACTTTCGGCAATACTCATTGCTATTTTTGACCTTTCGTATAAGGAAAAGTCTTTAAAATCTTTGTTGAGATTTTTCAGCTCATCAACTCCTGATAAATCATAGGGATCTCCTTTCTCAAATTTTAAAATTTCGCCAAGTTCATTATTGATAGACTTTACTTGCTCGTTAACTGCATTCTGCTTTTCTTTCTTAGCATCATTCATTTTAGCAGTATCAGCAAATATCTGTTTATCATTAGAGTAAGGCACAAAGGTTCGTAAAGCACCTATTGTAAACCAATAACCGGAATTCACCTTATCTTCTTCAATATTTTCAGATTTTAAGAGAGAACTATCTTTAGTGTATTGACTTCCTTTAGTAGGATTATCTGGTTTTTCCCAATCCACATTTTTAAGCAATCCGAACAGTACAGTTTCCTGTTCTTTAGTAAGATTATTACCGTCTTTTAAAATCTGTGCGATTAAGGAACCATCTTCTCCAGCTGATAGAATACGATTGAGTGCTTCTATGTCTGCAAGCTCTGAGCTCTTGACTGCTTTGTAGTCTGCAATAATTTTTAGCTGTGATGATGTCTTCTCATTTATTTTATCAATCGTACCGTATCTTTTTAAATCAGAATTAAGTTTATTTACCCTATCAATGATTGACTGGTGATTGTATTCATCAATATTTATCTTAACTAAATTTGCTTGATCTATTTCAGGTAGCTTCATTTTTTGAAGCTGATCAAGACTTGCTAATTTTTCTGCTCTTGCATTAAAGAGATTTTTATAGTTTGTAAAGGATTCTTGAGCTTTAAAATAGGTGTCATAATCTGACTTTGTAATTTCAATTTGTTTAGAAATTTTTGGTAGATCTGATTTTAGGTAACTAATGATATCTGTCTCTTTTTCAATTTTATTAGAAGTTCCTATGCATTTATTTGCAACAGTTTCGTATTGCGAATAATTACTATGGTATTCAGCTGTTAGATAATTTTGTTGCGCATCGTTTTTTAATTGCTCTAACTCTTTAAGATTACCTAATACTTCTTGTTTTAACTCAATAGTATGTATTTCTTCGTCCAGCTCATTGTATTCATTTATAAGTTTTTCAAGCTTCTCCTTGTTTGATTTGTATTTGGTCTCAAGCTTATCCAAACTATTCTCAAAAAGAAAATCCTTTAAAATTTTATCGCTCTCCGTATCTAATGAGTTTGCTTTTGAAAAGGATTGTATCACTTTCGCGAAAGCGTCCATATTTTCATCAATCGCAAGATTTATAGGCAAAAGCTCATTAGTATATAAAAACTCATAGTATTCTTTTTTATCTTCTAAATCTGTGAAGGATTTTAGAAAGCCTTTTTTATTCTTTTTAAGATGCCTTGCAAGCTGGTTAATGGGCAAAAATTGACCATCTTTTAAAAAATCTTTACTGTATGCTAACTGATCTGCGTGAAGTGCTAAAGTTTCAAGGTCTTTTCTGTCATTATCATTATAGGCTTGATTTAATATCCAGAATGACTTTAACGGCCTGCTACGCTTATTACCTATATTAGTGCCAATAGTTATAAATTCATTTTTCTTAAATTCTATATGTATAAAAACATAAGCATCATCAGTATTATAAGGTATAGTATGTATATGTCTGTCTTTATTTTTGAAGCTCTCGGTGCCAAAACTTATTTTGCTCTTTTGACCAATAAATATGAGTTGAAATAAGTCTGCTATAAGCGATTTACCGATACCATTGTTGCCGGTAAAATCAGTCCTTACTTGATGTAATAAATAGTCTTGATTATAGTGCTTTCTCACACCAACTGTGGATAGCGAAAAAATTCTTGGATATTCTATCATTATAATTGGCTAAGGTATTTTTCACTAAACTCTGTGAAGTTTGTAATTTCTTTTTCATACAATTTTTGAAATCTAATAATTGGTTCTCGTAATACAAAGTGTATATCTTCGCCATCTTCTACAGCTAAATTTGTAATCCATCCCAACTTATTAAATTCTCGTAGTACACTCTTAAATGGCTTAATAACCTTTAATGACCAGTCGCCTTCCAAGTAATCGTCTTGTACTTTGTTAAAAAATAATTTTTTGTACAAAATATTATTGTCACTTTCTTTAATCTCCTTTTTTATATCTGCAAAGCGTACTTCTTTTTTACTTTCAAAATATCGCTCATAATACATATTAAGTAGTATAATACCTATCAAGGTTTGTTTTTGCGTTAGCTTTTTGTGTCGGGATGGGTTAGCAAGTGCTCCTTTGGATGCATCAGGATAATCTACGTAATAGTATTTTGAGTCTTCTCTACTTTCCATTATTAGTTCTAAACCATATACCTTTTCATAATAATATGAAAGCTCGTTGAAATAGTCCTTAAGTAGTTTATAGAGATAAAATCTATCGTTTTGAATATGTCTACCAGATAGTAGTTCAATATTTAAATCTGCAAAATATTCTTGAACATCTGCGTTTTTAAAAAACGAAAAATTTTGACTTACTTCTTTATTATTTTCATTTTCCATAATGCAATATTTTGAGACAGAGATGACTTGGGGATTTCTCTGTCTATTTTAATTTCGTAACCGTTATTATGTCTAGCAAACTCTACAAGTTCAAATCCTACTTTAAGTGCTATTAAGGCATCATTTTCTTTTAAAGCTATTTCGTAAAAATGATTGCTAAAATCAATTTCCCCATCGTTGCTTAACTGATTTTTAAAGTGATTTACCCATTTGGCGGTATTCTCTTGACGAGTTAGTTCGGTATCTAATTTTGAGATTTGTGACTTTAGGTGTGCTTCATTAACTTTAGGTTCAATAACATAGCTCTTCTGAATACCAAACTCTTCATAATAAACCAAACCGACGTGTTTAAAACGTTCAGAAACAATAGATTTCAAAGGGAATTTTTCAGACAATGTAATACCATCTTTTTTTGAGAAGGATGCTTGTTCTAATGTGAATTTTAAAAAACGCTTTACATTTATTCTAACTGCCGATTTATTTTTAAAATTATCTTGTACCGTTATTAATTGAGTGCTTGCGTAAGCTGACCTATCTAATAATTGTCCTAATTTATATTCTACTTCAACAAAAAACTCATCTACCTTCTTTTTAATTTGAACGGCTCTATCGTATTCTTCTCTTAATTTTTTATGAGTTTCTTTCTGTTCAGGCGTTTTAGTGTCAGGAAGGCTGTTTTTTCTTTTTAAAAAATAGTCAACGACCTGTTCTATTTCTTCGTCAAGGCTATTACTTATTAGTAAAGTGTCTTTAATCTCGTCGCTTTTTGCAGTAATTTTTTCAAATAATATGGAAACATTCTCAGCTGTTTTTAATGCCGAATCTTGGTCTTGATTGATATAAATATTGAGTTCGTCAATAGCTTTATTAACGTAATCTTTTAAGGACTCTAAATGATCTATAATTACAGTACCGCTATTACCTTCAAAATTAAACTCATACCATCTATTAAAATCATCTATACTTTTAATATCTGAAGCTGTAAAGTCTGCAAGTTTTTTGAAAGTGTCACGTAGTGGAAACTTTGCATACGGGCTATATAGTTTATTATCTATTAGCTTAACGAACTTAAGTGCAAAGTCGGTAAGCGCATATTTAAAGCGTTCTTCTCTTGGATGTTCTAAATAGTACTTCAACAAACCATCTACAATAGGATCAGTATGAGGTATGCTACTGCTTTCCATTAAAGCCACATCCTTAATACACCTTTCAATATCTTTATAGGTAAAGTGCTTGTTAATCTGTTTATTTATGATTTTTTTATGGAGCATATAAACGGTTATACCATCAGTCTTTTTAGGGATAAGACTTGAATATGATGCGTTTATGTCTGTTAAATTGAAGTCTATAGCGTGCTAATATTTAATTGTTTAAGCTCACTAAAATAAAAGAATTTGATTGTGATTTACTCTTATTTATCGAAAATGTGATTTTTCACCATTACACAACATTTCGTTAAAACAAACATTTATGTTAAAATATTTGCTAATTTTGCAATAAATGAAACAAATTATCCACAAATCAATGGCAATTGTAATGGCTGTTGTGGTTCTACTGACCACAATGTCATTTAGTGTGGATATGCACTATTGTGGGGATACGTTAGTAGATTTTTCATTCATCCAAGATGTTCAGACTTGTGGAATGGAAAAAGCTGAACCTGCTAAGAGTTGCTCTAACTCAATGATTTCTAAAAAATCTTGTTGCTCAAATGAACAATTAATTATTGAAGGTCAAGACGATTTAAAACAGGATTTTTCACAACTTACGTTTGAGCAACAAATATTCGTTGCCTCTTTTGCTTACTCATATATCAGTCTCTTTGAAGGAACTGAATCACAAGAGATCTCTTTCTCAGATCACTCGCCCCCATTCGTAAGGCGGGACTTGCAGGTATTGCACCAGACATTCTTAATTTGATTTATTAAACAGTACCAGTAGCAATGTAATTGTAACTGGAAAACCCGGCGATACATTCGTTTTGGGCACGTTTTGTTGTTTCTCATTTGTACTGAGAGCAAACCAAAGCATATTTCTATAACTGTTTAATAATCACATCGTATGCTAAATAAAAGCATAAAATTTCTCATAGAAAACAAACTTGTCGCCGTAATATTACTCGCCCTATTCGTAGGTTGGGGAGTAGTTAACGCACCCTTCAATTGGGAAACAGGTATTTTACCAACTGATCCTGTAGCTGTTGATGCCATTCCAGACATCGGCGAAAACCAGCAAATTGTTTTCACCAAATGGCAAGGGCGTTCACCACAGGATATCGAAGACCAGATTACCTATCCACTTACAACGTCATTGTTGGGAATTCCTGGTGTTAAGACCATCCGAAGCTCTTCAATGTTCGGTTTTTCAAGTATCTATATCATTTTTGAAGAAGATGTAGAATTCTATTGGTCGCGTAGCCGTATTCTTGAAAAACTCAATTCACTTCCTGCAAATCTATTGCCCGATGGTGTAAACCCTGCATTGGGTCCTGATGCTACAGGCTTGGGTCAAATTTTTTGGTACACGCTGGAAGGTCGCGACAAAGATGGCAACGTAACTGGCGGTTGGGATTTACAGGAGTTACGCAGCATACAGGATTATTATGTGAAATACGGATTGTCTTCGGCAAGTGGTGTTTCCGAAGTAGCCTCAATTGGTGGGTACGTCCAGGAATACCAAGTGGATGTTGATCCTGAAAAAATGCGGCAATACAACATCGGCTTGACCGATATTGTAAAAGCTGTCAAGGAAAGTAATCAAGACATCGGTGCGCAGACTTTGGAAATTAATCAAGCCGAATACCTTGTTCGTGGTTTAGGGTATGTAAAATCTGTTGCAGATATTGAAAATGCAGTAGTCGCTTCTGAAAATTTTACTTCTATACGAATCAAAGACATCGCTAATGTTCATTTGGGACCACAGACCCGCCGCGGTATTTTAGATAAAGAAGGTGCCGAAGTGGTTGGCGGAGTCGTGGTAGCTCGTTATGGTGCTAACCCAATGGAAGTTATCAATAATGTAAAAGATCAAATAGCCGAATTATCATCTGGACTACCCACAAAAACCTTGGCAGATGGTCGTACTTCACAAGTGACTATCGTTCCCTTTTATGACCGCACTCAACTTATTCAGGAAACACTTCATACGCTCAATGAAGCCCTTACACTTGAAATCCTGATAACCATTTTGGTCATCATCGTAATGGTGTTTAACCTACGTGCATCCATTCTAATCTCTGGTCTGTTGCCTGTTGCCGTTTTAATGGTTTTCATAACAATGAAGCTCTTTAATGTAGATGCTAACATTGTTGCCTTGTCAGGAATTGCCATTGCTATCGGTACAATGGTTGACGTGGGCGTCATACTCGCCGAGAATATGATTAGGCATCTGGAAGATAAAAAATTACGCTTTCGCGAAAGCGGAATAGAATACACCACAAACGAAATTATCTACAACGCAACTGCGGAAGTTTCTGGTGCAATTTTGACCGCAGTTCTCACAACGATTATCAGTTTTCTACCTGTGTTTACAATGATAGGTGCTGAGGGAAAACTATTCAGACCACTCGCCTTTACAAAAACAATGGCACTTGCTGCATCGCTTGTAATCGCGCTGTTTTTAATACCGCCTTTTGCCGCGTTTCTTTTTAAGAAAAGTAACCTAATGGAACGCTCAAAGTACATTATTAATGGTATTCTCATTGTCCTTGGTATCACAGCCATCTTTTATGGCTATTGGCTTGGTCTCATTTTGATTGCCTACGGTGTTGTTGCGCTTTTGAGCGTAAGGGATAGAATTACAGAAAAACGAGCTAATCTCATCCATATTATTATTTCCTGTGTTGCTATTGTTTTCCTACTCGCCGAATACTGGCGACCACTTGGTTTTGACCGCAGTATTCTAATGAATTTGATTTTTGTAGCGATTATCTGCTTTGGACTGCTTGGTGTGTTTACAGTTTTTCGAAGATACTATGACAGCATTTTACGCTGGGCACTTCAAAACCGATACCTGTTTTTAATCATTCCAACAACGGTGCTGATTTTAGGTGTGGTCATAATGCGTAACACAGGGAAGGAATTTATGCCTGCACTTAATGAAGGCTCATTTCTTTTGATGCCTACATCCTTACCGCACGCTGGTGTCGAAGAGAACAAACGTGTCTTGCAACAGCTGGATATGGCCGTGGCAAGCATCCCTGAAATTGAAACTGTAGTGGGAAAAGCAGGTAGGACAGAATCTGCCCTCGACCCTGCACCACTCTCAATGTATGAAAACGTGATTCAGTACAAGTCTGAATATATGCGAAATGAAAATGGCGAGAGACAACGCTACCGTGTAAACGATGATGGTCTATTTGTGCTGAAAAATGACAAGTTCATTATTAACCCCAATAATGAAATCGATGATGATGCAAACTATGAAGCTTCACAACTCAAAACAAGTGCAACACGCAATGAATTGATTGAAGATAACAATGGCGAATATTATCGAAATTGGCGACCGGAAATCAGCAGTCCTGATGACATTTGGAATGAAATCGTACAAGTGACCAAGTTTCCAGGCGTGACTTCTGCGCCCAAGTTGCAGCCCATCGAGACGAGGCTCGTGATGTTACAAACGGGTATGCGAGCACCGATGGGAATTAAAGTAAAAGGACCAGATTTAAAAACCATAGAAAACTTTGGACTTCAACTGGAAGATATTTTAAAGCAAGCCGAAGGCGTTAAAGAACAAGCTGTTTTTGCAGACCGCATTGTGGGTAAACCTTATTTGCTGATTGATATTAAACGAGACCAGCTGGCACGCTATGGGATTTCCATTATGGATGTTCAGGAAGTGCTTCAGGTTGCTGTGGGCGGTATGCCACTTACCCAAACAGTAGAAGGACGTGAGCGCTATGGTGTGCGTGTACGCTATCCACGTGAGCTGCGTGCAAATCCAGAAGACTTAAAAAGTATCTATGTTCCTGTGTCAACTGGAAGTCCGGTTCCTTTGGGCGAACTGGTCGATATTCGTTACGAGCAAGGCCCACAGGTCATTAAAAGTGAAGACACCTTCTTGATTGGGTATGTGCTGTTTGATAAGCTCGATGGCTTTGCCGAAGTCGATGTGGTGGAAAATGCACAAGCGCTCATTCAACAGAAAATCGATAATGGCGATTTGGTCGTGCCACAAGGAATCAGTTACCGATTTACGGGAACGTACGAAAATCAATTGCGAGCAGAAAAAACGTTATCGGTAGTTGTGCCACTTTGTTTACTGGTCATTTTCTTGATTTTGTATTTCCAATTCAGGTCGGTTTCTACGTCGCTTATGGTTTTTACAGCCATCGCCGTAGCCTTTGCAGGTGGTTTTATAATGATATGGTTATACGGTCAGGATTGGTTTTTCAATTTCAGCTTTTTTGGCGAGAACCTACGGGACTTGTTCAATATGAAAACCATCAATTTAAGTGTGGCCGTTTGGGTCGGTTTTATTGCCCTTTTCGGTATTGCGACTGATGATGGTGTTGTAATGGCAACCTATTTAGACCAATCATTTAAAAGCAACGAGCCAGACAGTAAAAAAGGCATACGTCTCGCGACATTGGAAGCGGCAGGAAAACGCATAAGACCGTGTTTGATGACGACTGTGACCACAGTTTTGGCATTGTTGCCAGTACTCACATCTACAGGAAAAGGAAGCGACATTATGATACCGATGGCCATCCCCATTTTTGGCGGAATGATAATCGACGTCACATCTTATTTCCTTTTACCAGTTCTATATAGCTGGAAAAAAGAATACCAACTTAAAAGAGCAAACAAATGAAAAATATTAAAATCATAATCTGTCTTTTGTTTGTTTCCGCTGAAGTTTATGCTGAGCATTTCGACTACGCTCAATATGTACTACGACGAAGTGCGAAAGCCCATCTGAACGCACTACTAATAATGAGCATTGGACTGATTTCAATCAGCGGGCAGGCGCAACAACTACAAAGCTATATTGAAGAAGCCGTAAGTAACAATCCAGAAATTCAGGCTTTTGAACTACGCTACAATATTGCCGAAGAAAAGGTCAATGAAGCAAACTGGCTACCTAATACGGAAGTAAGCGCAGGCTATTTTGTAAGTGAGCCAGAAACAAGGGTGGGCGCACAAAGAGCTCGGATAGGTGTAAAACAGATGTTGCCTTGGTTTGGTACCGTTACCGCACGTGAAAATTATGCGACTTCAATAGCCGAAGCTGAATATGTGGAAATCACAATCGCCAAACGAAAATTGGCGCTATCAGTAGCGCAATCCTATTACAGGTTGTATGAAACAAGAGCAAAGCAAAAGGTACTCGACGAGAACATCCAACTATTAAAAACTTATGAGCGTCTTGCACTGACTTCGGTAGAAGTGGGCAAGGCATCTGCGGTAGATGTATTGCGATTACAGATTCGACAAAATGAATTACAGCAGCAAAGAGAGGTATTGGAAGAGGAATTTGGCGCAGAACAAACAACATTCAATAATCTTCTCAATCGGGATGAAAATAGGACGGTTGATTTAGTTCCAGCAATGGAAATTCCAGATAGTGACCCTATATACGGTACGGAAGCTTTATCACTCAATCCTGAACTGCTCAAATACGATAAGCTCTACGAATCCATAGCACAATCAGAATTGCTCAATCAACGTGAGAGCCTACCTATGATTGGCTTTGGTGTGGACTACTTGCCAGTTACAGAACGTAGCGATATGAATCCTATAGACAACGGTAAAGATGTGTTGATGCCTATGGTTTCAGTTTCTATACCCATTTTTAATAATAGGTACAAGTCTATATCAAGGCAAAATGAGATACGCCAACAGGAAATCGAAACCCAAAAAGAGCAACGATTTAATGTTTTGGAATCCGCTTTCGCGAAAGCGATATCCCAACGCAACCAGGCGCGAATTAAATTCAATACCCAAACTAAGAATTTAAAGCAAGCAAAAGATGCCGAGCAAATTCTTATCAAGAATTATGAAACGGGAACGATAGATTTTAACGATGTGCTCGATATACAGGAACTGCAATTGAAATTTCAGATGGAACAAATAGCTTCTGTGCAGCAATATTATGTACAGCAGTCAATTATTAATTACCTAATCAACTAACGATGGCAAAGGATTACTACATAAAAAATATGGTGTGTGACCGCTGCATCAAGGTCTTAAAAGATGAACTGTTTAAGGCTCACATTAGTCTGTTGGATATTGAGTTGGGTAGGCTTCGATTAGATATGAATGAAAAAGAACAATTGAGCATACTTACCGAAATTTTAAAAAGAAATGGATTTGCACTCATCGCTTCTACTGAGGATAAATTGACCGAGCAAGTAAAAATTGAGTTGATAAAGTTATTGAATGTAATGCCCCTTGAAATTGATGGTAAGCTATCCGATTTTCTTGCGGATAAATTACAAAAGGACTATTCAAAAATCAGCAAGGTGTTTTCCATTACCGAGGGCATCACTATTGAAAAATATTTTATCAAACTGAAGATAGAAAAGGTCAAGGAACTTATCCAAACACCCCATTATAATTTCACAGAAATAAGCCAATTGCTCGATTACAGCAACGTCAATCATCTAAGCAAACAATTTAAGGGTGAGACAGGGATGAGCCTAAGCGAATATAAGGATGGTCATAAAAATTTTAGAAATCCTTTAGACAAGATTATATAGATATGAACCAGAATTATAACACAGCAAATTGAATATCAATAATATTTTTGTTAAACAAAAACATTAAGAAAACTATGAAAATGCTAAGAATTATTTCACTACTGCTATTTTCTTCAACAGTATTTGCCCAAGTGGGAACTAACGGACAAGACAGAAAAGAAGAAGGAAGATCTGTTAAAGAGTACAACCTTACCATTGAAGAAAATGAAATGACACTCGCAGGTGTAACCGCTAAAGGAATGACTATCAATGGTAGTATTCCTGGACCGGTTTTGGAATTTAACGAAGGCGACCTTGCCATCATTAATGTAACCAATAAAATGGATGAAGAAACCTCAGTACACTGGCACGGGTTGATACTTCCCAACTTTTATGATGGCGTACCGTATTTAACAACACCGCCAATAAAGCCCGGTACAACATTTCAATATAGAATTCCTATTAATCAATCAGGAACCTATTGGTACCATTCCCATACGATGCTACAGGAGCAAAGCGGTGTTTATGGTTCAATAGTCATTCAACCTAAAGAAAAAACATTGGATTATGACAAAGATTTGGTAGTTGTTCTATCTGATTGGACCAACGAGGACCCAATGAATGTATTGCGAAACCTTAAAAGGGGGAATGAGTGGTATCAAGTTAAAAAAGGAACAGCAGTTCCATTAAGTAGAGTCATCAAAGAAGGTGCCTTGGGAGCACAATTTAAGTTCTGGCGCGATAGAATGGAAGGTGCTGATATAGCAGACATTTATTATCCCGCATTCTTGAGCAATGGTAAATCACTTGCCGAATATCCAGAATTTAAACCAGGAGAAAAAGTACGTCTTCGCTTTATCAATGCCTCGGCTTCTACTTACTACTGGGTAGATTTCGGTGGTGGTAATCCATTGTTAGTTGCAAGTGACGGTGTTGATGTGCAGCCCGTTTCTAAAAGCAGATTTCTCTTTGGTATAGCTGAGACGTATGATGTTATCGTTACTATTCCCGAAGGTACTTTAGAGGTTACCGCTACGGCTCAAGATGGCTCTGGTCATACTTCTATACAATTAGGTAATGGCACTCTCTATCCAGCCAAAAGAATTGATAGACCTGATAAGGTAGCGATGATGAAGCAAATGGCCAAAATGGATATGAAAATGGGTGCACCTGCAATGGTAGGAAACAAAAAAAAGAATACACCTGAAGTTTTAATGCAGAAGTATGGAATGAAGATGAATATGAAAGACGGCGAGATGAAAATGGGGATGCAAGATAAGATGTCAATGAAAGACAGCAAAATGAACGATCAGATGAAGATGGATGATACGAAGGGAATGAAAAAAGACTCAATGGCAATGAATCACAGAGGAGATTCAGATAAAATGAAAGACCATATGCAGCACGATATGTCAAAGATGCAGAAGGATTCTTCCTCATTTGATTACGAAACTCGTAAAACCTATTTTAATTATGATTTTTTAAAAGCAAAAGAGAATACTACTTATAAAGATGATTTGCCAGTAAACGACATCCTGTTGAATCTAACCGGCAATATGCAACGCTATGTTTGGAGTATGAACGGCGTGCCATTATCAGAAACCGACAAGATAAATATAAAAGGTGGCGAGGTAACCAGAATTACACTTAATAACCTCACGATGATGCACCATCCAATGCACTTGCACGGACATTACTTTAGAGTCATCAATGAAAATGGCGAACGTTCCCCATTAAAACATACCGTCAATGTACCACCAATGCAGAAGGTGGTCATAGAATTCTATAACGAAGAATATGGCGATTGGTTCTTTCATTGCCACGTATTATATCATATGATGGGTGGTATGGCCCGTGTGTTTAGTTACGATACGCCAAGGGACGAAAGAATGAGAGATTATCCAATGCAGAAACTTATCAATGAGACAGACCATTATTATTCTTGGGGATTGTTGCGTGCAGGCTCAAATTTTAATGAACTCTTTTTGATGTCAAGCAATATCCGAAATGGCTTTGGTTTAAGGGCAGAGTTTGATTATGACAAAAATCTTGAAGCAGAAGTAAACTATAACAGATACCTGAATGATTGGGTGCGCCTGTATGTAGGGGTAAATACAGAAACTTCAACACCCGATTCTTATGATACCTTCAATACAGTAGGTTTGGTGGGTGTAAAATATTTTACACCGTACCGTTTTAATGTGGATGTCAGTATGGACCACCAACTAAGGCCAAGAATTCGTCTGGACAGGGAATTCTTGATTTTTCCGAGAATTTTTCTGGAAGGCGAATACGAATACCGAGCTGACTTTGGTTGGGTGAACGATATTGGAGACACATCCTATCAGGGGGAAACGCAATGGCTGGTGGGAGCCTCATATATCGTATCCCGAAACTTTTCGTTACAGGCAAATTACAATAACCGATATGGCTGGGGTGGCGGCCTTTTAGCCCGATTTTAAAAAGTAATAATTTAAAACAAAGAAAATGAAAACAGTAAAAAGAACAATGAGTACAATGGCACTGGCTGTCACAATGATTTTAACAGCTTCCTGTAAAGACGGAAACAAAGAAGAGGCTGCTGCGCCGATGAGCAATGAGATGCACCAAGAATCTATGGATGACAAGGACGATATGGCGATGAGTGACAACCAAGACGCAAAAGCAGAAGCAATCCTGAATGATTATTTCAACTTAAAAGATGCGCTTGTAAACGATGACAATGGCAAAGCAAAAGAGCTTGGTAACACATTAGCGAAATCACTGAAAGCTTTTGATGCATCCAACTATTCTGATAATGAACAAAGTGAATTGAAAGACATTATTGAAGATGCCACAGAGCACGCAGAGCATATTGGCGAAAGCGATATCAAGCATCAACGAGAGCATTTTAAGATTTTGAGTAAGGACGTTACCGATATGGTAGCCATTACCGGAACGGATAAAAAGCTCTACGAACAATTTTGCCCAATGTATGATGGTGGTACAGCTTGGTTGAGTACAAAAGAGGAAGTGCGTAATCCCTATTATGGTAGCCAGATGTTAAAATGCGGTAAAGTACAACGAGAAATAAACTAATTGAAAGTTTTAAAAATCATAGCGTGGATAGCATTAGGTGCTCTTGTTGTAATTCAGTTTTTTCCGACGGATAAAAATGAAAGCTATACGACACCTGAAACTGATTTTGTCTTGGTAAATAAAGTGCCGTCTGAAATTGAGAATCAATTAATGCAGTCCTGCTATGATTGCCATAGCAATAACACAGTTTATCCTTGGTACAGCAAAATTCAGCCAGCAGCTTGGTTTTTGGAAGACCATATTAAAGAAGGAAAAGCAGAATTAAATTTTAACGAATGGGACAACTATTCAGACAGAAGAAAGAAGAGTAAACTGCGCTCTATCATTAAGCAGATAGAAAACGGCGAGATGCCCTTAGATAGCTACACGCTCATTCATAGGGACGCTATTTTCTCAAAAGAGGAAAAGGAAACAGTATTGAACTATATGAAAACTTTAAAAGATGATTTAGAGTAAAGTCCTGATACGGGAAGGGAATTTTTTCATTGATGGTTGGTTAGTTAGAACCCTTCCCTTTTCAGGCACAATATATATGCTTAAAGAAATAGTAAAATGCTATTGAAGCAGAGACCTACAATGAAAACTTAGAGTTACGTGAAAATGTATGGATAAAAAAAAAGACATAGAAACCACAGGAGCGTTTTATCGGCAGCTTTTCAATAGCTCAAGGTATGTTCTATTGGTGCTTGTTATTGCTTCAATAATCAAACTGTATGCGCTACCTACTATGGAAGAGTCTTATGCTATAATTATCCTTCTGTCATTAACATTACTAAAGATAGGATTCATTATAGCCTTATCCCTTAGCCAACTAATGAAGATAATTGGTCAGAGCCATCTATTGAGCCACGTACTGGTCTTGTTTGGATATTTGATTTTGTTAGTTATTTTGTCGTTTGCAATAGATTTTACAGCATTGCAATTTTTGGATGCTACACATTTCAAAATAAATAATAGTGTCGGTGAAAATGGACTCTCGAAATTTTTCGATTTATCCTATTTCAGTCTTGTCACATTTTCATCTGTGGGCTTTGGAGATATAGTTCCAATTACGATTCCAGCAAAAATTTTAGTAACGCTTGAGATATTACTTAGATTTTTCGTGTTGGTATTTGGAATTGCAAATGTGAATAGAATAAGAGTAAATAAATAACCCTTAAAAACTAAAAGTATGAAAATATTGAAACTTACAACATTTTTAACCCTATTGCTATTTGCAAGTAGTCAAGTCTATAGTCAAAATACAAATGCGGATACAGAAAAGGAAGCGATTTTAAAAGTTATGAAATCGTATAAAGATGCCATTCATAATCTAACTACCGACGGGACGTTCGAGCTTTTTACTCAGGACGCTACTATTTTTGAACAAGGTAAAGTGGAAGGGACTTATACAGAGTATATAAATGGTCATTTGGGGCCAGAATTGAGTCACTTTAAAAGTTTTACATTTTCAGATTATAATATTGATGTAAATGTGAATTTACCCTATGCTTATACAACTGAAAATTACCTGTATACCATAGTTTTAAAAACAGACGAAGGTAAAGGAACTAAGGAACGAACCATTAGAAGTAAAGGAGCTGCGACTTCTATTTTAGAAAAAATAGATGGTGAATGGAAAATCATACACTCTCATACTTCATTTAAAAAATTGAACCAATAGTATAATGCTCTTTTGTTATGATTATATGAATTGAGAATTAAATATAGCATTAATAAATCCCTAAAACTCTAAAGCATTTATGCAAACTTTTGATACGCTTTCTGAAACAATGACTTATTTGCAAGAGCAAGGTTATACAAATGATTTTAATTTATGTTCGGGACACATTGAATGTAATGCGCTAAAGCTAAAATTACATCCAGAAGATTTTGATGTAGATGAGATGCATCGCTTTGAAGGAATGAGCAGTACTGATGACAACAGCGTTCTGTATGCTATTTCATCAAAAAATGGGATGAAGGGATTATTGGTCGATGCCTATGGCGTCTATGCAGAAAATATTTCCGAATCAATGCGAAAAAAATTAAGATAAAATGAAACACACCTATCAAATACAAGGAATGACCTGCAACGGTTGCCGAAATCACGTTGAGCAGACACTTTCAAAAGTGAAAGGTGTGACCAATGCTTCGGTTAATTTAGAAAAAGAAGAGGCGACCATCGAAATGGAATCTCATATTTCTATCGAAACATTTCAGAAAGCATTGAAAGAAGATGGCGGTACGTACAGTATTCACAAATCAGGCGAGCATCATCATAAAGATGATTCCGCTTCCGCGAAAAAGCAAAAACCTAATGGCAAAGGAACAGGAACCTTCTACTGCCCAATGCATTGCGAAGGAGATAAAACTTACGACAAGCCAGGAGATTGCCCAGTATGCGGAATGGATTTAGTCGAAGAACAAAATCTATCTGTAGTAACATCAGAACAATGGACGTGCCCAATGCACCCAGAAGTCGTAAAAGACGAACCTGGAGCTTGTCCCATTTGCGGAATGGATTTAGTCCCAATGGAAGCAGATAGTTCGGCGGAAGAGAAGACCTATAAGAAGCTGCTCAAGAAATTTTGGATAGCAGTAGCCTTTACGCTTCCTATTTTCCTAATCGCTATGAGTGAGATGATTCCCAACAATCCGCTATACGATGTAATGGAACAGAAATGGTGGAACTGGATTCAATTTGGGCTTTCCATTCCTGTGGTGTTTTATGCCACTTGGATGTTCTTTGAACGTGCCTACCGAAGTATCAAAACGTGGAATCTCAATATGTTCACCTTAATCGGTATAGGTGCAGGCGTGGCTTGGCTCTTTAGTGTTTTTGGGATGTTGTTTCCAGACTTTTTTCCGGAACAATTTAAAACAGAATCCGGTGCGGTTCACGTGTATTTTGAAGCCGCTACGGTTATCCTCACATTGGTATTAATGGGTCAGGTATTGGAAGCACGTGCGCATAGCAAAACCAATTCAGCAGTAAAAGAATTATTAAAACTTGCACCCAACAAAGCAGTACGCGTAGTTGATGGAAATGAAGAAGAAGTTTCCATAGACCAGATTGAAAAAGGAGATATCCTAAGAGTAAAGCCAGGCGATAAAATTCCTGTGGATGGCAAAATTACCGAAGGCGAAACTACCGTAGATGAGTCAATGATTTCAGGAGAACCGATTCCAGTCAATAAATCTGTAGATGATAAAGTAAGTAGCGGTACCATTAATGGGAATCAATCTTTTTTGATGGAAGCCGAAAAAGTAGGTAGCGACACCTTGCTTTCCCAAATCATACATATGGTAAACGATGCCAGTCGCAGTCGTGCCCCTATTCAGAAATTGGCAGATACGGTTTCAGGCTATTTCGTGCCTGTCGTGGTTATCATTGCGGTCATCACTTTCATTGTCTGGGCGATTTGGGGACCAGAGCCAGCTTATGTCTATGCGTTGGTAAATGCCATTGCCGTATTGATTATAGCCTGTCCTTGCGCATTAGGATTGGCAACACCGATGTCCGTTATGGTAGGTGTTGGTAAAGGTGCCCAAAATGGTGTCCTAATTAAGAATGCCGAAGCCTTAGAGAAAATGGACAAAGTGGACACCTTTATCGTTGATAAAACAGGAACCATTACGGAAGGGAAACCAACGGTTGAGAAAATTGGGTCGTTTGATGAATCTCGCTTTCGCGAAAGCGAAATTCTACATCTTATCGCATCCCTAAACAGTTCCAGTGAGCATCCTCTTGCCGAAGCTACCGTGAAATATGGAAAAGAGCAGAATGTCGAAATATCAAAAACCGAAAACTTTAGTGCAATTACAGGAAAAGGTGTGGAAGGAACAGTTGATGGCAAGAAGCTCGATTTAGGAAATGCCAAAATGATGGAGTATGCTAAGGCAACAATTTCATCTGCTATGAAAGATGAAGCGCAGTCCTTTCAGAAACAGGGTAAAACAGTTTCGTATTTATCCATTGATGGCGAAGTTTCAGGCTATGTGGTCATAGGCGACAAAATAAAAGAAACGAGTGCTAAGGCAATCAAAGAATTACAGGACAAAGGCATTGAAGTGATAATGCTTACCGGAGATAATCACGACACCGCTCAAGCAGTAGCCAGCGAACTCAATCTCGCCGACTTCAAAGCGGGAATGTTACCGGAAAACAAGTTAGAAGAAGTCAAAAAATTACAGGAACAGGGTAAAGTGGTCGCAATGGCGGGCGATGGTATCAATGACGCACCAGCACTCGCAAAAAGTGATGTGGGTATCGCAATGGGTACAGGAACGGATGTCGCAATAGAAAGCGCGATGATAACCTTGGTAAAAGGCGATTTGCACGGTATCGTAAAAGCACGAAACCTTAGCCACAAAGTAATGCGGAACATCAAGCAGAATCTGTTTTTTGCTATGATATACAACACGCTGGGTGTACCGATTGCGGCAGGTGTATTATTCCCATTTTTCGGAATTCTGTTATCGCCTATGATTGCGGCGCTGGCAATGAGTTTTAGTTCAGTTTCAGTAATAGCAAACGCACTTAGGCTCAGAACAAAATCAATTAACTAAACCATCCTATATAATGAAAAAAAGTATCATTCTATTATGTATTATCCTTTTAGCTTCTTGTAAAGAAGCTTCAAAGGAAGCTCAAGAAGTGCCAATTACCGAAAAAACAGAGCAAAATTCAACAAGTGCAGAACCTGCTAAGAAAAAACCATTGAGTCCGCATACAAGCGCAATGGCGATGGTGGGCGATGCGCATATTCATATTGATTATTCATCCCCAGGAGTTCGTAAACGTATCATTTTTGGTGGTTTACTTCCTTATAATACCGTTTGGCAAGCGGGCGCACATATGGCCACTTGGATAGAAACCAATAAGGATTTGACCATTGATGGTAAAGAGTTGAAGGCAGGGAAATACGGGTTCTTTGTTATTCCGAATCAAGAGGAATGGACAATTATTTTTAATTCCAACTGGAACCAGCACGGTAAAGATGAATATAATGAGAAAGATGATGTGATGAGATTTAAAGTAACCCCAAAAATTTCCGAAGAAATCAAGGAACATTTAGAATACAAGGTAACAAAGACTACCAATGATTCAGGAACAATTAGCTTGAGTTGGGAAAAGGTTCTTGTTGAATTTCCTTTTGAAGTATAATAAAATGGTCAAAAGAAAAACAGCACTTAAAATAAGAAAAGCGCATCGCTATCTGGGTATCTTTTTAGGTATTCAGTTCTTGATGTGGACAATTAGTGGAATGTATTTCAGCTGGACAGATATTGATGAGATTCACGGCGACCATTTCAAAAAAGAGATTCCTGAACAAACTGCATTTTCAGATTTACTGGGAAGTTCTCAACTAAATATTCAGGAACCGATTCAATCATTAGAATTACTTGAAATAGCGGATGCGCCCTATTATTGGATTAATGAGACTGTGCTTTATAATGCACTTACAGGAACAAAGAAAAAGGAACTCACAGAACAAGAAGCAATCAAAGTAGCAGAACGCTATATGTTGGCCGATTTAGAATTTGACCAAATACAACGGATTGAATCTGTAGGCGACCACCACGAGTACCGTGGAAGACCATTACCGGCTTATGAGATTTCATATAAAACCGATGAAAATTTAAAAGCCTATGTGGCGATTGAGAATGGAGCTTTTCAAACCGTACGTCATCGCGATTGGCGTTGGTTCGATTTTCTTTGGATGACGCATACTATGGACTATCAAGGTCGAGACAATTTTAATACAATTGTGCTAAGGGCTTTTTCGCTTTTAGGCTTGATAACGGTGTTAAGTGGATTTCTACTTTGGTACACAAGTTCACCCACAATTAAAAAAATCATTAAAACAAAACGTAAATAATTACTTTAAAATAAACTATTATGAATTCAAACGAACACAACAACAAAGAAGGAATGAGCCAGTACACTAAGTTTTTCTTGATGCTGGGAGCATCATTTATAGCAATGTACATTACAATGTATTTAAATACTTATGAATTTGATCACGTAAGATTTAGTCTTACTCGATTTTATATGGTCTGTTTAGGTATTTCTACTATGGCTGTAATAATGCTATTATTTATGCTTAATATGTATAAAAATAAGAAGAAGAATATAGCTATTCTAGTAGGTAGTGTTGTGTTGTTTCTTGGAGCTTTAGGATTAGTGCGTGAGCAAAAATCTACCGTAGGCGATATACTCTGGATGAAAGCAATGATACCACACCATTCAATAGCAATACTGACAAGTGAGCGTGCAGATATACAAGATCCAGAAGTAAAAAAACTTGCAGAGGAGATTATCAAAGCACAACGTAAGGAGATTGAAGAGATGAATGCAATGATTGAACGTTTACAAAACAAAAAATAGTATGAATAAGAACATTTTATATATAGGAATTGCAGTAATCGTGGGACTACTGGCAGGCTGGCTTATTTTTGGTAATTCCGGTAGTGAAGCAAATGCAAACAAGGACGTTTCTGAAATGTCAGATACCCACGACCATTCTGGCGAGTCGCCAAACCAAATGTGGACCTGCTCAATGCACCCACAGATTATGCAGCCCGAACCAGGCGACTGCCCTATATGTGGAATGGACTTGATACCTGCTGAATCTGGTGCAGATGGTCTTGCAGTTAATGAGATTAAAATGACAGAGAACGCAATGGCACTGGCCAACATTCAAACTACTATTGTGGGTAATGGCACTATGTCTGAAGACGATGGAATGATTTCGCTTTCTGGCAAAATCGCCACCAACGAAGAAAACAATGCCGTACAAGCAAGCTATTTTGATGGGCGTATCGAGCGTCTGAATGTCAATTATGAAGGTCAAAAAGTAAATCGTGGTCAATTGCTAGCCACCATTTATGCGCCAAATCTGGTCGCTGCACAACAAGAATTGCTCACAACAGCTTCATTGAAAGAATCGCAGCCTGAATTGTATAAAGCTGTACGCAACAAATTGAAACTATGGAAACTTTCAGAAGCCCAAATTAATGCGATTGAAACTTCAGGAAAAGTACGCGATAACTTTCCTGTCTATGCGAGCGTTTCAGGTACTGTTTCAGAAGTGATGGCACGTGAAGGCGACTATGTAAAACAAGGTCAGCCCATTTTGAAAGTAAGCAATTTGAATTCGGTCTGGGCAGAATTTGATGCCTATGAAAATCAAATTTCAGATTTAAAAGTAGGTCAGAAAATAAAGGTAGTAACCAATGCCTACGCCAATAAAGAATTTGACGCCACGGTTTCTTTTATTGACCCCATACTAAACAATGCAACGAGAACGGTTACCGTAAGAGCAACACTAAAAAATACAGATGACCTCTTTAAACCAGGAATGTTTGTAACGGGTAAGCTCAAAGGGGAAATGATGATGACTAACGGAGTGATAACAGTTCCTGCAAGTGCCGTAATATGGACAGGCGAACGCTCATTGGTCTATATAAAAACCAATCCCAACGAACCCGTTTTTGAAATGCGTGAAGTAACCATCGGAAATCGTAATGGCGAAAATTATGCTGTAACAGAGGGCTTACAAAATGGCGATGAGATTGTGACCAACGGAACCTTTACGGTAGACGCAGCAGCACAGCTACAAGGCAAAAACTCTATGATGAATCAGGGAAAGAAAGAGGATGCTATGATGCCAATGTCTGAAATGGAAATGGAATTTTCAGAGAATTTTCAAAGGCAATTTAAACAAGCGCTCAAGCCTTATTTACAGATGAAAGATGCCTTGGTAGCGAGCGATGCAAATCAGGTTTCCGCTTTCGCGAAAGCGACATCAGTATCCTTAAAGTCCGCAGATATTAAAAGTCTCGGTAGTATGGAACAATCACATATCAAGAAAAGTGTCGAAATGCTCGATGCCATTTCAGCGAATGACAATCTGGAAAATCAACGTGACCATTTTGTGATATTAAATGAAAATATGGTGCCCATTGCGATGAATATAAATGGAACTGATGCGATGCTATATGTTCAGAAATGCCCAATGGCAAATAATAATAAAGGCGCAGTTTGGCTAAGTGCTGAGAAGGATATACGCAATCCCTATTATGGCGATGCAATGCTTACTTGTGGTAGTGTGATTGAGGAAATCAAATAAAAACCTTTGCACACCAGTTGCATTATAATTCTGTTATCTTTGTATTGTGAAAATCTTTACGCTCATATTCTCATTTTATCTGCTTGCGCTTAATTTTGCGCCTTGCAGTGATGCAAATGTTGACTCTTCTGAGGATAGCACGCAAATAGAATTTTCACAAAGTGATACAGGCGATCACGACCACAATCTACTTGATATGTGTTCTCCTTTTTGTCATTGTCACTGCTGTCACGTTCACACGTTGGATTTTGGGTTAAATGTCTTAGACCTTTACCATCCAGCAGACTATAAACTTTCTACGGTTTATTTTGACAGTATAGGCAAGGATATTTCCCTTTCCCTATTACAACCACCACGGGCATAATTCAGTTTTTATAGGATAGCTATATCCTGTTGTAATGTTTCCCTTTGGGAGATATTATTTGTTTTCGCTTTCGCGAAAGCGTACACCCATTTATTAACTGAATTAATACCACAATTAAATGATTAATAAAATCATTGATTTTTCAATCAATAATAAATTTATTATTGGCTTGTTTACCTTAACTCTTATAGGAGTCGGTATTTGGTCTATGGCAACAGTAAATCTTGGATCTGTGCCAGATATTACCAATAACCAGGTACAGGTCATCACACAATCGCCCAATCTGGGAACGGAAGATATCGAGCAGTTTGTAACCTATCCGGTAGAATTATCTATGGGTAATTTGCCAGGCGTTACCGAAATACGATCTATCTCACGTTTTGGACTCTCTGTAGTAACCATCGTTTTTGAAGACGATATGGGGACTTATCTTCCTCGACAGCTGGTAGGGGAAAAACTTAATGAATTGGGCGAATCCATTCCTGAAAAATTTGGAAGTCCGTCTATGGGTCCTATTTCCACTGGGTTAGGTCAAATTTATGAATACACCATAAAACCAGAAGAAGGTTTTGAAACTAAGTATTCGCCTATGGAACTGCGCACCGTGCAGGACTGGGTTATCAAAAGACAACTTACTTTGCTGGAAGGTGTGGTAGAAGTTAACTCTTATGGCGGTAGTATTAAACAGTACGAGGTTGCTGTAGATCCAGAGAAGTTAAACAGTATGGGCATCAGCATTTCACAAGTGTATGAATCTCTTGCTATGAACAATGTCAATACTGGTGGCGCCTATATAGAAAAAAATAAAATGTCAAATTTCATAAGAGGCGAAGGTCTAATTCGCTCTTTGGAGGACATTAAGAATATCTCGATTACTAATGAAGGTAATGTTCCTATAACTATTGGAGATGTGGCAACGCGTGTCCATTTTGGGAATCAAGTGCGTTATGGTGCATTTACACAGGACGGTAAGGAAGCTGTTGGTGGTATTATAATGATGCTTAAGGGTTCTAATCCTAATGCAGTCATTCAAAATGTGAAGAATCGTATGGCAGAAATTGAAAAATCCCTGCCAGAAGGACTAAGCATCGTCCCAATAATTGATCGTAGCGAGCTAATTGCGCGAACTACAGATACGGTTAAAACCAATTTACTAGAAGGTGCCTTGATTGTGATTTTTGCCCTTGTTTTATTGCTGGGTAGTTTAAGAGGCGGAATCATAACAGCCACGACCATACCACTGTCCTTACTTTTTGCCTTTATCCTGATGAAGCAGTTTAATGTATGGGCAAACTTAATGAGTTTGGGAGCTATTGATTTTGGAATCATCATAGATGGTGCAGTGATTATTATAGAAGGAACGGTGTATGAGATCCAAAAACGAATTAGGTCTGGCAAGTTAAAATTCAATCAAGACATAATGGATAAAGTAGCCTATGAAGCGGGAAGCACAATGATGGGTTCTGCTTTTTTTGGACAAATCATTATTCTCATAGTTTTTACACCCATACTTTTTCTTACAGGTGTAGAAGGTAAAATGTTCAAACCTATGGCATACACCTTTGGGTTTGCAATGATAGGTGCCATTATTCTTTGTCTTACTTATGTGCCTATGATGTCTGCGCTTTTTATGAAACCAGTACAAAATACCAAAAACTGGTTCGGTAGGTTTGAGCGCTGGCTCGAAAAAATAAGTGATAAAATAATAGGTGCTGTTCATAGTGCATATATGCCATTGTTAAAGGGAGCACTTAAGCTGAAACTAATCGTTTTATCAGCCGCGGCAGTTTTACTTGTCATCGCAGGTTTTATCTTTTCTAATATGGGTGGAGAATTTGTGCCGCAGCTCGATGAAGGAGATCTAGCAATGCAGGCCCTCATAAGACCAGGAAGTTCGCTGTCAGAATCCATTGAAGTTTCCAAAAAAATAGAAAACATTCTATTAGATAATTTCCCTGAAATTAAAACAGTCACAGCACGTATAGGTGTAGCAGATATTCCTACAGATCCTATGCCTATGGACATTGCAGATATGTACATCATCCTTAATAAGGATATGGATGACTGGACAACCGCCTCTACTAAAGAAGGTTTGATAGATGCCATTAGAGATAAATTGAATGAAGAACTCGTGGGTGTGAATTTAGTATTTACTCAACCTGTAGAGCTGCGGTTTAACGAGCTTTTAGAAGGTGTGAGAGAAGACATTGCGGTAAAGCTTTATGGCGAAGATTTAGAGGTATTGTCAAAAAAGGTTCAGGAAATGGCAGCTATTATACAGACTGTTCCTGGTGCTGGCGATGTGAGTGCAGAACGTACAGCTGGATTACCACAGATGACCGTAAAATTTAGGCGAGATAAAATGGCGCAATATGGACTGGATATTCAAAAAGTCAATGATTACATAAGTACTGCATTTGCAGGTGGTACGGCTGGTGTCATTTTTGAGGGCGAGAAACGATTTGACCTCGTGGTACGATTTGATGAAAGCCATAGAAAAAGTATTGATGACCTGCGCAATATGTATATCGATCTTAAGGATGGAAATCAGGTGCCCATTATCGAAATAGCCGAGATTGAATACGTGCCTGGACCTATGCAAATCTCACGTGATAATACGTATAGAAGAACCTATGTAGGTGTAAATGCTCGAGGAAGGGATGTGGAATCTGTAGTAAAAGACATTCAGAAAAGATTAGATGAAGAACTGGATCTGCCATCGGGCTATTATATTACCTATGGTGGCGAATTTGAGAATCTGCAAAGTGCAAAGGATCGTTTGATAATCGTTGTGCCTATCGCTCTGTTTTTAATATTCATACTGCTGTACTTTGCTCTAAAATCCTTTTCACAATCTTTAATGATTTACATCGCGATACCCTTGGCGGCCATCGGTGGTGTGTTTGCCTTATGGTTGAGAGATATGCCTTTTAGTATTTCGGCGGGTGTAGGATTTATTGTGCTATTCGGTGTCGCAGTTCTCAACGGGCTGGTACTTATTAACCGATTCAATTCTTTAAAAGAAGAAGGTGTCGTAAGTATAAAGGATAGAATATTTAAAGGGACTAAAGAACGTATTCGTCCCATTATGCTCACGGCTACTACAGATATCTTTGGCTTTTTACCTATGGCGTTTTCCACATCTGCTGGTGCAGAGGTGCAGCAACCACTAGCTACAGTGGTTATCGGTGGTATGCTTACAGCGACGCTACTCACGTTGGTCGTTCTTCCCGTGCTCTATACGTTTATAGAAAAGAGACGCGAGCGCAAAGACCAGAAAAAGATTGGTTCGTTTAATACGCAAGCGTTGACTACAATTTTGATACTTGGTTTTATGTTAGGTGGTACCTCTTGGGCATCTGCCCAGAGAGCAGTCGAAGAAAAAGCGAAACAATCACAAGCACCTTTGCAGGATAGTATTGTTCAGGACAGTATCATACCCATCACACTATCACGAGCGGTTGAAATTGCCAAAGAGAATTACCCTGTACTTAAAACGAGCCAACTCGAAATTGAAAGACAGAATGCACTCACAGGCAATGCTTATGATTTCGGAAATACACAGGTATTTACTGGTGGTGAGGAAGTAGCCAATGGTCAGGGCATTTATACCTTGATAGGCATCGGACAGCAGAATATTGATCTACTGGGAATAGGTGCCAAGGAACGTTTACAACAACAACGGATCGAGTTGGCACAAACGGCATTTGACCTTTCTAAAATCCTGGTAGAACGGGAAGTTAAAAAAGCCTGGTCAGAAGGTTTTCAGGCAAAAAAGAAGTTCCTCTTGTACCGAGAATTGGACAGTATTTACAATCAGTTTGCACAATCTGTAGAACTCAATTATGAAGTGGAAGCCATTTCAAGGCTGGAATATGATGCTGCGCGCAATCAAGCTTTGCGGGTCAATAATAAATTTCAACAGGCAGAAACAGACTATTTGATCGCTCTTCAAAAACTCAACCTATGGTTGACACCAGATACGATGTACACCGTTACTGATGAATTGGAAGCTGATGAAATTTCGATTTCAGAGACAGTTGAAATATTGAATGATCATCCCGAATTATCGCTTTCGCGAAAGCGTATAGACGAAGCACAGGCAAGCTATGATGCAGCAAGGGTAAATCTATTGCCCAAGTTCAATCTGCAAGGTGGTCTGCAACGAGTAAATGGCGATAGCGGTTTCTACACCTATCAAGTGGGTATTACCGTTCCGCTGTTTTCTGGCCCAGACCGCAGCCGCGCAAAAGCTGCAAAACTGGATACACAGATTGCAGAAACCGATGCAGCCTATAAACAGCGTGAGTTACAATCTCAATATACACAAGCGATGCAAAATTATGTGCGATGGCGGGACACTTGGTTTTTCTATAAAACCGAAGCGCTGCCGCTTGCCATAGACCAGCGAAAGGGTGCGTTGCTGGCATATAAAGAAGGAGCGCTGGACTATGCGGCATTCACACAAATCATCAGGGATGCCATCCAGACTGAAATGGATGCGCTAGATGCACTCGATAATTATTTAAAAGCCTTGTTTGAACTACAATATTTCCAAAACTAAAAAGATGAAAACGATAAAATATATACCTGTTAAAACGATGCTACTAGCATTATTATTGACCAGTTGTGGCGACTCAAAAACTGAAGATGGCCACGATGAAGCCACCCATTCTGAAACAGAAAAAAACCATTCTGAAGGTGAAACTGATGAAGAAAACCATACCGAAGGCGAGGCTAAAGAAGTAATGCTTACGCAAGAACAGTTTGTAGCCTTACAAATGGAAATTGACACTCTTGCGCAGCGCAATATGAGCGGTTACGTAGAAGCAAACGGAACGCTTGAAGTGCCACCACAAAACGAAGCTAATATTACCACGCTTGCGGGAGCAAATGTGGCTTCCATAGAAGTAATTGAAGGCGACGAGGTTAAAAAAAATCAAGCGGTAGCATACCTCTCACATCCCAGTATTATACAGATACAGAGTGATTACCTAAATGCATACAGCAACAGTCTTTTTTTAAAACAAGAATACGAACGTCAAAAAAGACTTTATGAAGCTGGCGTGGCATCTGGTATGAATTATCAAAAGGCCACCGCAGACTATCAGGCATCTACGGCAATGGTAAAAGGCCTTGAAGCGCAATTGCGACAGTACAACATCAATGCAAGTGGCGTGCGCAATGGTACGATTTACCAGCGTGTGGCATTACGCAGTCCCATTGCAGGTGTTGTAGAAAAGGTATTTATAAAAACTGGGCAGTATGTAGAGCCACAGACCAATCTGATGGAAATAGTAGACACAGACCACGTACACGCAGATTTAATGGTTTTTGAAAAAGATGTAGATAAAGTAAAGAAAGGACAAAAAGTGCGCTTTAGTATTCAATCGCGTCCAGGAAAAGAACTGGAAGCCGAAATTTATTCAGTCAGCCAGACCTTCGAACAAGATCCCAAAGCAGTGCACGTTCACGCTGAAATTGAGAACAAAGAAGGCGGTCTTATACCTGGAATGTATATAAAAGGTAAAATTGAAGTTGACAACCAGCAGACTATAGCACTACCAGAAAGTGCCGTAGTTACAGAAGCTGGAAAGACGTATGTATTTACAGCGCAAAGGGAAGGCGATGCGTGGAGTTTTACACCCATAGAAGTTATGACTGGCGAAAAAGATGGTGACTGGATAGCGATACGTTTTTTTGAAACCCCAAGTCCAAAAACACGTTTTGCATTTAATAATTCCTATTACCTTATGGCAGAAATGAACAAAGGCGATACAGAACACTCACATTAGGAGATATGAAAAAAACGAGGAAGAGAAATTTAAAAGAAGCCAGAACCCTACAGATATGGAACGTCATCTATGACATCATTGAAGTGGTCGTATCGCTTATCGCAGGATTTACATCAAACAGCTCTGCCTTAATTGGCTGGGGACTTGACAGCACCATCGAGGTAATAAGTGCTGGAACATTGGGCTGGCGGTTGCACGGCGAAATCAAAGGAATAGATGAGAAACGTGTAGAAACGCGAAAAATGATAACGCTTTATGTCATTGCAATCTCTTTTGCGCTCATCTGTGCCTTTATATCCTATGATTCCATATCTAAATTAATAAGTCAAGAAACCGCATCTTGGTCAACTATTGGGGTTGTGATATTAGTAATATCCTTAATCGTAAATCCCATTTTGATTTATTACAAAAGGAAATATGGTAACAGATTGGACAGTCCAGCTCTAAAAGCTGATGCAAAGGATACATTTATTTGCCTTTATCAAACGGTAGTAGTTTTATTAGGATTACTACTTGTGAATTGGTTAGGCTGGTGGTGGGCAGACCCAATTGCTGCGCTGCTGATTGTTCCATACGCAGCAAAAGAAGGATGGGAAGCTTTATCGAAGGCAAAAAAAATAAAAAGTAATCTGAAATAACAATGACCGAAATAGAAAAAACATTAGAAAATCATCAAGTACGTCCTACAGCGATGCGCATTTTGATTTATAAATATTTGGCAGAAAAGGAAATTGCAGTAGCACTAACAGATATTGAGTCCGCTTTCGCGAAAGCGGAACGCACCACACTATATCGTACACTCAAAACCTTTGAAGAAAAGAAAATTGTTCATCAAATAGATGATGGTACTGGCATTTCAAAATATGCGCTATGCGAAAGTGGTTGCAACTGTGAGATTGACCAAGATTTACACTTGCATTTTCATTGTAATAATTGCAATGAAACGGTGTGTCTTACGGAACATAAAATCCCTCAAATAAAAGTGCCTGATGGGTTTGTTTCAGAAAATGTGAATCTGGTCGTAAAAGGAATATGTGATAAATGTAGTGGTCAATAAATGCACTTCTGTTGCACTAGTTATTAAACTACTTTTATTCAAAATCAATGGATATGAGGTTCAATATTAAAATACCAAGACATCTAAGACAGGCATATAGTAAAGAATTAGAGTTGTACCGCAATAATTTGAAAATGGAACAATTTGCAATTGCTTGGTATCATTTAGAAAGGAGTCATATTATAGGTCAATCGTATCCAATTGAGCATACCTATTCACATTGGTTAATGTTGAAATTTGGGTTTATGCAAAAGAATACTAAAGAAGTATTTGGTCAAATAATCAGATTAGTTGTTGGTGGTTGGAAGTCGTTTATTAATCACGTTCCACTAGGAAATACAGGAGGTTCAAATGTGCCACCATTAAAACGTATGCCTATACCAAATGACATAATTAACTTATTCAATAGTCAATGAAAAAGAAAAAAATAAATTTACGGGACATAGACCCTAAAGAACATAAGGGCGAGCACAGTCACGATGATGGACACAATCACAGTAGTCCAGACGAAGTGTCTAATTTGAAAACTTATCTACCGGCGATTTTCAGTTTTGTAATGCTTATAATAGGTATTGCAGTTGATTATTTTGACACTTTTCCCTTCTTTAAAGGATGGGTAAGAATCGTATGGTACACCGTAGCTTATATCCCTGTTGGCTTCCCTGTAATAAAAGAAGGTTGGAACAGTATTAAGAATGGAGATTTCTTTACGGAGTTCTTTTTAATGTCCATTGCAACTTTGGGCGCATTTGCCATAGGAGAATACCCAGAAGGTGTAGCTGTAATGTTGTTTTATGCCGTGGGCGAATTATTTCAACAAGCAGCGGTTAACCGAGCAAAAGGAAATATCAAGGCTTTATTAGATGTGCGACCTAATGAGGCGTTAGTATATCGAAATGGCGACTTCATTTCGGTTAATCCTGAGACGGTTGAGATAGGCGAAAAAATTCAAGTACGCGTAGGAGAAAAAGTGCCTCTTGATGGAATATTACTTTCAGATAAAGGTTCTTTCAATACCGCTGCTCTTACCGGAGAAAGTAAACCGGATACCGTCCAGAAAGGAGCATCTGTATTTGCAGGAAGTATCAATCTTGATGGAGTTATTGAGGTAGAAACTACTAAGAAGTTTAAAGACAGCTCTATCGCACGTATTCTAGATATGGTGCAGAATGCCACCGCTCGTAAATCTAAAACCGAGTTGTTTATTAGAAAATTTGCTCGTGTTTACACGCCTATTGTAGTTTTCTTAGCCATAGGTCTGACCTTTTTACCGTATTTCGTTGTAGATGATTATGTGTTCAGAGACTGGCTATATCGAGCTTTAATCTTTCTAGTTATCTCTTGTCCTTGTGCTTTGGTAATATCCATTCCGCTAGGATATTTTGGTGGATTGGGTGCTGCATCTCGCAACGGAATCCTGTTTAAAGGCGCATCATTTTTGGATGCAATGACTAAGGTGAATACCGTGGTAATGGATAAGACGGGAACGGTGACCAAAGGTGTTTTTAAGATTAAGGAAGTGGTAAATAAATCCACTTTTGCGGAAGCTGAATTTATGCAGTACCTGATGGCGATGGAAGAACAATCCACACATCCTATTGCAAAAGCAATTCTGGAATACAAGGCAGAAGGTGCCGACTATGAAGCTACAGAAGTATCTGAAATTGCTGGTAAGGGATTAAAAGGAAGTGTAAATGGGAAAACCGTTTTGGTAGGAAATAAAGCATTGATGACTTCAAATAGCATAGATGTTCCTGCTGAAACCGATAGCATTATTGAGTCCATCGTGATGGTGGGTATCGATGGCAAATTTGCTGGCTATGTTACCATTGCCGATGAACTCAAGGAAGATGCCCATCAGGCGATTAAGCAAATTCGCGAGGCTGGTATCTCTAAAATCATAATGTTGTCTGGCGATAAGGATTCCATTACCCAACAAGTTGCTAAGGAATTAGGCATAGATTGGGCAAAAGGTGGTTTATTGCCAGAAGATAAGCTTAACGAAGTAGAAAAACTCAAAGCACAACCAGATACAACAGTCGCTTTTATAGGCGATGGTATTAATGATGCACCTGTTCTGGCAGCAAGTGATGTTGGTATGGCAATGGGTGGTTTAGGAAGCGATGTTGCTATTGAGACTGCCGATGTGATTATTCAAAACGACCAACCTTCAAAGATTGCTCGCTCCATAAAAATAGGACGTTCTACCAGAAGTATCGTTTGGCAAAATATTGTTTTAGCATTTGGCGTAAAAATTATAGTTCTCATTTTAGGAGCTGGTGGACTTGCCACAATGTGGGAAGCTGTTTTTGCAGATGTTGGTGTTGCCTTGCTTGCTATTTTAAATGCTGTTAGATTACAGAAGATGAAGTGGGATTAAATCTCACAAGTTTAATCCGCCCATAGAACCAAAACCCTGCAAATCGTAAAATTTGCAGGGTTTGTTGGTTTTAAGACCATCTCTATGGGATGAATTGACTTGACATGAATCGGCTACAGACCAACTGTACATCACCCACCCTCATTTCGTTAAACCGTACAGTTTTAGTTTTAAAGTGGAGGCATATAAGGAATCCCTCTTTGGGATAGAAAAATAGTGGCATGGCCATTGTCCGATTTATTGTCGCAAGTCCAATAAAGTGAAATCAGATGTATCGTACTACCCGATAGAATTATTTCTAATTAGCAAAATAAACATAAAGTAGTACTACTATTGTGCAAATACCAAATCCAATAGGTTTCAAATATTTCCAATCCGTAATATCAACTTGTTTGGTGTACACTTGAACAAAGTCTGTTTCCCTTGGTTTAATATAACTCACCGAGAACATGATTATAACCGCAAGTACGAACATAGTTCCCATAAGGTGTAAAAAATGTGGGAAATAGGCCCCATTCTCTATGCAAATAGGTCTTATGACAAACAATGTGACAAGATAGGTCACTACACTAAACAAAATAGCGATGTTCGCTGCCCTTGCCGTAACACGTTTAGAGAACACCCCAACAATCACAATCGCCAAAATCGGTACACTATGTGTACCATTCAGCTCTTGCAAATAAGTAAATACACCGCCCTTAACACCAAATAAAAGTGGTGCTATCATCATTGAGAATATTGCCAAAAAACCACCGAAGACCTTTCCTGCCTTTACGATCTTTACATCAGAAGCATCCGTATTGATATATTGTTTGTAAAAATCCAGTCCAAACAATGTAACCGAACTATTCAATGCGCTATTGAATGAACTCAGAATTGCCCCAAAAAGTACAGCTGCAAAAAAACCGACAAAGGCAGTAGGCAGGATTTTCTTGACCAACATCGGATATGCCTCATCCGCATTAGCGATATCCCCATTAAAAATGTAAAATGCTATAATACCTGGCAGCACTACGATAATAGGCCCTAATATTTTTAAAAAAGCAGCCAACAAAAGTCCTTTTTGACCCTCTTTTAAATTCTTTGCCCCAAGTGCTCTTTGAATAATCGCCTGATTGGTGCCCCAATAGTAAAAATTGACGATAAGCATACCTGTGAAAACCGTGGAAAATGGCACATCGGATCCAGGGCCACCAATAATAATGAATTTTTCCGGAAGTGCTGTTGTCAAGGTATCCAATCCCGTTAATACGTTACCATCACCTATATACATCAGTCCAAATACCGGAATCAAGGCGCCACCGACTATCAAACCGACGGCATTGATCGAATCCGAGACCGCCACACCCTTTAACCCCCCGAAAATAGCATAGATACTCCCTATAATACCAATTGACCAAACCGTTATCCACAGTGCTTGTTCAGGCCCCATTCCCAAGGCCTCGGGAATATCGAACATCGTATTGATCGCCAATGCCCCGGAATACAATACTGTTGGCAACATAGAAATCGCATATCCCAATAGGAAAAGTATCGAAACAATGGTTTTTGTAGAACCACTATATCTATTTTCTAGAAATTGCGGAATGGTTGCAATACCACTTTTCAAATATTTTGGCAGTAGGACAAAAGCAGTAAAAACCATAGCAATAGCGGCAATTATCTCATAGGCGATAACCGGCAGGCCATCCCTAAAGGAAGCACCGTTCATACCAACAATCTGCTCTGTAGAAAGATTGGTCAACAATAACGAACCGGCAATAATCGGCCCTGTTAAACTCCTACCCCCCAAAAAATAACCATCTGACGATTTCTCATCTGTTTTTCGCGTAGATAGATATGATACAATAGCTACGAATAAAGTAAATCCGATAAACGAAATGACCCCCCCCATAATTTATTTTTCTAAATCGATTTGACCTAAATTAAAATCTGTGTTGGAACATGTGGTAATACGCTTCATTTGCATTCAACTTATCCTTAAAATCCCTTATACGAGTCCTATCGTCAATTACAAGTAGCTCTATACCTGCAATATCCGCGAAGTCCTCCATGTATTCTACATTTATATCCTGACAATAGACTGTGTGGTGGGCCCCGCCAGCCAAAATCCATGCTGTTGCCGCAACATCCAAATTGGGTTTCGGATTCCACAAGACCCTTGCCACCGGTAAATGTGGCAGATCCCCCATAGGTTCCACAGCCTCCACTTCGTTTACGATCAATCTAAACCTATTGCCCATATCTACCAATGAGACATTCATGGCATCACCCGGAGGTGTGTTGAACACCAATCTAACTGGGTCCTCCTTTCCGCCAATCCCCAAGGGATGCAACTCACATGAAGGTTTCCCGTCTGCTATATCTGGACATATTTCCAGCATATGCGAACCCAATACATATGATTTTTCCGGTGTAAAATGATATGTATAGTCTTCCATTAACGAAACGCCCCCCTCTAGACCTATGTTCATCACTTTCAAGGCCCTTACCATAGCGGCGGTTTTCCAGTCCCCCTCTGCCCCAAAGCCATAACCATCGGCCATTAATCTTTGTACTGCTATACCTGGCAATTGTTTCAGCTCTCCCAAGTTTTCAAAAGTATCGGTAAAAGCCTTAAAGCCTCCTTCGTCCAAGAACGAACGTAGACCCAATTCGATCTTTGCGGCATCAACCAAAGAAGATCTTTGACTACCTTCTTTTTTAAGGGATGGGGCCAAATCGTAACTGGTTTCATAAATCCTTAACAATTCGTTTATTTCCGTATCGGAAATTTTATTGATATGCTTTACAACGTCTGAGGAATCGAAGCCATTGACAGAAAAACCAAAGCGCATTTGGGCGGCAACCTTATCACCTTCCGTTACTGCGACCTCACGCATGTTATCGCCTATTCTAGCGACTTTCAAATGCTGTAATTCATCCCAACCCAAAACGGCTCTTGACCAAACCCCTAACTTTTTCTGCAGGTGTCCATTTTTCCAATGTCCAACAACAACTTTCCGTTTTTTACGCATCCTACTCATCATAAAACCAAATTCCCGATCTCCGTGTGCGGATTGGTTTAGGTTCATAAAATCCATATTAATGGATTTCCAAGGAATCCGCGCATTAAACTGTGTGTGTAAATGGCATATGGGTTTATTCAAGATAGTCAAACCTTTTATCCACATTTTTGCAGGTGAAAAAGTGTGCATCCAAGTTATTACACCAATGCAGTTTTTGGAGACATTCGCTTCTTGGCAAACCTCTGTGATCTCATCACTCGTTTTTACCGTAGGCTTGTAAATTATCTTGATAGGCAGGAACGATGAGGCATTAAGACCATTTACGATCTCATTTGAATTTTCCGCAACTTGCCTTAAGACATCATCCCCATATAAATGTTGGCTTCCTGTAACAAACCATATTTCTTTTTGTAATATATCAATCATACTTTATCTTATGTGTTTATTGACCGTAATAGGCATTTTTGCCATGCTTACGTTCATAATGTTTTTTTATCAACGAATCTTTTAACCTTGGGGCATTGGGGTTTATTTGCAAAGTCAACGTGGCCATCTGGGCTACTGTCTCCAATACCTTACTATTATAAACGGCTTTTGCCGCATTTTCACCCCAAGTAAAAGGTCCGTGGTTACCAATCAATATCATTTCTACCTCTGAATACGAAAATCCCCTTTCCTTAAAACAATCTACTATTTGAATCCCCGTATTGTGTTCGTAATTCCCTTTTATAAGATCGTCACCCATTGGTGGGGCACAAGGAATGTCAACCGTTAAATGATCGGCGTGTGTAGTCCCGAAAATGGGAATATCATTTTGTGCTTGGGCCCAAGCCACTGAATACATGGCATGCGTATGTGCGACACCCCCGATCTTATCCCAATGCTTATACAGGTATGCGTGGGTTTTCGTGTCGGAAGAAGGCCTTAACCCCCCTTCAACCACCACACCTTCAAAATCAACAATAACAATATCCTCTGGCTTTAAAGTCCCATAGGGAACCCCACTGGGCTTAATGGCGAAGACACCATTTTTACGATCAACCGCACTTACATTACCGAAAGTATAAATCACCAGGCCCAAAGCGTTTAATTCCAAATTGGCTTCGTAACATTCCCGCTTTAATGCTGTATAAATAGAACTCATTCAATTATCTTTTGTGATGGTCTCTACAAACGAACTGAGTTCATTATAAGATTCCATCAATATTTCATAAGAGGCTACTTTTTCTTTTTCCGGATAATATGTGGTTTCAAAATCGCTACCCATTTTTTGGCTTGCCTCTATCACATTAGAATAGATACCAGCTGCCACAGCTGCATAAATAGCCGCACCCAAGGCTGGTGTCTGGTCAGACTTGGCTATTTTTATTGGTTTATCCAATACGTTTGCAAGTGTTTGCATAATAAAGGCCGATTTTCTTGCCACACCGCCAATACCAATTACGCTGTTAATGGCCACACCCTCGTCCTCGAAACGTTCTACTATCTTTTTGGACCCAAAGCATATGGCGTTCACCAATGCCTTAAAAATATGTGGCGCCTTTGTACCTAAAGACAGATCCGACATTGCCGCCTTTAATTCTTGGTTGGCATCCGGGGTTCTTCTCCCATTAATCCAATCCAACGCTGTTGGAATACTTTCAGTGAGAGGAATGTTTTCTGCCTGTTCGCTTAATCTTTCAATAAAGTTGGCCTCTATCTCTTCCTTTAGTTTAGTTTTTTGAGCATCAGAAAGTATACAGGATGACAATACCAAATTGTCAATTGGCCACGACAATAGATCTTTAAACCATGCCAATACATCGCCAAAAGCAGATTGCCCTGCCTCCAAACCTTCAAGTCCCGGAATGACCGAACCATCTACTTGTCCGCAAATACCCTTAACAGCATTATCACCTAGAAACTTCCCAGAAGAAACCATAATATCACAAGTGGATGTTCCCATTACCCTTACTAATGTATATTCCTCGATCTTGGCCCCTACAGCTCCTGCATGTGCATCAAATGTACCAACTGCTATTACGGTATCGGTTGATAGCCCTAATTTTTCTGCCCATTCCGAACTTAGAGACCCAGCAACTTGATCCGAAGTATACGTTTTACCATACAGCCTATCACGCAAAGTACCTAGGTAAGAATCTAATTGGTCTAAAAATTCCTTGGAGGGCAATCCATTCCACGATTCGTGCCACATCGCTTTATGGCCTGCCGCACATCGACTTCGTTTAAAAGATCCCAAATCTTTATTCCCTATAAGCAAATAGGTCATTACATCGCAATGTTCCATCCAGGAATAAGCGGCGTTCCTTACTTTTTCATCTTGACGGACAATGTGTAAAATCTTTGCCCAAAACCATTCGGAAGAATAAATACCCCCTTCGTATTTGGTGTAGTTTTCACCTCCCCAATTATCAGCCAACTCATTTATCGCATTCGCTTCCCTTATTGCCGTATGGTCTTTCCAAAGTACCATCATTGCATTCGGGTTTTCCCCAAAACCTTTGGTCAATGCCAGAGGGGTCCCTTCCCCATCAATAGGAATTGGGGAAGAACCAGTGGTATCAATACAAATACCTTTTATGGATTTGGGGTCAACATCACTTTCCGAAACAACTGATGTTATAACCTCTTCCATTCCTTCAATATGATCCAAGGGGTGTTGCCTGAATTGATTGATGGATGCATTGCAATACTTGCCCTCTTTCCATCGACGATACCAATGGACTTTTGACTTTATTTCATCCCCGGTTCCCGTATCTATCAATACTGCGCGTACAGAATCCGACCCATAGTCCAAACCAATCACATAATTTTTCAATATACAGATATTTTATGTGCCCAAATATAGCACATTATTAAATGTTACTAATACATTTATAATGTTATGTACAAACAGATTACCTCCATTGGAACATGAACTTATTTTTTATTACTTCCCGAACCTTATTAATCAACCATATGTGCCTAAAAATCAACTTGGGCCATGTTGTAAAGGTCGGGTTCCGCCCCGTAATTACCCGGCGGCCTTCCCAAACCCCAAAAAAGTCCGGACCACTTCATTTAAAATAAGACATCCATCAAAACCTTTTCCTTCAACAAGTCACAACGCTACCTCTTAAATGGCCTTATATAAAAAACGAACTCATACTCCTTGGGCAGAACCCTGTATTTGTTCAAAATAGAAATAGCCGTACCCCCCACCCCTGAAACAGAGTGGTCCAAGTTCAAACTTATATAATCAACCTCTTTTAATTGATGTCTATAATAAGATCTGGTCATATTATCGGTATCGTAAATTTGAGCGCTCGCATTAAAAGTCCCATCCCCCTTAATCTGCAGACCATAACCATCATTATCGCTAATTGACATCGAATAGACATCGGTCTTATTGCCATAATCCTGTGGTATGATGTATGGCACATAATCTTCATCTACAGTAGTTTTATAATTCCCGAACTTAGCACCGGTTTTTCTGTCCGGGTAGGTTTCATAAGGGCCCCTTCCGTACCATTCCATATTCTGGAAAGAATCCGGCAATTGAAGTTGCAGACCTATTTTAGGAATCCATTTGGTGAATTCCCCCGCAGGGGAAGATCTTGTTCTCAACGTTATTTCCCCATCGTCTGCAATGGTATAATAAAACTCGTTTAAAAATCCTGTTGCGTCTTTATTGCTAGTGGCAAGCGTAATAATCCTCAAGCCTGTATTTTCAATAATTTCCACGGAGACCACTTTATGTTCCAGATTATCCAGTCCCAAGGCATACCATCCGTTGGACATATTCTGGCCCATACCATCTTTTTGGTGTCCGATAGAGGTAAAGAAAGTACCCCAGGCATCCAATTCATTGGCAAGTGGTGCCCTCCATATATTAAACTTTGGCCCCTGTCTCAAATATTCTTTCCCTTTATAGACCAATGAGGAAAGTAAGCCTTTTTCTTTGTCGAAAGTATATACAAACCCCATTCCTTTGAATAGGATACTTTTGGTATTATCCTCTATGGATACACCTTCGATCCTAGGGGTCCCAACTTTCTTTCCCACAAAAGGAAACTCAAATTGTTCCCAAGCTATTTCATGTCCCTTTTTTGCCCAACTGGTGTCCTGGGAAAGTGTAAAACCCAATTCCAGAACATAATGTGTCGCCTCTTTCAAAAGCCTTGTTTTATACGGGATTTTGAACCGTTGCTTTTTTAGAGGGGCCAACGCGATTTCCATCACACCTGATTCAATTTTTTCCCCATTGGCCAACAATGACCAATTTGCATTGAAATCTTTTAGATCGGTAAATGAAAAACGGTTGAAGACCTCAACCTCACCTGCTTCCAGATCCAACATTTTCACTTGAACAGGTTGGGGTGATTTTTTAAGTTGCCATAATTCTGGCTGAATGCTCCTATCTGGCCAAACCAACCCATAGGTTCTTCCTGGCAGTCCGATAGTGTAGTAATGGGATTCATCTTTGACAGATTCAAAATCAAGCCATAGCGAAGCCGATTTTTTAAGATTGTCATTATCGGCCATTAATTCCCCAGGAGGAACCACTTTATTGAAAATCCTAATATTGTCGATAGTGGTATGTGTCAGGTATCCTAAATGACTATCGATAATTTCGGCTGACTTACCGATATTCACAGGGTAAGGGCCATTAATGATATTACCCGTACAATCAGCAGTGGCCACATTCTTACCATCTATATAAAGTTTCAGTTCCACTCCATTATAAATACCCGATACTTGATGCCAATTACCTACCCAGTCCGCAGGAAGATCAGCCTCAACCGAAACCTTTTTACCCGTATGCACATAGAATTGGATTTTGGATGCTTCGGGTTGTATAATACCGTATTGATAATCCCCTTTGGTTATGAAATAGGCATCACCGTTATATTCCTCAGGTTTTACCCAGAAAGAAAGGGTGATCTTATCGTTGGAAATATCCAATGCTGGATCACGATAAACTTCCAACCAATCATCGTGTCCACTTAAATACAATGCTTTACCAAATTTCCCGTCTTTCAACAATGCCTTGTTCATTAAAGCTACGGATATTCTATTTGGTGAGGCGTCAGCTGTTGTCCTCCATCTAGCATCTATCCCAGGGCTCACCCAGTCCCAGATCGCACCACCCGTAAGACGTGGGTATTTGTATATAAGATTCCAATATTCGTCCAGACCACCAAGTGAATTTCCTGCTACAGATAAATATTCATCCATAAATGATGGTCTTGAATCCCCATCAAGGGCAAAACGTTTCTCAAGCATGAATGGAGTTACATACCTTGGGCCTACAATATCCTCACATCCGATAGGGTTTGTTTTGGGGTCTTCATCGCTATTACCCCCATACATCCATGAGGGACGACTCGGATCTATCCGCTTGCCTTCGGCGATCAAAGCACAAATATTATCGCCAGGGCCACTTTCATTTCCCCCACTCCATATAATCACAGACGCGTGGTTTCTATCCCTGTAAACCATTTTCCTCATACGGTCTAGATATTGCCCTTTCCATTCTGGTTGACTTGACAAATAAATATTACTATGTGCCTCGTCCCCCGTTTCATCAATAATATACATACCAAGTTCATCCGCTAGATCCAGATACTCCACATTGGGTGGGTAATGGCTGGTGCGGACACTATTGATGTTAAATTGTTTCATGGTGACCAAATCCCTCCGCATCGTCCCAACATCCATGGCATGACCGGTCTTTGGGTGCATCATATGGCTATTCACCGCATTTAATTTCACAGGTGTGCCATTAATATATATGGCCTTGTTTTTCACCTCTATCTCCCTAAAACCTATTTTATGGCCAAAAACCTCGATCACCTTATCTTTCTTATCACGCAACTCCAGGATAAGCGTGTATAAATAAGGGTGCTCTGCCGACCATTTTTTTGGGTCATCGACCAAAAACGAACCAGAATATTTGTCCGACCCAACTGTTAGTTCCCTAGATAATATCTTATTCTCCTTATCATCGAACAAGCTGGCATTGACCTTAAAACCATTCGTGGCCCCTTCATCGAAATTGACAACGAACGCATTAATATCCAAGGTAGCATTCCTATAGTCTTCGTCTAGATCAGTAGTGATATAAAAATCACGGATATGGGTCTTTGGTGTGGACATTATATACACATCCCTATAAATACCGGCAAGTCGCCATGTATCCTGATCTTCCAAATAAGACCCATCACTGTAATGGAGGACCTTGACAGCGATACTGTTTTCCCCTTCTTTCAAATAGGGGGTAATATCATATTCGGCAGGTTCCATAGCCCCTTGGTTGTAGCCCACTTCCTGCCCATTTATCCAAACATAAGAGGCCGACTGCACTCCTTCAAAATGTAGGAAGTGCTGCTTTTCCCTCCAATTTCCAGGAAGCGTAAAACTTCTACTATAAGAACCTATAGGGTTAAATTCCCTAGGCACGAAAGGTGGTGCCGAATTATATGGTTGGCCTATATTCCTGAACATAGCATACCCAAAGCCTTCCATCTCCCAATTAGAAGGAACATTTATCTTATCCCAGTCTTTAAAATCAAAACCGTCCTTGAAAAAATCCTTTGGTGCCTTATCAAGGTTTTCGGAAAAATTGAAATTCCAAATACCATTAAGACTTAAAAAATTAGGAGACGCCTTCTTATTTAAATCGAGGGCCTCCCTTAAAGTATTAAAAGGCATTAGATTGGTATGTGGCAAAACCTGATTACGCTGAAACACCTTAGGGTTTTCCCAATCATTCTGTAATTGTGCCAGCCCCAAATTGCTTGATAAAAAAAAGCAAGAAAGTAAGCCAACTATTCTGTTCGAATTAATCATTTGGTCCTGTTATTGAGTTTAATTATCGTGTAAATCCTTATTTTTAACTGGAATGATGACATGCTATATCTTATTTTAAAACATGAACTCATTTAAACTATTGTTTTTAAGCAAGTTATATGCAGTCCCTTAGTGAGTCCCGGAATCAAAATCGTTTTCTGGACCCCATACAGATCCATCATCAATAATCTTCGATAAATACCTATGGCCAATCAATCGTGCTTAAACGTAAAATCCATCGGGAAATATATCCGTCCTGCTTTTCCAACCAAATCCGGCCCAATTGTTTTTTTAAGTGTAACAAAAACACTTGCGAATATATGAAAAGAATACCTATAAACCTATAATATGGAGGACAGTACCCTATTCTTGAGACATGGATTTTTACAACAACGCACTATTACCTCGTTTTTAGCACTCGGTATCTAAACACAATCCACAGAATACAGGTTGAACCCCTTTTACTGCTTATTACACAAAAACCTAACGACTAAACTATTAATTAATGTTATTTTAGCAACCGATGCACTTTTAATCAGATAATACCTATAGATAATGAAAACAGGTAAGGCCGCACTTAAAGATGATATAAACGCCAAACTACAATACTACAACAAAGAGGACCGGGTCTTGTTGGCCGTAGATTGTATAATTTTCGGATTTGACGAAAAAGACCTAAAAGTTCTTCTCGTTAAACGTGACTTTGAACCAGAAAAAGGCAAATGGTCTTTGATAGGAGGTTTTTTGAAAAGAAACGAAAACCTAGACGAAGCAGCCATTCGTGTATTAAATACCTTAACCGGACTTAAGGATGTCTATATGGAACAGCTATATACATATAGTAAAATTGATAGGGATCCAGGACAAAGAACAATTTCCGTTGCATACTTTGCACTAATTGACCTAAACTCTAAAGATTTCAACAAAACACTGATCGATGATTCCCAATGGTTCAAAATAAATAATATAACACAATTGATATTTGACCATAATGAAATGATTGAAAAGGCTGTTCAAAGACTTAGACACAGGGCTCTAACTAAACCGATCGGGTTTAAATTATTACCTAAAAAGTTTACAATGAGACAGCTCCAGAATTTATATGAGTCCATTCTAGATAAAAAATTAGATAAAAGAAATTTTATACATAAAGTCAACTTATTGGACATCTTGGATAAACTAGATGAAAAAGATATGACCAGTTCCCGTAAAGGATCGTTCTTATATATGTTTAACAAAAACAAATATTCTGGAAAATTAACTGAAGGATTCCATTTTAAAATATAGCCTTTTTTTCACAAAGTGCCCATCTATAAAAGTACTGTTTCCAATGACCGGATGCCATGCAATCAAAATCCACTTTTAAGAAGTCATAACAACAAATGGAAAAACATACAAGCGAAGCCTTTTTCTAACTGATTTGGTATTGAACCCATCTTGGCCATTGGTTTCCTTACTTGTACAATGGTAATGACAAGTCTATAAATAAATATGGCCCTGTACTAATTTCACCTAACCTTGGGGCTCCCATAAGGATATGTAATCCACAAGCATGTGAGTAGGATAGTCTGCCGGGTCTGGTGGCCCGGGGAAATTACCGCCGACAGCCAAGTTGATGATCGGATACATTTCTATCTGGCTTACAATCTGCGGATCACACACACTTGCCACTAGCTCTCCATCCAAGTACCATTTAATGAAATCATCTGTCTTCCAGACGCCATATCTGTGCCAAGCACCCGCTAAGTCCTCCCCACTAGGTTGCTCTACAGGCCCTATACCTACTACATTATTTATCTCGGTACCATCACACTGGACCGATAAACCAGGGGAACCATTCACATCTTTAAATCCTGAACCGGATATTGACCATTGACCGTCATCGTAGTGATAGGCTATTTGAATGTGGTCTGTTTCGTAAGGCCCACCTAGAAACTCCCCTCCAGGTCCACGTACGAACTCCCAGTCTATTTCTGTTCTGCGTTTGCCATTTGCCCCTGTATCTTGCGGACTATCATAATACCTATGTAATAACCAAAAGGCACCCCAAAAGCCTTCAACGTTTGGTTCGTACCAAATTTTAGCCTCTATATAACCATCCCTATACGGTGTGGACTGCGCACCGGTCAACACACCGGAATAATAGTCCAAGCCCGTATCCTCTACTTGCCCAGGAGTATTTAAACCCGCAGTGATGACCAAATTACCGTTACCATCGAAATCGAAAGGATTAGGTGCCTTGGTGTCTCCGTTAAGAACATCGGTATAATATTGACGTTCATTGTTTATGGTCACACTTGGACCCCAAGGAAGTTGGCTCTGCCACTTATCCGCATCAGGTAATGTACCTGGTGTCTGGTTGAAGTCATCCTCGAATGTTAGCACATAACTTGAATCTATATCGGCCGGAAGCCTAGCGTCCAAAACCACGCCCCCATCAACTATCGTATCCGGTTTGACCACAACAACAGAATCTTGGTCAACAGTATCGGTAGGAGGGTCTTTTTCAGGTTCGCTTGGATTATTTTTGGAGCAATTATTAAAAGTAAATAGGGCGAACAAGACAAAAACACAAATTTTCAGATAATTCCTTTTCATACCAACAAAGTTTTACTTAATAGGGTTTTGACAAATTCATGTCAATAATCATTATCTCTTATCGCACTTAACGATGACATATTTTATTGAATGTTCAAACGAACAAATTGAAGATAGTCATCGTTCTTTACAACGATAATATAATCTTCATCCCCGATCTTTATTCTTTCCATATCCTTCACATCCCCTGGGGTATAAAAACCACTTTCCGTGCTATTGACAGGAAGGAACCCCCCCTTGCTGTTTCCCCTTAAGAACAATCCATGCCCTGCATCGGCACGAGGGGTTTCAGCTTCTGATTGGTAAAGATTGCCCGCAACTAAAAGATCCAAACTTCCATCCTTGTCATAATCATCTACCAAAATCCGGTTAATAGGGGATATCTGTGATGCTTTTGGCAGATCGTGCACTTTCCAACCATTCCCTGTATTTTCAAAATATGCACTAGCGAAGGAAGATACTTGATAGTGGATACCTTTCTTTAATTTTTCCTCATCATAGACATCGGTCAATGTCGCTGTAGCATATTCATTATATGTCTTGAATTTATTCTTGATGCCAGGCATTTGCTGTGACGAGCATTGACGCCCACGTACAGGGTATTTTTCGCCATCATTATAATAACTTAAAACGATATCATTCGTTTTATTTTCGTCAAAATCATTTAAATTGACATCAAAAGTACCGTTGACATTAGCTTTATATTTATAATTCAACCCTAGGTTACCCGCTACCAGATCAACATCTCCATCAGCATCAAAATCGCCTTTCGCCAATGAAAACCACCAACCTGTCGTACCAGAAAGCCCTAAGTCCTCAGAGACTTCCTCAAACTTACCATGTTCATTCCGCAGGACTTTTATAGGCATCCACTCGCCTGCGACAACCAAATCATCCCACCCATCATTATCATAATCCATAAAAACAGCCGAGGTCACCATCCCAAATTTTTCTTTTAGAAATGGCGCCACCTTTTCGGTTACGTCCACAAACTTAGGCTTCCCTTCCGTACTTACATTCTCTAGCATATAACTCATTGGTGGATATGGATAGTTAGCGGGAAATAACCGCCCACCGACAAATAGGTCCAAATCGCCGTCTTTGTCATAATCGTTTGCAAATACCCGACTTCCACTTGTAATCATTTTAGGCAGCACACCAGTATCCTTTCTTAGGTTACCTTTACCATCGTTGACATAGAGACGGTCTTGGAGCATCTCCGACCGGTAAGAGAATTCATTTCCCCCACTAACAACATAAATATCGTTATCACCATCATTATCGGCATCAAAAATCAGCGCATCCAGATCTTCGTAATTACGCTCATCGGCCATTAATTTTGTCTTTTGTTGTTTGAAAGAACCATTTTTCGTTTGAAAAAATAGTCCGCCCGGGTATCCATGTGCCCCACCGATATAGAAATCTTCCAATTGATCTCCATTTAAGTCGCCCACTGCAACACCAGGTCCAAAACTTGAAGTCCTGTGGGGCAGTAAAATCTCATAGGTATAATCGTTGTATAGGTTTTCGCGATGTGTAAAGGATAGAATCGAGTCAACTGTACTTTCGAATAAGGTTGCATGCTTACCATCTTCAACTATTTCGGTTATAGGCTTGGCATTCGCTATATCCACCTTCAACATTTGATTCGCCGGAACATTCACCAGAACCTGTTGCATATTATTTGGCCAACGGACCACAAGGGAATCGATCTGTGAATGCTTGCCCAAGCCAAAGTGAAGTCTGGGTGCCACCGAAGATTGAAAACCACGTGCAAGTGTCATTTCCTGATACTGTTTCCCGCCTTTGTTTATTACGGTTGCCTTTACACCTATACCTTGACTATTTTTCACATCACCTTTAAACGTCAACGTTAAATAGTTACTCGACCCGCCACTGGAATTTTCGAAAAGGGAAACTGTCTCATCGATATTATTCGTAACAATCTCCAAGTCCCCGTCATTATCCAAATCTACGTAAATGGCTCCGTTTGAAAAACCACTATGACCTATACCCCAAGGTTCGGAAACCTTCCCGAAGGTAAGATCGCCCATGTTCTTATAAGCATAGTTGGGCAACGTTTCCGAAGGCATTGCCAATGTCTTTGCCAATAAGCTATCCTTGTTTCTTACCTCTCCTTTTAATTTGGCAAAATAATCCTTATTATTTATTTCCCTACGGGATCCGTTAGAGATGAAGAGATCTTTCAGTCCGTCATTATCCAAATCCACAAAAAGCGGGCTCCAGCTCCAATCAGTGGAAGATACACCGGACAGTCTCGAGATTTCTGAATATAAAGGGTGGTTTCCCTGTGTCTTACCTATATAGTGCTGCAAGGAATTTTGCATATACTGTGTCTGGAAACCAGCTTCCTTGACCTGTAGCATCAATAATGGATCCATGCTTGCCATATTGGCCTTGGACCTTCTATTTGTCTCTGCATCCATGTCAACTTGAAAAATATCAAGATTACCATCATTGTCAAAATCTGCTATATCAACACCCATCCCATAAAATGACGTATGCCTTGTACTTTCCTTTATGGTATTTGTAAATGTCCCATCCTTATTATTTATATAAAGCATATCCGGACTATTGAAGTCATTAGAAACATAAATATCCTGCCAACCGTCATTGTTCAAATCCGCTGCGGTAGCACTTACCGTTAGACTATAGGCCAAAAGACCCGCTTCTTCCGTTACCTTGGTAAACACCGTGCCATCATTTCTATATAAATGGTTAGACTGAAGATCGGTAACATGCTTCATCATTAAACGAAGTGTCTTTGAGTCTGTCCTGAAATCTGTTATAGGGTAATTGGCCACATAAATATCCAAATCACCATCATTATCAAAATCCAAAAATGTCGCATTAATGGAATTACCGGCATCATCAACCCCAAATTCCGCTGCACGTTCACTAAACGTACCATCACCGTTATTTATATACAACTGATTTTTTTTGTTCCCATCTTGCCCGGCAACGCTGACATAGATATCCATAAACCCATCATAGTTCACATCTGCCATTGAGGTACCTGTGTACCATCGATTATCGCCTTCGATACCTGCTGTTCCCGAAATATCCTCGAACTTCAGGTTCCCCTTGTTTAAATATAGTTTGTTCTTGACCTGATTACCTGTAAAAAAAAGGTCGGTCAGACCATCGTTATTCACATCCCCTGCAGAAATCCCCCCACCCATATAAATATAATAATAGGTGAAATAATTCAACGAATCCGTTTCAATAAGGGTATTGGAAAAATCGAGAGAAGTCTGGCTTACGTCAAGTTTGTTGAATATTTTAGGAATACTATCCAAAGTGTTACCCTTTACATTCGACTTATCACTTGTTTCTGAACAAGAGAAAACCGTTGCAGCTAGCAAGGAAAAAATAACAAGTTGTTGAAATTTCATTTCACGAATTCATTACAAACAGAAGAAAGCAGAATTTTATTCCGCTTTCCTCCACAAGTATCAACTTAAAAAATCAATCTATCAATGGATTGGTATCAATTTGTTCCACGGGTATAGGCAAGAAACGTTTTTCCAAGGAATAATTCGGTTTTATACCTGAATTGAACAGATACTCCATATCCAAATCCCACCTTTGCAAATCCAAGAAACGTTTCCCCTCTCCTGCAAGTTCAATTTGTCTTTCATGGATTAAAGCACGAAATGCTTCTTCGACGGAATTTACCGGATACCCTGCAGCGTCCATTTCCGGGGATCCATATAATGGCATATTAACACTTGGCCTAGACCTTACTTGGTTCATAAGCGCTATCGCATTGCTTAAACTTCCACCAGACCTGAACAATTCGGCCTCAGCCTTCATCAGCAAAACATCGGCATAACGTAGTAATCTAATGTTCGTGCCATTATCCTGGGTATGGACATCATCCTCAATATAACTTGAGTATTTTTTCATAGTGATACCACCAATGGTAGGACCTGAAAAATCCCCGACATCAGGATCAACACCCCAGACCCTTCCTGAACCATACGTGTCACCGGTAATCCACCATGTATCACCGAACCTAGGGTCATCATCCTCATAAGCGTCCAATATTACAGGATTCGGGCGACTATTTCCCCAACCGCTATAATCAGCACTACGAAGGGTGGACATTATATTTTTATTACCAACATTATTACCCCAGATACCATCCAAAGCACCCTTTCTAAAATCTATCTCGAACAAGGATTCATCATTAAATTCACCTGCAACATTAAAATTGTCGATATAATTTGGCGTTAAAGAATAGGATTTCACTTTTTCGAAAGCCGCATAAGCATCCTCGTATTGTTTTAAATATAAATACGTTTTGCCCAACATAGCATAAGCTGTCTCATTTGTTGCCCTCCCAACAGATTGTGTTTCTTTGGTACGCATGCCCTCAGAACCTATTTTCAGATCAGAAACCACTTGTTGAAGAACTTTTGCCTGAGGGCTTTTAGGTTGAAACCCCCTTGTACTCTCCCCTATTTTAATTGGCACATCCCCAAAACGGGTGGCCAATATATAATAGAAAACACCTCTCATAAAATATGCCTCAGCTACCAATGGCTCATAAAACTCTGGGTCTGTTGTATATTTCTTGGAACCTTCAATCACAAAATTCGCTTTTGCGATACCAGAGTAGGCAGCTTTGTAAAAACCACTTGGTGCATCAAAAGTACCATCTAACAAAAACTCCGAGATACGTGACAATTGTGGTTGTCCGGAAATACTAATGGATAGCTCATCAGAAACATGGTCATAAAGAAAATTCCCGTATCTACCATACATACCTTCCGTTCTAAAGGGAGAATAAATAGCAACAACCGCAGCCTCCTGTAAATCTGGTGTAGCCTCTAAAATAGAAGGGTTCAAGCCATTTGTATCTTGAAACTGCAAATACTCATCCTCATTACAAGACACTATGCATATAGCCAAACTTAAGCTAAATAAAGTGTACTTAAATAAATTTTTCATAGTTATCGTTTTTTTTTAAAATTCTATTTGCAATCCAACTACTACCGTTTCGGGAGCAGGGGAAAACCCTTTATCAAGACCAATCCCATCAATTACACCACCACTATTGTATGTCGGTCTAATTTCAGGATCATACCCGGAATAATTAGTAAGCGTTAAAATATTTTGGGCACTAACATATAAACGCAGTTTACTAATGCTGTTATCCAATAACCGACTTAAAGAATTCTGGGATAGCGAATAACCCAAGGTTACATTTCTCAATCTTGCATAAGAACCATCCTCTATATACCTATCGGATACACGCTCATTATTATTAGGATCATTTGGCGAATAACGCTCAACAGTAGTATTCGTATTGGTTTCCGTATAGCGATCCAATACCCTGGTTGAAAAATTACGGGCACCACTACTGTTAAAATTGTCCACTGTATACTTTAAATGATTGTATACGTCAACACCTTGCACTCCTGTAAAAAACAAACTAGCATCGAAGCCCTTATAATTGGCGCCTATATTAAATGAATATGTAAAATCAGGATTGGGATTACCTATTACGACCTTATCTGCCTCGGAAATTTCCCCATCGCCATTTTGATCTTTATAACGAATATCCCCTGCATAGGTCCCTATGTCACCGTCCAATGAAACTTCACTAGCGTCAATTACCCTACCCTCACCAATAACCGTATACACTAAATTATTGTCCGCATCGACCGTTCGCGATACACCTGTACCAGTACTTGTTTCACGGAATGCCTGTGATTGCAATGGCCCTGAAATGGCAGACTGCTCATTTTCGAAGATACCTTCAGTCTCATATCCCACAAATGAATATGGTGCTTCTTCCGGCAGGTTGAATACCACAACGCTACTTGACCCACCATAACTAACCTCGGCAGCAGGAATACCCTGCCCGCCCGGGGCAACTTGTTTTACAACAGGGTCAACAGTAGAAATATTAACGGTAGCGTTCCATTTAAAATCGCCTTCATAATCATTATACCCCAAAGTTAGTTCAGCTCCTTTGGAATCAACCCTACCTGCATTCGTAAAGTTAGGTTCAAGTCCTTCAGAAGTATCCACTATCGGGTAAACAATCAACTGATCATTCTCACTGGTAAAATAATCCATTTCAACTGTAAACCTATTCTGGAACATACCTAATTCAAGTCCATAATTGGTCTTCTTACTTGTTTCCCATGTTAAGGTTGGTGAACTTACCTGAAGAACGGAAACACCGGAAACATCACCTATAGTCCCAAATGTATTGTTCAGGGCAGGGTTGGTTGCGAATTGCGCTGCCGAATTATTCCCCGTTTTACCATAGCTCATTCTTAACTTAAGGTTCGAGATAGTGTTACTTTCATTTAAAAAAGATTCTTCCGAGACCACCCAAGCTACAGAACCTGCAGGGAAGATCTCATCCCTATATCCGGCCTCAAATTTCCCATCCGCATCCCTTCTGATCGAACCGGAAAGCACATATTTGTTTTTATAGGAATACCCTAAACGTCCTGCAAGGGAAACCAATTTGTCAGGCAAATACGAAGAGGCAATTTTAACTATTTGATTGGTTTCAGGGTTACCAACTACCCCAGCACCAAAATCAGTAATCAAATTTGGTTCATCACTGGTGTATCTAGTGCTTGCACTATTCACTTCTATCTGCAATTGCTCAAAGATAAAACTGGCATCCAGGTTATGGTTCCCAAAAGTTCTATTATATGATAGGACATTGGTCAAGCTTGTTGTTAAATTCCGATAGGTGTTTTTCGTAAGTACCTTATTGATGTTGGCCCCATCACCGTCTAAAATATCCTCACCATACGTATTTTGTTGCGTATTTCTTCTTTGGTCAAAAAGATTGACACCTAATTGAAGTCTATTGGTCAATCCTTTGGCCAATTTAATCTCTCCATATATCGACCCTACAATAGTCGAATTCAAACGCTCATTATCATACACATTCGCCAAAAGAACCGGATTCCTTTGACCTATGGTCACTAGATCCTCGACCCTACCCGTTACGGCATAACGCCCATCCGGGTATCTTACCGGTAGATAAGACGGCATTTTCAATGCCCAAGCCGGCAAAAACTCCCCACCTATCTGCTCTGGTGCCTTTTGTTTACTATAATTCAAGTTCAGGGTTTGACCGATTTTAATCGCCCTTCCGATTTTATAATCTGTATTTACATTGAAATTCCATCTTTTATATTTCGTGTCAAGTTGAATACCATCCTGACTGAATACACCGGCACCGACCCTATAATTAACAAACTCCGAAGCACCCGAAACGGAGAGATCGTGATTTGACATTGGCGCTGCATTAAAAACTTCCGACTGCCAATTGGTATTCGCAGGGACAAAATCAGGATCTGAAAAACGAGGGGGGGTTTCATTTACCCCAACCGCAGCATCAGTACCCACTCTCAAATCCTCGTCGATAAGCACCTGGATCAGTTGATCCGAATCAATCAGATCATAATACCTTGACTTACCAAGGGTCTGGTACCCGGTATACGTGCTATAAGAAACTTTCGGGGCACCTCCCTTTCCTTTCTTGGTTGTAATGATAATAACGCCATTAGAGCCTCTTGACCCATAAATAGCAGCGGCAGCGGCATCTTTCAGAACATCTACCTTATCAATATCATTTGGGTTTATTGCATTTATATCACTAATAAAAATACCATCAACGACATATAAAGGCGACCCATCCCCAAAAGTATTAAAGCCCCTAATCAGCACATTGGCAGATTCTCCCGGTGACCCCGCATTTCTAATCTGAACACCGGACGCCCTACCTTCGAGTGCCTGATTTACGTTGGCGGCAGGCAAAGCCGATATTTTATCGCTCCCAACAGAGGAAACCGAAGTGGTCAATCCTGAACGTTTTCTTGTCCCATAGCCAACTACGACCACTTCATCCAAAGATGCAACATCCTCTTTTAAAATTATATTGAAATCCGTATTGCCGTTCATTTGGATTTCCTGGGAAACAAACCCTATATAGGTTATGCTCAAAATACTGTTTGGCCCAACGTTGTCCAAACTAAATTTACCGTCGAAATCGGCAACAGTACCATTAGCGGTCCCTTTGACAACCACTGAAGCCCCAGGCAATGGGCCATCTATCGAAGATACAGTTCCTGTAATAGTTTGTGCGAACATGATGCTACTGGCAAACACCATGATCAATAACGAAACTATATTTTTTAATTTTATAATATTCATAAGCGTATTGGTTTTTAAGAATAGTTAGTTTCAGTGGTTATTAATCCAATGGTACAAATCTTATGTTATCAACATTGACCGTTGCAGGGCCAACACCCGTATACTGGTTAATGGCTATTAACATTTGGCCTACCTCGGAAGGTTTCACCCTCGCATCTGGATCACTGGCCAATCTAAAACTAGCAAAGGGGATTGTGAATTCTTGCCAGCCATCTTCGGCAACTGTTATGTCAGCAGTGTACTGATCCCCTCCCCTAGTCTTTACTATAACAGCAAACAAGGTTCCAACAGCCCCATTAACATTTGCATCCAAAGCGATAGCCATTTTTGCAGGATTCACTTCCTCTATACCGGTTGCGGGAAAAGTCCCACTATAACATCCGCCATAACCAGGACTAGGATTCCCATCCCAAACAAACTGAATGAAATTACCATATTCATCCTCAGAGCTTTGGCCAGAACTTGACTGACTTCCATAGCATCCCCATCTATCGGCCCCCGCCTCTTCATAACCAAGGCCATCGAAATTGGAAATAAACACAGCGCCCGGTTCAAATTGCCTACCAGGAGCCCTCAAGTCGAAATCAATTATCTCATCACCACTTGGAGAACCAGACAAAACAAGTTGCTTAGCCCCATATACAACATCTGTCCCTTCTAGATCCGGCAAAACAAATATCAATCGAAAATCAGTGTTAATAGCCTTATTGATGGCAAGTTCAATCGGGTCACCTTCCCCCGATAAAAAAACCTTGGTGACTTTATCGAAATTTTTTCCAAGAAGTACCAACGAATCACCTTGGGTTCCAAATCCTGCATTTTTATCGAGTCCATTTATAGATTTCACCCTGACAGTCGTATCAATAGGCCCCTCATCATCCTTTTTACATGACACTGGCCCAGAAAAAAGAAAGGAAATAAAAGAGAATACCAGTGCTGCTTTAAATAGTTTTTTCATTTTGGTTTAATTACAGAGGTTAAAATCGATTTTTCTAACCGAAAATTATTTAACTAAATATTGATCTTAAATGAATATAGTAGTACCTGAAAGTAGTATTACCTAAACACAATGAAGTAGTATTGCCGAAATATTATAAATATACCCCCATAATATTCTAACACCCTATCGCATCTTTTAATATCAAGATTAAGTGTAATATCTACACAAAACTAAGAAAAGAATTTCCTAAAAAAAAACAATCCGCGAAATTAAGCATGTTTTTATTTTTAAATATTGTCGTTAAAAACATATAACAACCTGAATTACAGTTTTTTGAATAAAAAAATAATATTTCATACAAGCATGGAATTATAAGTGCAACATGTAAGTTTTGAGATGCTGTGGGTTGATCCGCGACATCCTAGGTTCAATATCCATATTGATCTTGCATGAAAAAAACACAAACAAACAACCTTAGGCAAAAAGGGATCAAATCCAAGGTTTGCCACAAGCTGGACCAACCCGATCAATTATAACGAAGCCAAGTACCCACAGAAGTGCTATTTAGTAGGGAAACAAAAGAGGAGTCGCCAAGCGACTTAACGCAATAGGGCAAAGAGTAGGAATAAGCGAACAAAAGAAGTAGAATTATCACTAAATTACAGACCAATTGAAAAGTTCGACCACGACAACCCCATTGAAGCCCCAAAAAACAAGTGTGTTGCACTTATGTATTGAACACAGCGAATATTGAATTATAAACAGAAAAAAATGAGAACATTGAAAATAACTTTACTTATGGCATTATTCGGTTTTTTAGGGAAGGCACAGACCGTAACACCCAAAACATCCTTGTACGATATAGAAATAATGGGGATCGATGGCAGTACAATAGACCTTAGGCAGTACAAGGGCAAAAAAATACTATTTGTAAACGTCGCTTCCGAATGTGGGTTCACCAAACAGTACAGTGGGCTACAGGAACTATATTCGAAATACAATGGGAAACTAGTGGTAATAGGTTTGCCGTGCAATCAATTCGGTGGCCAAGAACCGGGCAGCGAATCTGAAATACGATCATTCTGTAGCTTAAACTACGGGGTGGATTTCCCGATGACCGAAAAGGTGTACGTAAAGGGGGCCGACCAGCATCCATTGTACCAATGGCTGACAAAAAAGGAAAAGAACGGCAAGATGGACTCGTCCGTAAAGTGGAATTTCCAAAAGTACTTAGTGGATGGGGAAGGCAGGTTGATCGATGTTTTTTATTCGGCCACAAAACCAATGAGCACCAAGATAACGAAGCTTTTGTAAAGGGTGGATTTCAAGAAGCACTCAGGGATATACACCTTGGAGACAACACAGGAACTGAAAATACCCTTGGAGAAGGCATGGGATTATTTTTCGTCCCCAGAAAACCTGGCCAAGATAACACCCGAAAAAATGGGGTTCGAGATCACATCCGAAGTTGATGGGAAAGCCTACCAGGGACAGATCATTACCTACAGGATGTCCCCTGTCCCATTTGTGAGGATAAATTGGGTCACCGAAATAACACAGGTAAAGGAAAAGGTCTTCTTTGTCGACGAACAACGTTTTGGGCCATATTCAATGTGGCACCACGAACATTGGTTCAGGGAATCGGCGAACGGGACCTTAATGAGGGACAAGATATCGTATAAGGTCCCGTTCGGCCTTCTAGGCCATATGGCACAAGTTGTTTTCATCAAAAAACAACTGCGGGCCATTTTCGAATTTTTAGAAAAAATGTTCAATGGCCAATAAAGGGGTTGCCCTTTGATTCCGAAGGGGGCACCGGCCCAGAAGGTTACAGGTTTGAATCCTGTCGAGGTCAGCAGCAAATAAAAAAGCAAGCTGTTGGATTTAGCTTGCTTTTTTTGGTTTTTTAAGGTTCTTTGATTTTCAGAGGGGAATCCTATCTACAAAAACCAAAGGTAGGTTCCAAATAGACTACCAATAGGGAATCAAGAAACCATAAATCACGATAAACCATTGTTGTGCCTAAAACCGTATCAATTATTTATCCGGTTGATTCTGAAGAACTGAATTTCATCATTATTATTGGCCACAACGGCAATTTGGCGCCCCTTGGATCTTAAGACCTTGATTTTCTTGGCATCCTTACGGGCATTAAATCCACTTTCATAGCCTGGTACTACCTTAAACCCCCCTTTGCCATTCCCTAATAACAACAATCCATTACCTGCATCATTACGAGGTGTTTCGATCTCCGAAACAAACAGATTGGAAACCGCCAAAAAATCGAGATTTCCATCCATATCAAAATCCATGATCGAAGTGTCATTAACGTTTGAGAGCTGTAAAGGATTGGGTAATCGATGTACCTCAAAACTACCATCCCCCTTATTTTCAACATATACGGAAGCAAAAGTATCCGACACAAGGTGTAGGGAGTTGTTCAAATTACTTTCACCATATACCTCATCTATCTCAAGGGAAGCGAAGACATCATATTTTTTTATCTTGCTCTTCAACCCTGGGACTTGTTGTGAGGAACAGGAGAACCCGCGCAAGGGATAATGCTTGTTCTTGTTGTAATAACCTAATACAATATCATAATGCCCATTACCATCAAAGTCATTGTAATAAACATCGAACGGAGCCTCCTTAGAGGTTTTGTATTTATAGTTCAGCCCTAAATTGCCTGCGATAAAATCCATGTCACCATCCCCATCGAAATCACCTTTGTCGAGACTGAACCACCACCCCCTGGTATTGTCAAGCCCAGCAACCTCTTTTTTTGTAAAGACACCATCAACAGCTTCAAATACCGTAATGGCCATCCACTCACCAACCACTATCAAATCAATATCCCCATCAGAGTCATAATCGTCCCAGACAGCATCGGTAACCATACCCAGATTTTCCAAACCAGGAGCTATGGCATCCGTTTTGTTTATTAATTGGCCATTGTCATTTACAAGGACCATACTTGATGCGGGCAAAGGATAATGATGGGGCATATGCCGTCCTCCCACAAACAGATCCATATCCCCATCTTGATCGTAATCCCCTGCGACTACCTTGGAACCGCTCATTCTACCGACCCCTACGACAGCACCTTTGGAAAAACCACCATTACCATCGTTAAGATAAACACGATCCACATAATGTAGGTCATTAGGGGCATATTCATTACCGCCACTGACGACATAAAGATCCTTGTAACCGTCATTGTCAATATCGACAAAAAGGGCATCCACATCTTCATAGTCATCCTCCCCTTCCCATAATTCCCCTGAACCCTTACTAAAACCTCCATTTATATCCTGAAGGTAAAGAACCGCACTATAACCTGTTGCAGCCCCAATGAACAGATCATCCAACCCGTCATTGTTAACGTCGGCCACGGCCATTGCAGGGCCAAATCGGGACATTTTATGCGGCATTAAAACCTGATATTGAAAATCATCAAATTCATTTTCCCGATGATTATGTTTTACAGGAAATGTCCCTGTTACCTCTTCAAAATAGGTAGTAGTATGTCCTTTTCTGTTTTTTTCCAATGTGTTGTCCGTTGGGGTATTGACCAATTCCAAGGTTTGATTGGCAGCTACATCGTACATAACCGTACGATTCCCATTAGGCCAGACCACGGCAACACTATCTACTTTTTCCTGTTCCCCCAACCCAAAATGCACCATAGACTCACTAGTGGAGTAGACCCCCCTTACATTGGTGGTCTCGCTAACCTGCATTTGGCCATTCACAAATAGTTTCACCCGTGTGCCGAATACGGGTTCAGCACTGGTTTGGGCCAACGAAATCCTAAGGAAATTCGATTTAGGAAAGGATTCCGAATTATTCCGTAACACATACGCCTTATCATTGATATTGTTCACAACGATATCCAAATCGCCATCTTTATCAAAATCAGCGTATGCCGAACCATTGGAAAATGATTCTTGATCCAATCCCCATTCCTCGGCAATTTTGACAAACTCCAAATTACCTTTGTTCTTAAAGGCATAGTTTTTCAGAGGCTGGGAAGGAACCATGGATAACGCCTTGTTCAGGTCCAAAATATCCCAGATGCTTGCATCGCCACCATCCGGATTGTCCATAACCCATTTATTCGCTGTTTCGGTAATATAATGGCCAACCCTCTTATCGGCATCGGTATTCCTGATATCGCGCAACAGTCCGTTTGTAATATAGTTGTCCTTCAACCCGTCATTGTCAAAATCCGCAATCAAAGTGGACCAGCTCCAATCGGTAGCGGACATACCGGTCATCTGTGCTATATCACTGAACGTCATATTACCATTGTTCAAGTGCAAGGCATTGTACATATATTGGTAATGCCCACCATCCTTGACCACTTTCCAAAAAGCATCGGGGTTCATGCCACTCATATTGGACTTTAGTCTAAAGTTATCCTCGGCCACCATATCCAAGACAAAAATGTCCAAAAAACCGTCATTGTCAATATCGGCGATATCGAGCCCCATACTGTAGTAGGACATGTGGTTCAATGCCTCATTACCCACATTGGTGAACGTTCCATCCTGGTTGTTGAGAAAAATAAAATCCGGAGCATAGAAATCATTGGACACATAAATATCCACCCAACCATCATTGTTCAGATCACTAACGGAAACAGCATTGGGGAACCCTGTTTTATCGACTCCTGCAGCTTTACTAACTTCCACAAAAGAGCCTTTGCCCGTGTTCTTGTACAAAACCAGATGGTACTCTGGTTTAAGTAAGGTCATACCCGAAAAATCCGAATAACTACCTGGGTTTGGTGGTTGTGTCAACAAAAACAGGTCGAGAAGACCATCCTTATCATAATCGAGAAAGGTAGCATGCCTTGTTCTTTCCGAGTTGGCTACCCCATATTTTTTTGCGGACTCCTTAAATGTACCATCCCCATTATTTATATAGAGCAGATTAGTCCTCCATTGGGGTTTTTTATCGTAAAGCTCCCTACTGACATAAATATCGAGAAACCCATCATTATTGACATCGGCAACAGTAACCCCTGTTGACCACCCCCCATCATCCTTTATTCCTGAAGCCTTCGTAACATCCTTGAACTTCAGGTTGCCTTGATTAAAATAGAGCTTATCATCAACCATGTTACCAGCAAAGTAAACATCCTGAAGACCATCATTATTAAAATCCCCTACCCCTACACCAGCGCCACCATAGAAATTCGAATAAATGAGGATATTACGGGTCTTACTATCCTTTATCTTATTAACGAAATCAATTCCGGTCTTATTGGATTTCAGTAACGTAAATCTTTTATCGCTATCGCCTTGGGCCCTTGCAACATTCGTACAGAGCATACCTCCCAATACAATAGCCATGCCTAATCTTAGAAAACCATTGAACAACATACCATTCGCAATTTTTATAAAAAATAAAGGAGGGTTTCCCCTCCTTTATAAAACTAACTCTCTCTAAAATCAATTAGAAAATCCATAGGGAACAAACTATTGAACATCCCACCAAACCCTAGTGGTCAATACATCTGGTCCTTGTCTATCAACAGCCTCTTGATAATTGACAGGATTATTGGATTGGTCACCAACAGAATAGGTAAGCCTTCTTGGTATAGTGCCCCCTGTCTCATTTCCTGGATAATTAACGGGCGTCAATACTGGGAAACCTGTTCTTCTCCAATTAGAGAACGCCTCATACTCATTCAAGAATGTTGCTGCCCAATATTGTGTGTTTATTTGCTCTAAGGCATTGGCTGGATCAAATGGTTTCGCCAACAAATAAGCATCGATATCAGCATCGGCAATTACACCGTCTGGACCATACATCCCAAGCATTTTCATAGCTGCCCTTACCCCTGCATTGTAATGGGGCTCTGGATCGCCACCTGCCAACCCCCAGCGAACCGCAGCCTCGGCCAACATAAATTCTACCTCCGCATAGGTTTGGAAGAACATTGGAGCATCCTCCCCAGTAATCAACAGACGATTTGGCTCGGTATATGCCTGTATATTCTCTTCACCGGTCAAATCCTCTAATGTATCTGAATCCAATCCATTAGGCAATCCTTTTTGGCTCGCTACATCCAAGCGTTCCGCTGGTGTACGGAGTATATCCTCATCATTAGCATTTTTCAAACCTGTTTTTTCCGGCAAGGAACCTAAAACGGTCAACCTTGGGTCTCCCTGTAGGAAATCGACAAAGGTCTTGCTCAATCTGGAGCTACCATCTACAGTAAATACTTCACCATTCCCGTTTTTATTGATACCGTCCGGTCCAGCAGTATGCTGAACATAGGCAATATCCGCATTGGACTCCATTACGCCACCTGCAATCGCCTTGGTCACCCATGCTTGCGATGCCGCTGGGTCGACTTTGATCAAACGCAACCCCAAACGCAACATCATTGAATTGGCAAAGCGTTTCCATTTTGCTTGATCCCCTGCATAAAACAAATCAGCAGATCCAAATCCGGAAGTACCTGTACCTAGGGCTGCTGCAGACTCTTCAAGCTCTTTCAACATATCGGCATAGATATCGCTTTGAGCATCATACTTTGGCTGCAAAATACCTTCAATCACTCCTTTTCCTGCCTCACTATAAGGAATATCACCATATAGATCCGTTAATCTGGAATAGATAAAGACCCTTAAAATGCGGGCTATGGCCTTCATTTCTTCTGGAGACCCCTCTTCATCGAGTTGATATAAGATATCCTCAATTGATTTTACCGCACTTCCATAGTAACTATCTATCAATGACGAGGCATAACCTTTGTTCCAAGTATATTTATCCCCGGTCCAATATCCTGCCGTTGCGGCCAAATGCTGTACCATGGTGGATTGATAGATCAAGTTCGCCCTCCAGTTCTCATAGCGTCCACCAGAAGTGAACAACTGGGCCGCGGTAAGCTTACTTGTCACGGGAACTTGATTTGGTTTGGTAGGATTTATGTTAAGCTCCTCAAAACCATCATCGCACGACCCCATCAACAAGATAATTGACAGTATGAATAGTATTTTTTTCATTATTTTATCTATTTAAAATTTAACATTTAAACTAAGTCCATAACTCCTTGTTGATGGAACCCCAAAATATTCAAGTCCTTGAGAGTTATTTGTATTATAGGCACTCTCTGGATCAATATTGTCCGCACTTCTCTTTATGTAGAACAAGTTTCTTCCAATAACCGATATATTGGCACTTGTAAAGAAAGTCCTATCCAAAATCTCCTTAGGGAAACTATACCCTAAGCTCAATTCACGGAATTTTATATAGTCGGCATCCTCAACAAACTCCTCTGCGATGTTGTTTACCCTACCATAATAATCCTGTAAGAATTCCGGTGTCACTGTAGTAGTGAAAGGTTGATTGGTCGCCCCGTCAATACCAGAAACCGTCAATCCATTCTCCCTACCCTTAAGTGTTTCCTTGTGCAAACCAGCTCCGTATGCAAGGGTGTTGGTTCCCGAAAAGACCTGGCCACCAAATTTTCCGTCTATCAAGAAGTTCAGGTTAAAGTCCCCAAAAGTAAAACTGTTGCTCCAACCTATTGCCCATGGGGCCACACCGTCACCCAAGATAACACGGTCACCTTCCTGTGCCAATGGTGTGCCATCGGAATTTATATCATACACTATGTTTCCAGCATCATCGCGAACATAGCTTACACCAACTATCTTACCATAACGTTGTCCCACTTCATGTTGTATCCTAACATTTCGTGTTCTTGGCTCGTCCAAACTTACGGGCTGGCCTTCCGCATTGGTCTCTACGATCAAACTTTCATTAAACGATCCATTGATACTGGAAGTCCAATTAAATCGCTCAGAACGTACTGGAGTAAAGGAAAGCAGGAATTCCACACCTTTGTTCTCCAATTTACCCAAGTTGGCTGTAGCCGAAGAATATCCTGAATATACTGATGTTGTTGCGTTTACGATATCATCCGTGGTCTCGTTTTTATAGACCGCCAAATCCAAGGACAAACGATTATCAAAGAACCTGGCATCAAGCCCTACCTCAACCTCGCTCTTAGACCAAGGCACCAAATTGGCATTAGGGACCGAACTACCATTTACCCTTCCCAAGGGCTGTCCTAAATGACCTTGTCCGAACAATTGAAAGGTTGGAGCCAACTGATATGCGCTATCACCACCACCACCAACTTCAGAGTAACCACCCCTTAATTTCATAAAGGTAATTGCTGAAGGTAATTCTAGGGCATCCGATAAAACTATACTGGCATTAGCTGAAGGATAGAATACACTATTGGAAGTTTCCTTGCCTGGAAAAGATAGTGTGGAGAACCAGTCATTCCTACCTGTGAAGGTCAGATAGGCCCAGCGATCATACGCCAACTCCAAAGAACCATAAATAGATCCTATTTTACGCTCACTGAACCCACGTGACCTATTTTGATTGGTTAAATTGGAAATATCCTCAAAACCAGGAACTATAAATTCACTTCCCCCCAAGTTCAGTTCCTCATATTTTATATGGTTGCCATTCATACCCACAAAGGCCGAAGTCGAGAATTTGTCGGTAATATCCTTATCGACTCCCAACATAAGATCGGCATCAACTTGCGTATATATCTTTTCCTGCTCCCACATCGATCCAAGAACCTTATATGCGGTACCATAAGGTTCGACCGATGTTGATTTCCTAGTAAAGTGGTCTGTACCGACACGAGCTGACATATACAACCAATCCAACATATCGTACCTAATAGAGGTGGATGCTATAATACGATGTTTAACATCCTCATTCCTAAAATTATAGGCGGCAAAATATGGGTTTGTAGAATAAATATTGCTGGAATATGCATTCTCGCTCAGATCCTCATTCATTCCTGGCCGTAGGTTCCGTACATCAACATTCGGTGCCAAAAGGGCCACAGTATAGTTCGCATTCCCTGGGGAATCCGATAAACGTGGTCTATTATGTACTTTTTCCACGATATATTTCGCATTCACCTGAGTGGTGATTTTTTCAGAAAGTGTAGCTCCAGTGTTCAAAGAAAATGATTTTCTACCCAAACCTGAATTAGGCACAATATCCTCATTGTCCATGTTGGACACAGAAAATCTATAATTCATATTCTCGGCGTTACTTGACAAAGCCACGGTATTAACAAAAGTGGAACCCGTTCTATAGAAACGACTTGAATTATTACCTACATAAGCATAAGGTCTCTCAACCCCATCCCATTGTACCACGGGGGAACCATCCAATTTCGCCCCCCAAACGGAATTCCCCAACTCAAAGGCCTCCGTTGCATTGGCTGGAACTTCCCCACGCTTACCTTGGCCATACTCTGTCTGGAAGTCCAAGATATCGGTATTCAAGGCATCAAAGGTAACAGAGCTACTTAATTCAACCCCAAAACCTTTTTGTTTTGAAGCACCGCTTTTTGTGTTGACCAAGATAACACCGTTACCACCCCTAGAACCATAAAGGGCGGTTGCGGCACCACCTTTAAGTACCCGGACCGACTCTATATCATCAGGGTTGATACTGGAGATACCATCACCACCATCAGATCCACCCCATAGTCCTGCAGATCCATTATTATCATTACCGATAGGGATACCATCCACAATATACAAGGGCTGGTTATTACCAGTCAAAGTATTGTTACCACGGATGATGACCCTACTTGAACCGGCAGCACCTGTAGAGTTGGAGGTAATATTAACACCCGCAACCTTACCTTGAAGTGAATTTATCGCATTGGTAACCTTTACGGTCGCAAGCTCTTCACCACCTACTTCAGTGGAGGCATAACCAAGGGCCTTAGCCTCTTTCTTTATACCCAAAGCAGTTACAACAACTTCCCCAAGTTGTTCAATATCCTCAACCAATGAAACATCAATGGAAGTCTTACCTCCAATTGCAACTTCCTTGGTCACGAAACCTAAAGAGGAAAAAACCAAGGTTCCAGATACGTCGGAAACACTAATGGTATAATTACCATCAAAATCTGTTGAGGTACCATTTGTTGTTCCTTTCTCAATAACATTGACACTCGGAACAGGCGTACCATAATTATCGGTCACCGTACCTGAAATCGTTTGGGCCATAGCTCCTTGTGCAAAAAGCAAGGCAACAAACATCAATACATACTTAAATTTTTGATTCATGCTAGTTTTGTTTTGTTTGTTAATTGTTTGAATCCTACTAATTAAATAATGCAACAAAAATATTAAAATATATTAAAAGGGTAAAACACTAAAATATTCCTAAAGCACTGAATTTACACCCTGATCTTGAAATGTTTTCGACCAATAACCGTGCTGAAAAGCTAAATAACAATTCTACAAAAACTTAAATGGAACAGGGTTTAAAGTAAAACCTACTGACATGGGACATAAAACCCTAACACCGGACACTTACCCAATCCTTCCCTTCTCTATCTGACCTTTATCACGAATGCCGGTGTGTCCAATAAGCTTGACCCAAGGCTAAAGGGAATTCTGACAGCAAGACCCTCTTTACCCTTTTTCAATTCCAATGAAGTCCTTATGCCTGGAATATTTGCCTTTGCATTAGGAGCATAGGCAGGGAATTCTATTTCAGGGGGCAGGCTTTTTTGTCCCTTTTCTTTACCCAACCACCATCGAGCCATAGAATATCCACCTTGCCATAATCTGTTAGCAGTTCCAATATCTGGTTATGGTGAATTGGACATATTTTTCCCATTTATCCGGATAAAGTCCAGGATCACAATTTACATTCCTGTCAAAAGGCGGGAAATTTGGGCTCCAATAATTTTCATGATGCCAATCAGGTTTGTAAAAATAGATCCCCGCCCATAAATTCCTCCCTAAATGCATTGAACATCCCTTTGGTGACATTCGCCTTGGGGTTTGGGGAAAAGGGTGTCCCGGAATCTGTGATCTTATAATCCGTATACTTTGGATCGAACATTGAAAAACCGCCATGGTGCTTTGTGGTAAAGACCACATACCTCATCCCCGCATCCTTTGCTGCCTTGGCCCACTTCCCTAGGTCGAATTTTACTGAATTGAAGGTTTTTTTCAAGTTTTCATATTCTTTTTATATAAAAAATCCTGTGGGTTACTTCCCTTTTTTCGTTCACACCACCTATAATCCTCTGGGCAGATCGACCAAGACCCTACAACACCCCATTGAGACTATATGGCCCACAATGCATTAAAAGCCCAAATTCGAGGTCTTGCCATTCGGCAAGTTTCATATTGGTCAAGGAATCCGTGGACATAGCGCCCATCCCCGTAAATAGCCTGTGCGTTACTATTTTGGACCCCTAAAAGAATACCAACACCACTAATGACAATACTTTGTTGAAGTCTACATTTCCCATTTATGTGATTTTAGTTGATCAACACCTCATCTGAAAAAATCCATGATGGCGTTCCTGCCGCATGGTGCCAATACGGAGGCGTAGCCATGTTCCTGGCCTCTATTTTGATATACCTAAAATCCTTATTGATATCGTTTATGCCAAAATACTGAATATCGTTCACCTTACTATTCTTGGTCAATGGGTGCTTATTTTCCACCGTTCCCAATTTTATGAACCGTTTATTGTCCTTGGAACCGTAGTAAGTGACCTGGGTAGGAAAGAAGACAACATGATTGGTTACCTGCAAAAATGCCATTGACAACTTTTTGATCTGCTGTACTTCACCAAGGTCTACGATCGCCTTCAGATTATTGCCCTCGAAGCCCAACCAATTGGCATAAAAGCCATTTCCCCCTAGGGCGCCATCGGTAAGGACCTGGGGATCCTCATTGGCATATTTCTTGGGCTTGGTCAAAAGGGACACCTTCTTTCCCAAGGCCTTATTAGGCTGTAGGGCCACATCGATCGCCTTGGCAAAGGAATCCAAGTATTCGTTTACCGTAAAACCCATTTCATTCATGAGGGTAATATCAGCTTTTGTAGTAGTTTCCCTCAATTTTTTCAATATTGCATCCACCTTCGGGTTAACCCCCAATTTACCATCCCCATCCTTCACCACCAAGGCAAATTCATCTGAGATGCCTTTTCTACACGCTTCCAAAATAGCATAATCGACACCCAATCGGGCGACCCTGACCCTTTGGAGCAATTCAGGCCTGTCTGCCACTGCCTTTTCCGCATTATCGAACAAGACAGAATACCCATTAAGCAAATCGGGGGATAAAAAAGAATCGAAAGCCTGGGATGGGTCACCATATAAAAACAAGAAAAAGTCCGGGTGCCTCTTTAATTCCGTATGGATCTTATCCACATACTGTTTCACGTATACACCTGCTTCCTTATAATAACCATTTGTGAATTCCCCCAAAAGTGTATCGATATCCAGACTGGGATCCCAAAGCAGTTTAGCGGTTACATAGGACCGCAACTCAAACAACTCGCTTGGGTTGTTGCTATGCTGTTCAAAAACCCATTTCGCACCATTATTCTTAAACAGTTCAATATTGGGTTTAAGGGTCTGGATATTGGGAAAGGGAGCCAAAAAATTGGTGAACTGTGTCGTATAATCCCAGATTCTGATATTATCCGTCAATTCCCCCCAACCTTTTAAATCCTCTGCAAAATCGGTGCATTTCCCTTCAATGGGGGCACTTCTATCACATTCAATGGAACATAATGTTATGAGTACATTATCGCTTGGATGGGTCTTACATGGTTTTCTCGTATGTTGATAGGCCAAGGTTGAAATGGTCTTTTCAGGAAAGGCCTCCGCTACCTTGTTCACAAACCGGATCAATGTACCTGCCGGACTTCCTTCCTCCCCATCGATTTTTGCACATTTCCCACATTGGCAATATTGTTGGTTGTCATCCTGGCTCACAGAAATAACCGATGCCTCGGGGTATCTTTCGAACATGGCCCTTACCGAATCCTTGACTATCTCCAGAACAGCCTCATTGGTCAAACACAACTGGGTCGGCAATCGTTTATCCCCACGCCAGGCATAATACTCGGGGTGTGTCCTAAAAAACGATTCCTCCGGAACAAATCGATGGAAAGTGTGTACCCTTGCCAATGGCACATAACGCGGAAAAGCCTCGTAGGTCACTTTTTGTTGGTCCGCATAATCCTTATCCCCATAGAACAATCTCGAATGTACCGTACGTGTGGTGATTTCCGGTGTATATGAATACTCAAGTGGCAATGCCAAGGTTATCGAAGTTGTTCTGGGTACTTCCTTTATTTTAGGGGCATACCATTTACAACCTAAATACCGTTCTAAAAATTCATAAACGGCATTATTCAATGCGGCATCGGATCCGCCACCAATAAAAAGGTCTCCTTTTGAAACTTTTATACGAACCTGATGTTCATTAAGCTCTTCCCCATCTATGTCCCCAACATATACTTTACCCTTACCTGCACTTTGGGAACCCTCATCCACAATACTTAATTCGGCCCCACTGATCATCTTAATATATGAACATAATAGCTCTGCAGACCTATAAGCACTTTCAGTGGCATCCCCCCGAACCACGACTTCATAATCGGATTTGCCGTTTTCAACCAATTTCAAGGTATTCCCCGAGCAGGAATACAGTAAAATACCAAAAGCCAGAAGAATGGCTGGCATTTTTAATTTCATTAATTGGGATGTAAACATATCAATCATTATTTTGTGAGACATCATAAATAGCTTTTAAGAGATTGTTTTTTTCTTTAGTATCATTCCCCAACTCCCAAAACATAATACCTGCCAATTTCCTTTGCTTGGCATAAGAGGTTTTCAATGCTACGGAAACCGTATCATCATAACTGATGAATATACTATCCTTTTCACTGTACAGGTAAGGGGCTTTCGCAACGGGGTCCCAATATCTTTTATAATCCTTGTTCGATTCGAATTCCTTGCGAATCTGCCCATAGGCACTCCAACCGATATAAGAACCTTTGTTAGGTTGGTATAGACCGTGATTTTCCGGAGGAACACCTTTCCATGCCCGACCATAAAAAGCGCCCCCGATAACGATCTGTTCCGGTGCCACCCCATTGGCAATACAAAAATCCACAATACGCTCTACCGATCTTGGTCCATAGGTACGACCCCGTTTTTCCATCTCTTCATTTCTACTTTCGATGTATGCTGCGGCCGGAGTACCTTCAATGTCCTCGGACCCTATCAGTCCCAAAGCGGTATGGTGACCGGTAAACGGTGAAGTAGCCCCTATCTGGTCATAGGTCATTATATTCATATAATCCACATACTTCATTACTTCAACAACCTCAACATTATCATAGTACGGCTTCCATCCGGCCGAGGCAAAAGTCAGTGTCTGCTGTCTCTCCAAGGTGTCCAGCCCCTCACGTAATTCTTTCATCAACAAGGTGAAATTCTGTTTGTCTTCGGGCCGGGCTTTTGTATTGGCAGCGGGAATAGTAGGGTACTCCCAATCAATATCAAGTCCGTCCAACTGATATTCCGTATTGAAATCCAATACACTTTGGACAAATTTCTTTCTATTCCCAGGAGTATACGTCATATCGGAGAATCCATCCGCACCCCATCCACCACAGGCCACCATTACCTTTAGATTTGGATGGTTTTTCCTTTCCGCGACCAAAGCCCTTAGTTTATCCCCATTCCCGGCATCCCTAAATTTCATTTCACCATCAATAATATTAGTGAATGAATAGATAATATGGGTCAATTGATGTAATGGAAGCTCTTTTGGCCTATAATCCTTTTCAGGCACATAATAGGCCATTACCACAACCGTTTTCTTTTTATCCCTTGATCTTGTGTTCCCCCCATTGACAAAAGACAATGTCAAAATAAACCCTAGAGAGAACAAAACACAATACCCCAGTCTTTTCATAAATATATTTTTAATAGTAAACCCTATTTGAAAAAATATAAAATCCATTGTAATGAATAGTATCAAAACCAATTATTTCAATACCCCAACCTAATTTTTTCCCCATTCGTACCAAAATCGGGTTTTTTAAAGGTACGTGCCTCTGTATTGAAGACATGATCCCCGAAAACCTGAACATACCGGTCTTTGTCAAAATCCATAGCCAAGGCATGATCCCCAATTTCCTTGGCCTCGGTTTCCAACCCCATTAATCCCAAGGTCCTATAATCATTCCATGACCTTGGGCTCTCTGCCCTAACCTCTACCTGAAGTGCTGTTACAACAGGGTCTTTTCCTTGCATTGGAGCCTCTTCATTTGATTTCTTGATGTCATTTCCGCAAGAAACAAACGATAAAACCGCTAAAGCTATCAATCCTATTTTTTCCACAACTACTTTTTTTGATCTATTTGGATCGTCGAGGCATTCACCAATTTCTTGTGGGAAATAAAATAGCCTTTATGGGGCTTACCGTCCACCAAAATTTTATCAATGGCCATTTTCCCACCTGAAACGTTGGAAAGAATCTCTATTTTTTCATTACCTTGGTAATATTCGGGATCCAGATGTATGGTGACCTTATTGAACATCGGAGATGTCAGTGCGTATATAGGTTCTCCCGGATTTACGGGATAAATACCCATCATGGAAAAAACGGCCCATGCCGACATCGTACCCGAATCATCATTTCCTGGCAGTCCGTCAGGGGCATTCTTGAAATAGGTGTCCAAAAGTCCCGAAACGGTTTTTTGGGTTCGATATTCCTCTCCCTTTATATAATTGAACAGGTAAGGATATGCGATATCCGGTTCATTGGCCATATCAAACTGCTTATTGTCAAATACCTTTTGTAGTTGGTCCACATACGCCTTGCTTCCTCCCATAAGTTTCATCAAACCTTTGTTATCATGGGCCACCATAAAGGTGTATTGCCAAGCATTACCTTCAATAAAACCGATATTTTTCACAAAATCGGCACCTGTTTCCGGATTATATGGTGTTAACCAACTGCCATCTTGGTTTTTCGGTCTTAGAAGATTGAATTGGGTATCGAATAAGTTCCTATACGACCTTGATCGTTTTAAAAAACGCCTGTGGTCATTTTTTTTGCCCAAGGCCTTGGCCAATTGGGAAATGGCGTAATCGGCAATATTATATTCCTGTGTAATGGAGACCGAACCACTATTGGTGGTTTCTGTTGTAATATAACCTTTATCAAGGTAATCCTTTATCCCTGGCCGCAAGGCATTATCTTCCAATTGGTCCGCACTCTTTAGCATGGCGGCGTATGCCTTATCAATATCAAAATCCCGGATGCCCTTTAGATAACTATCAGCAATCACGATTCCGGCCGGATCACCCACCATGGTGGTGGTCTCCGTTGCATTAATCTCCCATTTGGGCAACCAGCCGCTTTCATCGTAAACACGCAACATGCTTTTCAATATATCCGACTGTTGTCTTGGGTATACCAAAGTCAGTAGTTGATGAAGGTTCCTATAGGTGTCCCACAAGGAAAAAACGGTATATCGGGTTCCATCGGTCTTCATGGTCTCCCTAGTTCCCATCTTCGGATATTCCCCGTTCACATCATTAAAGGTATTGGGTTGAATCAGCGTATGGTATAATGCGGTATAGAACCTTATCTTATCTTCCTCACTACCCCCCTCTATTTCAATCTTTGACAAATAACGGTTCCAATTCCCCCTTGCCTCGGCCACTATCTGGTCAAAGTTCTTCGCTTTTGTCTCTTTTTCCAGGTTCTCCCTAGCGTTTTCTATGCTCACATAAGATATTCCCACCTTCATTTCAACCGAGGTAGGCACCTTGAAATCATACCTCATATAAGCCCCTACACTATCTCCGACTACCTCTTTCGTGTAGCCTTTCATTATTCTGGACCTGCCGTTATACCCCATCCACTGGGCTTCTACCCCAACATTCCTGGTAGGTTTTTTCCAAACGCCAAATTCCTTGGCAGGCTCTGAAAATCGGGCCACAAAATATAAGGGGTAAGCCTCCTCCGGTTTATAGTAACAAAAGGAGCCTACTGATCTTACACCTTCAATCTCAGTAGGCGAGACCACCTTCACACTTGCTCCTTGCTCATTGGTCAATCCCAGTCCCAAATTGAGTAGGATATTCGATTGCCCCTTAGGGAAAGAATACTTACTAACCCCAACCCTAGTAGTTGCCGTAGCCTCAACTTTCACATCGTATTTATCCAAGGTATTTGAGTAATAGCCCACTTTTGCCATTTCATTGGAATAGGTCGTACCATACTCCAAATGGTCAGTCTTTAAATCCCCTGTTGTTGGCATGGCTAGAATCACCCCAAAATCAGGACACCCCGAACCACTTAGGTTCACATGGCTAAATCCCGTTAAAAAAGTATTCCCATGTACATAGGAAGTAGATAACCAACGACTATCCTTTTCCAGAGGTAAATTTTTGGGGCCCGCCACATTAAACGGAGATACGCTCATCATTCCCCTTACTGCCACGGGACCAGGAATAGTGGTTCCAAAATTCGAGGTTCCGATAAAGGGGTTCACATACTCCACCGGTGTTTTTTGTGCATTCCCAATAATGGTGGACAAACAGAATAAAAATAAAAACCTAAATTTCAATATACAGTGCCCCATTTATATTTGTATTAATTATTCAATTCAACAGCGTTACCATGACCACGGTACAAAACCAGTCCGTCTTGGAGGGAAACCTCTACGACCGTAACATATTTGTCCAAATTCCCACTTTTAGGAATCGATATGCGGAGTATCCCCGGAATATTGTTCCAAGCCGCACCACCATTTCTTTCCCAGCTGAGCTCCTCATTGGTTCCCAGCACCTTTATCCCGGTTACTTTGTTCTGGATTCCTTTTAACTGGATATAATTCCTAGGGGCATCGAACAAACAGAGGTAGATCTTCTTTTTATCTTTCGAGAGTAAGCTAGGGCCATAAAAATGCCCATAAGGTAAACCGGCGGTAGTTTCATGGACCGCGACTTTATGTTTATCAATCCATTCACCCAGTGCCTCCAATCGTTCTTTCTGTTCATCGGCTATCGTCCCATCGGGTTTTGGCCCAATATTGAGGAGGAGGTTCCCTCCATTTGAGATAACCTCGACAAATGTTCTGATAATCTGTGGGATTGGTTTATAATTTGTATCAGAAGGGAAATACCCCCAATTATCATTCATGGTCATACAGAACTCCCACGGACCATCAGGGCGAACGACAGGTATCCCTTGTTCCGGTGTCTTATAATCACCGTATTGGTTCAACCTTGAATTGACAATTACGTTCGGGTTCCATTTCAATAACGAATCCTTCAATGCTTTTGAACGCCATTGTTCCGCCGATTTCTCCCAATCACCATCAAACCAATACAAATCTGGGTTGAACCTCGAACCCAACTCCCGTATTTGCCCTTGGTAAAAAAGCACAAATCGCTCCCAGGCATCCATACTTTCCTGTCCCTTCTGCGGATAGTCCTTCTTTGTATCGGGTCTAGGGAAAACCACATCATAATCAGGATGGGACCAATCGCATAATGAATAATACAAGCCAACCTTAAGTCCATTATCCCTTAATGCATCGACAAGAGGTGCTACCAAATCACGTTTGGCAGGTGTTTTGCCAACTACGTTCAAACGGCTCAACCCTGTATCCCATAGGGCCACACCATCATGATGCTTTGTGGTCATCACCACATATTCAGCACCGATTTTCTTAAATAAACGCGCCCACCCATTAGGGTCGTAGTTCGAAGCAGTGAATTTTTTCCCCTGCTTCATATAGTCCTTATAGGATATACGCTTGTGGTATAACGACCAAGATTCGGTAATACCATTTACACTATAATACCCCCAATGGATGAACACACCTAGCTTAGCATCTTTAAACCATTCCAAACGTTGGTCATTTTCCTTGGTTTGTGACCACAACAAACAGCCCGTTAGAAGAAGTAAACAGTATAGGGGCTTATATTTTCGCATCTTAATCTATTTTATTACTTAAGGAATAAGGTAGCCCATCATCTGAAACGGCCCAATTCCTATTGGGCTCACTTCCCATTTCAAAAGAGAGTGTCCCTCCCTCTTGAACGGTCTTCGTCCCTATCCAGGTTTTATCGAAATCGGATCCGTTCAACAAAGCGCTTTGGATATATGGCCTACCCTTACCATTGGAATCTGCGTTGATCGTAAACGTATTGCCATTCTGCAAATGCAGTTTAACCTTATTGAACAACGGACTACCTATTACATATTGATTGGTTGCCGGTGCAACGGGATAAAAGCCCATTGCACTAAATACGTACCAGGCCGAGGTTTGGCCATTATCCTCATCACCGCAATACCCATCAGGGGCAGGGGTATACAACTTGGTCAAAACCTCCCGGATCTTCCCTTGGGTCTTCCATGGTTGTTTGGCATAATCATACAAATAGACCATATGTTGTATGGGTTGGTTGCCATGGGCGTAGTTTCCCATATCCATAATCTGCATTTCCCGTATTTCATGAATGGTAAACCCGTAATATGAATCATCAAAATGCGGTGGCATTTCAAAAACACTATCCAACATACCCACGAATTCATCATTGCCCCCCATTAAACCTATCAACCCTTGCACATCATGGAAAACCGACCAAGTATAGTGTAGGCTATTCCCCTCGGTAAAAGCGTCCCCCCATTTCAAGGGGTTGAAAGGCGTTTGGAACTTACCGTCCTTATTTTTCCCACGCATCAATTTTGTGGATGGGTCGAATAAATTCTTATAGTTCAAGGACTTGTCGTAATATACTTGGGCCAGGCTATCCTTGCCCATGGATTTTGCCATTTGGGCAATCGTAAAATCCGCATAGGCATATTCCAAGGTACGTGCCGCATTTTCATTAATACCCACATCATAGGGTACATAACCTAGTTCATTATAATAATCGAGTCCTGCCCTGCCCACACTGTTGACAGGTCTACCCTCACTTTCCGTGGCATTTTTCAGGATGGCCTCAAATAGGGTTTCAGTATCAACACCTTCTACCCCGTTCAAATAAGCATCGGCAATTATAGGTGCCGAATTAGATCCGATCATACAATCGCGGTGGCCTGGACTTGCCCATTCCGGTAACCACCCCGATTCTTTATAGGTATTTGCCAGACCATCCATAATCTTGGCATTAAGGTCAGGATACATCATATTAAAAAATGGGAATACTGCCCTGAAAGTATCCCAAAACCCATTATCGGTGAACATATAACCCTCTTCGACCTTACCGTTATATGGACTGTAATGCACTACTTTACCGTCCTTATCGAATTCATAGAATTTCCTGGGAAACAACAGCACCCTGTACAAACAGGAATAGAAGGTCCTTAAATCGTCGGTAGACGGGGAAATGACCTCTATCCTCCCCAATTCCTTTTCCCATGCCTCTGTGGCCTTTTTCCTGGTTGCCTCAAAAGTATCGGCCCCGATTTCCCTGTCCAAATTCAACTGCGCTTGTTCAGGGCCAATAAAAGAAGAGGCTACTTTCACATGTACGGCCTGCCCTTTCTTGGTCTTGAATCCGATAATGGCCCCTACATGCCCTCCTTTAGCATCCAGCGAATTTCCATTTAATTCCCATCCATCATTCCAAGTATGGCTCAAATCAAAATCAGTATCGAATTCAGCCACAAAATAATTATGGAAATTTTCCGGGACACCACCATTATTATTTCTACAATAGCCGATGATCTTTCTCTCTTTCGGCAATATTCTCACCATAGACCCCTTATTGAAGGCATCCAGTATAATAAAGGACTTTTCATTCTCTGGAAAGGTAAACCTAAAATGGGCGGACCGCTCTGTTGGGGCCACCTCGGCAACCACATCATAATCTGCCAAATACACACTATAATAATCGGGTCGTACGGTTTCTGCCTTATGTGAGAAATAAGATCCACGTTCCCCTTCATTGTATTTTAGGTCACCTGTTACCGCCATTAGGGAGAATGCCGCATAATCATTGATCCACGGACTAGGTTGATGGGTCTGTTTTATACCCCTTATTTTTTTGTCGTGGTACTTGTATGTCCACCCATCCCCCATTTTTGAGGTCATTGGTGTCCAAAAATTCATGCCCCAGGGGGTGGCAATCACCGGATAAGTGTTTCCGTTCGATAGACTAAAATCGGAATCGGTACCCATTAACGGATTAACATATCCCAACACATCCCGTGCCTTACTGCCTTCATTTGAAACTTCACTTGGCCCCTTTTCTTCACAGGCAAAAAAAAGGAATAGTGATACAAGGCCAAAAATACCTACTTTCAGTTGTCTTCCCATATCCATGATCATCTGTATATTTTATTTCTTTCCGGGGAATCCAATTTCCCCCCATCTGCCTTTTTCGAATCATCGGTCATCACGTAAACCAATTCCCCGCCAGCAGTGATCTCTTTGTGTGTTATAAAATTCCTATCTAACTTGATTCCATTTAAAGTTACGTATTCTACGAATTTATTTTCTTCTGAAAAGTTCTTTTGCACGATTCTTAACCTTTTTCCCTTTCCTACGGATACACTAGCCTCCTTAAATAAGGGAATCCCCAAATCATACACGCCCTGTGCGGGATTCACGGGGTAAAATCCAAGTGCCCCAAAAATATACCAAGATGACATTTGCCCACAATCCTCATTGCCACAATGGCCATTGGGGGCGTTGGCATACTGTTCTTCGAGGATTTGCCGTATCAATGTCTGGGTCTTTGTCGGTCGGCCCAAATAATTGTATAGGTAAGCCACATGGTGACTTGGTTCGTTCCCATGGGCATACTGCCCTATCATCCCTGTACTGAAAATCGGTAATTTGTCCCCCGCCTTTGGCGCATAAGCGAACATAGAATCGAGCTTTTGGCCAAAACGCCCCTTACCCCCTGTTTTCGCTATGAGCCCTTCGATATCCTGAGGTACAAACCAATAATATTGCCAAGCATTGCTTTCACAGAAATAGGCTGAATATTCCTTGGGGACAAACGGTGCCATAAAGCTTCCTGTTATACTTTTTGGCTGTAGCCATGAGGTCTTTTCATTGTAGAGGTTCTTCCAGTTCCCAGAACGGCTTAAAAACTCCCTATAATCTTTTTCATGGCCCAGGTCCTTGGCGAACATGGCAATGCACCAATCATCATAGGCGTATTCCATCGTCTTGGAAACCGACCAATTCCCATGTGTACCATCCATAGGGACAAATCCTTTCTCCCTATAAACACCTATTTGCCTTTCATTGACCATTGCACTCTCCTTACAGGCCCTGTACGCCAACTCCTTATCGAAAGAAAATCCTTTAAAATAGGCATCAACGATTACAGGTACTGCATGGTAGCCGATCATCATATTGGTCTCATTGCCTTGCATGGACCAGACAGGCAAGGTTCCGGTCTCTTTATAATGTGCCAACATGGACCGCACCATATCGGATACCTTATCTTGTTGGATGATGGTATATAATGGATGTGCCGCCCTAAAAGTATCCCAAAGGGAGAAAGTATCATAACGCTCAAAACCCTTCGCAACGGCAATTGTATCATTGGCCCCCTTGTATTTCCCATCCAAATCGCCCAACAATGTCGGTGCCAACATGGATTGATACATCATGGTATAGAATATCTTCTTTTTATCGATATCGTTGCTTTTTACCCGTATTTTGGATAGTTCCTTATCCCATACCTCCCGTGCCTTCTCCTTATACCTCTCAAAACCAAACCCTTGTGCCTCTTCGACTATCGCTGTTTCCGCCCCGTCAAAACCAGCTGTTGAAAGTCCGGTCTTGATGATTAGATGCTCGCCCTCTAGCATAGGGTAATTTAACTCGATTTTAGTATTGACACCCTGAACAGGTGCATCGACCACTTGACCGTCCCTATAAACCACATAGCTTTTAAATGGTTTGGAAAAATGCATTGAAAAATAAATACGTTGGTCCTTGGCCCATCCTGTCGACATCCTATAACCCTTTACAAGGGTGTCGTTGACCACCTCCAAATAAGTACTGGTTGGTCTATCCCAATTTAAGGCATAACCCAAATCTATATGGATCTTTGTGCTATCATCCTCGGGAAACGTATATCGGTGTATGCCCACCCTCTTGGTTGCTGTCAACTCCGCCTTAATATCAAAATCCTGCAAATCGACCGAATAGTAACCTGGTGATGCCATTTCATTATCATGACCAAAGGTTGAATAAGGTCTATATCCGTTTTCCTTGATTCTTTTGTTGGACCTCCGATTTGAAGGCATGACCAAAATATCGTAGAGATCCCCTGCACCCGTACCTGTCAAATGGGTATGTGAAAAACCGCTAATTATAGTGTCCTGATAGTAATAACCTGCAATCCTATCCCAACCTGGGATACCGATATCCGGACTCAATTGCACCATACCATAGGGCATGGTAGCGCCTGGATACGTATTTCCCGGACCATCTGTACCGATAAACGGGTTAACATATTGTGTTAGGCTTTCCTCGATTGTAGGTTCTACCACTTCCTTACAGGAAGAAAGGGCACAAAGGAAAACCACAATGAAAAAACAGCGATTCATATTTGCCACAAAAGATCCTTTTTTCTATATATAAACTCAATCAATACTTGAGAATTTGCTGTCATCCCCGACTATCAAGGTCTTACCTGTGAATGGACTCTTTGCCCAAAGTACGAACCCATCTTTTTGGTGTTCCAGTACCAAGGCTGTCTTTTTTCCCAAAATCTTTCTGGACACAGAAAAGACCTGACCATCCGATTTCTCCCAGGCTACCTCTTGTTCGCCCCCTTTAATCAAATCCCTGTACAGTCCATAGAGATGCCATTTTATATGTTCATCCCCAGGTATCGAAAAAACATCCTTTGTACCGACCTCCTTTTCGGAAAAATAGACATAACCCCATTTTTCGGGTTCATGCATGTTTATGACCCATTGTGGGGACCATACCCAATTGTATTCCGGTAGATAGTCGCCCTTTGCATCTTTCTTTCTTACATATCGCCCATCAACTACCTCAAACTCCCAATTGACCCTTGAAAAACCAAAGCGCCAAAATTCTTTCAGCGGAATCCCATCATGGGAATTCGCTTCTTCCAGAACTTTCCATGGAATCGCGATCTCAACACTCCAACCAACATCTTTATCATTGGGGTCATTCAAGGTGCCATCAATATGTACTGCTGTTCTTACACCTTGAATATCCCAACTATCGAGTACTTTTCCATGGTTTCTATAAGGTTTGGTCAAGAATAGGTCCCAAACCGTATTAAGGGCATTCATTTCAAACTCCATGTAATTATGGGTGTCGCCATCGGGGTCTATAAAAATCTCGAAATCGTTGTTATAGAAAATCACGGTATCCCTTTTTTTCAATGTCCCCCAAACATGTGGCTCTTCCATCTTTCCGAAAAAATACAGGTATTCCCCATTCCATACCATTTTCATCTGTGTCTTATAGACTGGTTCCCTCTTACCCTCGATATCAACAAAGGTATCGCTCCAATCGGCTTTTTTCCATGAATCCTCATTGTCCATCCCATCAACCTGGATCTCATCGATAGCCTTAAAGGCCACATACTGGCGGGGCGCCTCTTGGGCGACCAACCGAACAGACCTCGTACACAATACAAAAAGTACGATGAGGCCGATTATTTTCTTAGTATCCAGATACCGATTCATAACTTGATATATTTTTATAGGCTATTCCTCTTCGTAAACCCAATGATTTCCGAAATACGGCCAAAAGCCATTGCCGTAACCGTATCGGCCGCCCCGTAATAGAGGGCCACCTTATCCTCTTCAATAGAATGTAGGGCAGCACAAGGGAATACCACATTGGGTACGTCCCCTACCTGCTCGTACAATTCGGTCGGAGCCAATAGGTAAGGTCGTGTCCTATATTTCACCTTATCCGGTTCATTTTCATCCAATATCGCAGAACCTACGGAATAACGGAACCCATTACAGGTATTGATAACCCCATGGTAGAAAATGAGCCATCCCTCGTTGGTCAGTATAGGAACGGTACCCGCACCTATTTTACAACTTTGCCAAGCACTGTCCTCAAAAGGGGTCACCTTCATCACACACCTATGCTCTCCCCAATACTTCATATCCGGACTAAAACTCACATAGATATCACCAAAAGGCGTATGCCCATTGTCACTGGGACGGCTTAACATGGCATACCTGCCTTTAATTTTCCCAGGGAACAGCACCCCGTTTCTGTTAAAAGGCAAAAAGGCATTCTCACATTGGAAGAACTCCTTAAAATCAAATGTATAGGCAATACCGATTGTCGGTCCGTGATATCCATTGCACCAGGTAATCCAATATCTATCCTCAATAAAAACGACCCTGGGATCGTATTTATAGTCCGATTCGATCATGGATGTGTTGCCAGCCTGCATCTGAATCGGCTCATGGTTTATCTCCCAATTGACGGCATCTTTACTGAAACCGGCGAAAATATTCATCTGGACCGCTTTGTTGTCACATCTGAAAACCCCCGCAAAACCATCTCCAAAAGGCACGACGGCACTGTTGAAAATACTATTGGATGAGGGGATATCATTCCGACTTATGATCGGATTACCACTATACCTCCAAAGAACTTGATTGCTATTGTCGGGCCTATCTTGCCAAGGAATCTTCATTTTATCTATTTCATTAATTTAAGTTATACCAATCTGTTCAATTTGGGATTTTCCGAATCTTGTCCAACCATGTATATTTCAGGATTATGGAGGTCAATAGGAAAATACCCAGTGCCATCCAGGTCTTCGGGTAGTCCCTCACCATAAAGTATATCGGTAAGACAATCATGCTTGATTGCCAAATGATACCGATACCACAATTACCCATATCCTGCCAGAATCCATTGTTTTTCCTTACCCCTACCCCGTTCTTGTGCAGCGCATTGACAACAGGCTTCCAAAAGCCCCAAGGCCGTACGTTCATATAGAATTTTCCCAAGGTTTCCATACGTGTTGCCGGAGTTAGGAACGTACCTAGGAAACATCCTAATAAAGATACCACAAAAATAACCGGGAAGAGATGGATGGCAGGCATCTGGGCCAAGTCATGCAACCATGTGCCGGATTCCAAGCCTGCCTTGTTATGGTCCAGAACAAATTGAAGGGTCGCTATCAACAACCCAGAGGCCATACCCCAAAAATATCCCCATCCGTTAAAGCGCCACCAAATCCACTTTAAGAAATTCGCTGCCACATAACCACCATAAAGTGCACTCGTGATCCAAAGGGTAAGCGAATTTATGGATTCGGCAAAAAAGCCCATAAAAACCCCCAAGGCCACCACTACGATCGAAGCAATATGGCTTGCCCTGATATAATGCCTATCCGAAGCTTTGGGCTTAAAATATTTTTTATAGATATCATTTACGATATAGGCCGGACCTGCATTGACAAAGGCCGAGAAAGTACTCATAAAAGCCGCTAACAATCCTGCCAACAAAAGCCCCTTAATACCCACCGGAACATGAAAATTAATGACCTTGGGAAGCAATACCTCCAAATCAACACCCTTCAATCCGGCATCGGCGGCCATCCCAGGACCCAGGACCACTAAGGCAATGACCACTATACCCGCAATAAGCAAATATCTTGGAATATAAAGTACCAAAGCTGTAAAGCCACTCATATATGCGGCTTCCTTTACTGTCCTTGTCGAAAGGATCCGTTGCATATCAAAACCAGGGGTGGGACCTGCAATACTGGCAAAAAAACCTTTAAAAAGTGACATACAGATAAGGGCACCGAACATTTTATAGCCTTCGGAATCTATCAAATTGTTAAAGACATCGTATTGACCACTCCAATGGCTACCCAGCTCCCAATCAAAAAAGATATTTTTCCATTCCTCTGAAATAATGGCGTTGATCTGTATATCGGAAAATTGATAAAAGGCATACCCTGCCACTAGGACACCTGCTATGACCATGATGACATATTGCAACACTTCGGTAGCCACTACCGAGAACATACCCCCTTTTACGGTATACAAAGTCGTTAAGCCAATAATAATCAGGGCATAGGATTGCTCCGAGAGGAGAAGAACGGTATCCCCGACTTGCCATGTAAAATCCCAAGGTAGGATTATTGTCATGAACTTCCCTACCCCTTCAAAAAAATAGGCGATAAACCCAACGGCAGCTACCACGGCGAAAATCGACACAATACTATGTGCGGCCCTACCTGCACGGTCATACCCGAAACGGGTCAACATCCATTCCGAACCGGTCATGATATTGGATCTTCGGATCCATACGGCTAGAAACACCATAATGAATATCTGGTTCCAGACAGGCCACAACCACATGAACATAAAACTCTTTACCCCGTATAAAAATAGGATTCCCACCATCCAGGCAGTACCCGAGACATCGAACATGCCCGAACCGTTGCTCAACCCCAAGTAATACCATTTTATTCCATTACCACCCAAAAAATATGATTTCAAACCCTTGGATGCCCTTTTTGACACCCATATACCTACGGCTAGGGTAAGGACTATATAAAAAAGGATTATGGATATATCTATTATACTCATATTCATTACGATTATTCAGTAACAACGTTTTTTTGCACCGCCCATTCTTTATTCGGTGTGGGTCCCATATCAAATTCAAGTGTACCCCCCTTTATAATATCGCCATGCACAATGTAAGTCCTGTCGAGTGGTTCACCATTCAATGTTACCGATTGTACATATATGTTCTCTTTTGAAGTATTCGGGGCAGAAATCACAAATGTTTTTCCGTTCGCCAACTTCAGTGTCGTTTTTTTGAAAATCGGGCTCCCGATCTCATACTCTCCTGAAGCCGGGTTCATAGGGTAGATTCCCATGGCACTCATAATATACCATGCGGACATTTGCCCACAATCCTCATTTCCGCTCAAACCATCAGGTTGTGTACTATATTGTGTATCCAGTATTTTACGTACCCAAAATTGGGTGCGCCATGGGGCATCTGCCTTATTAAGCATATAAGCGATATGGTGACTTGGTTCGTTCCCGTGGGCATATTGACCTATAAGGCCTGAAATATCAGGGGATACGTTATGGCCACTTAGGTCGGAATCCTCAGTGAAAAGTTGCTCTACCATAAGGGCGAACGACTCTTTTCCCCCATGTAGATCGATCAATCCGTCCACATCATGCAGCACATACCAACTATGTTGCCAAGCATTTCCCTCGGTATAATCCGTATCCTCGATATGATTCGATGCCTTTGGGTCAAAAGGCTCATGAAAATGCTCTCCATCCTTTGACTTACCACGTAAAAATCCAGAACTGATATCGAAAAAGTTCTGATATGCCTTAGAACGCTTCAGAAAATAAGCATAATCCTTGTCTTTGTGCAGCTTTTTTGCGACCTGGGCCACACACCAGTCATTGTAGGCATATTCAAGAGTTATGGAAACAGACTGATCCATTACCTCAAAGGGGATATAACCGTATTCCTTATATGCCTTTAATCCCCGTTCATCACCCATCATGGTCTTTTTCATGGCGGTATATGCCTTCTCTATATCAAAAGCCGTATGCCCTTTCATTATAGCCTCAGCAATAATGGATACGGAATGGTACCCAGGCATGGTTCCGGTTTCATTACCGGACAATACCCATATTGGCAAAACCCCACTTTCGTCATAGTACACCAACATAGATTTGACCATATCGTCCAAACGATTTGGATCCATGATACTGAGCAAAGGGGTCTCCGCTCGATAAATATCCCATAACGACAGGGATGAATACATCCTAAAGTCAGTTTTGGCAATACTATCATTCTGCATTCTGAATTCACCGTTCAGGTCATTGAATATCGTAGGAGCCGCTTGGGCATGGTAGAGTGCGGTATAAAAAATAGTCTTTAGGCTGTCTATTGGTGATTCTACAGAAATATTCGATAAGAAACCACTCCAGTCCCCACGTGTTTTTTCACGTACCTCCCCAAAGCTTGGGTGACCCTGTGATCTTAAGTTCTCCTTGGCATTTTCAACACTCACCGATGATACCGATATTTTCACCTCAACACTGTCCGTGTCCTCCTTGAAGAAGAACTGGCCACCGGCCTTAACACCTTTGGCTTCCGTAGCCCCAATATCCACGGGCCCGTCACCAATGAGGCTCTGCCCAATGATGGGACTTGAGGTTTCAATAACAAAGAACACCTTTTGGTTCTTGGCCCATCCTGTACTAAAACGATGGCCTACAATACGTTGGGTTGTTTCTAGTTTCAATTGACTTTCCAAAGGTTTGTCCCAATTGACCGCATAGCCCAAATCGATGACAAAAGAAGGTTTATCGGCCTTATTGTAGGTGTACTTATGATAAGCCACATAATCGTTGGCGGTTAGTTCCACCTTAATATCGGGGTCTTTGAGCAGCACCCCGTAGTACCCTGGCGAGGCCTCCTCATCATCATGTGAAAAACGAGACGTATAAGGCAGGGTATCCCTTGTTTTCCCAAAAAGGGCGAGGTCTTTTTCCGTATTTGTCGGCATCAAAAGCACATCGGCCAAATCCCCAATACCCGTACCACTCAAATGCAATTGGGCGAACCCTGAAATAATGGAATCGGTAATATGGTAACCTGAACACCAATCCCATCCAGTTGTGCCATTATCAGGGCTAGGCTGCACACGACCAAAGGGGGAAGTTGCGCCAGGATAGGTATGTCCGTGACCACCCGTGCCAATAAAAGGATCTACATAATCAACAACATTCCTGGTCTGTACACTGTACTCGTTTTTTTTCGCACAGGAAGAGATCATTGTTGTTAAAATCAAAGCTAAAACAACATGTTTTTTCATTATAAGATTGATTTAAAGTCCAAATGTTCATGAATCCAAAAGCTTTATCCAACTGGGGCAATCCAAAAATTTAAGTATCTTACCCCACGAACCATAAATATTTGCACTTTTTACGATAATCTAAATATTTTTAGACCAACAACAATACACCAATGCCCAACGCCATCAAAAAAGAATCCAACCCAATAAAAGATCGGCCCTCTTTAAATGGTGGGTCCTATGGGTTTATCAAAAATAATATATCCAAAGATTATGACATATCTTATATACACCATATCATATTCTGGTCTATATATTTTATTTTCAACACTTTACGTTGGAGCCACATTCATGATGACTTATTGTACTCCTTAAAAACCAACCTCATTGGGTTTCCGATACATATTGCTCTTTCCTATCTCAACGTGTATTACCTTATGCCCAAATACGTTTACAATAAAAAATACATTACCTACACATTGTTCGTATTGGGGTCTCTTCTGATCATGCTTTTGGTCAAATTCAACCTTACCTATTATCTTGTCAGCACCAATGTAATGCCCGAGGCGACAGAGGTGGTAAACACCCTTACCTTGAATTATGCCATTACCACCATGCTCGGGGAGTTATATGTGGTATCCTTTGTGACCGCAATAAAGATCACCACCGATTGGTTGCGGGAAACCAATAAATTGCACAATCTGGAAAAGCGGCAATTGACCACGGAATTGAAATTTTTAAGATCTCAGGTTTCCCCCCATTTCTTTTTCAATACATTGAACAATATCTATTCCCTGACCTTGGAAAAATCGGACAAGGCACCGGAAGTTGTACTCAAACTTTCAGAGTTGATGCGTTATTTTCTATATACCTCCAACAAACCAAAGCAGGATCTGAAAAAGGAAATAGACTCTATTCAGAATTATATAGACCTGGAGCGTATACGCTTTGACGATACCTTGGAAATAAACATGGAACTTTCCGGTAATCTGGAGGACAAGAAAATCGCCCCCATGCTACTTATTCCGTTTATCGAAAATTGTTTTAAGCATGGTGCCAGCCAAAATATCGGAAAAATGCACATTGATGTTGATATAAAGGTCGAAGAGGATACCCTGTTCTTTAAGGTCTCCAACACCATCCCGAAGAAAAGGAAGGTATCTTTTCCGAAAAAGGGTGGCATTGGACTATCGAATGTAAAAAAAAGGCTCGAACTTGGTTATGGCCAAAATGGCTATGACCTTAAGACATATAAGAAGGACAGTATGTTTCATGTTGAACTAAAATTAAAGGTATGATGGGTTTAAAAGTTATTATCGTAGACGACGAACCGTTGGCTATCAATGTACTCAAGAATTATATAGGACAGGTAAAAGAACTACAACTTGTCCAGACGTTCTCCAATGCCGTGGATGCATCAACCTTTTTACAAGGCCATGAGGTCGATCTTATTTTCCTGGATATACAAATGCCTATTTTAGACGGGCTGGAATTCCTTAGAACAGTACATGAAGCCCCTATGGTAGTCATAACAACGGCACATGAGGAGTTCGCATTGGAGAGCTACGAATTGGAAGTCATCGATTATTTGGTAAAACCCATTCCCTTTCCCAGATTTTTAAAATCGATCAACCGTGTCCTAAAACTAAAACAGTCCCATGGTTCCACTGACCTAAATAGTACCAAGGAACATCCCAGTATTTTTGTCAAGGTCGATAAAAAGAAACTACAGAAAATCTATCTGGATGAAATAGTGGTAGTAGAAAGTTTAAAGGATTACATCAGGATCAAAACCACAACGGGCAAATATATCGTACATAAAACCTTGAGTGATTTTACCGATGAGTTGCCCTCCGACCAATTTATCCGCATTCACCGGTCTTTCACCATCTGTATCGACAAAGTACAGGCCATAGAAGGCAACAGTCTCGAAATCGACAATACCCGGTATACCATAGGGCGAAGCTATCTGAATGATGTAAAAGAAAGAATCCTGAACAATTAATTCCATTAATTCCATCAACCAAGATAGAATACCACGGATACACTTTCCAAAACAATCGATACCAAAGAGTTCCCGAATCGGGCTGTTTTCATCCCATAAAGACAACCTTCCCTCCGATTGTTCGAATTATGTTTTACGTCTTTCAAATAATTGATACCATGAATATGCGCAGGGGCCGGCCGGGCCGAGAGAATGGAACACACCGTTTTTATCGCACACGGCGTGAGGTTTATACCCAAGACACTTGCTTTTTTTGAGGGGCACAGTACCCGGATGTTGGCTGAATGTGATAAGAGGAACATATATTTGAACGTGCGGCTCTTGAATATCTGCGAATAGGCGTTGGCATAGAGGCCACAACAAAACCCGACGAACATCTGGCCAATACGTTTTCTAACGGATTCTGTGTAACCGAATAGTTTTTTTCGCCTTTTATCATACCCTTCGCCCAATCACGGATTGTGGATAAGTGCCTTTTGGACACCCGAACAGCTGTAATCATCCTGTATCCATGGGCCTATGTCCAGCGGTAAGGTTAAGGCCTGCAAGTCCCAAATTGCCCAACTTAGGTATTCGTATTTGTGCAAAGGCATCAATATCCTTACAAGTCGGTCTTGGGTTGTCCGGGATGGTTCCGTGATCTTCAACAAGATTGTCCATTTGTTTATACAAAAAAACAAATCGCTAAAACCAACAGAACGGCAAGTGCCAAAATAGTAAAGCGGCAATTCCTACTCTTTAAGTTCATTTAATCGATCTTCTGGTTTTCCAGAATAACCTTGACCAACTTCAACATATGGCTCTCTATTGTATCTTGCAACCCGTTGTGCATTTAAACAATGCTAATTGTCAGGTTGTTAACAACTAGTTTGTTGTAAGTATTGATTTTTCAAAATTCAAAATTGCTTTCCACTTTTTAGCCGTCTTTTCAATAATAGCCCTAATATCCTGTCTATTCCATTCTATTTTTCAAAATTTGATTTATGGGTGTTCGATTATTTTGATTACTTCCGTTATTATGTTCATGAAAGATAGGGGGAGCCATCAATTTAAAAAAACACCATACACCAATCCCAAATCAAGACAGAACGGGTTCCAAACAAAAAAAGTGTTTGCCGACCGCATACATAAAATCATGCTTGGCAAAAAAAACAGCCTTGAACCTGTTGCCTACCAATAAAGAATCCCTTAATCAAACCATTCCCTTATATTTACAAAAATTATGGAATGGAAATAATTCTTCAACCTTGGCCGTGGTATGTTTCAGGCCCATTGATTACGTTGGTAATGCTACTACTATCCTACTTTGGGAAGCCATTCGGGATGTCATCAAACCTAAGGACCCTCTGCAGTATTGTTGGAACCGGCAAATATGCTGATTTCTTCAGCTTCGACTGGAGAGCCGAACGTTGGAACCTAGTTGTGGTTCTCGGCACCATGATCGGTGGCTATATTGCGGTGAATTTCCTATCCGATGGGTCTATGTCCCTGTCTCCGGAAACCCTTTCAGGTTTGAACACCTTGGGTTTTCATAATGTGGGGGAGTCACTATTACCTCCAGAGATATATGGCTGGGATTCTATTTTATCCATTAAGGGAATGTCCATCCTCATCATTGCCGGTTTTTTTGTTGGCTTTGGTTCCCGCTATGCTGGAGGATGCACGTCGGGCCATGCGATTTCTGGTCTGAGTAACCTACAAGCCCCCTCTTTAGTGGCTGTCATCGGTTTCTTTATCGGTGGATTGATCATGGCCCATTTTATTCTACCATTAATATTCACTGCATAATGAAATTATCGAAATACCTATTTGTCGGCATATTCTTTGGCATTGTTCTGGTTAAATCCGAAGCGGTTTCCTGGTATCGTATCTATGGGATGTTCAAATTCCAATCCTTTCATATGTATGGGATCATCGGTTCTGCCGTATTCCTTGGAATTATTGGAGCAGCATTGATCAAGAGAAACGGGATCAAAAATATCAAGGGTGAAAAAATAAGCATCGATCCCAAAAAAGAAGGATTTGTACGCTACCTCGTAGGGGGTACTATTTTCGGCTTGGGGTGGGCCTTGGCAGGTGCTTGCCCAGGATCCATGTTCGTTTTAGTGGGAGCAGGTGTCTTCAGCATGCTTATCGTTATTGCTGCGGCCATTCTAGGTACTTTTGCCTATGGAGTGCTCAAGAACAGATTACCGCATTGACCTCCACATAATCAAACTACGGAATGCCCCTTGGCTTTGGAAAGCCAAGGACAGTTCCTTATTGGAGAAAGGCTATAAAAATCGGAAAGTGGTTTGGATTATACGATTTCCGCACTTAGACCCGCCTGGAGCAAACGACTGCATCGGGGCTCCAAGTCTTTGTACTCACCCGTTTTCACAGTACACTTCCCTTTATAATGAACGATCAAAGAGCATTGTTCTGCCTGTTCGGGTGTATGGTCACAGACATCGACAAGGGTATTTATAACATGGTCGAAGGTATTTACCTCATCATTAAAAAGTACGATCTCGTTTTGCTTTACCGTTTCTTCCTCCAACAGTAATTCTTTCGAGATTTTTTCCTTAGCACCCATGGTTCATTGTTTTTAATCTGGAATAACCTTCCCTAAAGTACATATTTTACGGCAACCCAATTATTTTTTTCCTTGTTTTTTTCAAACTGAAGGCCACATTCGTTACATTTTTCGGTAATAAGAGGGATATCCGCTTTGTAAAATCCGCTTAAAAACAACTGTCCCCCCTTAGTTAGGCATTTTGTATATTCCGGAATATCGGAAAGCAATATATTCCTATTTATATTGGCGATGACCACATCATATTTTCGATCCTTCAATAAGGAAGCATCCCCCTCATAGACCTTAATATTTTTACTCTTGTTGCGCCCTACATTCTCCAAGGCATTGAGGTAAGACCAATTATCAATATCTATGGCATCAATGCATACCGCTCCTTTCATTTCGGCAAGAATGGCCAAAACCCCTGTGCCACAACCCATATCAAGAACCTTTTTCCCTTGGAGATCATGATCTAGGATAAATTGCAACATCATATGGGTAGTCTCATGATGTCCCGTACCAAAACTCATCTTGGGTTCTATGACAATATCATAGATGACATTGGACTTTTCATGAAAGGGAGCCCGTACCTCACAGGCATTACCTACCGTAATGGGTTTGAAATTACGCTCCCAGGCGGCATTCCAATTTTCCTGTTCTATTTCCTTGATATCATAAGTGATATCAAAGTCCGGGTTTGTTAAAACACCAACCTCTCCCAACATACCAGCTTGCCAATCCTCTTTTTGAACATAGGCTCGGATACCTGTCCCATGTTCTACAAAACTCTCAAAGCCAATCGCTCCCAATTCGGCAATCAAAATATCCGATGTAGGCTGCAGTGGGGCAATCTTAAAATTGTATTCTATGTATATGGTATTTGACATATTCAAGGTTTCTAGGAAAGGAATACCCCTTAAAATGGATTTAAGGGGTATCTTATGGTATAATGATGTGTTCTAAAATTAGATTGCTTTAACGATAGCGACGAAATCGTCCGCAACCAATGCAGCACCACCAATCAAACCACCATCAACATCTGGCTTGGAGAAAATCTCCTCCGCATTGGATGGCTTAACACTACCACCATAAAGAATGGATACATTATCGGCAATATCACGATCAAAAGCTGTGGCTATGGTGTTACGGACAAAAGCATGCATCTCTTGGGCCTGCCCAGGGGAAGCAGTTTCTCCCGTACCAATGGCCCACACGGGTTCATAAGCCAAGACAATACTGTCCCAGTCACTGGCATCCAATCCAAAAAGTGCATTCTTCAATTGGCTCTCGACCACATTAAAATGGTTATCCGATTTACGATCGGACAATTCCTCGCCAAAGCAGAACATAACGGTCATATTCTTGGCCAAGGCCGCCTTTACCTTCTTCCGAAGAATCTCATCGGTCTCACCAAAATAGGCCCTACGTTCCGAATGGCCCAAGATAACGGTATTGACTCCTATTTTCAATAACATATCCGCGGAAACCTCACCCGTATAGGCCCCACTTTCCGCAAAGTGCATGTTTTGGGCAATCACCTCTATGGTAGAATCCTCCAACTGGTTTACTGCACTGGCCAAATTCACAAAGGTTGGGGAGACCATAACCTTTGCATCCGTATCTGGCAACTTCGCTGAAACCTCTGACAACAACACTTCGGTTTCTTCGATATTCTTGTTCATTTTCCAATTACCCGCTACTATTTTTTTCCTCATGACTTACTTTTTCTTAGTTGTTTTACAATCTCCCTATCACTTGCCTTAATGGCTTTATATAATTTAATATTCCCTTCCGCATCCAGAACCATATACCTAGGGATCCAATCCAAATCGATATCCTTGAACAGTTTGGATTTCCATCCGTTTTTGGCCCAAAAATGTGAACCATCCGATATTTTGAATCTTTTGATTCCTTTTTTCCAACTCGCTTCATCCCTATCCAACGAGATGTATACAAATGCTATGTCGGGGAACTCCCTTTTCAACTCCCTTACCGTGGGTATCCCTGCTACACAATCCTTACACCAAGAGGCCCAGATATCCAAAAATATCGTTCTGCCCTTATGTGCCTTGATCACGGACCCGAAGGTCACCTTATCCCCGACCAAACCCACCAATGAATCATTCAGTGCGGTTTGGGAAAAGGTATGTTCTTGGGCACGGGTCGGCAAAAAAGATAAAAAGGCAATTAAAATAAATAGTTTCCTAAAGTGTTTCATAAGATCAAATCATTTAAATCATTGTAATGAACCTTCTGCGTAATGGTCCCTTTCTCCAATGTCAGTACCCCAGGGTTGGAGCGCACTATGGTTTTAAGGGCCGTTTCATCGGTGAAATAGAAGGATGTGCCCAAGTTGTACCTCTTGACCAAACCAGCGGATTTCTCTGGGCCTGAAGCCGACATCCCGATTACCTTATACCCTTTGGCCTTGGCCTTTACAATCGTCTTTGCCAATTCTGGGAAAGCATCCTCATCGCTTTTTGAAAGGTCATAGGAAACGATCATCATCAACTTTGGTTCTTCCAATAATACAGGGGCAAAATCCTCACCATTTTGTTCAATGGTAAAATCATGGATCGGGGGCTCATATCCTTTTACGATTTCAGTGGTCTCCACATCTATGAGCTCACCATCCACAGAAGGGTAACTCCCATTGGTCACGACCACTTTCTCCCGCCCGTCCACATTGAACTTCCACGTATACTCAAATACGGGCTGTTGGGCATCCTCTGGCATTATCATGCCCTCATTTATGTTCTTCCCTATCTTATAGGGCCTAAAATCGATTGCCGGAAGATGGCGCAATACATAATTGGCAAATAAGGCACAGGCCACCAAGGCCACTGCGGTAACACCCCTTCTTGTACCAGAACCAAAAATAGGTTTCAAATATTTTCTTCCGACAAACAGGATGACTATAAACACCAGTAGCACCAAATCCTTTGTAAATGACCCCCATGGTGTTAGATTCACGGCATCTCCGAAACATCCACAATCGGTAACTTTATTGAAATAGGCGGAATAGAACGTCAGAAAAGTAAAGAAGACTATCATCAACAATAAGCTCCACAAGGTAAACTTGAGCCTGAATCCCAACAAGAGCATTACCCCCAAAAGCACCTCAAAAACAACAACGAACAATGCAAGGGCAAGGGCATAAGGTATTAAAAAAGTCAGGTCCAGAACCCCATCACTAAAATATTCCTCCAATTTAAAGGAAAAACCAATAGGGTCGTTAAGTTTGATAAAACCACTGAAAACAAACAATAAACCAACGAATATCCTACTAAAACCAACTACGTATCTCATTCGGAATCTACTTTTAAATGAATCAAAGCAAAAACGGCATAGTTTACTATATCCTGATAATTGGCATTAATGCCTTCGCTAACCAAAGCCGTACCCTTATTGTCCTCTATCTGTTTTACACGTAATAACTTTTGCAAGATCAAATCGGTCAAGGAGCTAATACGCATATCGCGCCAAGCTTCCCCATAGTCATGGTTTTTATCCTCCATCAATGCCTTAGTGATCGAGGCATGCTTATCATACAAGGCAACGGCTTCCTTATCCGATAGGTCAGGTTGGTCCACCACCCCTTTTTCCAACTGTATAAGGGCTATGATCGAATAATTGATGATTCCTATAAATTCGGAACGTTCATCCTCATCCACTTTTCGAACCTCGTTTTCCTGAAGTCCCCTGATCCGTTGTGCCTTAATGAATATTTGATCGGTCAAAGAGGGCAATCTCAGAATACGCCATGCACTACCGTAGTCTTTCATCTTCTTTTGGAACAAATCCCTACATATTTTAATTACGGCATTATATTGTTCGGAAGTCTGCTGCATGTAGTATCACTAATTTGCGTAAATTTCGCCTAAAATATTTTAAACGCCAAAGTTCGTGTTTTATATTTGGTTTATCAAACTTTATAAGGGCAACTTTGGATCTTACTTTTACCGTATGACCTTGAACTGCAATGGGAACCTTATTGATTTGTCCGTACCCAAAGTAATGGGCATACTCAACATAACCCCCGATTCATTTTATGACGGGGGAAGATACAGGAGTGAAAAGGAAATATTGGGCCAAGTTGAAAAAATGCTTCTTGAAGGCGCTACCTTTATTGACATAGGTGCTTATAGTTCTAGACCGGGAGCAACGGCAGTGCCCGAGGAAGAAGAACTATCCAGAATCACACCCATAGTCACTAAGCTCGTTAAAGCTTTCCCAGATATCATCCTGTCCGTTGATACATACCGAAGTCAAGTGGCCAATACCTGTCTGGGCGAAGGAGCCGCTATCATCAATGATATTTCCGCTGGATTGCAGGATCCCAATATGTTCAAAATAGTCTCCAGGCATCAGGCACCCTATATTATGATGCACATGAAAGGAACCCCACAAACCATGCAACAGCACACCTATTATGACGACCTGATCACCGAAATGTTGTTCTATTTCTCGGAAAGAACCGCCAAGGCAAGGGAACAGCAAATAAATGATATCATCATCGACCCCGGGTTTGGTTTTAGCAAAACCTTGGAACAGAACTACGGACTTCTACAGAAGATGGATTTATTACAGACATTGGACCTGCCTGTTTTAGCCGGTATCAGCAGAAAGTCAATGATATACAAACTATTGCAAAAGACCCCTCAAGAAGCACTGAACGGCACCACGGCATTACATATGGTCGCATTGCAAAAAGGGGCACATATCCTTAGGGTACACGATGTGGAAGCCGCTATGGAATGTATAAGGCTGAACGAACAGCTAACTGGATAAACGATACGTATTTTTCATCAAATTTTGTTAATTTTACAAAAACGGTTAGGATTGGATTTTTTAAATTTTCTCGACTTTAAGGTTACCGATATCCTCGACATTATCTTAGTCGCACTGTTGCTTTATCATATATACAAACTTGTCCGCGGATCGGTTGCCATCAATATATTCATCGGTATCGTCATCATTTGGGGGTTCTGGAAACTTACCGGGTTATTGGACATGAAGATGACAAGCAGCATGGTGGGCGGTTTTATGCAGGTAGGGCTGATTGCCCTTATTATTGTATTTCAACAAGAGATTAGAAAATTCCTGTTGATGGTAGGTTCCACGAACTTTGCGAATAAACGGAATTTCATGCGTAGGTTCCGTTTTTTCAAACCTGACGAAATAACGGCAAGCACCGATATCGAACCTATATTGAAGGCCTGTGAGTCTATGGGGCAGTCAAAGACCGGTGCCATTATCGTTATTGAACGGAACAACTCCCTCGATTTTGTAAAATCGACAGGGGACAGGATGTACGCCAGGGTAAACCAACCTTTGTTGGATAGTATCTTTTTCAAGAACAGCCCCCTACACGATGGTGCGGTAATCATCGAGGACAACTATATCGTGGCCACCCGTGTGATTCTTCCGGTTTCGAACGAACGCAGTATACCATTACGTTTCGGCCTACGCCATAGGGCCGCGGCGGGCATTACGGAACGAACCGATGCCCTGGCACTAGTGGTAAGCGAGGAAACAGGGGATATCTCCTACATTAAAAATGGCAAATTCGTATTGTTCAATGATATCGTGGAATTGGGCAATATGGTGAAAGAAGATTTACTCTAAGCCACTTCATCCTCCAAGAACTGGGCCTCATAAAGTTTGTTGTAGTACCCACCCTTTTCAAGCAACTCGCTATGTGTACCGGCCTCAACGATCTTACCAGCCTCCATGACCAAGATCTTATCGGCCTTTTTAATGGTGGCCAAGCGGTGGGCTATGACCACAGAGGTTCTCCCTTCTGTTATTTTATCGGTAGCACGCTGTATCAACTGCTCGGAATAAGTATCTACCGAAGAAGTGGCCTCGTCCAAGATAAGGATACTGGGGTTACTGACATAAGCCCTGAGAAAAGCGATTAACTGACGTTGGCCACTCGATAACATTGAGCCACGTTCCTTTACGTTGAAACCATAACCTCCGGGAAGGCTTTCTATAAACTCATGTACCCCGATCTCCTTGGCTGCCTCCTCGACATCCTTTAAGCTAATATTCCCATTTTTCAAGGAAATATTATTGGCAATAGTATCGGCAAAAAGAAAAACATCCTGTAAAACTACGGCGATGTGTGACCGTAACGAGGCCAATTTAAAATCCCTACTATCAATACCATCGATTAATATCCGTCCTGAATCCACCTCGTAATAACGGTTCAGTAAATTGATTATCGTTGATTTACCAGCTCCCGTCGCCCCTACGATGGCAATGGTCTCGCCCGCTTTCGCCTCGAACGAAATACCACGAATAACCTCTTCGCCTTCAAGGTAGCCAAAATGCACATCGATAAATGCAATATCACCCCTGACCTCAGTATCCCCATAGGTTCCGGAATCATCCATTTTACTTTCGGTATCCAGAATCGAAAACACCCTATTGGCGGCGACCATCCCCATCTGCAGGGTATTGAACTTATCCGCGATTTGTCGCAAGGGTCTAAAAAGTATCTCGATACATAGTATATAGGCAAATATAGTACCCGCTTCGTTATCGGATATATTGGCGACATTCATGAGTCCACCATACCAAACCACCAGACCAATGGCCAAAGAACTTACAATCTCTGCAACAGGGAAGAATATGGAAGTATACCATACCGTTCTTAACCAAGCCAGCTTATGCTTTTCATTGATTACCCTGAATTTTTCACTCTCTATCTTCTCACGGGTAAACAACTGTACGATCTTCATTCCCGCAATCCTTTCCTGGACAAAGGAATTCAGGTTGGCCACTTGGGCCCTTACCTCGACAAAAGCAACTTTCATAGCTTTTTGGAACAATCGTGTCGCATAAAGTATGACCGGCAAAAGGGAAAATACGATCAAGGCCAACTTCCAGTTCATATAGATCATTAATGTGGCAGCGGCGAACATTTTCAACAAATCCGCAACAATAACAAAAAAACCCTGACTGAATATCTCCCCAATACGTTGCATATCGGCCACTGCCCGGGTTACCAAAACCCCAAGTGATGAATTATCGAAATATGTCATCCTAAAACCAAGCATATGCCGGAACAGCCGAATACGGATATCCTTGATTACCGACTCCCCCAACCAGTTCGCATAATAATTAAAAAACAACTGGAAGGTAACCTGAGCCAACAGAACGACCAACATCGCTACCACGAGGTAGAGTAATTTTTCCCCATTGGATTCCATTATGGCATCATCGATAAGCATCCGCAACAAAAATGGGGTCATCACAGCAAAAACCGAAAGCAGGATAGCAGAGACCGCTACACCATAGAAGGTGAGCTTATAAGGCTTGGCATACATCATTAGACGTTTGAACAAACCAATATCAAATGCTTTTCCTGTTTCTTTACTCATACTTTATCAATGACTCCGGGTAAGCTATTTTGGTCAAATATAATCCTTTTGCAGGAACAGAGGGCCCAGCCAGTGACCTGTCCTTACCTGCCAATATCCTCCTGACATCCTCCAAGTTCGATTTACCAATTCCCACCTCGACAAGCGTACCTACAATAGCCCTTACCATATTACGAAGAAAGCGGTCTGCCACAATGGTAAAGACCAATTTATCGACATCCTTGGACCACTCCGCCCTTTTTATATTGCAATCAAAGGTCCGCACATCCGAATTCGATTTTGAAAAGCATTCAAAATCGCGATGTTCCAACAACAACCTTGCCGCCCCATTCATTGCCCCGACATCAAGACTATGCCTTATATAGTGTGCCCTATCCGAATAAAATGGGTTTTTTTCCTGTGTTACCCAATACTCATAAGTTCGCTCAGTGGCATCAAACCTTGCATGGGCATCCTTATTGACCGTGCGTATTTCGGAAATGGCAATATCTTCCGGTAGAAAGGCGTTCAACCGATAAACCATTCCATCCATATCAAACTCCCCGTCAAAATCGAAATGGGCGTACATTTGTTTTGCATGCACCCCTGTATCCGTCCTACCGGCACCGACCACTGACAGGTCTTGACGCAACAACTTGGACAATCCATTTTCCAAAACCTCCTGTACCGTAATGGCATTGGGCTGTATCTGCCAACCGTGGTACAACTTCCCGAAGTAAGAAAAAACGATAAAATATCTCAAGTGAAACGCCTATTTTTGTGGTGTACCAAAGATACTTCGTTCCTTCTAAAAACAGTGGCCGAACCCATATTTTTAAGCTTAATTTAAGTTTTATGACCAAAATACTTTTGCTGTCGGATACCCATAGCCATATTGATGACGCCATTTTAAAATACGTTAGGCAGGCCGATGAAGTTTGGCATGCCGGGGATATCGGCAATTTAAAGGTCACCGATGCCATTGAGACCCTGAAGCCACTAAGAGGTGTCCATGGAAACATAGACGACCATGTGATCCAGAACGAATTCCCCTTGCACCAACGATTCGTATGTGAGGACGTTGGTGTCTGGATTACCCATATTGGGGGCTACCCCCCAAAATACAACAGCAAGGTCCTCAAGGAAATAAAGGCAGACCCGCCAAAATTGTTCATCAGCGGACATTCACATATACTAAAGGTCATTTGGGACAAACAATTGGGGCTACTCCATATGAACCCGGGGGCATGTGGCAAACACGGTTTACACCAAGTACGTACCATGTTGCGTTTTGTGATCGACGGAAAGGATATAAAGGACTTAGAGGTCATCGAATTGGGCAAACGGTAAGGTTACTTTATTTTTATGGTACAAATCAAGAGATACACCAAAAACACTTAAATCAAAAGGAAGTATAATGCTCCCATTAAAACCTTAAAGAATGAAAAAAACACCTTTGTACTCCCTAATGCTTTTATGCCTATTACTTACCACCCCGGGCCGGGCGGAAGTAAAATTGCCCGCCATTGTATCTTCCGATATGGTTTTACAGCGCAATACGACCATAACGCTGTGGGGATGGGCCGAAGCCGGTAAAAAAATCACCATCAAGGCCTCATGGCTGAACACCCCCCTACAGATAACAACAGATAAATCGGGAAATTGGAAAACGGAGATACGGACCACCAATGACAAGAGCCCCCAAACGATAAGAATAACAGGGGATGGTTCGGATATTTCACTGGAAAACATTCTTTTTGGAGAGGTTTGGCTTTGTTCGGGCCAATCAAATATGCAACAACCACTGAACGGCTATACCGGACAACCTACATTTGGGGCATTGGAAGCCATTTCCTCATCCAAGAATCCAAATTTACGGCTGTTCACTGTAGATAGGACCGGTTCCAAAACCCCCTTAAAGGATGTTGAAAAATATACCGGATGGCAAGCCGCAAGTCCTGAAACCGTTAAGGATTTTAGTGCCATAGCCTATTTTTACGGACAGTGATTACAAAAAATCCTAGATGTACCAATCGGAATGATCCACACCTCTTGGGGGGGAAGTAGCGTACAGGCATGGCTGAGTAAGGAAGCCATAGAGGACTATCAAAAAGTGGACCTTGATGGGGCGAACATCACAAAACGCACCAACCATATTCCAACGGCCCTATTCAATTCAATGATCCATCCGTTGATTCCATACACCATAAAAGGTGCATTGTGGTACCAAGGGGAATCGGATCGCACAGAGCCTGAAAATTATAAAAAACTCTTTCCTGCCATGGTAAAAGATTGGCGAACGCGATGGGGCCTTGGTGATTTCCCTTTTTATTATGTACAAATCGCCCCTTATATGTACGGCGATAACGAGGTTTTCACAACAGCTGGGAATTCCGCTTTTATTCGTGAGACACAATTACAATGTTTAGACCTCATCCCTAATTCCGGTATGGCCGTCACCATGGATATCGGTGAAGACTATTGCATTCATCCGCCAAAAAAGAAAGAAGTGGCCGACCGTTTGCTTTTTAACGCACTACATAAGACATACGGGATGGAAACCATTGATTGTGTCGGGCCGACCTTTGCTTCTTTTGAAGCACAGGAAGGTGGTCTCCTTTTAAAATTTGACAACGCCGAGACGGGTCTTTTTACCTATGACGGGTTGCAAGACTTTGAGATCGCAGGAAAGGATAAAGTCTTTTACCCTGCAGATGCAACCATCATTGACCGTAAAAACGTATTGGTAAAGAGCGCTAAAGTACCAAACCCTGCTGCCGTAAGGTATGCATGGCGCAACTGGGTATCGGGTACGCTCTACGACACCAATCTTCTACCCGCATCCTCATTCAGGACCGACGATTGGAACGATGCTACAAAAGCTACTGATTAGGAATCATTTCGGAACAAAAAGATTTCTTGGAAAACAAAAAACCCTGATGCTTCCATCAGGGTTTACGCACTAATACTACTAAGATGTTAGGCTTAACGTAAGCGATCAACAGATTTTACAAGATCTTCATCCTTCTTGATAGCCCTGTTGGCCAGGACCAAAAAAACGATAGAAAACACAGGAATCAACATCCCAATACCTTTCTCGGAAACCAAAGTCTCTCCAGATAAATTTAGCGATCGGTAAACGAAAAATCCTAGTAAAAAAAGATTCAATATCATATTCAACCTGTTCAACACAAATTGATTTTGTCGTTTCTTATACAAAAAAACAGCAATCAGACCCATGGCCCCAGAGCCATAAAAGACCGTGGAGACCAAAATATCGTCTTGGGCAAAAAACTCCATCCCCTTAGCATCCAACCATAGGTAGGCCACAAAAGGCATTACCCCGCCCAATAAGGCGACAACAACAAGATAAATGGTCTGTATTCTTTGAATCATTGCCTTTATAACGGTTTTCAACGGTAAAAATACATGTCTTTTGAAAAACATCCCTGAATAATTGAAAATAATTTGTAATATTGTTGCGTTATTAGTTATATCACTTACCAATGTGGGATTCTTCCCTTAATAAACGCAAGTAACGATACAGTTCTTAATTTTCATCTAAAGACGTATAATTTATATCACATTTAATGTTTGAGATTTCAGATTTAAAATCAAAAAAGCTTCCTGAACTCCAGGAAATAGCAAAAGGCCTGAAAGTGCCTAAATTCAAGTACATGAAGAAATTGGATCTTGTATACCAGATTCTGGATGTACAAGCGGCAAACCCCAAGGCCAGCGAAGAGATAGTTTCGGTTTCCACTGAAAAAAAACCGATAGAAGAGAAACCGATAGAGAAAAGACCTACGGAAAAAAGACCCGTAGGGCGCCCTAAAAGAACAAGGGTCACCAAAAACAAGGAAGTCGAAGGCAATAATAAGGATAGGAACATTAAAACAGAGGCCCCTAACGCCCCGAGCCCCTCTAACCATCCCGATACACCTGCGAAGAAACCCCAAGGCGAAAGCAACAGGCCGAACCCTAAAGCCAGTAGCGGACAGAACATAAAAAAAGGGCCACAACCCCATAAAAACCAAAATGCAAAAAAACCTACCCATCAAAAAAATGGGCAGGATAAGCGCAACAGTAATTTTGACAAAGACCTAAAGAACCGTTACAAGGAACCAGAATACGAATTTGACAGTATCATCGCCAGTGAAGGTGTACTTGACATCATGCAGGACGGTTATGGTTTTTTACGCTCTTCGGATTACAATTACCTATCCTCACCGGACGATATTTATGTATCGCAATCACAGATTCGATTATTCGGTCTTAAAACAGGTGATACCGTATTAGGCAATGTACGCCCACCCAAAGAGGGTGAAAAGTACTTTCCCTTGATCAAAGTGAACAAAATCAATGGTATTGACCCTCAAGTTGTACGTGACCGGGTCTCCTTTGAACACTTGACCCCTTTGTTCCCTGAGGAAAAATTCAATCTTGCAGACCGCCAAAGCAGTATTTCGACCCGTATTATCGATATGTTCTCCCCAATAGGAAAAGGACAAAGGGGAATGATCGTTTCCCAACCAAAGACAGGTAAGACAATGCTGTTGAAAGACGTGGCGAATGCCATTGCGGCAAACCATCCCGAGGTATATTTGATTGTCCTGCTTATTGATGAGCGACCTGAAGAGGTCACCGATATGCAACGCAATGTACAAAGTGAGGTTATTGCCTCGACCTTTGACAAGGAAGCCACGGAACACGTACGTGTAGCCAATATTGTTTTGGAAAAAGCCAAACGTCTGGTTGAATGTGGACATGATGTGGTTATCCTATTGGACTCTATTACCCGATTGGCCCGGGCCTACAACACAGTGCAACCGGCTTCAGGCAAAGTGTTGAGTGGTGGTGTTGACGCCAATGCCCTGCACAAACCGAAACGGTTTTTCGGGGCGGCCCGTAATATCGAAAACGGAGGGTCATTGTCTATCATAGCTACGGCACTGACAGACACAGGGTCTAAAATGGATGAAGTGATCTTTGAGGAATTCAAAGGAACCGGCAACATGGAACTCCAGTTAGATCGTAAAATCAGTAACCGAAGAATATTCCCTGCAATCGACCTCACCTCATCCAGTACACGTAGGGACGACCTGCTTCTCGATGAGAACACCATACAACGTATGTGGATCTTACGCAAATACCTTGCGGACATGAATCCTATCGAAGCCATGGAATTCATAGAACAACGTATTAAACAAACCAAGAACAACGATGAGTTCTTAATGACCATGAACCAGTAGTCGTTCAAAAGCATATTCCCCTTAAATCCCTTTGGCTATACCAAAGGGATTTTTTATACCCATACCCTACGGCAATGGACGGGTCAACAACCTATCGGCAACCACCAACTATGGCCACACATTAACATTATATGTATGGAATAAAATAAATACGACATTGGGGGAAGAAGAGAGAAGGGAAATGACCAACAACCCCGACCCGAAGTCGGGAGGCATGCTTACGAAAAAATTCATTTTCGAGAGACAAACCTTGGGGGACCAAACCTTTTTTGGCTATCGCCCTGCGATTAAAACAAAAAATGCCCGGACGGAAAACCATCTGGGCATTTCATGAATATATAAAAAATCTTACAATGCAGCAACGTGCTTGGCCAACTTGCTCTTTAAGTTCGCTGCCTTATTGGAGTGTATAACATTTCGTTTTGCCAACCTATCGATCATACTAACAACCTCAGGCAACAATTTAACAGCATCGTCCTTATTTTCTTCACTGCGCAACTTCTTGATAGCGTTACGGGTTGTTTTGTGCTGGTACTTGTTACGTAAACGCACAGCTTCGTTTCTTCTGATCCTCTTTAATGCTGACTTGTGGTTTGCCATCTTTTCTTTAAATTATGTTTTTAAGGCATTTGCCTTTTTACCTGGTAGTCCGTAGGGGAATCGAACCCCTGTTACCAGGATGAAAACCTGGCGTCCTAACCCCTAGACGAACGGACCTCATTATCAGGGAAAAAACCTACTTGTCGTTATAACCCCAATTATTTTAAATTACCTTGTAGTCCGTAGGGGAATCGAACCCCTGTTACCAGGATGAAAACCTGGCGTCCTAACCCCTAGACGAACGGACCATTACTCTGCACAAAATGCGGATGCAAAAATACAATTATTTTTAACTATCGCAACACCTGCTTATTATTTTTTTATTTAATCGTGAATATAATCATTATTGCAGTAGAAGACGAAGACCCCTCCAACCTAAAAACCTCTACGGATATTCCAAAAAGTATTATATATGATCAATAAGCCTTGGCGAACAACACCCTACGCTCTGAAGGCCCTCCTGTGACCATGCAATGACCTGGATCTGTGCCACCTTCTATAGGGACACAACGAATGGTCGCCTTTGTTTCTTCCTTTATTTTATCCTCTGTGGCCACTGTACCATCCCAATGGGCAGAGATAAAACCACCTTTTTCCTCCAAAACCTTTTTAAACTCATCATAAGTTCCTACCTCGGTAATATGCTCTTTTTGGTACCCCAAAGCTTTGGTGAATATGTTTTTTTGAATATCATCCATTAGGAATTCGATCTTGGAAACCACCTCATCCATAGGCACGGTTTCCTTTTCGAGCGTGTCACGACGTGCCACTTCACAAGTACCATTCCCCATATCCCGTTGGCCAATGGCCAAACGTACGGGAACCCCTTTCAATTCGTATTCATTGAACTTGAACCCCGGTTTATAAGTATCCCTATTATCATACTTGACCGAAATACCCTTGGCCCTCAACTCCTTTACCAAAGGTTCTACTTTTCCCGAAATGGCATCCAATTGGTCAAGTCCTTTGTAAATAGGGACTATGACAACTTGTACAGGGGCCAGTTTTGGAGGCAGCACCAAACCATTATCATCACCATGGGTCATTACCAAGGCCCCCATCAATCGGGTAGACACCCCCCAAGAAGTCGCCCAGACATATTCTTGCTTACCTTCCTTCGATGCAAATTTCACATCAAAGGCTTTGGCGAAATTCTGTCCTAGAAAATGTGAGGTTCCTGCCTGCAGGGCCTTCCCATCCTGCATTAATGCCTCTATACAATAGGTGTCCACAGCACCTGCAAAACGCTCACTTTCTGTTTTCACCCCTTTTATCACTGGTACGGCCATTTGACTTTCAGCAAAATCGGCATAAACATTCATCATCTGCTCTGCCTCTTCGATAGCCTCTCTTTCTGTGGCATGGGCAGTATGGCCTTCCTGCCATAAAAATTCCGCTGTACGCAAGAATAGTCGGGTACGCATCTCCCACCTAACGACATTGGCCCATTGATTGATCAACAAAGGCAGATCACGATAAGACTGTACCCACTTTCTATAGGTATCCCATATAATGGTCTCGGAAGTGGGCCTAACTATCAATTCCTCTTCCAACTTGGCATCCTCGTCCACGATTATACTACTTCCATCCTCGGCATTCTTAAGGCGGTAATGGGTTACCACCGCACATTCTTTCGCAAAGCCCTCGACATGGCTTGCCTCTTTACTTAGGTATGATTTTGGAATAAATAATGGAAAATATGCATTCTCATGACCGGTTTCCTTGAACATTTTATCCAAAGCCGCCTGCATTTTTTCCCAAATGGCATAGCCGTACGGTTTAATGACCATACAACCTCTAACCCCTGAGTTTTCAGCTAAATCAGCCTTTACAACGAGCTCATTATACCACTTGGAATAATCCTCACTTCTCTTTGTTAATTTTTTACCCATCACATGTAGTTTGGCACAAAACTTGTATTATTGTTAATTATAGTTCGGTAAAACTAACTATTTTTAATATGTCCAACAATAAAAATTGAAACCATGATACATTCCCTGTCCTTCCCAAGATTTCGCACTGCGTGCCTTCTTGTCCTTGTAGGCATTTTTGCAGTTTCCTGTGGTTCGTATGAGCAAGCCTCGTACTATGATAATGATGGGATCTACAATGATGACAATGTCCGTGTTGTGGAAAAGGTGCCACAACAAGCAAAAAAGAGAAAAGAAAACGATCCTTACCATGATTATTTTAGGCAAAAAGCCAATGAATATGATGGGATACTGGAAAGTGAGGTTTTCACCGATATCGATTCATACTCCAGCGAAACCGAATATGACAGCATACCCCAAAAAGGTGATTTGACCGATTATTACCAACCCGAAAACAACTATGAAGGTTATGGTGCTTGGGGCGATAATACCACTGATGTCAGCATCAATATCTATAATAATGGATGGAACAACTGGGGCTGGGGAGGATACTATGGCTACGGATGGGGCTGGAGTGACCCATGGCTATGGGGCAACTGGGGTTATGGATACTATGCCCCTTATAGATGGGGTGGGTACTACAACCCATGGACATGGAACAACTGGGGCTGGGGAGGATATTACGGTTACGGATGGAGTGGCTGGTATTCCCCTTACAGACATTACGGTCATTACGGTTACTATGGCAGCAGATATTACAACAGACCTTATTCCCGATATAGGTACCCTAGAAATTACGCCCTTAACAGAAGTAGGCGAGGATACCACAATACCAACGGCCTAGCCAACAATAGTTCGGCCAGGGCGCTTAGAGGCAGATCCAACAAAAACACACGGGGCTCTTCCCCCAGATACCGAAGTAACAGCACTACCACGAGAAGAAGTGGCGTGAGGGGCAATAGCAACACAGGAAGAAGCTCAAATACTTATAGAAGTGGCTCAACAGTACGTAGATCAGTAGGTGTAGACAAAAATAGGGCATACCGCACTAGTAGAAGTACACGTGCCACCCCTAGATACAATTCATCTTCCAGATCGGGTTCTTACTACAACAGGAGTTCCTCCACAAGAAGTTCTACACCAAGAAGCAACACTTACAGAAGTAGACCTACAGGCACTCGGGGCCCATCAAGGGCTACTCCCAGAACATCAACATACAGAAGTTCTGGAAGCCGCACAGGAGCATCCCGCTCGTATAGAAGTTCTGGAAGCAGTACCAGAAGTTCACAATCATACCGAAGTACGACACCGAGATCAAGTAGTTATAGATCTTCTGGCAGTTCCAGCAGAAGTAGTGGCAGCTATAGAAGTTCGGGATCCTCGACAAGATCATCGTCTTCACGACGATCATCCTCGGGTTCATCGAGAAGTAGGGGGAAGAGACAATAAGTCAGGCAAGAAAATAAATACCGAGATAAAAAATCGTTTACAATGAAAAAATATTTAACCTTCATAGTGCTATTGTCCTGTGCAATGGCAAGTGCCCAAAATATTGGTGACGTACTACGATACAGTCAGGAAAACCTACAGGGAACGGCCCGATTTCAAGGAATGGGTGGGGCTTTCGGGGCCTTGGGGGGTGACCTCTCCGCACTGAACATAAACCCTGCAGGTTCTGCCGTATTCAGGAATAGCCAGTTTACGGTATCAGGGTCAAGCTATAACACAGATAATTCATCCACATACTTTGGCACCAGTATAAATGCCAACAACAATAACCTGGACATAAACCAAGTGGGTGGCGTATTCGTTTTTAAAAGTAACAACGGATCTGATTGGAAAAGGATAGCCATTGCCCTCAATTATGATCTGGTACAGAGTTTTGATGATGAGTTCAGTGTTTCTGGTACTAGCGACCAGGGAATTGATAATTACTTTCTGGATTATGCCGGAGGTGTCCCTTATGGGTCTATCTTATTACAGGATGGGGAGTACATTGAAGATGGGTATTTGAATATTGGCGAGACGCAAGGCTTTCAAGACCAACAGGCTTTCTTAGGATATTACGGTGGCATTATAGACCCTGTAGACCAGAATAATGATACAAGCACCTATATCAGCAATGCTTCGTACAACACTGTAAACCAAGATTACTCCCGATTCACATCCGGTTATAATGGGAAATTCAATGTAAACCTTGGTACGCAGTACAAAAACAACCTTTACCTTGGGGCCTCCCTTAATTTCCATACGGTTTCTTATGAACAACTCGATGAACTGCGTGAAGGTGGTTACAATTCGGATTCCCCGATTAAAACGTCAAGATTTTCCAACTTTTTACATACAGAGGGTTCTGGATTCTCATTTAATTTGGGGGCCATTGCAAAGCTTAACCAGAATATTAGGGTAGGTGGTAGCTACCAATCCCCAACATGGTATCGCTTGACCGATGATTTTTCGCAACAGATCAATTCCAATTTAGCCGATGACAATATTAATTTCATAAATCATAATGTTGTTAATGTTTTTGAGGCCTATACCATTAAGACACCCTCTAAATTGACAGGGAGCATGGCCTTGGTCTTCGGCAAAGACGGACTTCTAAGTTTCGACTATAGCTATCAAGACATGTCACAGGCCGAATTAAGGCCAGTGAGTGATTCTGCCTTTTCAGGGGTCAATTCCACAATCGCCAATAATCTCGGTAAGGTCTCCTCTATAAGGGTGGGTGGCGAATATCGTATTGACCAAGTTAGCCTAAGGGCAGGATATCGCCTTGAACAAAGTCCGTATGCCAATGGCAATAACATAGGGGATTTAAATGGCTACTCAGGAGGTATTGGTTATAATTTCGGCAGAAGCCGATTAGACCTCGCCGCAAATAGAATAGAGCAGGATTACAATATGCAATTGTTCGATGCCGGACTCACCACACCTGCTTTGATCAACAAAAAGAACACCAATGTGACTTTAAGTTATACCATGAATTTTTAAATTGGAAGCATACATAAAAAAAACACCGGACGATGTCATCCGGTGTTTTTTTATCAATCATGATTTTTTATCTTTTTAATGTAAAATGGGTCCGTAATGACCTTGCCACAACCACACCCTCCTCATTCCGGGAATACTCCATCTTAAACCAATAATCCGATGAGGGCATGGGGCGACCGTTAAAGGTCCCGTCCCATCCTATGGTATCGGCATCCAACTGTTTTATCAACTTACCGTAGCGATCAAAGATATGCACAACGGGATCGACAAGGGTCTCTATGCCCAGTATATTCCAATAATCATTATTGCTGTCCCCATTCGGGGTAAAGAATTTTGGGTAACCCACCACCAAGAAATCTATTGGATCTGTTGCCCCACAGCCATTGACATCATTGATGACAACGGAATTGACACCTGGAGGCACATCGTTAAATATCGGGTCTTGCTGAAAATCCCCTCCATTAATGGCATACTCATAATTCCCGTCACCAGCAACAATAATCTCAATGTTATTACTATCTGCCATATCGTCAAGAACCACAACCTCATCCAACACGGGAGTACCATGGTAGGTTATTAAAATATCATCGGTTATCACAGCTGCCATACTGGTTTGTATCTCTACGAAATAGCGGCCTGAATTTGGGCTACTCACAGTCAACTCCGTCGCAGCCGGTCCATTACCCAAAACAGCATCCACAACACCATCATCCTCATAATCCACAGACCAGGCCACGTTTGCTATGTCGGGCCCTGCAGGGGAGTTCCGTGCTGTCAACACAATATCCGCATCTCCTTCGCAAGCAACAATATCCAGTCCTAAAAATTCATCACGCAACGTACAATCCAAGGCACTATCTTGATCAGCGTCAACAGAACTACCCGTAAAGGTCAGCGAAAATTGTTCGGGATCACCGTCAAAATTGGTGTTGAAATTATTGACAAGTATATAATAAATCTCACCGGGGAGTACGTCCAGCCATTCGTCAAAGGTGTTTTGACTCCCTTTTACAAAAGGCCCACCTTCCATCCCATTTTCAGGATTGACACCTACCCCCGTAAAATTAGTGTTGTTTACCTCATAGTTACATCGAATCGGTTGGGCCGTACCATTACTTATACTGGCGCAATCCACATCAGGTCCATAAACAGCAAAATCCCATTCAGCAGTCGGGGCCCCAACACCACCTAGCGGCAATGCCTCGATATTAAAACCTACTTGCCCCCCTGTGCCTGCCCTAAAAACGAACCATGAGGTGTTGTTCTCGATATTCGCAGAACCAACACTCCCTTTTTCCAGACAACCACTTTCCCGTATCACATCGGGGTCAAAGTCATCGACATCCCCACTACCATCCACAAAAGGCATTATGGGTTCCCCATCGGCACAAACAGGAATGGCACTTCTACAATCTGGGGAGTTTTGGGCTTTTAACACTGTAGAACAGAGCAACAAACAACCAAAAACAGAAACAAGTGTTCGCATAAGAAGATAGGGGTAACATTATACTTGTAATAATTATTATAATTATAACTCTGACACCCCTATCTTATTGTATTTCAACTGGATTTTACACGGTTAATCGACAAAATGCCCATTAAGTCCTAGGGTTTATCTTTTTAAGGAAAAGTGATTGTTTGTATATTCTGCTATCGTTCGTTGTCCATTTGGATCCATGTAACTTAACCCAAACCAATAATCCGATGGGGTCATGGGGCGACCGTTAAAGTCCCCCATCATCCAACTGAAATTCCAAATCCCTGGAAACATTGGTCAAAATGGTCACCATATTATTCGTTCGCAAATCCCCTACCAACACATCTGTTATTACCGGCTACTGGTGCTGTCGATCCAGGAACTACAATAGCCTTGGAACCACTACAAGCCAATTCCCCTAGCGAATTTGTCACAGTAAACGGTATAGGTCCCCACTTGGGACACCCCAAGACTCGATGTTGTTTCCCCGGAATCCCATGCATAGGTATAATTTGGGCCTGGTGGCAAAAGCTCACCTATGACCACACTTGAAAATCGGCCGCATAGACAGACCTCTGTCTCGAAATCCATTATGGGGGATTCAATGGTCAATTTAAAATACCGTGAAGCACCATAACATTTGGGATTTTCCGTAGAGGTATTGTCTGCGAACCATTTCCTGTTTCGAGGATTTTAGGAAAGATAATGAACTGCCCCGAGGCAGAGCCATCGAGGTATCAAGCGGAAAGGTTTTTTTAATTGATGAAAACCCAATTGGCCTGCCACCCCTGCCCTAGCAGAATTCGACCCTACAGCCCCCGTAGTTGTAGCCTCTAAACAACCTGTCATTTGTACCCCATAAAAATCATCGGCCCCAAAACCAAAGGCATCCCATTCACAGGGGTATTGTTACAGATAGGCACAGCATTGGCACAATCAGGGTCAACTTGTGGAAATAGAAAACCCCCAACATGAAGGCCAAATAAAACCGATTACCCTTATGTCCCATTCGTCACCCAAACTTATTAACCCATAAAAATAAATGGCTGATTCCCTTAACACTAATTTATGCCGTGTAAAAGGCACATTAGACCATAAAGTGCCATATAATGTATATCTTTGCTTTTCTATAATTTTTTTTAATGAAAATGGATAGCACATTGGAAGGACAATATGAGGAAATCGGAAACGACCATGTCTCATCTGCCGAAGACACCCCATTACGCGATGATGCGTTCGTATTGGGCGATAATGAAAAAATAGAACGAATCAAGGCAAATATCCAAGAGATCATGCTCACTTTGGGCCTTGATATGGATGACGACAGTCTAAGGGGCACGCCAAATAGAGTTGCTAAAATGTTCGTAAAGGAAATTTTCAGTGGACTGGATCCAAAGAAAATACCAAATTCCTCTACATTTGACAATAAATACAAATATGGTGAGATGTTGGTTGAAAAGAACATCACGCTTTATTCAACCTGTGAACACCATTTACTTCCCATAGTCGGCAGGGCCCACGTAGCATATATTTCCAATGGGACTGTTGTCGGGCTTTCAAAAATGAATCGTATCGTGGATTATTACGCCAAGAGGCCACAAGTACAGGAACGCTTGACCATACAGATTGTCCGGGAACTTCAAAGGGTATTGAATACCGAGGATGTAGCCTGCGTCATCGATGCCAGGCATTTATGTGTAAACTCAAGGGGAATAAGGGATATCGAAAGCAGCACCGTTACCGCAGAATACGGGGGAAAGTTCAGGAATGAGGCACTCCGAAGCGAATTTTTGGAATATTTGAACCTAGAAACAAAATTTTAATCCTCTGCCCATAATAATGCAATTGTACCAGGAACAAAACCTTAGGATCTTTAATTCCCTTACGGGCAAAAAAGAAATATTCAAACCCATTAATGAAGGTCATATCGGTATGTATGTCTGTGGGCCCACTGTCTATAGCAACGTCCATTTGGGGAACTGCCGAACGTTTATGTCCTTCGATATGATTTTCAGATATTTGCGACATTTAGGCTATAAGGTACGCTATGTACGCAATATTACCGATGCTGGGCATTTGGTCGATGATGCGGATGAGGGCGAGGATAAGATTGCCAAAAAGGCAAGGTTGGAAAAAATAGAGCCAATGGAAGTCGTTCAACGGTATACCGTTGACTTTCACCACATTCTAGATCAATTCAACTTCCTGCCCCCAAGCATAGAGCCAACGGCTACCGGGCATATCATTGAACAATTGGGGATTATCGATAAAATCCTTGAAAAAGGATATGCCTATGAAGTCAATGGATCTGTTTATTTTGACGTGGGCAAATTCAACAAAGAACATGAATATGGCAAATTGAGTGGCAGGAAATTAGAAGATATGATTGCCAATACCAGGGAATTGACAGCCCAGGGTGAGAAAAAAGCCCCACAGGATTTTGCCCTTTGGAAAAAAGCCGAGCCCCAACACATTATGTGCTGGCCTTCACCTTGGGGGGACGGTTTCCCCGGATGGCACTTGGAATGTACTACCATGAGCACTAAATATCTTGGTGAGACCTTTGATATACATGGTGGCGGAATGGATTTGAAATTCCCACACCATGAATGTGAGATCGCACAGGCCGAAGCCAGCAATGGCCAATCCCCGGTCAACTATTGGATGCATGCCAACATGCTGACCATGAATGGTCGGAAAATGGCAAAATCGACAGGAAACAATATCCTACCTGGTGAAATTCTCTCTGGAGAGAACGACATACTAAGCAAACCATTTACTGCTTCCGTAATACGCTTCTTTATGATGCAGGCCCATTACACAAGCATATTGGATCTAAGCAACGATGCCCTTTTGGCTTCAGAAAAAGGATACCATAGATTAATGGATGCTATTGGCAACCTAAAGGATCTACAAACCACAGAGGTCTCTGATTTCAATATTCCGGAATGGAGACAGAAGTGCTATGACGCCATGAACGATGATTTCAACACCCCTATCCTCATCGCCCATCTGTTTGAAGGCGTAAAGCACATTAACCTTATCAAGGAAGGGAAAGAAAAAATCACGGTATCGGACAAGGCCTTGCTACAGCAAACCATTAACGATTTCGTATTTAATGTTTTAGGCTTAGAGCAGAAGACAGAGGGCAATCAAGACTCCAATAAACTTCAAGGTGTTGTTGAACTCCTGATCCAATTGCGCAATGAGGCTCGTAGTAATCGCGACTTTGCCACTTCCGACAAGATACGTGACCGATTATCGGCCATGGGTATTCAACTGAAGGACGGCAAGGACGGCACCACGTTCAGCCTTTCCTAAAACCTTTAAGGGGGATATGTCAACAAAAATCACGATGAAAAAAATATTGATCACACCATTTGTACTTTTGGTGAGGTTTTATCAATATGCCATTTCACCCTACACACCCGCAACTTGCCGGTACTCTCCGACCTGCTCCCAATACACAGTGGAAGCTTTGCGGAAACACGGTCTTTTCAAAGGCGGATGGTTGGCATTGAAACGTATATTCAGTTGCCATCCGTGGGGAGGCAAAGGTTATGATCCCGTACCTTGAAATACACCTGCCATTTTCAAATTACGGCAACAGCATAGGAAGTACTTTCGACTAAATACCTATATTTACGATTCAAATTTTATATATGTACTTTTTAGGACTTATTTGGAACCCGAATGAAACACTGTTCAAAATTGGTTTTCTTCAGATAAAATATTACAACTTATTATGGATCACCGCCTTTGCACTTGGATGGTTCATCATGAAGCGTATTTTCAGAAATGAGAGAAAATCCATTGAACAACTGGATTCCCTTTTCATCTATACGGTGCTTGCCACAATGCTCGGTGCTCGCCTAGGCCATGTTTTTTTCTATGATTGGCCATATTACAGGAATCATATTGCCGAGATACTCTTGCCCATACGCGAAAGGGCGGGCAGCACCCTCTTCGGCCTTATCAACGGGTATGAATTCACCGGATTCACCGGACTGGCAAGTCATGGGGCGGCCATAGGAGTGATTGTCGGTATGTACCTATACACTAGGAAATTTCCCGAATTCAAGCTCCTTTGGATTTTGGACAGAATCGTTATCCCTGTCTCCATTGGAGCCTTCTGTGTTCGTTTGGGGAACTTTTTCAATTCGGAAATCAATGGCAAAATAACCGATGAGTCCTTTATTTTTGCCACCAAGTTCATTCGTGATCCAGATGACATGCATCCTTCCAAGGCCTTGGCCATCACCAAGGAGAAAACAGTGAACGCTGCATATAAGGCCATCGAGAACAAGGCCCAGTTCTCGGAATACCTAAATCAGGTCCCATATAGGCATCCTGCCCAATTGTATGAAGGGGTCTGCTATATTTTTCTTTTTATACTCTTATATTACATGTATTGGAAAACCGATAAAAAAGATAAACTGGGGTATCTTTTCGGATTGTTCCTGGTATTCCTATGGACCATTCGATTCTTTGTTGAGTTTGTCAAGAAAAGTCAAGGTGGATTTGAGGAGACCTTGGGGCTATTGTCCACAGGACAGTGGCTAAGTATCCCTTTCATTATAATAGGGCTTTATTTTATGTTGAGACCAAGCACCAAAAAAGTGTAATTTAAACTTAAAGGATTCCATCTGATCATAATGAAAAAGGAAAATCAGCTATTACCCCTACTTTTTTTAAGTTTGGCCGTACTGTTTGCCTCCTGTAGGGAAAAAACCGGGAAGGCCATCAAAACAGATGCAGTGACCTTCACTAAAGAAGGAACACTGACCATCTACAAAGCCCAAACCGATTCGGTCCTTACCACTTTGGATATTGAAATAGCCGAATCGGATTACGAGACCGAAACTGGGCTCATGTACCGTAAAGGTATGGCCGAGAACCAAGGAATGTTGTTCATCTTCCCCGATATAAGGCAACATTATTTTCATATGAAGAATACCGAATTTGGCTTGGATATCATCTTTATGGACGAGGACAGGAAAATTGTAAGTTTTCAGGAAAATGCCCTCCCTTACGACGAAAAATTATTGCCCTCACAGGTTCCTGCCAAATATGCATTGGAAATAAATGCAGGTCTTGCTGAAAAATGGTTGCTTGAAATTGGCGATAGTGTCGAATTCACAAAAGAATAGCCCAATAGATCGACTTGTATTATAGTACGATTGTCTGCCCCTATGCATTGATGGCAAATATGATCTTGATCTATTTTTCCAAAAAAAATGCCGAGAGCCATGCCACCCGATAATTTTATCCTATCCATATATTGTGGATACAAGAATCAAATACTTTAATATGCTTCCCATACGCCGTATATTTGACAAAAATCCGTTTCACGGTATGAAGAATGAAAAGCATTGGGCTGTTTTCACCGACAACACCTCTGACATTGGCAATTTCACCGAATCGCTTTTCAGTGGCCTACCCCCCAAACCGTTTGAATTACTTTCAAATTCAAGAGGGGCCCTATTCTCCAAATCAACATTGCTGAAACTCATCGACGAAGAAAGTCGACATGGCGATAGTGGTATTTTCCCTAATGGTCAACAAAGTCTACACTCCATGTCGAGTGGAGAGCAAAAAAGGGCACTCCTCAACCATCTATTGGAATCAAAACCCGATTATTTGGTTTTGGACAATCCTTTTGACAATCTCGACAAGCAGTTCCAAGAAGAATTTCGGAATCGGCTTAGGCACATTGCCAAGGATATGGCCATTATCCAAATCATAAGCAGAAAGAATGACCTTTTACCCTTTATCACCAACTACGCCAGACTCGAAGGCACAAAACTTATAGAGCCCTTGACCCTAGAGTCATTAAACCCTATGGACAAAGGCCGGACCTTTAAAGGCCATATCCCCCGGCCTTTAAAACCAATGCATTATAAAGATGACACCTTGATCATGCTCAACAATGTTAATGTCAGTTATAATGACAAGGCCATATTAAGGAACATCAACTGGAATATAGGTAAAGGGGAGTTCTGGGAACTCAGTGGACAAAATGGAAGTGGCAAGACCACTATTCTTTCAATGATTACCGGGGAAAACCCTAAAGGTTACGGGCAGGAAATCTATCTTTTTGGCCACAAAAAGGGAAGTGGGGAAAGTATTTGGGACATAAAAAAGAACATTGGTTATTTTACCCCATCAATGACCGACAGATTTACGGGATACCATACTTTGGAGCAGATGGTGATTTCCGGTCTCCTGGATTCCATCGGGCTATACGTACAACCCACTGAGGCCCAATTGGGATTGGCTAGGGAATGGCTACAACTTATTGACATGTGGCATCTAAAAGACACCCTTTTCCACGATTTGACCATGGGTCAAAAACGCTTGGTGATGACTACAAGGGCCATGGTAAAACACCCCTTATTATTGATCTTGGACGAACCTACGGCCGGACTTGATGATGAATCCGCAGCTTTATTGGTTTCATTGGTCAATAAAATTGCAAAAGAAAGTGAATCCACAATCATCTTTGTCTCCCACAGAACGGAACCTGACCTACAACCCCAATTCAAATTTGCACTTCAAAAAACCAAAGACGGCTCCAAGGGACACATTATAAAATCCCAAGGACCTATTCACATTACCGATATAGCACATGGTTATTGAAATAACCTGCGCATTGATCTTATTTGATTTTTAGACATTAAACCATAAACGACCAACACTTCCAAAACGATAATTGAAAAAGCACACTTTTTTATCTTTAAATATAGATTACTTCCAATTTTAGTTGAAAATCACCCTATGCTGAACTGAATTTATCAACCTATCGGCTACGGCTATGGGTAGTTGCGTGATTTAAGCTACTGATTTAGCGAATAAAAACCAAACAGAAAATCTGATAGGATTTTCATAAGTAGGCAAGAACAAGCAATTACTTATAGCCAATGTTGGGCATAGTTTTTATTATCATATTGTGTGCCTTTATAAGGTTTCCTAAACCAGAATCCATATTCTTATTTATCATCCATAATCCTGTGGTCAGAAAAGAATTACCCGTAAAATTTTGTTCTGCTGAAACTAAATTTTGACTTTGGTTTATTATTAGGAACCTTTCTCCATATCCATCTGCCCAGATATTATTATTTGATGAAATCCACCACTGATAACCGAACCCGACATAACGTCCATAATCTATATGATTTTCTTTTAAATTACTATAGGATGTAGTACTGTTGACTATCCATTTTTGCGATACGATTTGTTTACCATTCCAACGACCTTTATTGGCTATTAAAGAACCAATCCTAGCTAAATCCCTTGTACTTAAGTAAATATAATACTGTTTGTGTCTTGATTCTTTTTTTGGCCAAAACCAAGGGTCTCCCAATATTACATTTTTTTCTGAAAAATCCTGGAGTCCAATTGGTTTTGCAAGGTATTCTTCCATAAATTCCCCAATAGTCATTCCTGTTTCTTGCATAAAAATCGTTCCTAGTGCATTGGCATCGAAGTTATTCGAAAAAAAATATTCGCCAGGCTTATGGCTTTCTCTTTTAGGCCTATCGCTTATCTGTGAATCGTGTTCACCTTGAGATGGTAAATAAATCCCGGATTTAAACATCAATAGATGTTCAATAGTAGCTGTTTTTTCTTGCTCCGTTAAAGGTGTGGATCCATCAATATTAAGTTCTTCAAGAGTCTTGTTGATATTGATCAATCCTTTGTCAACTGCTATTCCATACAATAATCCAAGTATGGATTTGCGTATGGAAGCTGTATTCATAATTTTATCTGTAGGCCCATATTCATATGTTATTTTTTCATTTTGAAGAATGACCACTGCCCTCGTTCTCTTTGGTGCTGCTTTTGGTGTTAGTATATCTTTGATTTCCACACTAACCGGTTCGCCATAAAGCAATTCAGTTTGAAATCCGGTATTGGGTTTAGTGACCCTGGGAATCACTAGGTAGATTAAAGCAAAGATCAATAATAAGGTTACAAACCCGTTGTGCATTTTAAATAATGCTGATTTTAATATTGTTGATATTTCTATTGAAAATGAACCTGTTGATATATTGAATGGTTGTTAAGGCGGTTAT